>Ga0105238_10006853_pt1 | contig 11378 bp, 7 predicted proteins | sample KBSC34metaG_FD_81526 | JGI IMG/M metagenome (GOLD analysis project Ga0105238, IMG submission 81526) | Corn rhizosphere microbial communities from Kellogg Biological Station, Michigan, USA - KBS C3-4 metaG | ecosystem: Host-associated > Plants > Roots > Rhizosphere > Soil | place: Michigan, USA...
GAAGTCGAGCAGCGGCCGCACCACCAGGCGCTCCACCGCGGTGTGCAGGGGCACCATCAGCCGGTCGCCCGGGTACAGCGCCGCGAACTGCAGCGCCACGTCGGGGCCCTTGGCGGCCACCGTGGCCAGCTTGGCGGCGGTCGGCTCCGCCTGCTCGAACACGCGCGCCGAGAAGGGGCCGCCCGAGGTGTGCTCCTCGCGGGCGTGCACCAGCCGGTCCACGAAGATCTCGCACTCGCCGATGAAGCGCTTGTTGGCGAGGAAGGACGACATGGGCAGGATCAACAGGGCCGCCGCCACCACCGTGGCCGCGGCCGCGATGGCCCAGCGGACCGCCCGCTCGCGCTTCAGCACGCCGGCGCTGCGCACGGCCACGTCGCGGTCCGGGAAGACCACCTTCTGGAACACGTCGCGCACGAAGTAGCTCTTCGGCTTGCCAGGCGGCGCGACCGCCATGCGCGGGCGCACGCCCAGCGCGCTGGCCATCTTCTCCATGATGCGGTCGACGGGGCGGCCTTCCTGGGTGCCGCTGCTGAAGTACAGGCCCCGCATGATGGGACCGTCCTGATAGCGGTTCGTCTCGAACAGGTTGGCCACCAGGTCGATCAGCCCCTGGCGCAAGGTATCGAACTGCTGGGGGAAGGCGTAGATGTGGTCCCGGGCCTCCACGCGCCGCTCCTCGCCCATGCGCACCACGGCGTTGCGCTCCAGCACCTCGGTCAGCTGATCGAAGTGCTCGGCGAACACCTCGACCTGGTCGGCGTGATCGTGGATGAGGGGCAGGGTGAAGCCCCAGATCTGCCCTCGCTCGCGATCCTTCAGGTCACCGAAGGTCTCCACGAAGCCCGACACCAGGTCGCACTTCGTGATCATGACGTAGACGGGGACCACCACCTCCAGCCGGCCGATGACCTCGTCGATGCGCTCGCGCAGGGTGCGCGCCAGCTCGCCGATCTCCTCCTCCGACTTCTGCAGATCGGGCACCGGGATGGCCAGCAGGATGCCGTTGATGGGCTTCTTGGGCCGGGTCACCTTCAGCAGGTCGAGGAAAGCCAGCCACTCCTCGCGGTCGTCCTCCTCGGTGCTCCAGCGTCCCGCGGTGTCCAGCAGGATGGCGTCGTTCGTCATCCACCAGTCGCAGTTGCGCGTGCCGCCCACGCCGCGCACCTTCCCGGTCTTGCCGTAGGGAAGCTTGAGTCCCGAGCTGCGGATGGCGGTGGTCTTGCCCGACGCCGAGGGCCCGATCATCACGTACCAGGGCAAGAGCCCCAGCGCGTCCCGCCCGCTGCGCCCCAGCTTCGAGCTCTTCAGCGCCGAGACCGCCTTCTGGAACTCGGCCTGCATGGCCTCGATCTCGGCCTGCAGGTCGGGGCGCATCCCCTCGCCGCCACCGGCCGCGTCCTTCAGCCCCCGCTCGATGGCCGAGGCGGCCTTCTGCGAGGCCAGCAGCTTGATCAGCACATAGGCGCCGATGCCGAGAACGATCACCGCCGTCACCACGATGGCGGGCCACAGCGGCAGGACGTTCCGGAACACCAGGACCGCCGCCCAGCTGAGGGCGATGAAGATCCCGCCGAAGATGTACTTCAACACGTCGTCACCTCACCCCTCACTTGTCGAGCTGCTCGACCCGGTCCGAGAGCTGCCCCACCTGATGATCGATGGAGACGCGCAGGCTGATGAACACCGCGATGGCGATGGCGAACACGCCCAACGCCACCCACAGGAACGGGTTGCGCTGGCTCGACCGCACCAGCGGCTCGTCCGGCGCCTCGCCCGCCGGCGACAGGTGGTCGGGCACCTCGATGTGGCGATCGACCTCGGGCCGCAGCGAATCGATGATGCGCAGGAGCTCGATCTCGCCGCCGCGCATGGCGTACTTGCCCTGGAAGCCGAGCAGCAGGCACTGGTAGTAGACCCGCAGCACGTCCATGCGGCGAGTGTCGCGCCGGATCTCCTCCAGACGCTGGAAGAAGCCCTCGCCGGCCAGGTTCTCCTGGAAGAAGTGCAGCTGCAGCGGCCGCGACATCCAGTAGCCGCGCATCGGCTCGGGCTTGCCCATGGCGATCTCGTCGCACAGGGCCACCACCGCGTAGGCCATGTCGTCGGCGTCGCGCTGCGAGATGCCGATGTCCTTGGCCTTCTCGCGCATGGCGTCCACGAACCCGATCAGGCGGTTGTGGATCATGTCGGGCGAGCCGATGGGCGCCTCCAGCTCGCGCAGCTGGGTGAGCGCGTTGAAACACTCGGAGGTCGCCTGGTTGACGATGTCCATGGGCTAGGCGCTCGCTCGGGGGATCGCCAGCAGCTCCAGCTTCACGCGCTCGGGGTCGAAGGGAGGGGGCAGGTAGATCGACACCAGGCGGTCCTGCAGGATGTGCTGCCAGTAGTCGTTCTGCAGGTTCAGCATGAAGTAGGTGACCCCGCCGCGCACCGGGATCTCGGCGGGTGGGCGGTGGGTGACCTGGATGGGGACGCCGGGCGTCGCCGCAGAGCGGATGACCATGGGCAGCTGGGCCCGCGACGCGATCTTGCACAGGCCGGGCAGCCGCTGCGCCAGCTGCGCCTCGGGGATCTCCGAGCGCACCGTCAGCACGTACAGCGGCGCAGTCAGCAGCCGATCGTCGTCCATCTTGCCCAGGTAGACGCCGTCGACGATCTCCATGGGCACCGTCATGTACGCCTCGCGCACCGTCGTCTGCAAGAGCTGCTTCACGCGCGCGAACAGCTCCTCGAAGGTGGCGCGCAGATCCGTGTACTGATAGAGCGGCAGCTTCGACGGGTCCACCTCGGTCGAGAAGGTGGCCAGCTGTCCCGCCACCTGCACCAGCAGCAGGTACAGCTGGTGCGGGGTGATCTCGCCGTTCGAGGTGGCGTACGTCAGCACCGGGATGGCGGCGTTGATGGTGGAGAGCTGCAGGAAGCGGGTGATGTCGCCCGCGTTGAACTCGATGCTGGCGCCGTCGCGCTGGCGGCGATCACCGGCCAGCTGGCGCTGCTTGGTGACCATCAGCGACAGCACCTGGCGCACGCCGCTCATCAGGAAGGGCGCGCTGTCGATGCGCATGGTGGGCGGGATGTACGTCTCGTTCACCAGCAGCGCGCCCCGGCCGTCGCGCACGATCTCGGCGATCTTCACCGAGTCGAAGTCCTCGCGCGACTCGTCGCCGAACAGCACCACCGTGTTGCGGTGGGCGTAGGCCATCTGCAGATCGGCGGCCGTGCCGGTGATGTCGGCGGTGCCCCGGCTGAGCGCCCGGTAGCGGGCCCGCGCGGCGGCCGTGCTGGCGTTGCGCGTGGCGCCCGTCGAGGCGCCCTGCTCCGGCATCACGCTCGGCACGCCCTCGCGCTCCTTGGGCAGGGCCAGGTACACGTCGCAGGCCGGCTGGGTGGGGGGGAAGTGCGCCGCCACGGGGCGCGCGGCCGGACACTCGGGATCGCCGCTCTCGAACCCGACGTAGGTGCCGTCGGGCAGCACGCCCACGAAGCGGGTGACGCGCAGCTGATCCGCGCCCAGCGCGCCCGGATCGACCTCGGCGGACACCACACCCCAGCGGTAGGGCGCCAGCGCGGCGACGCGCTCGTCGAGCAGTCGCTCGTGATACAGGTCCTGTTGCTGCATGTGCTGGGGGGAGACCAGCATCCCCTCAGACCAGACGACTCTCTGTGGCGGTTTCATCGGGGCCTCGTCAGCGGAGCTCGATGCGGTTGCCGTCCAGGAACAACCGCACCGCGCTGTCGTTTGCTGCTTGCGTCCCCTTCGCAGGCGGGGGCGTGTGGCAGTAGTCGGGGTCGGGTGGATTCACGCGCGTGGTGACCTTCCAGGTGGTGCCGGTCGGTTGCCGGAACAGCGCCACCGCCAGCACGTAGTGGGCGTCGGCGTTCCGCACGATGGGCGGGTCCAGCTTGTCGCCGGGGTTGATGGTCACCTCTTGCATGGCCAGGAAGTCCTCGCCCAGCGTGTCCTTGTCGTGATCCAGCAGATCATCGAAGGACACGCCCATCATTTTTCCCACCCCCTTCAGCTGGTAGATGCGCACCACCGTGGCCAGCGCCTCGCCTTTCTCGCCGGGGTTGAGGCGCGGCGAGGCGGTGAGGCTGACGTGCAGCGGCTCGGGCGCGGCGCAGGGCGGGGGAGCGCCGGGCGCGGCCGCGGGCGTGGCCGCCGCCGGCGGAGGCGCGGAGTGCGAACATCCAAACGACACAGAGGACAGCGCCGCCGCCAGTCCCGCCATCATCGCCAATCCCGTCAGCGCCGAGCCTTTTGCAAGCATGTTTGGCGCGGGGAGCTTGCCAGCAAAGGGACAGACAGCGCAAGGGTGAAGGCGCCCGCGCGGGACCAGAACGACACGTGCGCGCGCCGTCCAACCTGCGCGCTACCGCCGACGGTGCGCCGCGCATGCGTTCACTCGATGATGGGAGCGCCGTTCGACGACAGACCGCCGCTGTCGCCGTGCGCGGCGGTGCCGCCGCTGGTGGGCGTCGCCGGACCACCATGCTCCGACGAATGACCCTTGCCATGGCGGCGATGCCCGGTTCCGGCCACCTTCGCCGGCTCGGCGTTCTTCACGCGTGGAGCCTTGTCGGGCACTGTCTCTTCGTTTCCCCCGGCCCGCGGCCCCGTGTCGTTGCCTGTCTTGTCGCCGCCATTGCCATTGCTGGCGGTGGCGAGCTCGAGCGCCAGCAGGTGAGGCGGCGGCCGATCGGTGAAGCGGACGGTCGTGTCGCGGTACCCGGGCGCGCGCGCGACGATCACGTGCTCGACGCCGTCACTCGGCATCCGCTGATCCAGCGCGCCCGTGCCCGCCCGCTGGCCGTCCAGCTCGATGGTGGCCGCGCGCGGCTCGGTCTCGATCTCGACCCGGAACGTGGGGCGCTCGACCGGCGGCGGCGTGACGTGCTTCTGCTCGACGACGACATCCGGCGTGGTGACACCGGTCGGGGAAGAACCGAGGAAGCGCATCACGCCGTACGCGCCGCCCGCCACGGCGATGATGCCCAGGCCGATGAACAGCGGCGCGCGGGAAGGGCGGCGCAGGTTCGGCACCGAGCCGAACGGGTTCAGCGACTCGCCGGTAGCGTGCCGGAAGGTGGACAGCGCTTGCCCCTCCAGCGACGGGCGCGGCGGCGGCGTCAGCTTTCGCCGCACCGCCTGAGCCCCCGACTCGGCCAGCAAGATCGTGCCGCCCGGGTTCCCCAGCGGGGCGCCCAGCCCGTGGCCGTGCTCGGAGCCACCGAAGAACGAGGACCAGACGACGCGCGCCTGCGGGGTGGCGAACTCGAGCATCGCTGCGCCCATCGCCTTCACGGAGTCGAACCGGGCCGCCGGGTCGAGGCTCATCGAGCGGCGGATGAGGGCATCCATGGCGGGAGGCAGATCGGGGCGCCGGGAGATCGGGGGAGGGTAGTTGCCCTCGGCGATGTCCTTCAGGACGCCGTACAGGTTGTCGCGCTCGAACGCCCGCCGCCCCGTCACGCACTCGTAGACGATGGTGCCGAGGGCATACTGATCACTCCTGGCGTCAGCCTGCCGCGCGCCCTGCAGCTGCTCGGGGGGAAGGTAGAACGTCGTTCCGAAGGTGGCGCCGGTGCCGGTCAGCACCATGGTGCCGCGGTCGCCGGTCACCTTCGAGATCCCGAAGTCCAGCACCTTGGGCTGCAGCCCCCCCACCGCCGAGCGGGCGAGGAGGATGTTGGCCGGCTTCAGGTCGCGGTGGATGACTCCCTGCTCGTGCGCGGTCGAGATGGCGGCCGCGACCGGAAGCAGAAAGTCGGCCGACTGCTCGATCGAGAGCGCGCCCTGGCGCGCGATCATCGAGGCCAGATCCTCGCCTTCCAGATATTCCATCACCAGATAGCTGGTCTGGCCTTCGATGCCGACGTCCGTGACGTCGACGACGTTGGGGTGGCGGATGCGAGAGGCCGCCTCGCCTTCGCGCAAGAACCTGATGCGCGCCTCGTCGCTGGCCGCCAGCGAGGGGAGCAGCGTCTTGATGGCGACGCGCTTCTTCAGATCGCGGTGCACCGCCTCGTAGACGCAGCCCATGCCGCCGCGCCCGATCAGGCGGCGAATCTCATAACGGCCGAGCGCGGTCCCGGGAGGGAGCGTTTCGGCGCTGAAGGGGTCGGTCGTGCCACTCACTCATGCAAGGATCTCCTTGCCGAAGCCCGGAGTCAAATGTAGGGCGGAGTGGTCGCTATCGGGCGTCTGTCGGCTCGAGCTCGATGAGGGGGATGTCCTCGCGCCGGCGGGTGCCGAGGCGCATCCCGACCGGCGGACCGAACAGGGGGCGCTCGACGGGAGAGGCCTTCGGTTTCGTCCAGTCGGTCAGCGGGACCCGGGCCAGCTTGCGGGGCTCGAGGCGCGCCTCGCTGACGTCGCGGCCGCGCGTGCGGGGCAGCTCGATCTTCGCGGCGCGCGCGGCCAGCTCCAGCAAGAAGGTCACGGCGTTGTAAGAGTAGATGGTCTGGTTCTCCGGCAGGCCCGTGCTCGCCGACAGGTCGTCGGTCCAGAAGACGTACGGCGCCACCACGATGTCGTACAGACGCCGCCGCTCGGCTTCGTCCAGGCTGGCCAGCTCGCGCTGACCCGAGAAGTCGGCCCAGGTGTTGCGGTCGCCCCACTCGTGGCGGTGCCGGATGGCGAGCCGGCGCAGCGCCTGCCGCCGGTCGAGATTCCCGGCGTGGAAGAACTGGGTCAGCTCGGCGGCGTCGACCTGCTGGTCGCCGTTTCCGTCCGCGGCGGTGACCACGTCGGCCTGGCGCAGGATGGCGCCGTCGGCGGTGTCGCTGACGTAGTGGAACACCCGCCCGAAGTCTCCGCCCAGGCGGTCGGTGGTGAAGATCTCGAAGTGCACCTCGGGACCCTGCTCGGGCCCCCGGCTGACCGTGCCCACGTGGCCCACCGGATCGCCCGCCTCCACCCGCTCGTCCAGGGTCACGACGTCCCCCGCGGCCAGGCGCGCCCGCACCCGCGCATCGCCGTGCGACACGGCCTGCAGCCAGGGCACCCCGTTCGCCTCGGGCGAGCCGACCTGGGGCAAGGTCAGGTGGGCCAGCACGGAGTAGAACGTCAGCGGCTCGCCGTCCACCTCCGCCTCGTGGCGGATCAGCACGAACGAGCGCGACGAGGACTGGGCGTCCCCCTCGGCGCGTCGGGCGGCGATGATGCGGCCGCGGGTGGGCGAGACGACCGGCGCCCCGCGCGAGCCCCGCAGGTGAACGCCGGAGTGCCAGAAGCGCTCGGCCGCCATGGGAAAGAAGCCGGTGGCGCGGTCCTCGGCGTTGAAGAAGACGGCCCGCCGCGCCGACAGCAGCTCGGCCTGGGTGCGGCGGATCTCGGTGACGGTCCGGATCTGCACCGGCAGCTGGAAGCCGTTCAGGGCGCGCAGGATGCGCTTCCAGTCGAGCGCGCCGGGATCCCATTTCTGCCTCTGCAGGTCGACGTGCAGGTGGCCGAGGATGCCCGCGAACGAGAGCGGGTCCTGGAGCGTGTCCATGATCACCTGGCCGTCCTTTTCGGGCACCTGCGGCTTGATGCGCGGAAACACGCGCAGCAGGGTGCGGGTCAGGGCCACGATCGAGTCGTACTGCTCGGGCCGGAACTCGTAGGCCTCGTGGTGCTCGCCGTTGATGACCACGTCGCGCGTGGTCCGCGTGCGGTAGTCGGGCGGCAGCTTCGGCCACTCGCTGCGGTCGACGCGGCCGCGGTTGCAGATCTCGACGCCCACCGAGGTCGAGTTGGCCTCCTCGGCGTGATAGGCGCGCTCGACCAGATCCAGCGTCTGGTAGATGGTGCCGTCGGCGTCGATCATGAAGTGCGCCGACAGTCCGCAGCCGGTGCTGCCGCCGGGGCGAGGGCGGTTGTGCATCGACTTGAAGCACGAGCGCGAGTTCACGCAGCCGTCGAAGTGCAGCACGAACTGGGACACCACCTTCTGCAGCTCGTCGAGCGAGCGGTCGGGCACGTCCTTGCGCACGCCGAAGCGCTTCGAGTCGTTGTCGCAGCAGCCGCCGCTTTGATCGATGCAGCGGGTCTGATAAGCGTCGAAGCCCTGCGGGTCGTTCCAAAGCACCACCGGCCGGCCCACGTCGAACGGCTGTCCGGCCACGATGATCGACGTGCCTGGAGAGGCGTTCGGGTCGCCGCCCCAGGCCTGGCCGGTGGCGCCCATCCCCAGCGCCAGCGCCACCACCGAGACGAGGACGCGCGCGGGCGAGGCGCGGTAAGGTGGCGCGGTCATCGAATCCGCGTTGGAGTCGGCCATGGGGTCCGCCGCATGTTAGCGGGCGCCCACGACGGGGGCGATGGTTTGACCCCCCCGAGTGAGGAAATTAAGATGAGGCGCGCGCAAGGTGCTCGATAAACTTAGAGAACTGTTCGGGGGTGGCAAATCGGCCAGCCCCGCGCACACGGGACGGGGACGTCCGGGCACGAGCGGGCCGAGGAGGCCCGCCAAGGCGCGTCCGCTGAGCGCCGACAGCGCCCGCCTGGGGCGATCGCGGCCGCCCTCCAGCACGGGCGGCCCGACCGCGCCGCGCGCCGAGGTGGCGCAGAGCGAGATCCCCTGTCCCAACTGCGGCGAGCCGATGTTGCCAGGCTGGGGAACGACCTGCGGCAAGTGCCGTCCCAACCTGGTCGCGCCGAAGACGATGTTCATGGCCCGCGAGCAGGTGGCGCTGCCCGCGCACGTGGGCGGCGGCATGACCCTGGGCTGGCTGGTGGTGATCCGCTCCAGCGACAAGCGGCAGCTGGCCAGCCTGATCGAGCTGGATCAGAGCCGCGTGGTGCTGACCCGCGCCGACGCCGCCCCCACGGGGGCACCGCGCGTGGTGGGCTTCGACGATGGCTACATGTCCAGCGCCCACGCCGTCATCGGCCGGCCCGCGACCGGCAACCGCAACGACGCCTTCACCATCCGCGATCGCGAGGCCCAGCCTTCGGCGAACGGCACGTTCGTGAACTCGCAGAAGCTGGGGCAGGGCGAGGTGGTCCGCCTGGGTGACGGCGACGTGATCAAGGTGGGCTCGACCGAGCTGCTGTTCAAATCCCTCTGGCTTCCCCCGGTCGCCGCGCGCACGCAATGACCCGCACCCGCGCGTGGAGGTGGTCGATCGCGGCGCTGGCGCTGGCGTCGGTGCTGGGCGCCCGGCCCGCCGCCGCGGGGCCCGCCGTGATGTCGACCCGCCCGTTCCCCGAGCCCGAGACGGGCGAGCTGACGTTCTTCGTGGGTGGCATCAGCGAGAGCGGACGTTCGTTGAAGGCGTCGCGCCTGGAGATGATCGTCGACGGCGAGCGCGCCGCCCTGGCGCCGGTGACCCAGTCGCTGTCCGACTGGGCCACCATCTCGGCCGAGGCGAGCCAGACCTGGCATCCCCCGCTGACGGTGGGCCTGGTCTATCTGTGGGTGCAAGGCGTACCCACCGGCGTGCTGGACGGCATCCAGGGCTTCTTTCGCCAGGTGCCGCCGCGCACCACGCTCTACCCCACGATCTACGGGCGCATGCGCCAGGATCGGGCGCGACTGACGGCGTCCGAGGTCAGCCGCCTGGCCGAGGAGGTGCCGTACCTCGAAGGCTACCGGCCCAACTTGATCGAGGCGGTGCGGCTGGATCTGCAGGAGCTGATCACCGACAGCGCCCGCCTGAAGGTCCTGCTGGTCGTCACCGACGGGCGCGACTTCGCCGATCCGAAGGGTGACGGCCCGGGAGACTTCGCGGCGCTGGGACGCGAGATTCGCAAGGCGGGCGTGACGCTGCTGATCGTGGGCTGGCAGCCCGAGGCGGACGCCGGCCAGGCGGCGGCGAACCTGCGCGACCTGCAAGAGTCGGCCGGGGGCTTCCTGCGCGTCCTCGACCAGAAGCAGGATCTGGACAACGCGCTCGAGTCGCTGGGCCAGGCGGTCGCCGATCTGCAGCGGGTTCACTTCACGCCCCCCTGGACCTGGCGCACTTTTGGCGGGGCGCATCGCCTGTCGATCCGCATGAGCACGGCGGACGGCCAGCAGCTGACGGCCGACATGGGCGCGGTCAGCGTGGGGACCGAGCGGCCCTGGTGGATCCTGATCGTCTTGGCGGTGGCGGCGGTGGGGGCGCTGATCGTCATCCTGATGCTGGTGCTGCGGCGGCCCCGCGCGGCGGCGGCGCCCGAGGAGCCGGAGTTCGACGACGAGGCGCTGACGGCGGCGCATGACCTGATCCGGCGCGGGGCGTCCCCGAAGCGGGCCGTCGAGGAGCTGATGCGCGATTACCCCGAGTCGGTGCGCGCGCTGATCGGTCTGCCCCCTTCGATCTTCACCGACCCGCGCTATCCCTACTTCCGCACGCGGCTGGGCAAGCTGCGCTTGCAGGAGATCGCCGACATCGTCGCCAAGAAGTCTGCCGACCACTCGGCGCTGGACGACCGGCTGGCGCAGGCCCTGGCCGAGGCGCTCTCCGGCAACGTGCCGCCCGAGAAGGCGGCCGAGAACATCAGCGCCCGCGTGGGGGCCGACGAGTGCGCGGCCTTCTCGGCGCTGGACTTCGAGCAGCTGGCGGACGCGATGAACGGCGCGGCGCGCGCCTATCCGGTCCTGGGCACGCCGCGGGCGCGTGGCGCGGCCGTCGACATCCAGGACGCCCTGCGCACGGGCAGCGGCTCGCGCGGGGTGCTGGTGGGCTGGCTGGTTCGCACCGGGGGACCGGGAACGCGCGGCGAGACATTGCGTATCCGGGGCGAGGGGTCGACCCTGATCGGTCAGGCGCCCGAGTGCTCCATTCGCATCCTGGGCGATCCGGGAGTGTCGGCCGAACACGCCGAGATCACGCCGGGCCGGGGCGAGTTCATCCTGGCCGGCCGCGAGGGCACCGTCACCGTCGAGGGCACGCGCGTCGCCGACCGCCACACGCTGGCGGACGGCGAGACGATCGGGATCGGCGGCGGCCTGTTCGTCTTCAAGTCGGCCAGCGCCGGCAACCTGTCGCGCCTGATGACCGGGCCCCCCGGCCGCAGCACCGCCGCCCCCCGCTCGCGCTGAGGGGCCCCGCAACTCCGCGGCGCTAGTCGTTCGGCGACGCGTTCTCTTGTTTCAGCCAGCGGGTCAGCAGCGACGGCCCGTCCGTCACCAGCCGGCCGTTCTTCATGGTGATCGTTCGCTCGAGCTGCGTGCGGGCGATGTACGCCTCGCTGTTCGCGTCCTTGTCCTTCGGCCCGCGGCCGCGCGGCGCCTTCGAGATGGCGAGCTGCTCGCGTACCACGATCGCTCCCTGGCTGAAGTTGGTGGCCGCCTCCAGCTCGTACGTCGCGCCGTTCCTTCTGCCGGCCTCGCCGCGGGTGCGCACCGGAAACAGCGTGCTGCCCAGGCAAGTGCCCTGCGGGTCGACGAGCGGGGCGGAGAGGA
>Ga0105238_10006854_pt1 | contig 11376 bp, 14 predicted proteins | sample KBSC34metaG_FD_81526 | JGI IMG/M metagenome (GOLD analysis project Ga0105238, IMG submission 81526) | Corn rhizosphere microbial communities from Kellogg Biological Station, Michigan, USA - KBS C3-4 metaG | ecosystem: Host-associated > Plants > Roots > Rhizosphere > Soil | place: Michigan, USA...
GAGAGCGTGTACCAGAATACATGTCCGACACCTGTTCCATCCGGTCCGAGCGACGGCGTAACATCCGGCGGCAGCAGCCGCTGCGCATAGCTCAGCCGTTCCAGCACCCGTGTCCGCGCCCAGTAAACGTCGACGTTGTCGTTGAAGATGATGTACACGAAGCTCATCCCAAACATGGAGGTTCCCCGCACGTTCTTTACCTCGGGTATGCCCTGGAGGTTGCTCACCAGCGGATAGGTCACCTGATCTTCGATGATCTGGGGGCTGCGCCCCGGCCATTCCGTGAAAACGATCACCTGGTTCTCGGACAGGTCCGGGATCGCGTCGATGGGGTTTTGCTGTACGGAAAACAAACCCCAGGCAAACATACCCGCCGCCATGAGCAGCACGACAAGCCTGTTGCGAAGAGACCATTCAATTAATCTTTGGACCATGCTATTTTATTATCATGAACAATGATCTTTTTCATGCATAAAGCACGAAAGCCCGACAGAACGCCAGGCTATACCAGAAAGAGATAGATCAGATGCGGAAATTACAGTTGCGTAGGAAGACGGGAATGCCGGCAATTAATGGCGGCCCTTTGATTAAGGGCTGCTCCAGGACAGAAGAAGTAACAAAAGAACATGTCCAGGTATTGTAAGAAAGAACGGCTACAGACGGGATTATTTTGGCAAATTCCAGGGAGCTTTGATCCACCTTCTGATCCTTATCCATCTTGATCTGCCGTTGCTCGTCGTGGCAACAATCCTTTGAGCTAACCCCAGCACCCTTGGCTGACCGCATGTTTGGCATGCCGCAGAAGGAGCAATCCTTGCCGGAATGGTCCAGCAATCCCCAGGCAACCAGCTTACCCATGCAATAGTGCAGATGCACGGTAGCTCCCATCGAGGTGGAGAGATAGATAATGGCCAATATGGTCGCCAGGACTTTTTTCATTCGAATGCCAATGCAAAAGTAGCTTTAATTTTTGATTGTCAAAATCAGCTTTTGTTAAATGATGGGAAGGAGCGGAAAAGGCATGTGTGTAGGCGACGGACAATTCGGAGAACAGGTCGTGAGGATGTTGTCTATCCACCAGGGGCACTCCCTTCCAGCTCTCTCCGGACTGGAATAACAACGGATAGCCATCACCACCTTCAAGAAAACAGGCTAACTTTGGGGCATGAATAGCAAAGCGCACTGGGAAAAAGTCTATGGAACAAAAACGCCGGATCAGCTGAGCTGGACACAGGCTGTGCCCCAGACCTCGCTGGACTTTATCGATGCCTTTCAGCTGCCCAGGACAGCCCGGATCATTGACATAGGTGGTGGCGATAGTCGCCTGGCTGATTTTCTACTGGAGGAAGGTTTCCAGGATATTACCGTTCTGGACATATCGGAAGAAGCATTGCAGAGAGCGCGGCTTCGCCTGGGAGAAAAAGCATCCCTTGTCAGATGGGTTGTTTCTGATATCACAGAATTTCAACCCGGCGATCACTATGATCTTTGGCATGACCGTGCGACTTTTCATTTTCTTACCCGGCAGCCTCAGGTCAACCGTTATCTGTCTATTGCGCGTGCAGCCGTACACACCGGAGGTTATGCCGTTATAGGTACCTTTTCGGAAAATGGTCCCCAAAAATGCAGCGGTCTGCCCATTCATCAATACACCGAACAAGAGCTTGCACAGGAGCTGAACAATGGTTTCCGGAAATTAAAGTGCATAACAGAAGATCATCTTACCCCCTTCAATACGGTGCAGAATTTTCTTTTCTGTTCCTTTAAACGAGCATAAGGTCCAGCGGATTACAGCGCATCCAGCACCTCTGCGATAGCCTGGACCAGTCCCCGGTCGGGCAGCTTCCTTGTGTACTCTTCCGGCGCAAGGGCTCTATATTCACCGGAGTCATCCCGCTCGTAGACCAGCTCCACCCCTTCCACCTGGACAAAAAATCGGCGTCCGTACTGCCATACCTGCACACGCGCTTCAAACTCCCGTTCGACACCCTGGTAATCTACAGGGATATGTACAACTTGCTCCATGCAGCGAAATTACTACATCTTATACACCCACAACGACGCCTCGTCGCCGCCCCTGGCCGGGACCGCCAGCACCAGCTCCTTTTCACCCGGCAGCCATAATCCTGTCCGGGCGCCCCGGCGAGTCGCAATATGATTGATCAGCACGGCGCCCCTGAACACATCCACGTACCCCTCACCCCCTGAAACAAAGGCCAACCCCGACGCCTGATCGTAAAATACATCGTCCGCATCGCCCACACAGGGCGCCGAAGCTTTCACCACACCCGTCCGGCTGTCCAACACCCGCAGCTGCGCCGGGTGGCGATAGGCAATAAACAGACGCCTGCCCCGACGGTCCAGCGCCATGGGGAAATTGGCAGAGGCGCCATTATTTTTCCAATAACCGTGTGCCTTCAGCGTACCCAGATCTGCATCAACGATCTCACCGGCATCCGGCACATTGATAAACACCCGCCCCGAATCTCCCAGCTGAAAGGATTCCGGATGGCCTTTTAAAGGAAGCTCGCCCATCTTTCGCATAGCCACGGGGTCAATGACGGCAATCCCGCCACTCCCATATCCTACATAGACCCGTGATCCATCATACCGTATATTATCGGCGTCATCCCCCAGGGCAACACGCCCTACTTCCGCATAGGTTCTGCTGTCATAAAAGACACAGGTCCCGTCGCTGCCGTTCGCTACGACCAGCCGCCCTAAAGATGGGAGATACTGAACGCCTTGCGGCTCATGCAAACCCGCTATCGAGTGCAGGCGCTTCCGGCCTGCAAGGTCCACCACTTCCACCGTATTATTGCCCAGGGCGGCAACGAACACACGCCGCCCCGCCGTATCATACGCCAGATGGTCTATCCGGCCGCCGACCCCCGGCAACGGGATCTTCGCCTCCAGATGCAGCAGGTCCTTTTCCAAATGCGACGTGTCCGGCCCATGCTGACAGGCCAGCAACAACGTCATGTATATCCACATCATAGCTTTCATTTTTTATTATGCTCCAGGATTCCACGTATGCCGCTCCCCTGCACAAACTTCGTCCAGGCATACAACGCATCATAGATCTTCATACCCTCCGCCAGCTGCTCCTGATCGTCTTTATAAATATACGACGACCCGGCAGAGATAGCCCATAACCCGGCGTTCTGTGCCGCCAGGTCAAAACGATCTGTGTCCGCACCCCGGACAATAATGGCTATCTGCAGCATGCCATTGGATTTATTCTTTTGAATTGGTCTTATCCAGCGCCGCCTTCAGGCCTGCCGCTATCCTTCCCGGATCGCCCACTCCCCAAAAATGCAGCATGAACAGCCGCGGCTCATCATACAGCATATGATTGTGGATGGCCGTGACATTGATGCCATTTTCCACCAATGCTTTTACCACCGGATTTACTTCATCGGCCAGCAGGACAAAGTCGCCGGTCGTGGCAGCCTTGCCTCCTTTCATCTGTAAATTGATACCCGTCGCCATACCCATGGCCGGCGGCATTTCCATTCCACCCTCGAGCAGCTTCTCATTCCGCGGAAAGCTGTAGGAGATCACAGACCCGGTCTTTTTTCCTTTTCTGCCAAGGACTGCTTCTACAGCCGACCAGTCAACGGTGCTTCCGGCAGGCGTTGGTGCTGGTCCCAGAGGTGTTCCTGTCAGGGTGAACACAGATCTTATCGTCTCAGCCAGCATTACGGCATCCCCCTTGCCGGAGAAATGGAGAAATTTAATAGCCGGCCGCTCATTTACCAGGTGGTTATGGATGGCCGTTACACCCAACCCCAGGCTGACCAGCCTGGCGACCACAGCAGGCTCTTCCGAGTCCAGCATGACGAAGTCGCCCATCATCATAGAGCTTTGCCCCATTTTGTGAATGGCTACCCAGGACGTTAGGGCCAGTCCGGGCGCGACCGGAAATCCGCCGATCGTTACTTTCAGGTCCGATCGGGGAAAGGTGACCCGGTAAACATCACCCTGTACGGTACCTTTTTTGCCAAAAGCTTTTTCCAGGGCTATGGAATCTATCTGTGCGTGGACCTGAGACGCTAATAAAACGATGAGCATGCAACACGTTGACCTTTTACTCACAATAAATGTCTTTTCAATGGAGTTCGTGAATACTTCGTATTTCATAACTTTGTATTTGGTGGTTTAATGAATGACCGTTTTCAAGATAAATCCTACTGTTGCGGCTATTAATATGATGTAAGGTTCTTTTAGTTTTTTAATATAGATCAGTGCGAGACAGCTTGCCACCGCCAGCAATCCGGTGGGCCAGTCGTAAACGCTACGCATGGCGATAAGGACAACGGAGCCTGTCAGCGACCCTACAACGGCAGCAGTGATCCCATCCACAAAGGCCTTGATGGATACATTCCCGGCAATCCGCTTGAAATGAGGGGCCGGGATCACCGTAAATAAATAGCACGGCAAAAACGTAGCCAGGGCCGCTACTGCTGCTCCCGGGAAGCCCGCTACCAGGTAGCCTATAAAGCCTACCGTGATCACTACAGGGCCGGGCGTGATCATCGCCACGGCCACCGCATCGAGAAATTCCGTTTCATTCAGCCAGTGATATCCCTCCACCACGCCGCCATGCAGGAATGGTACAATAGCCAGCCCACTGCCAAATACAAAGGCTCCCGCCTTAAAAAAGAACCAGCCGATCTTCTCCAAAGCCCCCGGCGCCGCATCCCAGAAACCGACTCCCAAAAAGAACAACGAAGGAACAGAAGATCCGGTTGTCCGCCACCAGGCAGGAGGAGCTTTGACGAACATATACACCAATGCCGCCCCGATGAGCCACCATAAGGGTTCCGAACGGGTGACCACCGTCATGACCAGCCCGATGAGCCAGGCCGTCCATAGCATCCAATGCTGCCGGACCTGCGCCAGCGACAGCCTGCTGATGGATTTTATACCCAGCTTGTAACAGCTGATGGCTATAATGCCCGTAACGGCGGCTCCCACGCCGTAAAAGACGGCCCGCATCCAGGGCATGCCTCCAAATAATTTATAGGCCATCCCCAATAACACCACCATCAGGAAAGACGGCAGAACAAAGGCAGTCCCAACCATCGCCGCACCACGATGACGGTAATGAACAAACCCCAGATAAATGCTAAGCTGTGCCGCCAACGGCCCCGGCGCTAATTGAGCCAATGCAAGCCCTTCCTTATACTCCTCCTCCGTCATCCACTTCCGGCGTTCCACCAGGTCCTCGTGCATATAACCTACCAGGGCCACCGGCCCTCCAAAGCCGATAGTGCCCAGTTTCAGAAAATAAAGACATAGCTGACGCAGTGTATAGCCGGGATGTGTATTCATTACTATTTTAAAATTGCAATGCTACACCCGTGTGAATTAATAGAATAGAACAGAAATGACCCGCTTGTACAGAAGTTACTTTTCTGTCAGCGTTTTCTTAAACCCGGAAGGGCTTTGCCCCGTGTGTTTCTTAAATATGCGGGTAAAATGACTTTGATCCGAGAATCCGGTGAGATAGGCAATTTCAGTGAGGGAATAGGCGGGATTCTCCATCAGCTCCTTCGCCTTTTCAATGCGCAGCTTGCGGATATATTCTCCAAAGGACAGGTCTTCGAAATATTTGGAGAACTCACGGGATAAATAAGAGGGATTGATGTCCAGCCCCTTGGACAGCTCTTTCAGTGTCAGGTTATCGTCAATGTGGTCCTGGATGGTTTCTTTCAATTCCTGCACCCAGCCGGGGACCTTTCTCCCTGGTTTTTGTTTCAGGTATGTATGGAACACATTCAATAATAAATGCTCGAAGGGTTGCTGCGTATGCCTGACGTCCTGGAGATGCCCTGCCCAGCTGTAAAGAGCATCATACAGGATCATTCCTATTTCCAGCAGCTCATGATCATCGCGGTAATTATGCGCCAATCCGGCGGAGACTGCCCAAAATCCGGAACACTGTGACGCCAGCTCATGGTGGTCCGTGTCCGCGCCTCTGACAATTACTGCCATAGCATGGACAGCCGGGTCCTGAATAGTATGTTTTCGGATGAAATAGTCGAAAGTACATTCCGCACCATAATGGGTATACTCTACACCCGGAATATCGAAAGGCGTCGCAGCCAGCTCCCTGGCTTTTTCCAGCACCTGGTCATACGGTACATAGATGATCTCCGCCTCCCGGTCAATAAACCGCCTTATCAGCCAGGGGCATGCCAGGCGGTCGATCTTGGGCTTTTCACGCGTGATCCATTTCATAGTTATAGCCAAATTTATAGTATAAAGGACTTATTGTCCTCTTGTGCCGTATACTATTTTCCACAAGAAGTATCCCGGAAGCAGCAACCATACAAAAGGATAGCCATTATCGAGACCCACCACGCCTGAGCTGGTCGCTGCCCCCTGGCCAAAATAGATCTTGCCATCCGGCCCGGGAGCCAACTGGTTATTGAAGTGGTCTCCATAACCTGGAAGACCTGTTACCAGATCAGTCACTTTCCCTTCGCCGGTAACCGAAGAGATTTTTCCCGGTCCCGTAAACATTTTTCCCGATAGGGCAAAGCCCAGGAGGCGAACCATCGTTCCTTTGCCGGAAAATCTATCGGCTTCCATGAAAGCAATTCGCACGTTTTTTCCCTTTTCTGTCTTGTTTCTTCTCTCGTATGTTGCCGGCCATAGCCAAAACCCTGGAGTCCAGCCAACCCATCGGGACACGGTGAGGACCCTACAGTCCGTTATTGTTAATGGAGTGAGGACCATCAGCGGAATGGGCAGGCTGGACGAGGTGCATAACGGCGCGATCTACTCAGGAAAAAAGACGGAGGTCTTACTGCTGGACAGTCTGGACGCGAATACCGCCCAAAACAACCCCCGACAGGTGCTCGGCAGGATCCCCGGCGCCAATTATTCCGAGACGCAGGGCAGCGGGTTCCCATCCAATGGCATCGGCTTCCGGGGATTAAACCCTACCCAATCGGTGGAAACCAATACCCGCCAAAACGGCTACAACCTTGCAGCCGATATCTACGGCTATTCCGAATCATACTATCAGCCGCCCCTTGAAGCGGTACAGCGGATCGAGGTCACCCGGGGAGAATCATCGCTTCAATTCGGTCCACAGTTTGGGGGTGTGATCAACTATATCCTCCGGGATGGCCCCTCCGGCCGGCCCCTGGAATATACCATGCAACAGACCGGTGGCAGTTACGGGCTGTTCAATTCCTTTCATTCCCTGGGTGGACAACTGGGCAAATTCAACTATTACACCTTCGTTCAATACCAGGCGATGCAGGGCTGGCGGCCCAATTCCGATTACCGGCAGATCAGCGCCTTTGGCAAGTTGAGCTACCAGGCCAACTCCCGGCTCCGACTCGGACTGGAGTATACGCTGTTCCGCAACCGGATACATATGCCCGGAGGCTTCACCGACGCCCAGTTCGCCCACAACAGCGACACGTCCTACCGGGCGAGGAACTGGCTGGAAAGTCCCTGGAACATCATCGCCGCGCACCTTGACTATTCCCTTTCTACCAGCACTTCCCTGCACATCACTTCTGCCTGGCTGTTCAGTGCCCGCAACCTCGTCTGGAAGAATGAGGACGGTGGCCCTGGCACGCCCGATAGCATCAGCACCGCCACCTTACAATATGTCAACAGGGAAGTACAACGGGAGAAAATGAACAGCCTCACCACAGAGATCCGCATCCTCTCCAACTATAAGCTGGCAGGAATGAACAATACCCTGGCCGCCGGCATGCGGGTCTTTGCCGGCAAGTTCAAACGACAGGGCGGTGGCCTGGGCACCACTGGCAGCGGTTTCGACCTCAGCCTCCTCGACCCGCACTATGAATACGACCTCAATTTCCACACTAGCAACATTGCGCTTTTCGCAGAGAATATTTTTCGGCTAAACGACCGCTTCTCCATCACCCCCGGCCTGCGGTTCGAATGGCTCCGTTCCGCGGCAAAAGGCTATATCACCGATGAGGGAACGGAAGTAACGACGGACAGCGCTCGCAACCGGTATATACCCTTATTTGGCATTGGCTTGCAATACAAGACCACGCACACGACCAACGTCTATGCCAATATCTCCCAGGCGTATAAGCCGATCACCTACGACCAGGTCACGCCCTATGCCGTCGCCTCCCGCATCGACCCCAATCTGAAAGACGCCCGTGGATATAACGCCGACCTGGGGTGGCGGGGCACCTTCGGCAGGTATCTCAATTTCGATGTAAATGCCTTTTATCTGGCCTATGATCATCGGATAGGGCTCGTACAGCTGAACGACGCCAACGGCAATCCTTACACCTACCGCACCAATGTGGCGAATAGCGTGCATAAAGGATTCGAAACCTATATCGAGTTCAGTCCGACCAAGTTCGCAAAGACTTCCCCGGCGTTTGGGAATTGGAGCGTCTTCAGCTCCTTTGCCTATGTACATGCTACGTATACCACCGGCGAGTACAAGGGCAATTTTGTAGAAAATGCGCCGCAGACGATACTACGTTCGGGCCTTACCTGGCGCCTCCGGCCCTTCTCTACCACTTTCCTGGTGAGTCATACCGCCAAATCCTTCGGGGATGCCAATAACACAGTCTCCAGCACCGACGCCATCGTGGGAATTATCCCCGCCTACACGGTGTTGGATTGGTCGGCGACGTTGCGATTGAAAGGCGGTTGGAATGTCAAAGCGGGAGTGAACAACCTCACGGACAAACGATACTTTACTTTGCGAACGGACGAATATCCGGGCCCTGGCATCATTCCTGCGATCGGGCGGTCCGCCTATGTTTCCTTTGGAGCGAGTTTCTGACTGCAATTGCGATAAGAGATCACGCAAGATAATCTATATCTTTGCATGGAAGTCGTAACACAAGTATCAACCATGCCGCTTGCAAGTAAGCATTCCACATCGCGTGACCTCCCGCCGGTCGAACTTGATTTATCCTCATTCTTATTCGAATCCATTGATGCTTCGCAATTTATAGATGTGCAGCGCTGGTCGCCATTTTTTGACATGATTCCGATTGACCCGTATATAAAAGACGGTTACCGGTACAAGTCGATTGCCTGGTTCAGGGTTAAACATACGAAGGTGGCGCCCATGGCGGAAATTGACGCGCATCTCGCCGAAGTCAACCGATTAAGCGGGATGAGTGAGGAAATAAGCAGGGAATATCTTAGTGGACCGCCTGCCTGGCAGTCCGATGAAACAGGGTACGCCTGCTGGAATCTGCCGCAATATGCTTTGCAGCAATCCATAAAATACAATCCCGTGCATGGCGATCTACGGCGCGAGTATCAGCGGATAAGCGAACTGGTCACGGATAGTGCCGATTTCCATAAATTATTAGATTGCTACGCTTCCTTTTTTGGATGGAGCGACGCCATTGTACTTGTGCAGTTTCAACGCGTAGACTGTTTCGCCAATCGAATTGGCTTTCCGGCTGTCGAAGGTTTTCACCAGGACGGCAACAGACACGTGGGTATGCTTGTCGTCGATCGGGTCAATTTGACCGGCGATTCGGGTGTGAGCCAGTATGTTCTGGATGACCACGGCAAAAAGACAGATGATCTCGTGTTCAACTCGGTCATTCATCCCGGGCGGCTAATTTTTTGGAATGACAAAAGGGTCTGGCATTATGGGACGGAAATAAAAGTTGCAGACAGCAGCGTCAATGGTGGAAGGGGAATAAGGGACGTCGTTATCGTGAGCGCTAAGACCCCGCCGGCGAATATGCCGGTCGGACCTGTGCCAAATTCGTATAGAAATTGGTGAAATACAATGGAATCGGGATCGTAACGCTGGCATATTCGATGGGCTGGGTGGAGGCGGAATCGACGATCCTGCCGCTGATCTTGCCGGGGTGGTTATTTGGGGGGGCCTGCTGCGCCCAGGCGGCCAGGGACAGCACAGTCAAGAGTATAAGCAGGCCAGCGAATCTCATGGCGGGTTAAATTAGGGAAAGATTCTGTAGATTTTTTGTAGCGTATAACTGAGCTAAACAGGTTATCTTCATACCATGAACTGGCTACTCTATCTATTACCCTTGTATTTGGTGACCAACGATCCAACTACCATCGGCAGCGGTGAGCAGCCCCATGTCAGCCGCGACACAAAAGGGATCATCAGGGTCGTTTATGGACAGAAAGACAAAATATACTGCACCACATCCGGCGACAATGGAATTTCCTTCTCCTCGCCTGTCCTCGTCGCCGAAATTCCCGGCATGCATCTGGGAATGTCAAGAGGACCGCAGATTGCCAGCTCGGCCCATTACTCCATCATCACCGCCATGGACAAGGCAGGGGACATCCATTGCTTTCGTCTCGACAATTCGGCGCCGTTGAAGACCGCACAGCCCGGTGCTGCCAAAGAATGGAAAAAACTGGGCACGGTCAACGATCTGAAGGGGTCCTCCCCGGAGGGGCTCATGAGCATCGCCGCTGACAAAAATGACAATTTTTATGCTGTCTGGCTGGATATCCGTACGGGCAGACGGAACCAAGTCTATTTTTCATCCTTGTCCGGAAGTTCGGTCCGCTGGTCGCCCAATACCCTGATCTACCAATCTCCTGACGGACATGTCTGCGAATGTTGCAAGCCCAGTATCTATGCCGAAGGCAACGAAGTGGCCGTTATGTTCAGGAACTGGCTCAACGGTTCGCGTGACCTCTATTTATTACAATCCTCCAACAAAGGCCGGACTTTCGAAAAAGCGCAGAAATTAGGTGAGGACACCTGGCAGCTCAACGGCTGTCCCATGGATGGCGGCGGCCTCGCCATCGGTCCGTCCGGCACGATACACACCGTATGGCAGCGAAAAGGTTTTGTCTATTACTGCGAGCCCGGCAAAAAAGAAGTGAATATGGGAAAGGGCCGGGAATGCAGCATCGCCCTCATCGGTCAGACCCCTATCCTGTCCATGCAGGACGGCGATGCGCTGGAGCTGGTGCGGCCTTCACAGCAAAAAACAATCACTGTCGGCAATGGCAGCTTTCTTCAATCCATGGCGTTGCCGGATAATAGGATACTTTGTGTCTGGGAACAGAACAACAGTATAAAATTCAGAAATACGGCTATTTTCTGAACGGCAGCCGAAACACACTCACCAGGTTCTCTGAAGACGGATAGTCCTCCGGATGCTCAACACCAAGTTTTTCAGGCGTGACCCCTGGGCGATAGTAGAAGGTCCCAAACACAATGTCCCACAAAGCAAGCACCACCCCATAATTCTCGGCTTCCTCTTTAGCGGCGCTGTGATGGTATCGATGCGTCTCCGTGCCGATAAAAATGTAGTTCAGCCAGCCCGCACGGATATCCACATTAAAGTGAGAGACCAGCCCCTGGAAGCCGATCATTCGCCACTCCCTTGAGAGAGA
>Ga0105238_10006855_pt1 | contig 11376 bp, 16 predicted proteins | sample KBSC34metaG_FD_81526 | JGI IMG/M metagenome (GOLD analysis project Ga0105238, IMG submission 81526) | Corn rhizosphere microbial communities from Kellogg Biological Station, Michigan, USA - KBS C3-4 metaG | ecosystem: Host-associated > Plants > Roots > Rhizosphere > Soil | place: Michigan, USA...
ATAACCCGTCCCTGTGAACGCTGTTACACCAAGTTGTGCTGACATATCAAGTGTGCCTGATCCGGTTGGCGCGTGCGCAAATTGCGTGAAAGTTGGGAACAAGTAACCGGACACGTCGTGCGTGATTTCACCGAACAAGAATGAGAAATTAGGCACGAGGAAGGCATCGACGGCGACAGTGTAGCTATCCATGTAACACGTAATCGTAGATAGTGTCGATGTATCAGTTATATTAACAGTATCGAAATTGACATCTTTTGCACCGACTAAAGCGTCGCCGTCAGTTGTTAATGTGTCGATTTTTGCGAAATCCTCAAAACCGTAGCTATCGATGCCGGTTAACTCGTGTGAGCCGTTGGTAAGCGTGATGCTAATATCAGTCATATCGGATAAGAGTATGTTGAGGCTATCATCGTTGACTGTTGGGCGGCATAGGGCGACTGCGTCGCCTTGTAACCGGCACTCACGACATTCGAATAGGCTTGTGCCACCAGATTTGCCTGTAGCGTCGAAATTGATCGTTCCGTTAATTGTTAGATCTGCTAGTTTGACAACTTCATCATCACCTGATATTGCGGTCCAGGAGATATCGCCGTTGATTACACTGTTAAGACCAAGAAGCTTAATACCTGGGATTAGTGTTAGGTCGCCAGCGTAGCTACCTGGCGCTATCAGTATACAATCGCCAGAATAAGCGGCATCGATTGCAGCTTGTGGCGTGCGGAATGGGCTTAGAGAGCCACGTGCACCAGTCTCGTCATGCCCGTTCTCAGCGACTAGGAGGACGTTGTCGGATTTGATAAAAAATGGGAGCAGTAACTCTTTATTAATCATGATTAGTATCTCGATGTGCTCAGGTTCACGTTACCAGCCGATGGTGCACCACACAGTAGCATGCAATACGGGAAGCCTTCGGTATCAAATACCAAATCATCAGCGAAATAGTTGCCCGCCGCATCTTTGAAACTATTATTTGATGTAGCGGTCAGTGTCGTGACCGATCTTGGGTCAAGCTTCCCACCGACTAAGAAACCGCGAACCATGGTTATCTTACACGTGTTCGCGCCACTAGTTGTGAACCGGACATCAACAGCGAGTTTTTGATTGTTATTGAGTGGTAGAATGGGCGCAGCGGTAACTAATGTAACGGTAGCTGTGTCAGCCGCTGAGATACCAGATTCATAGACCCCGGATTGCGTATCTGGTGCTACTTTTTGTATGAACTCATTCGCTGCTAACGCTGTCGCCGTTAGAAACAGTATCGTTAGGAGTGTTATCTTCATGACGTAGTGGATCCTCGTTATTATGACACCAACATTCGCAACGTCTAGTGTCGATGAATTGCAAATCTGATTGGTCATCAAGTATTGGCAGATCCACGACACTCTGACAAGCACCGTGCTTGCCGTTAATGCACTCGTGGAATTTCATTTTTCCTCGTTTCATGGTTCAACAATCACGGCTCTTGATGCTTGGCGTAGCCTTGCATATTGAGCTTTGATTCAAGAACCTTAAATACGAGCCTAATCCTCTTTGATCGCACTAGCCGTGCGTGCGAGTGCGGCTCCGATATCGTTTGCGATAGCGGCGATTGTGGAGTCGTCGGTAACGTGTTTGCCAATAATGTTCACAATCTCGCCCGAGAGTTGCATGGCCGCTTGCTTATCAAGCATGAGACCCAGGTTCGATTCGAGTCTGTGGCAACTCGTGACCAGTTTCTCGATTTTCAAAACGAGATCCGCGATTTTGGCGCTATTCATGACGAGTTCGACCTCGTCATTGCACTTATTGATTGTTTCCTCAAGCATCATACGTAGGATGCCGATATCTTCGCGTAGAGATTTGACTTTGCTACTATCGGCTAATTGATCTATACGGTCTTGCCACTTGGAGAGCCTATAGTTACGTAATGACGCATCAGCTAAGACCTGGAGCGATTTGTTACCACCATGACGTTGACAGTATTTGGCATTGGCTATAGCCTTATACGGGCATTGGCCATTCATACCAGATGATTGACACTGATTGGGATCGCCAGGTTCTACTCGTTCTAACTTATGTTCGATCACAATGTTACTGGCTCCCTACGCTTGGCGAAGCGCTAGCGTCTTGAGCCTTAGATTGACTTGGCGTAGCATTGTCAATCTGAGCCTGGACACCCGAATGCCCGAAATCGGCCATACCTTGTGCGATGACGGCTGCGCATGTGATGGCGCCAACACATAGGAGTGTAACACTCTTGGTATGTGTGCCATCATTCTTGAGCATGATTGCACAAGCTATAAGAACCACTAAGCCAAGCTGCGACATTGTAAATTTCTTTGACGTGATTAGTGAAATTATCATCTCAATCATACTCAGCACACTTTTTGGCAAACTTGGTGCTGAGAATAGGCTAGCACCAAGAGGGATACCTTTCAGTCTTAGTATGGGACCATTCTCTCGAAAAATTAATTTTAAGCACCAGTGTTGGCAAAAAGTGTGCTGAGATAACATTGGCACTTGCACGAAGTGATTGTGCTTTGGTCCTAGACTCCAAGTGCAATCACTTCGTGCTTAGATTCTGATTCCAAATTTCCAGAAATTTCTCTAGTGCGATTTTATACTTTGTGTCTGCGACTCTCAGTTGACTAGACACTTTTGACCCTACCACCCTTTGGTAACCTACGCGATAGGTCTCCTGAACCTTGGCACTTGCGCGAAGCGATTGTGCTTTGGTTCAAATTTCTGGAGGAGCGAGTGTCGATAGGGCACCCGGCCTTAGGGGATTGTTAGGCTCACTTTGATTACAGAAATTGACCCCACCACGATGGCTAATGTATGTAGACATATGTATGTCTACATAAGTATGTCCACGGGGACAAACGCGTAACTGAAAGTGTTGAAAAACGCGACGCGTTAAGTCCTTATTCGGTCCCGTAGGACAACATCGATTTTTTTCTCGCGCGCAAAGCATTATGCGCCAATAACATCGATGCTCACGAAATGCTTACAAATCCGAGACAAATCTAACGATGCCCTAACATCGCCACGGTTCGAGCCTTATGTAATCAGGAGTTACGTAGCTTCTCCCCGGACAGGGAGAACAGGAGGAGAAAGCCAAACCGACCCAGGAATACGGAGACGTGCAACACACAACCGGGAGAGTGAAAACAACCAGTCGCAGACATAACGAGCGGTAGCAGGAAGCCTAGGATCCGTTGTATCAGGATCCCAACTAGGCCCGTAGCCTAGGGTGCGGCTAGAGAACCATGCTACCCCGAATCCTTCCCGTTATGCTAAGCGGGATAGGGGATCCTACGCGGGATCTATACCCTCGCCGGAAGTGAGGCTATAGGTTCAACGGGATACCGGGATCGGGCGTAGCCAAATCTCGCCAGTCAAAGCCGAAACGCTTCCCGCATAGGTAGTAAGGTATCGGAGTCTAGGTGCCGTTTGAAGCCTAGAGCGAGGTATCAAGCTATCGTCCTACCGTGAGATACCGCAAGGTATCGGCTAGATAACCTAGCCTCGTGGCCAGTGTCGAAGTGATCCGCCCTTGCGGATCTCTCCACTCTACTCGCTGAATCGGTCCGTTGTGAAACGCACCGGTAAGCGGTATCGCGGAGAGGGTAGCTAGGCAACCTACGGGAAATCGAAGCGTGGCACGCTAGATCCGTAGCACCTAGAGCCTTCCACAAGGGGAAGCCTGTAGCTAGGTAGGACACTCAAGGCACTGGACAGGTAAAAGGTATCCCGTTCAAGCGCCCTAGGTTGCTTGGAGTCTCACGGGAAGTCTGGTAGGTTCAAGTGAATGGACACGTCCTAGCGTCCTACCGGATATGAGTTGAGGTAGCCTTCTATTGAAGTGAGCCTAAACACTCCGAAGTGAGATGAAAAGTAACCTGAACGAGACGGCCACTGAAAGGTGGCCGTCTCAATTGCGTTTGGAGAGTGTTTCAATGAGACATAGGTCAAAGCGGGATCCGCGAACGCTTCCTAACGTGCGGGTTTGCTCCCGTGGACACCACATCAAACGGGAGAGACTCAAAGGTGAAGACACGTTCGCGGCTAGTGCCCGCCAAGACTTGACGGTGGTTGGTTTCCGCCATGGTCGTAAGAACATGGAACCGGAGCAACCGGCCAATGAGTCTTACATGTATGGCTTCAAGCTCGGAAGACAGAACAAGCGAGGCTAGTGCCTCGCTATTGGAGGGTAGCTAAATGGACGGTTGCTTTTGCGAGAATTGTGGCGTCATCCTTCTCCGCTCGCTCAAAGCGGACGACGACGACACATGGACCGTTGACTTGTGCAACTCTTGCACTAGCACGATCCTTCAAATCAGCAAACAGTGACTAACAGATACCTAACGCTTCACTGGCGTTGGGTATCCATCTAGGAGGGTAGCTTGGACTGCGAAGAATGCATGAAATGCGAAGCATGCCAGCGTCTCATGTTCCACAAGCTCAAGGCGCAAGCCGGGCTTGTGAAGCGGTTGGACGCGGCGCGTGATATCACAAAGATCGCATTCGACAATGCGTGTAGTGATTACGCAAACGAGAATGCGGAATACACGAGGATGCTGGAACAATTCAGACAGATGCTCGATGGCTAGCGCCGAAAGGCGCGTGCCATCAATCAGCTTGAACGGGATCATGCGAGTCTTGATTACTGTAATCAAGAGCGCATGATCGCGGGCACGCTGAGTTATGAAAGGTAATCACAATGAAGAAGGACGCCGACGGGATGCCGAAGCTCGACATCAAGGGTCTCCCGACGTTCACCGACGAGCACGGGTTCACCTACACCATCGAGCGCGTGATGGACGAGAAGGTCAAGTTCGACCCCGCGTTCAACGTGCGCCCGGTCTCGGAATACGAGACCGACAAGTGGGGCGCGGAGGATCTCGTGCCCAAGTTGAGGGCGACCAGGGGCGTTCCCAAGACGCGCCCTGCCTTCCACCTGGACACGGACACCGGCGAACTCACGATCCTGCGCGGCAACCGCCGCTGGATCGCGCGTTCCATCCTGCGCGCTCAGGATCCGAAGGACAGCAATTACCAGTTCATCGAGGCGCACATCTACCGAGACTTGACGCCGGAGCAACGGGCACGTCTCAAGATGGACCACGCGGCGAGCGAACTCAAGCTGAGCAAGCTCGGTCTCTACAACTCCGTCGTCGAGTGCAAGGACATCGGGCTCTCCGAGAAGGATACGATTTCGTTCCTTCGCGGGGCGCTCAACGACTCGCACAGCGCCGACAAGAACCCGGGCAAGCCGAACGACAGCGATGAGGTCTTCGGGCAGTATCGCGGCGTGATCCAGAACTACCGCCGCGCGAATGACATCAACGTCGTCGAGGAGGCGCTCGTCAAGCGTCTCAAGGACCCGAGCATCTCGTTCCCGAGCCAGCGCGTCATCGGCGAGTGCCACACCGCCTGGCTCGAAGATCGCAAGGAGAACAAGATGCTCGGGAAAATCGTGACGCCCGAGACCGCGCCCAAGTTCTTCGAGGCGTGGAATAAGGCCAGCGAAGCCGCAAGCGACGCCGCGGCCAAGGGTGGCAAGAAGGCCAAGGCGACGAGCGCCTACAACGGGCAACAGATCAAGGGGCTCGCCGTCAAGAGTGTGATCATGATCGCCATGAAGGAGGCGTTGCTGCGTAACGCCAAGAACCCGAAGACGATCATGGACGTGCTCGACCCGCTCTGCCTCAAGCTGGAGCAGTTCCTTTCCGACGAGGACAGGGACCAGGTCCAGGTGGCGGTGACGGGAAAGGCCAAGACGCGCAAGGTCGAGGCTTCGGCTCCTGTGAAGAAGACGACCGAGAAGGTCGGCGCGAAGAAGTAACGCAAGGGGAATGGGGCCGCAATGGCCCCTTTCCTCAATTCTGTAATCAGGGCGCTTGGTTCAAGGTGTAAGGCCGAAGGCCGAGCGCCAAGAACCCTGCGCTGGTTACAGTTCGTGCCTAACGACTTAGGCTGAGGCACCAAACGCCAAGAGTCCCCATGCGGATCGCACGCATCAAAAGTTTGGAGCGGTAGGCTCTCCGATGAGTAAAATCACCGGAGCGTCTTTGGCGCAAGGTTCGGGAGCCAAGGCGTAAGCCAAAGCTCTTGAACCGAGCGCCGGGAGGCGCGTATGCGGGTAAGCGTGCCAGTCATAGAACTTATTCAGATTCGGGACGAACATCTAAATAAGGCACGCGAATACGAGAAAGGCGGTAACACGTCTGGCGCCGCTCAATTAAGAGCAGTTGCCAATTTGCTTCAAGCGATTATTGACGGGCAAAAGCCAACTACAGTGTGCCCGTAATAATCAGGAGGCGCTAATGTTGTGCAAACGGTGTCCGCCAGGGAGATGCACATGTTGCCCATGCTGCGGCGCCAAGTTCGATCCTTACTGTGACTGCAATCCACCGGACTTGGCGGCTTCATTGAAGTCCAAAGCGTGCCGTAACCTCTGCATCTGGCAGCGTCACAAGATCATAGGGTATCTGACGTATAAAGATTAGAATCCCGGCGCAAGAGCCTTGGCCGAAGGCATCGGCTCAAGCGCCTGGATTCTAATCGTCAGGAGGCGCTATGGAATTCTGGATACACCGGCACGGATACAATTTCACGCTGATGTTAGGTGATGGGGTTGTAAAGGACCGGAGTGGCGAATCTTCCCGGTTCGCGCATAGTTGGGAAGCTTTGGCGTCACGCCCGAGCTGTCAGGATGTCGGTTGCTCGGGTTGCGTCGATGGCTGGCTTGCTGACGTGGCGCGTGTGATGATCGAAAATGGTGAGATAAGATACCCGGCGCGCTAAGGCGCGTCATCCGAAAGGAGCTTGAACGATGATGGAACATGTTCCGCGAAATAAGATGACAAAAGCTGAGTTGAAGCTAGAGGCTCAGCTTTTGAAAGAAGTCGAAAGCATCAAGACGCAAGATGACATCTTTCCTGTCATCGAAAAGATTTTCAAATCAGCGGTCAAGGCGCGTGGTCTACCGCTCAAAGTGATGAAACAATTCCGGATTAAAGTCTACGAGGTCCACGTGCCGGGCAAAGACGCACAAGTCGACGCATACGTTGCAAAACTTCGCACCGGGCGCTAGCGCCCGGTATCCGACGGGTGTGAACGGGTGCCTTCCCGCGCTAACGCTATACACGACATCTAATGATGTCACAGCTTGAACCTGGCGCCTAGGCCCTGGGTCAACAAGGTGGCGCATGAAGTGTCTAGCTAGCTCAAGAGACGCCCGTTATCATAGCATCTTAGAACCAGGGCGCAAGATGCGGGGCGAAGGCCCAGCATTAAGCGCCAAGGTTCTTTGATGAATATGACATCCATAGTCGTGTGGCGTGGTTGAGGGACGCGCGTCACCCGGCAAGGAATATTGAACCCTAACGTAAGCCCTAACGGAATACTGGGCAAAGATTGATGGCACAACGCACGCTGGACGCACTCACGAAAACGTTGCTTCGTAGATTGTCAGTTACCTAGGTTGCTGATAACTTTGCCATCAACCACGTATCAGCGAGTAAGATCCTGATGCGTGTTTTAGGAGGGCGCATGTCATCAAAGAATCTTGAAATCGCTATGCTCGAAACTGAGACACTTGCTGTCCAGCAAGTGGTTCTGATGCTTGCAGCCAAGCTAAATGAGCATCGGTCGCAAATCGAGAAGCTTATCGAGTCTGACGATGGCGAATTCAGCACTATCATCATCCGTGCGCAACAGCTTGCCGAAGTGGCAAATGCATAGCTGCTGGTTATTCACGCTAACCGATGCTGAACTGGCATCCTGGCGCACATTCCGCTATTACTTCGGCGCATAAGAGCCCGCACAACGGCATTAATGCCGTTGTGCGGGCTTTTTGTTGCCTAAATTTAGTGTAATCTAGAAACACTTTAACCCGGCACTTAGAACCTTGGCGTCAGCCTTGGTTCTAAGTGCCGGGTTTTTTTTTGTTTTCCAAGAACGCTATTTCTAAACTGAGGGTCGTCATTTTAAACCACAAGAGTGAATTTGCATCAAAATCGATAAGATTGCGCAAAAGCGAGACCTGATTACTCAAACTTTGAGGTTTGCAATTGTCTCAGCGAGCAATGCGCAAGCCGTTTGGAGATCAGTTTTGAACCATTCGCTTGGGACATCCGGATTGTTGCCACTGGCGCCGATTGTGAAGTGTTTCCCAAAATTGGAAAGAAGCACACTTTCGATACCGTCAACAGAAGGAGCGTCCAAAAGCGCGTAAAATTCAAAGTCTCGAAACGGCGAACAAGTATTATAAGTCGTCTTGCGCGAGGCCAAAGACTTAATTTTACCAATCTTAATCCAGCCAGGCTGGATTTGTTGCAGCGTAAATAAGCATAGATAATTTCCTCTGATTGCAATTCCCGGCTCTTAAAACATCTCACTTCGTGCAAAGTTCCGAAAGCAGTAAGTCAAAGTTCTAAAAGCACTCAGCACACTTTTTGGCAACATCGGTGCTAAAATATGACGTTTCACTTACTTACTGTTTACTGGATAGACTAGTCAGTTAAGTCTTAACCATAAATGACGTAACTGGCCGACTCGCCACTACTTAGCTATATTTGCCTAACCCATTCCCGGGTCTCGGGTTGACTGGTCCTTCTTACTGTTCGTAGTTCCTATTCTTTACTATATCTTCTTCTTCTTCTTCTTCTCTATATAAGAGAAGGAGAAATAACAGTAGTAAGCAGTAAGTAACCTGCGACCGTCGTCCTACTAGGGGTTAGCACGCTCCCGGAAACCCGGTTTCTGACAACAGCCCTTCTAGCCTCTAAAACGGGCCTATGACCTAGACTACCAGGTCCACCCTACCGAGCGAGCCACGGGGCTCCTATGAGACGTGGGATAGGTCTGGTGAAGGTGCTTACTACCCTCTCGGTCCTATAACATAGAAAACAGAAACCGTTCCGAATTCCAGTCAGTAAGGCTAAATTGGTAAGAAACAGCATTTCTCAGCACCAACGTTGCCAAAAAGTGTGCTGAGAATTACCAGTCAAATCGGCCCATTTTCAGTTTACACTCTAGTCGCGTTATGTGATCAGCTTGACTCTTGGTCAAAATCCGTAGCTCATCAAGCTCGCTATCTCTCTGCGTCTTAGCAATCACGCTCTGACACCGATAACAAATAATCCTGGGTAACGGCTTTTTACATTTCTCGCATTTATGCACAGGGTTCTACGCCTTCGGCCAATAACCAAGTGCCAGAGAAGCTAGTGCCGTCAGCCCGCTGATTGCCGTTACCAGGAAGGCTAGCGTGTGTAATCTCCGGCGCTCACGTCGCCACTCCCCTCTATTCTCCGTAAAAATCTCAATCAAGCGTTCCGCTTTATTAAGCCTCGCCTCTAAAACCGTCACCTCCTGCATCTTAGATTCGAGCTTACTGATAAGCTCGTTCCTTGTGTCCAAAAGATCTGATGCCTGGGTAATAACCTCCCGACTCTTAGCACAATGCAGACAACGGATACCATCATTACGAATATACTCGGTAGCCAAACACCCGCAAACCCGGCAGTAGGAACACGAAGCACAAACTTTCTGGCCATTGATTATACTATAATCAGCTACCGATCTATCGCAACGTGGGCAATTAATATAACCGGGCATCTGCTTAATAATCAACTCCAGTTCCGAGATCCTTTTGCCCATTTTAGTATTCTTGGGGCGCAATTGCTTCTCAAGCTCGTTACACTTTTTGTGCCACTTACCGACTTCGGCCCTTAAGCCAGGACAAATTTCGCAAGGTAACGGGTTCTTAGGCTCCGCCTTCGGCCCTTCACCCGGCACCCTAGAATCATATGTCGCCCACACGCCTAGTATACACGTCTCCACACCATTATCAAACCGGACGTTCCAATGATCATCGCCGTGCGCTTCGCTTAGAACAGTGAACCGTTTCCCGATTAGCGGCTCGTAAAAATTAGGCACCCACGAGCACACAAAACTGTGGCCATAGTCCCTCGGCCCGATCAAGACTCCGGATTGCATAGGCCCTCCGTTACTGCGAGTTCATCCAAACGCTCACGCCAAGTTTCTGGGTGATAACTATCTTGCAGCTTACCGCAAAAATCTACATCCGGTAGATCGCATGCGATAACGATATCAGTTAAATTGTTACCGCCGAACGTGTCCCATCTCACGTTATACAAAGAATCCGGTATCAAGGCTCCGATAGCACATTTGAGACCGTCAGGTCCCCGGTATTTACACGCGCCAGTTTCAGAGCAACTAACCTTCATCTGTGTTAGCAGGTGCCTACGCACGATATCATAAGCTTCTTGTCTGGTCAAATGGTTCTCCTAAGCAATCACTTTTGCGCTTTGGCCGAAGGCGTTGGCACAAAGTGCAATCACTTCGTGCAGTCACCAAGTGCCTGTGATTTGATAAGTGCCTAGCGTAGCCTTACACCAGATTCCATCGCTTAGCAAACCCATCCAACTCACTAGCCCAAGCCTCAGGCTCATGGAGATCATGGATCGTTTGTAACGCGTGCAGGAATCCAGTCCCTAACTCACTAAGACCGCATCTGTCAATTACAAGCGAGAGGCCACCACCTTCGTCCATGTGTGGATCATACTTCTCATCCGGGATCAAGGCCCTGATAGCGCAGCGTAGTCCCTCAGCATTGCGATACCGACATTTCGGGGCCGTGGGTGCAAACGAACGTTGCATCTGTGTTAGCAAATGCTTCCTGACGATGTCATAAGCTTCTTGTCTGGTCATTTCTCGCCCTCTAGGATCTTGATTCGGACTTCTTGGGGCATACCAGTTGGGCGAGTAATCCCGCAACCGTAAGTCCGATATACCCAGTAATCGCCATCGCGTAAGCGGTAGGTGCTCTTTTCGTTATCGCCACTGTAATAGGTCCATGGCAGCCCCGGGTCATCGGTGCCGCAGGGCCTGCTACGTTCATTAATCCGAGGTTCCTGTATACTTGGTATCCTATACGCGACGATACCGATCAAGGCACTTTGTAACAGGCTTGATGCCACCATCAGCGCACCTAGAATATCGTTCTTCATAGATTCTCCTTAACTTATCTCATAATGAGGAATAAAACTGTCACCAACAATCAAACTATACTCGCTCGATTTACGCACTAACAACTCATTAGAAATAAAGATCCTGATGGTATGACGATCTCTTAACATCTATAGGACTGAAAGAGATCTTGATACTATTGGCCGTCTGGTTAATCTTAATTGGCTCTAACCGGAATATCTCGCCATCCAAAATGGCTACGCAAGTTACCAATCCTGGATCCAGGAACGCTTGTGCTAGTAGCGTCTTATTCACCGGATTCTTCCGGGAATAGCTTCCGATACGATGACCATCCTAAGAGGTTCCCCGATGTGATATGACCCATTGCACACCGTC
>Ga0105238_10006862_pt1 | contig 11372 bp, 7 predicted proteins | sample KBSC34metaG_FD_81526 | JGI IMG/M metagenome (GOLD analysis project Ga0105238, IMG submission 81526) | Corn rhizosphere microbial communities from Kellogg Biological Station, Michigan, USA - KBS C3-4 metaG | ecosystem: Host-associated > Plants > Roots > Rhizosphere > Soil | place: Michigan, USA...
CAAGCCGCTTCCCACCGTGGAATTCGGCGACGACCGCCAGCTGCGCGTGGGCGATTGGGTGGTCGCGGTGGGCAATCCCTTCGGCCTTTCCAATTCGGTGACCGCGGGCATCGTCTCTTCGATCGGCCGCGATATCGGCGCGGGCAATTATAACGACTTCATTCAGATCGATGCGCCGATCAACCGGGGCAATTCCGGCGGCCCGACCTTCGATCTGCGCGGACAGGTCATCGGCATGAACTCGATGATCTTCTCGCCGTCGGGCGGCAGCGTGGGCATCGGCTTCGCCATTCCGGCCTCGACCATTCATGACGTGGTGGGCCAACTCCAGGCCCATGGCAAGGTTTCCCGCGGTTGGCTGGGTGTCAGCATCCAGAGCGTGACGCCGGAAATCGCCTCCTCGCTGGGCATCAAAGAAACCAAGGGTGCGCTAGTCGCCGACGTGGTGCCGAACGGGCCGGCGGCCAAGGCCGGCTTCGAGCAGGGCGATATCGTCACCGCCATCAACGGCCAGGCGGTCGACGACAATCGCGACCTCACCCGCAAAGTGGCGTTGGTCGCTTCCGGCCAGACCGCGAACTTCACGGTCATTCGTCAAGGCAAGATGCAGAATATCCGGGTCGAGATCGGCAACCGTCCGGACGACAAGGTTGCGGCCAACATGCCCAACCAGCCTTCGGGTCCGGCCGCCACCGGCAACGCGATGGGCTTGGGATTGGCGGCGCTGACGCCGGACGCGCGCAAGACCTTCAATCTGGCGGAAGGTACCACAGGCGTCGTGATCACCAAGGTCGATCCCAACAGCGATGCGGCGGAGAAGGGCTTGCAGCCCGGCGATGTCGTCCAAAGGGTCGGCGGGCGTGCCGTCCACACCCCGGCCGACGTGCAGTCCGGCGTAAATGAAGCGCAGAAGGGCGGCCGCAAGAGCGTGCTGTTGCTGGTCGCGTCCAGTCAGGGCGGATCGCGCTTCGTCGCCGTGGATGTCGGCGCGTGAGTTTGAGTTAAGGCGATTATCGGGCGGAGGGTGAACGCCTTTCCGCCCGGCCCCCCGCGCCGGTGGCGGCAGTCCCCCCACCCACGCCGCCGGCGCGGACCCTATTGGCGCAAAGGAGTTTCACCGCATGCGAATTCTTGTCGTCGAGGACGATCTGGAAGCCCAGCGTTACCTGGTCCAGGGACTGAAGGAATCCGGTCATGTGGTGGACGATGCCGCCGATGGCGACGTCGGCCTGTCGCTGGCCCTCTCACGGCCTTATGACGTGGCGATCATCGACCGCATGCTGCCCAAGATGGACGGGCTCGGCGTCGTCGCAGAGATGCGCGAACATGGCAATGCCACGCCGGTTCTGTTCCTGTCGGCCCTGTCGGAAGTGGACGACCGGGTGAAGGGCCTCAAAGCGGGCGGCGATGATTATCTCACCAAGCCCTATGCCTTTGTGGAATTGCTGGCCCGGATCGACGCCCTGATGCGCCGCCGTTCGCCGGTCACCGTCAAGACCCGGCTCACGGTGGGCGATCTGGATCTGGATCTTTTGACCCGGGCCGCCAAGCGGGCCGAACAGGCCATCGACCTGCAGCCCCGCGAATTCCGCCTGTTGGAGTATTTAATGCGCCATGCCGGCCAGGTGGTGACCCGCACCATGCTTCTGGAAAGCGTGTGGGAATATCATTTCGACCCCCAGACCAACGTGATCGATGTTCATATCTCGCGCCTGCGCGCCAAGATAGACAAGGGCTTCGATACGCCCTTGCTGCATACGATCCGCGGCGCGGGCTATATGATACGGGCCAGGTAGGAGTAAGAAAGGGAGGCCATGCGCGCCGTTCTTCGCCTCCTTCGCACTCAGGCCTTCAGAATCGTACTTGCCTATGTGCTGCTGTTCGCCGTTTCGGTGAGCGCGCTGCTGTTCTTCACCTATTGGAACACCCGCCGCACCCTGGACGCGCAGACCGACCAGATCATCGAAGCCGAGATCACGGGCCTGTCCGAGCAGTATCAGCGATTGGGCCTGCATGGCTTGGGCGAAAGCGTGATGAGCCGCTCGCTGCATGGCGGTCAGGCGCTTTATCTTCTCACCGACAATTCGCACCGGGTGCTGGCGGGCAATCTGGATGCGTGGCCCGAGATCACCGCCAATCCCGGCAATTTCGTGGAATTCGATTATGAGCGGCGGGTCAATGGCGTGCCGGAAACGCGCCGAGCGCGCGGACGCCTGTTCCTGCTTCCCCAGTCGGGGAATTTCTATCTTCTGGTGGCGCAGGACGTTCACGACCGCGACCTGACCCAGCGCATGTTCACCACCACCTTGCCCTGGACCGTGGCGCTGATCCTGGTGTTCGGACTTCTGGGCGGGGCGCTGATGAGCCACAACATGCTCAGACGGCTCGATGCCATCAACCGCGCCTCCAACGAGATCATGGCGGGCAATCTCACCCGGCGCGTGCCGGTATCGGGCGCCGCCGACGAATTCGACGTGCTGGCGGAAAATCTCAACCGCATGCTGGACCGGATCGAACGGCTGTTGAAAGGCCTGCGCGAAGTGACCGACAGTGTGGCGCATGATTTGCGCACGCCGCTGAACCGGCTGCGCCAGCGACTGGAGCAGTCCCAGGCGCGGATGATGGCCGCCGGATCGGATACCGGCGAAATCGAGCGCGCCATCGCCGACACCGATCAGTTGATCGCCACTTTCAATGCGCTCCTGCTGATCGCCGAGACGGATGCGGGCGCGGCCCGGGGCACCATGTCGCCGCTCGATCTGGCGTCGGTGGCGGGGGATGTCAGCGAATTGTACGAGCCTTTGGCCGACGAGAAGAATGTCACCCTGACCCTGGTGGCGGCCAGCGTGCCCACTATTGAAGGCAATCGCAGCCTGGTGGCGCAAGCGCTGGCCAATCTGGTGGACAATGCCATCAAATACACGCCCGCGGGCGGCCGCGTTGCGGTGTCCATCAGCCAGAGCTTCGCCGGTATCGATCTTTGCGTGGCGGACAGTGGGCCGGGCATTCCGGCGGAGGATCGCGCCCGGGTGGTCGAACGCTTCGTGCGCCTGGAAGCCAGCCGCAATTCGCCCGGAACGGGACTCGGGCTGTCGCTGGTGGCGGCGGTGGCCCATTTCCACAACGCCAAACTGCTGCTGGAGGATAATGCGCCCGGCCTGAAAGCGATCTTGCGCTTCCCCAGGCCCGCTCTGCGGATGACGCCACCGGGCGCCAAGCCCGCCCAAATCCCTTCTCGCACGGCGGCAGAATAGATTTTAAGGTCGGGCCATGCCCGATTTGCACATCCCGCCCCGCCCCTTCGATTCCGCGCGTGTGGAACGCACCCTTGAAACATTGGCCGAGCGCGGGTTCGTGCCGGGCGCGGATGCGCGCGCGCTGTTGGACGGCGTTTTCGGCAACAGCGCCTTTCTCAGCCGCCTGGCCCTGCGCGAGCCCCAAGTCCTGAGGCAGATCGTGACGGACGGACCGTCGGCGGTCCTGGATGCGGCGGTGGCGCGCGCGGCCGCGGTGGCATCACTGGACGAAGAAGCACTGGCCATGGCGGAGCTGCGCGGCGCCAAGCGGGCGGCGGCGCTCGCCATTGCGCTGGCCGATATCGGCGGGCTTTGGCCGCTGGAAGAGGTCACCGGCGCGCTCACGCGATTTGCCGATGCCTGCGTGCAGGGCGCGCTGCGCTTTCTGTTGCGTCAGGCGGCGGCACTTCATGGCATGGCGGAAAAGGATGGCGCCGTGCTCGAAGCCACCACCGGGCTCACGGTTCTGGCGATGGGCAAATATGGCGCCCATGAGCTCAACTATTCCAGCGATATCGATCTGGTGGTGTTTTACGACGCCGGGCGTTTTCCCTTCGCCAAGCGGGGCGACGCGCGGGGCGCGGCCGTCGATATCGTGCGCGGGCTGGTGAAGCTGATCGCCGAAATCACCGCGGATGGATATGTCTTTCGCACGGATCTGAGGCTTCGCCCCGATGCGGGGGCTACCCAGGTGGCGATCTCGCTGGATGCGGCGGAGGCCTATTACGAAAATCTGGGGCAGAATTGGGAACGCGCCGCCATGATCAAGGCGCGGCCCTGCGCCGGAGATCCGAAAACGGGCGCGGATTTCCGGGAGATGATCGCGCCCTTCATCTGGCGACGGAATCTGGATTTCGCCGCCATCGAGGACATCCAGTCGATCAAGCGCCAGATCCATGCTCATGCCGGGCACAGCGAAGTGGCGGTGGCCGGCCACAACATCAAGCTGGGCCGGGGCGGTATTCGCGAGATCGAATTCTTCGCCCAGACCCAGCAACTGATCCTGGGCGGCCGCCATCCCGGCTTGCGTACGGCATCCACCCTGGCGTCGCTGGCGGCCTTGGCCGCGAACGGCACCATCGCGCCGGAAACAGCCGCGGACCTGACGCGCGCTTATCGTTATCTGCGCATGCTGGAGCATCGCCTGCAGATGATCGAGGATGAGCAGACCCATACCGTGCCCAAAAGCGAGGAGGGGGTGGCGCATGTCGCCTGCTTCATGGGCCATGACGACGCAGAGGATTTTCGTGCCGCTCTGACGGAGACCCTGGAGACGGTGCAGGACCATTACGCCCGGTTGTTTCAGCGCGAAGCGGATTTGGCCGACAGTCACGGCAGCTTGGTCTTCACCGGCGTGGAGGACGATCCGGAAACCCTGGAGACTTTGCGAGCGATGGGATTCGGTGCGCCGTCGCAAGTGGCCGGCACCATCCGCGGCTGGCATCACGGCCGCATCCGCGCCATGCGCTCGGCGCGGGCGCGCGAGCTTCTCACCAAGCTGACGCCGGCGATCCTCAAATCCCTGGCAGGCACCGCTGATCCTGATGCGGCCTTCCTTCAGTTCGACCGGTTTCTTTCCAACCTGCCGTCGGGGGTGCAGCTTTTCTCGCTGTTCCTGGCGCGGCCGGAATTCCTCACTCTGCTGGCGAAGGTGGTAGGTTCGGCGCCGCGCCTGGCTACGCATCTGGCCCGCACTCCCGTCACCTTGGACGCCCTGCTGGACACGGATTTTCTGGCCAGCCTGCCGGACCGGCCGCAACTGGATCGTCACCTGAAGCGGCAGCTTCAGGGCTCCTATGAAGAGCAGCTGGACGGCGCGCGACGCTTTGCACGGGAAGAAAATTTCCGCGTGGGCGTCCAGCTGGTGGATGGTACGGCGAAGGCGGAGCAGGCGGGACCGGCCTTCGGCCGCATCGCCGAATGCGTGATCGCCGGCCTTTTGCCGGTTGCCGGTCACGAATTGGCCGCCCAAGCGGGCGCTATCCCGGGCGCCGAGTTTGCCGTCATCGCCATGGGCAAGCTGGGCGGGCGCGAGATGACGGCCAGTTCCGACCTGGATCTGGTATTTGTCTATGACGCGCCGGACGGCGTCGATGCTTCGGACGGATCAAGACCGCTTTCACCCACGCTCTATTTCGCGCGGCTGGCGCAGCGGTTGATTTCGGCGCTGACCACGCCCACGGCGGCCGGCACCTTGTATGAGGTGGACATGCGGCTTCGGCCCAGCGGCAACAAAGGCCCGGCGGCGGTAAGCTTCAAATCCTTTGCCGACTATCACGCTCGCGAAAGCTGGACCTGGGAGCATCTGGCGCTGACCCGTGGCCGCGTGGTGGCCAGTCCCGGAAAATTGCAAGCGCGCATCGAAGCGGAGATTGCCGCGCGGCTGACCGCGCCCCGCGACCACGCGCGAATCCTGTGCGATGCCCGCGACATGCGCGAAAAGATCGCCGGGCAATATCCCGGGAAGAATCGCTGGGACCTGAAATATGCGCCAGGCGGGCTGATCGACATTGAATTCCTGGCCCAGTCCCTGCAGCTGGTTCATGCGTCGGCGCGGCCGGGCATCCTGGACACCAATACGGTGGCGGCCCTGGAAAAGATCGCAGCGGCCGGGATCTTGAGCGACGGCGATGCCCATATTCTTCTGGAGGGTGCCCGGCTGCAGACCTCGCTGACCCAGATCCTGCGCATCGCGCTGGAAGATGTGCTGGAACCGGAGGCTGCCTCGCCCGGGCTGAAGGCCTTGCTGGTCCATGCGGGGAATGCCGTCAATTTCGCCCAGCTGGAACGGGAACTTGCCGCCCGCCAGGACGAGGTCCATGCGGTTTTCGGCCGCCTGATGGCCGGCTAAAATCGTCTACCGGACCGGCTTGAAACAGACGGAGCGATCAGCCATAACCGCCTCCCTCGAACTTGGAATGCGGGCGTAGCTCAGGGGTAGAGCATAACCTTGCCAAGGTTAGGGTCGGGCGTTCGATTCGCCTCGCCCGCTCCAAGTTTTTTCAATAAAATCAGTGGCTTGGATGGCGGGTCGGTGTGCGGACCCGGCTGAGGCCCGTTAACCATTTTATCACGGGCCTGAAGGCAGGGTTGGATTTGGAGTCCCAGTTCCATGTCCAGACCTTTCAACATGCCCTGTCGTGTATTTGTCCCATGGCGCTAACGCCCGACTTCGAGACTTTCTTCACAGCGTCGCTGGATTTGCTCGTCATCCGTGACGCCGAGTTCAAGATCGTCAAGGTCAATCAAGCCTGGGAAAGAGTGCTGGGCTACAGGACCGAAGAGCTCGAGGGCCAGTTGATGATCTCGTTCGTCCATCCGGATGACGTGGCCGCCACCCGCTCGCAGATGCAGCGGATAGAGATCGAGAGGGACGTCAAGGGCATTATCAATCGGTACCGCTGTCGCGACGGTAGCTACAAATATCTTGAGTGGCGCGCGCGCCAGGAAGGGGGCCTGGTCTACGGGATAGCGCGGGACGTAACGGAGAGGCTGGCCATCGAAGCCGAGATGGCTGAGGCGAAAGCCGCCGTCGAAGCGGCCAGCAAGGCGAAGAGTGAATTCCTGGCGAATATGAGCCATGAATTGCGGACGCCGCTCAATGCCATTCTTGGTTTCTCGGAAGTCATTCGCGACCAGGTGCTGGGCGATGCGCCGTCCGCATGGACGAAGTACAAGGAATATGCCGGTTCAATTTATGCCAGCGGAACGCATCTGTTGTCGCTGATTTCCGAAGTGCTGGATCTGTCCAAGATCGAGTCCGGCGGCTATCGGCTTTATATCGAACAGTTCGACATGCAAGCCGTGATCCGGGATTCGCTTGTGCTGGTGAGGCCCCAGGCCGAGCGCGCCAAGGTCTCCATCCTGCCGGTGGATGTGGGAGGCGATGTAACGGTGGATGCCGATATGCGCGCCATCAAGCAGGTCATCGTCAATCTGCTCGCCAACGCTGTCAAATTCACGCCCGGTGGCGGAGAAATCGAAGTTCGCTGCTACGAAGAAAACGGCACCGTGCATGTCAGGGTCCGGGATAGCGGCATTGGTATTGCGGAAGAACTCTTGGAAAGTGTGTTCGAGGCGTTTCATCAGGGCGATGCGAAGCTGGCGCGCCAGTATGATGGCACGGGCTTGGGCTTATCCGTCTGCCGGCGTCTTATCGAGATGCATGGCGGCCGTATCTGGCTAGAAAGCACCCCCAACATCGGCACGACCGTGTTTTTCCATCTCCCCAAGCGCAATGGCGCGGTAGCCAGCACCGAGCGTGCCGCCTGATCCAACAGCGGCATATCCTGATCGTTCCCAGATAGCTGCCGGTTCCCAGGCAAACATTTGTTGGCCGGGAGCCGCCGGCGGAACGCGCTTTCCCCGCGCGCGTTGATCTACAGCCGTAAGACAGCGGGGAGGTCCGTATGAATGGTTTGATTTATCTGGTCGGTCTGGTGGTCGTGGTCATGGCCATCCTTTCCATTTTCGGTCTGCGCTGAATGAGCGCGCTGGCCGAGCCGGTGGCTTCCGGTCCACGTTCCGTCGCGCTCATACAATGGCCGGCCGTCATTGCGGGCGCGATTGCCGCTGCCGGGGTTTCCTTGACCCTGCACGCTTTCGCCGTCGGCATTGGCCTGGCGGTCCTGTCCACCGCGCCCACTTGGCGGGATGCCTCTATTGCCTTGTGGCTCCTATCCGGCATCTATCTGTTGTTCACAGCGCTGGCGGCGTTTGCTGTCGGCGGCTACATCGCGGGCCGGATGCGGGCAAGCCTGGGTCTGGATACGGTGGAGGTGGAGTTCCGTGATGGAATCCACGGTCTCATCACATGGGCGTTGGCGGTGGTGCTGACGGCCCTCATGGCATTGGGCGTGGCGGCGACGGCCATGCCGGTCACGACTGGCGGCGGCGGAGGTGCAGGCAGCGCCCAGTCCGTGGCAGGCGAGAACATCATCGCCTCGGAGTTGGACGAACTCTTCCGTACCGACCGCAATGTGCCCGACATCGGCTATCGCCGCGCCGAGGCTGCCCGCATTCTGCTGAAGGCGTCGGGCCATAACGGCATCACCAATCCGGATCGCGACTATCTCACCACCATCACGGCCGAGGTGACCGGCATTCCGCCGGACATGGCGGCCGAGCGGGTGAACCGCGAGATCGCGGCGGCGAAGCAGGAGATTCACCGCGCCCGCGTGGCCGGCGTGCTGCAGGCCTTCTTTGTCGCGGCGGCGCTTTTCGTGGGCGCGGCCGTGGCGTGGTTTGCCGCCTGTGAAGGCGGCCGCGACCGCGAACGGGGCACTTTCCCGGTCTGGGGACGCCGCCCTATGCATTAACATCAGCTATTGCACGCGGCCCACTTGCAGCAGGGGAAATAGGAGCATATACCCGTTACCGGGTCCCGCCTATTGGAGAAGGTCGATGCAACATCCTGTCGTTTCGCGAGAAGAATGGCTGATCGCGCGCAAAGCGCTGCTGGCGAAGGAGAAGGAAGAGGGCCGGGTGCGCGACGAAGTGAATGCGGCGCGTGCAGCGCTGCCCTGGGTGCGGATCGAAAAGGATTATGCCTTCGACACCAAGGCGGGACGCAAGAGCCTGGGTGAATTGTTCGGAGGCCGCGACCAGCTGGTGATCTATCACTTCATGTTGGGGCCCGACTGGACCGAAGGATGTCCGCGCTGTTCTTTCCTCTGCGATCATATTGGCGACACCTTGCCCCACCTCAACAATCACGGCGTCACCTGGACGGCGGTGTCGCGCGCGCCATTGGCCCTGATCGAAACGTATAAACGGCGCATGGGATGGGATTTTCCTTGGGCGTCGTCCTTCGGCAGCGATTTCAATCACGATTTCCATGTCTCCTTCACGCCCGAAGAACGGGCGAGCGGCGCGATCGACTATAATTACGCGCGCCGGCCCATGAACCGCGACGAGCTTTCGGGTCTTTCCAGCTTCATACGGAACGAGGCGGGCGAAGTGTTCCACGCGTATTCGACTTATGCGCGCGGGGTGGAACCGCTGGCCACGACATTGCTCCTGCTGGACCGTACGGCACTGGGCCGGCGGGAAACCAGTTCGCTCAGCTTTGTGCGGCGGCGGGACGAGTATCCGAAAGCGGCGGAATGAACCCCATTTAGAATTTTCCCGTGCTCGCATGTAAGCTTGCCGCTCAGGCGGGGCACGATTCGCGTGCACGCCGGGCGATGCGGGCGAACTTCAAGCATGACAGGCCGATATCTGGGCGAAGTGGCGGCGCGGCTGGACCGGCTGCCCATGACATCCGGCCTATGGCGCCTGGTGGTGCTGATCTCGCTGGGCGGCGCGTTCGAATTCTATGATCTCCTGATGACAGCCTATGTCGCGCCGGGGTTGGTGGCGGGCGGTCTTTTCACGATCCGGGCAGGCGGCTTCTTTGCCATCAACGGGATCGGCTTTTTTGTTTTCTGCACCTTCGCGGGCATGTGGCTGGGCAGTATGGGGTTCGGCTTTGTCGCCGACCGCATGGGGCGGCGCGCCATGTTCACGGTGTCGCTGCTCTGGTACTCCCTGGCGACCGCGATGATGGCGTTCCAGCACAGCGCCGCCGGAATCGATATTTGGCGCTTTATCGCCGCCATCGGCGTTGGCCTGGAGCAGGTCACCATCGATACGTTGTTGCCGGAGCTGGTGCCGCCCCCCATGCGCGGGCGCGCTTTCGCGATCAGCCAGGGCATCTCCTTTTCCGCCGTGCCGCTGGTGGCCTTGCTGGGCTGGCTGCTGGTGCCGTTGCACCCTTTCGGCCTGGATGGCTGGCGCTGGGTGGCACTGGTCGGCGCGTCCGGCGCGCTCTTTGTCTGGTGGTTTCGCAGGAACGTGCCGGAAAGCCCGCGCTGGCTGGCGCTGCATGGCCGTCAAGACGAAGCCGAGAAGGTTCTGCGCGGATTGGAGCGCCGCGCCGAAAGCGATCTGGGCCAGGCATTACCGGCGCCGGAAAATTGCGCGCAGGAGCGCGCGGAAAAAGGACGCTTCGGCGAACTGTTTCGCAAACCTTATGCCAGGCGCACCCTGGTGATGTCCGTGTTCAACGCCATGCAGACCATCGCCTTTTACGGCTTCGGGTCGTGGGTACCGACCCTGCTGATCGCAAAAGGCATCCATGTCACCACCAGTCTGGAATATGCCTTCATCATCGCCCTGGCCAATCCGGTGGGGCCGCTCCTGGCTTTCGCCATTGCCGACCGCATCGAACGCAAATGGCAGATCGTGACAGCCGGCATCGTGACCGGCATCGGAATTCTGTTATTCGCCCGGCAGGACAATGCCGCGCTTGTTATTTTGTTCGGGGCGGTGGTGACCTTGGCCAATAATTGGCTGTCCTTTGCCTTCCATGGCTATCAGGCCGAACAGTTTCCCACCCGCATTCGTGCCCGCGCCGTGGGCTTCGTCTATTCCTGGAGTCGCGTGTCAGCAGCGCTGGCAGGCCTCCTGATCGGATTTTTCCTGAAGGAAGGTGGCGCCACTGCGGTAGCTTTGTTCATTGGCGCAGCGATGGCGGTGATGGTGCTGGTGATCGGCCTGTGGGGACCGGCCACGCTTCATCGCGGGCTGGAAGAGATTTCCCATTGATACAAAAGAGGTGCGCATGAAGCTGATACGCTGGGGCGCGAAAGGCGCGGAAAAGCCGGGACTGGTCGATGCGGACGGAGCCTTGCGGGATCTGTCCGGCCATCTCGCCGAGATCGCGCCGGAGCTTTTATCGCCCATGGGTCTCGCGCGGCTTCGCGCCATCGACACTGCCGGATTGCCCGAAATTCCAGCGGGCGCACGCCTGGGCATGCCGTTGACGGGCGTCTCCAAGATCGTTTGTGTGGGCCTCAACTATGCGGATCATGCGGCGGAAACCGGCGCAAAAATTCCCAAAGAACCCATCCTGTTTCTCAAGGCGGTCAGTTCGCTGAACGGGCCGAATGACGATATCGTTATTCCCCGGGGCGCGGTGAAAACGGACTGGGAAGTCGAGCTGGGTGTGGTGATCGGAACGCGCGCCTCCTATGTGAATGAGCAGGAGGCGATGGATCACGTCGCGGGCTATTGCGTGGTCAATGATGTGTCCGA
>Ga0105238_10006863_pt1 | contig 11371 bp, 14 predicted proteins | sample KBSC34metaG_FD_81526 | JGI IMG/M metagenome (GOLD analysis project Ga0105238, IMG submission 81526) | Corn rhizosphere microbial communities from Kellogg Biological Station, Michigan, USA - KBS C3-4 metaG | ecosystem: Host-associated > Plants > Roots > Rhizosphere > Soil | place: Michigan, USA...
CGGAACAGTACAAGCTGAAGCCCAACGCCTTCACGGTGGAACCGGCCTATGCCGCCCGCGCGAACGTCAAGGATCTGGGCGCCTTCCCCTATCCGTGATCCGTGTTCAGCTTTTCTTCGGGCAATCCAGCGTAATCAGCTCAGGCACGATCCGGCCGGCCGACAGCGTCAGCCGGCCGACCGCGATGGGCAGGCTGAACCGGCGCGGGCCGGCGCTGCCGGGATTGATGTAGAGCACGCCGTCCTTCTCCCGCACCGCCGGCTGATGCGAATGGCCGGAAATCACCGCCTGGAATCCCGCAGCCGCCGGATCGAGGTCCAGCTCGGCGATATCGTGCACGGCGTAGAGATAGGCGCCACCGGCATCCAGCACCTCCGTCGGCGGCAGGCCGGATGCCCAGCCGCCCCGGTCGACATTGCCGCGAACGGCGGTCACCGGTGCCAGCCGGGCGAGGCCTTCCAGCACGTCGGCGCTGCCGATATCGCCGGCATGGACGATGAAGTCGCTGCCTGTGAGCGCGGCGACCGCCTCCAGCCGCAGCAGGCCGTGGGTGTCCGAGATAAGGCCGATGACGACGGGTTTCATCCGGCGAGGCTAGCAGGAATGGCCCTGCTCGCGCACCCGCCTCGGGAGGGGGGAATTCAGGCGGCGCTGTCGCTGATCGCGAAATGCTCGCTGTCGCGGTCCGGGTCGGCGCTCGCGGCGTATTCGTTGCCCAGCGCCTCCCTCAGCGCCGCATCGGCGCGGTTGAGGCGGCTTTTCACCGTGCCCAGCTTGCAGGACATGATATCGGCGGCGTCGTTGTAGGACACGCCGCCGGCGCGGACCAGCATGATGACTTCCCGATGGGCGGGCACCAGCCTGTCCACCGCGCGCAGCACCTCGCGCAGCTCAACACTGTCTTCCTGCGCGGGCGATGCCTGCTGCCAGTCGTCGATGAGGTCGCCCACCGGAACCAGCCGGCGGCGCCGGACGACATTGATGTGGCAGTTATGCATGATCCTGAAGGTCCAGGCCTTCATGTTGCTGCCCGGCTCGAATTTCCGGTAGGCCTTCAGCGCGCGGATCACCGTGTCCTGGACCAGATCGTCGGCCAGTGCGCCGTCGCGCGTCATCATCCGGGCCATCGCGCGCAGTTCAGGGATGACGTTGATCAGCTGCTTCTCGAAGGCGCGCCGTTCCCAATAGTCGGCTTTGGCCGTGTCGGCGGGTGAGTGTACCGGCTCGCTGTTGCTCATGCTTTGATTGCCGTCTTTTCCGTCAGGTCGTAGTCCAACGCCAGCCGTTCCCAATAACCCGCGATTTCCAGCAGTTGCGCGACCGCGACGGGGGATTTCTGGGTTCGCGCTTCCACCTTCAGCGACCTCGCCTTGGCGCGGCAGGCGGATGCGCTGTTGATGGGCGGCTGTGTATGGGTTGCGGTCATGTGGGCGGAATGCACGCCTGCCCGGCGTGGTTCCTGCGGGTTATGGAGTACGGGCGCTCAGACCCGGCGAAACCGGCGGAAAACCGCCACTCCGCTAAACATTATAAATTCCCAATCTTATGACCGTGGATCATTTCCGAGATTGCAACCCTCGGTCAAACTCAACATCGTGCTGCGGGGTGAATGGGCATCCGGGTGAGTCGACGCTTTGCACGTTCTGGTCATCGAAGACGATATTGCGACCGTCGAGCATTTGATTTCAGGCCTTTCGGCGGCCGGACATACGGCCAACTGGGCCTATACCGGGGCCGATGGCCACGTTCTGGCGCGCGAGCGGACTTTCGACACGCTGATCATCGACCGGATGCTGCCCGACATCGACGGGCTGTCGCTGGTGCTGGCGTTGCGCGCCGAAAAGGTCGACACGCCGATCCTGATTCTGACCACCATGGGCGGCGTGCAGGATCGCGTCGACGGCCTCAATGCCGGCGCCGACGACTATCTGCTGAAGCCCGTCGCCCTGGACGAGCTGGCCGCGCGGGTGCGGGCGCTGGGGCGCCGGTACAAGGCGCGGGGCGAATCCAGGCTGGAGGTCGGCGGCCTGGTGCTCGACAAATTCGACCGCAAGGTGACGCGGGGCGGTCGCGAGATCACGCTCCAGCAGCGCGAATATCAGATACTGCTCGTATTGATGGAGAACGCGGGCAACATCGTCACCCGCAAGATGCTGATCGAGCAGGTTTGGAATTATGATTTCGATCCCAAGACGAATATTGTCGAATCGCACCTGAGCCGTCTCAGGACCAAGATCGACAAGGATTTCGCCGTGCAGCTTATCCATACGGTGCGCAGGTCCGGCTACTCGCTGCATGAATAGCTTCCTCCGTACCTGGAGCTTCAAGATGACGGCGCTGTTCGCGGCGCTGTTCCTGTTTTTTCCCGCCGTTCTTTTCGTCATCGTCTATTGGCTGGCACGGGACTATGCCGCCGACGACTACCGCGAGGAGATCGCGACCGAATTCAACATCATCATGGAGGACGCGAAGGAGGACGGATACCGGAGCCTCCCCGCGATCGTGGAAAAGCATCTGCGGCTGCACGCGCTGCGGCCGACCGTCTATCTGCTGGAGGATGCGGACGGGAAAAAGCTGGTCGGCAATCTGGACGCGATCCCGCCCAGGGTGGGTGCGCTGAAGGTCGCGTTCCCCGATCGGCCGATCGGCGGCCCGCTCGAAGCCTATATGTTCATGACGCCGAACGGCGGCTACCTGCTGATCGGCGAGGTCAGCGAGGAGCTCGACTTCCTGGAGGACGCGATCATCGCGACCTTCGTCGGCGGCGGCGTAGCCTCAATCGCCATCGGCGTTCTGTTCGGCCTGCTGGCCAGCCGTTTCCTGCTGGCCCGCCTGCGGACGGTGAGCACAGCCGCGCGCAGTATCGCGGCGGGCAACATGCTGGCCAGGGTGCCGACGCGCGGCCGCGACGACGAGTTCGACGACCTGGGCGCCAGCATCAATCTGATGCTGGAACGGATCGAGGAGCTGATGCGTCGGGTTCGGCAGATCTCGGGCGATATCGCCCATGACCTGCGTGCGCCGCTGTCCCTGCTGAAGCGGAATATCGAGGACGCGAAATCCAGTGCCCATTCGCGCGCCGTGCTGAACGATGTCCTGGATCAGGCCAGCGAGCAGGTGGACGAGATACTGAGTACTTTCGATGCGCTGCTGAAAATCGGGCAGATCGAGTCAACCCATGTGTCTTCCGCGGCCTCGGTCGATCTGTCCACCGCGATCGGCACCATCGTCGAGGACTTCGTTCCGGCGGCGCTGGATCAGGGCAGGGTGCTCAGCGGGGATATCGAGGCCGGTATCGTCATCGTCGGCGAGGAACGGCTGATCGTGCAGCTTGCGATCAACCTGGTCGAGAACGCCATCCGCCACACGCCGCCCGGAACCCGGATTTGCGCCGGCGTGCGGCGGGGCCCCCAGGGTGTCGTGCTGGAAGTCGCCGACGACGGGGCCGGGGTCCCCGCGGGGGAATTCCAGAAGATTACCCGCCCGTTCTATCGCTTGCCGTCGGGCGGCGGCGCGGCCGGCAACGGGCTGGGCCTCAGCCTGGTCGCCGCCATTGCCGAGTATCACGGCGCGACACTGGCCTTCGCCGACAACGCGCCGGGGCTCAGCGTCACCGTGACATTTCCCGAGGACTGACCGTCAGCCGCGCGCCGCTTCCAGCGGGATGCCATAGCGTTGGATATAGGGCTTGAAGCGTTCGATCAGCGCGCCGTGCAGAAGCCCGTAATCCGCCAGCGTATAGCCGTGCTTCCCGAACCGGTCCTTCTTGCGGGTTTCCAGCCGCCTGGTCATGGCCGCCAGCGCCTCGCCCTTCAGTTCGTCGCCGAATTCGGCATAGACCCGGCTCAGCGTGCCCAGCGGGTCGCGGTTCATGTAGGCATAATGGATATCGACGATCTTCACTTCCGGATTGGCATCGCGGAAGCGGTTCACGCCGTCGACCGAACGCTCCAGCATCCCGGTCCAGTGCTCGCCAATATAAAGATGGTGATCGGCGTCGGAAAAGGTCTTGGTCAGGGTCGTGATCAGGCTGCAGGCGGAGGCGATGACGACCGTCGGGTCGCGGTGGGTCATGACCAGGCGCGCGTCGGGATAGACCGCATGCAGCGCCTCCAGGTTCATCGCATGGGCAGGCGCCTTCAGCGACCAGCGCCCGCGCACCCCGCCGCTCTGCAGCACCTGTAAAACCTTACGATGATAGTCATAGGCCGAACCCAGATCGGCATCCTTCAGCCAGGCGCCATAGGTCGGGATGTTGGTCATCGCCTCAAAGACGACGCTCTTGAAATCCTGGTTGGTGACCGAGATGCATTCCGTCGGCCCGTCCGCCTCCTCGCTCTGCACCACCTTGTTGCGCGGGTCGAGGCTGTCCATCAGCTCCATCGTCGCCCGCGTGGCGGCGATGCGCGGATCGTCCGCGACCGTCGCCGGGTCGGGCGGGGGCACGCAGTTCCCGGCCTCCCAGCGGAAGAGCGGGCGGTGGGCCGGATCCTGTTCCAGCAGATAGGTCAGGAACGTGGTGCCGGCGCGGAACATGCCGATCACCACCATCGGCGATTCGATCCGCTCGTCGGCGACGCCGGGATGGCGCTTCACCCAGTCGGTGACCTTCAGCCGGTTGGACAGCGCCCCCACGATCGCGCCCGGCACCGCCATCCTGCCGAATTCATTAAGCTGCGCCTCCGCCGACACGGACTCGCACAGCACCGCCAGCCCCTCGCGAAAACTGTCGCCGCCGAAATCGCTCAAGCCGGTCTGCTCGCATGCGGTTTCGATCAGCGCCTCAGGCCGAAGCATCCTTACTTCCCCTCGAAATATCCTTCGTTGCCCGGACCGTAGCAGAGGCGGGTTGGCGCCGCGAGGAAAAATCATACGACTGCGTACGGATTATTGGTGAGCGAGAGGGCTGAGGCGCCGCTGGAAGCGCTGGATGGATAAGGGTTTCCATAACTTGGAGTTTCCAAAGGCGCATTGCGCGCCCTATACAGTAACGTCATGCACCCGCCCCAACGTCCCCTGCGGCAGCAGCAGCCTGCCGCTCAGATGCGTCCGCAAGCCCAGGCCGGGGCGCCGCTTCGCCAGCTGGAACTCGACCGCTACTGGTCCGACCAGATGGCGAAGCCGCGCTATGCCGATCCGCGCTCGCTGGTGAAGCACGGCTTCAAGGTTTATTCGCAGGCCGACGAAGACGGCATCATCCAGGAAATATTCAAGCGCATCGGCCAGACCAACCGGACATTCATCGAGTTCGGCGTCGAATCCGGGATCGAATGCAGCACGGTCAAGCTGCTGGTCGAGGGCTGGAACGGCCTGTGGATCGAGATGGCGCCGGAGTCCGTCCAATCCATCCGGCAGCGTTTTGCCGAGTTCATCGCCGAGAAACGGTTGCGGGTAACGCAGTCGAAGGTCACCGCCGAGAACATCAACGCGCTGATCGCCGACACCGGCATCGGCGGCGAGATCGATCTTCTCAGTGTCGATATCGACGGCAACGACTATTGGGTCTGGCAGGCGATAACCCAGGTGCGGCCGCGCGTGGCCGTCGTCGAATATAACGCGACCTTGCGTCCGCCGATGTCATTGACCGTACCCTATGAGCCCGACAAGGCCTGGGACACCACCAACTTCTTCGGGGCGAGCCTCGAGGCGCTGACCCGTCTCGGGCGCAGGAAAGGTTATCGGCTCGTCGGCTGCAGCTTCAGCGGCGTCAACGCATTCTTCGTCCGCGATGATCTCTGCGGCGACAAGTTCCTCGAGCCTGCGACGGCGGAGATGCATTATGAGCCCCCGCGCTATTATTTTCAGCCGTCGGCGGGGCATAGGCCGAACCCCGGCCGGTATGTTTCGATCGAGGAATAATTGGTGGATCAATTCTGGCGGGAAGTCGCCGATTTCCTGGAGCGCGAATCCCTTGCCGGCGACAGCATCGTGGCGCCCTCCGAACTCGGTGCCGCCATCCCCATAGGCTTCGGCTATCGCAATGCCGGGCCGGCCGACGCGCCCAAGGTCAAGACGCTGGTTCTGCATAAAGGGCGGTACAAGGAACTCGATCGCGCCTTCATGGCGAAGGCGCTGCCGAATCTGCGCCCGGTCTTCGCCAACGCGGTGTTCATCGTCCTGTCCGATGCCGGCGCGCCGCTGCCGCAGGATCATCCGCATATCGGCGATATGACCTCGATCCGCGCCTGGGCCGATGGCCAGGCGGCGCCGGTCGGAGCGGCGCCGCCCGAGGATGCGCCGCGTCGCCGGATCGTGCCGACCTATGTCGGCAACGGCACCGTGCTAGTCGAGACGATACATGGACACCTGATGGTTCTGCCCTCGGCCGACCGCGCGATCACGCCGCATATGATCCGAGACGGCTATTTCGACCTGAGGATCAGCCAGTTCCTGGAGCGCTTCATCCGGCCCGGCATGACCTATGTCGATGTCGGGGTTAACCTGGGCGTCTACGCGGTGCTTGCGGCAAGCCTGGTCGGTTCTCGCGGGCGGGTTATCGGCGTGGAGGCCTTGCCACGGCTGCTGCCGTTCCTGGTCGACAATTTCTCGATGAACGGTTTCAGCGATCGTGTGGAGCTGTTGTCCTTCGCCGCGGCCGACCAAGAGGGACCGGTCACGATCCACGACTTCGAGCGTTACAACGGCGCAAGCACCATCGTACGCGACGTGGCGCGGCTGCAGGAAGGCCGCCTGGCCGACGAGGGCCGGCCGATCACGGTCCAGGCGCGGACGCTGACCAACCTGCTCGCCGACGCGAAAGTTCAGCGGGTCGACCTCCTCAAGATCGACGTCGAAGGTTTCGAGACCGAGGTGCTGATCGGCGCGCGCGATTTCCTGCTGGCTCATCCCGATACGCCGATCTTGATGGAATGGCATCCCGAGTTCATGACCGACGAACGCCTGCGGAACCTCCATAAGCTCCTCGTCAACGAGCTCGGCGGTAGTCCCGAAGTGATCGAACCCGAAGGCGTCACGCGGCCGGCCGGCTTCGATGAACTGCACGCTATCGGCCACGCCGACCTGTTCGTGCGCCGCGGCAGGGCCTGAGCGGCTCCACTACGGAGCCCACACGCATGGCCGCCCATCCTTTCCTCCTCACCGGCCGAACCGCTCTCGTTACCGGCGCGTCGCGCGGGCTGGGCATGGAGATCGCGCTCGGTCTGGCGCGGGCCGGGGCGCATGTGCTGGTGAACAGCCGCGATGCCGGGCGGTGCGATGCGGTCGCGGCGCGGATCGCGGGCGAGGGCGGTTCGGCCGAGGGACTGCCGTTCGATGTCGCCGACGAGGCGGCGGTCGAGGCCGCGTTCGGGCGGATCGGCAAGCTGGACATCCTTGTCCACAATGTCGGGATGCGGCACCGGGCGGCGCTCGACCGGATCGCGACGGCGGATTTCGAGCGGATGATGAAGGTGGATCTGACGGCGGCCTTCACGATCGGCAAGCTGGCCGGGGCGTTGATGGTGCCCAACGGCTATGGCCGTATCATCTTCGTCACATCGGTCGCCGGAACCCTGGGCTATCGCGGCGACGCCGCATATATCGCGGCCAAGGCCGGGATGACCGGGCTGATGAAGGCCTTCGCCGCCGAATACGGCGGCTCCGGCATCACCTGCAACGCCATCGCCCCCGGTCCGTTCGATACCGAATCGAACCACGGCATCTCCGATCGCCGGATCGCCGAGATCGGGGCGCGGGCCTTCGCCGGCCGGCGCGGCAACCCGCCGGAGATCGCCGGCCCCGCCGTATTCCTGGCGTCGGAGGCGGCGTCCTATGTCAACGCCCATGTCCTGACGGTGGACGGGGGCTATTCCGCCGCATTGTAAAGCGCGATGGCCTCGGGAAACGCCTGCGTGTAGCATTCCGGAAAAGCGATGACCGAGGGACCGATGGCGTCCACCGAATACACCGTAGACGTAAAGCCCCGTCCCGCGGCGGAGGGCGGCGGTTTCGTCGCCGTCGTGCCGCAGCTTCCCGGCTGCAACGGCCACGGCGCCACCCCGGAAGAAGCGGCGCGCAATGCGATCGACGCGATCGCCCATTTCCTGGCGATCAGGCCGGCCGGGGCCCGATAGTCGCAGCGCCCCGTATCCCCTGCGCGGACAGCGCGGCGCGTGATATAGGCTTTCGGGAAGTTGGGCCGCGGGATGAACGGCATGACGCTGAAAAGGATCGCACTCGGTTATGCGGCGACACCGCCGCTGCCCGCCGCCTTGTGGGCGATCTCCCTGTGGCGGGATCGCGGCGGCCAGGGCGTCGCGGCGCTGGGCGAGACCTTCCTGAACGTGCTGCCCGACGCCTATCTGACGATGCTGCTGCTCGGCCTGCCGGTCTTCCTGCTGGCGCGCCGGATCGGCGGCTGGTTCGCCCATCTGTTCATGGGCGCCGCGGCGGTCTGGCTTGTCGAGCCCGTCTACATCACATTCATCGGTCTCACCGGGCACGCGCTCACCATTTCCGCGCTGCCATGGGCATTCGTCGCGGTCGTGTCCGACGAACTGTCCAACTGGCTGGGATCGCTTGTTGTGCCCGCCATCTTCGGTGCTGTCGCCGGCCTGATCTTCTGGGCGATAACCCGCACCCGGCATCAGCCTTTCCAGGGGCGGTTCGGCTAAGTGGCCTTAGGAGTTCTTCCATGACACCCCCCGTCGTCCTCGTCACCGGCGCGCTCACGGGTATCGGCCGCGCCACCGCGCTGGCCTATGCACGCGACGGCGCCAGGATCGTCGTCTCGGGTAGGCGCCAGGAGGATGGCGATGCCCTGGCCGTGGAGCTGAAGGACGCGGGGGCCGCCGATGCGGTGTTCGTCCGCGCCGATGTCCGCAGGGAGGATGAGGTCGGTGCGATGGTCGATTGCGCGGTCGCGCGCTTCGGCCGCCTCGACATCGCCGTCAACAATGCCGGCATGGGGATACTGGGCCCGATCGGGGCGGTGACGCCGGAAAAATACGCCGAGATTTTCGACACCAACGTGCTGGGCCTGCTGCTGTGCCTGAAGCACGAGTTCCGGGCGATGGAGCCCCAGGGCAAGGGCAGCATCGTCAATATCAGCTCGATCTTCGGGCATGTCGGCTTTCGGACCGGCGGTTCGGTCTATTCCGGCAGCAAGCACGCGGTTGAGGGCATCACCAAATCGGTCGCGCTGGAGGGTGCCGCCAAGGGCATCCGCGTCAACGCCGTGGCGCCCGGCCCGATCGAGACGGAGATGTTCGAACGCGCCGTCGGTCCTGCTGCCCACCGCGCCCGCTTCATCGGCATGATCCCGCAGAAGCGGGCGGGCAGGCCAGAGGAGGCGGCCAATCTGATCGTCTTCCTGGCCTCCGACAAATCGCCCTTCGTCACCGGCGAGATCGTCACCATCGACGGCGGGTTCTCCGCCGGCTGATCGCCTCAAGTCGAAGGAGAATTCCCATGACTACCCCTGTCGTTCTCATCACCGGCGCACTGACCGGCATCGGCCGTGCCACCGCGATCGCCTATGCGCATGAAGGCGCGAAGGTCGTCGTGTCGGGTCGGCACCGCGATGCCGGTGAGGCCCTCGCGGCCGAGCTGAAGCAGAAGGGCGCATTCGACGCGGTGTTCGTCCGCGCCGATATCCGCAAGGAAGAGGATGTGAAGGCGGCGGTCGAACTTGCGGTGGAGCGCTTCGGCTGTCTCGATATCGCCATCAACAACGCCGGCAGGGACGGGGTGGGGCCGATCACCGAGGTGACGCCGGAAAGCTATGCCGAGCTGTTCGACACCAACGTGCTGGGGCTGCTGCTCAGCCTCAAGCATCAGTTCCGGGTGATGGAGGCGCAGGGCAAGGGCAGCATCGTCAATATCAGCTCGATCTTCGGCCATGTCGGCATGGGCGCCGGCATCTCGGTCTATTCCGGCAGCAAGCACGCGGTCGAGGGCATCACCAAATCCGTCGCGCTGGAGGGGGCGGCCAAAGGCATCCGGGTCAACGCTGTCGCGCCGGGCCCGATCGATACCGCGATGTTCGATCGCGTCACCGTCACGGAAGAAGGCCGCGCCTATTTCGTCGGCATGATCCCGCAGAAGCGCATGGGCACGCCGGCGGAGACCGCGAACCTGATCGTCTTCCTCGCCTCCGACAAATCGCCCTTCATCACCGGCGAGATCGTCACCATCGACGGCGGTTTCGCCGCCGGCTAGGCCGCCAGCGCGGTCAGGCGCACCGGATCGAAGCCATAGAGCGCGGCGGCGTTGTCGCACAGGATCGCCTTGCGCTGCTCCGGGGTCAGGAACGCCGTCTGCTTTTCCAGCAGCGCCTTGCTGTTCGGCCAGGACGCGTCCGGATGCGGGAAGTCGTTGGCCCACATCAGCCGCCGCCAGTTCATCGAATCGACATAGCGGAAGGCGACTTCGTCATCCTGGAAGGTGAAGTAGATATTCTCGAAGATGTATTCCGACGGCATCTTCGACAGGACGCCGGTCTCGGCGAAATATTTATGCTCTTTGAAGAACCGGTCCATGCGCTGGGCATAATGCGGCAGCCACCCGGCATCGCCCTCGACGCAGACGATCTTCAGCTTCGGATGCCGTTCGAAAATCCCGGTCAGCACGAACAGGCCCAGCAACTCATGCACCGCATGGATGGTGGTGTAGATCTGGTTCAGCTTCGACCCGCGCACCTTCTTGTCCAGCCCGCCGGCGACGATCGTGTGGAAGGACAGCGGCATGTCCAGCGCCACCGCTTCGGCCCAGAACGGGTCCCAGACGGGTGAGTCGTAATCCTCGCCAACCGGCGCGCTGGGCATCAGGATGGTCTTGAGGCCCTTGGCGTGGGCCGACCGCAGATCGGCGATCCCTTCCTCAGGGCTGCGCAGTACCGTCATCGCGCAGCCGAAGAACCGGTCGGGCGCTGTCGCGCAGAACTCGCCGATCCAGCGGTTGTAGCCGGCGAAGCAGGCGGCCTTGAAGTCGGGGTCGGGGTGGGCATAGAGGAACATGCCGATGGTGGGATAGATCACCTCGGCCGCCACGCCGTCCGCCAGCTGCTGCGCCACCCGCACGGCTGGGTCCCAGGCGCCGCGCGGCACGTCGGTATAGGGGCGCTTCAACCCCCGCCGGTCCGGCGAAATGCCGGCCGAGGCTGCGACATCCACCCGGACCGGCGCCAGCCCGTCCAGCAGATAGCGTACGCCCTCATCGTCATCGACCATGCGCGGGGCCCGATCCCGCCAGGCGCGGTCGACATAATCGATATAGGCATTGCCGGGCTCGACGACGTGGGAATCGGCGGAAATGACGGGATAGGACATGGAGGTTTCCTTCACTGCCTTGGGCCGGCTTGCGGCCCGCGCACCAGCCGGCCCGGCCGCGCGCCGGTTTCCTGGCCGTCGCGGCTGATGATCCGCCCGTTGAC
>Ga0105238_10006869_pt1 | contig 11364 bp, 9 predicted proteins | sample KBSC34metaG_FD_81526 | JGI IMG/M metagenome (GOLD analysis project Ga0105238, IMG submission 81526) | Corn rhizosphere microbial communities from Kellogg Biological Station, Michigan, USA - KBS C3-4 metaG | ecosystem: Host-associated > Plants > Roots > Rhizosphere > Soil | place: Michigan, USA...
CCCATGCAGTGATGGAGCAAGATGTACGCCGTACCGGGCGACCGGGGTCCGCCGTTGGCTCCGATCACTCCGTCGGTAGCCAACGTTACCTTGAGCTGCTCGGATTCGAACCATTCATCCAGAAGTTCGGATGCGCTTTGGGTGAAGATTTTCACCAGGCCGACGATTTCAGTCTTGGAAAGCCCCCGCAAACTCCCGAGGAGTTTCAAATAATCGATGAAGTCGCCGACGCCGGCGGGAGGGAAGTTCGGGGGCGTCGTCAATAGCAGGGATTCGGCGACCATCGCCAGACGCTCGAGATGCGCTTCGTATTTCGGATAGGCTTCTGCGTCGCGCTTGGAAAACTTGGCGATCTCAGCCAGAGTCTTGGCGCGATCCTGCCACATGAACAGATGGGTGCCATCGGGAAAAGGCGAAAAGAACGCCGGATCCTTGGCGTCCACGCGGTATCCGAAGCGCTCCAACTCCAGATCGCGCACGACCTTTTCCTGCATCAGACTGGCGAGGTAGGAAGCCGTAGAAACTCGGTAGCCGGGCCAGATTTCCTCGGTGACGGCGCAGCCGCCGACCATATCGCGAGATTCGAGCACCAGGACCTTGCGTCCGGCTTTCGCGAGATATGCGGCGGTGACCAGTCCGTTATGACCGCCGCCGACGATGATTACATCGAATGTTGCAGGCAAGCTTCCATGATAGCGGGGGCAGATGAAGACTTAGAGATTGCCTGACAGGAGGTCTACGGAGGTTGCCGCAGACCTCCATTTGCTAAAAAAAGACTAGTCTCGGATTTGACCTAGTTTTTTCCCGTTCAGCGGGAGCAACGCATGTGTCTGGGCCCAGTCGGCGACGTTTACGCCCAGAGTTTGCCCATGGTTGGTGGCCGTCCGGAAGTGGATCCCGGCAAACACACGGGCATTCTTGATCTCGTCCGTTGCCGCAGTGATGCTTGAGAAGTAGCGCGTCACGTTCGCCATCACATCTGAAGTCACATTGAACGAAACGTTCTCGCCAAAATAGTTCGACAGCACGCGGCCGGCAGCGCCACTGACGCAGGAATGGCCTGACGGATACTCAGAGTGCGCGGGGGTGACCAGCAACGGAGTCCAGGTTGCGTCCGTTGCTGTAGCGGGGTTGATCAGATTGTCGTTGGGGTTCTGGATAGCCGTGATGGGCCGCCAGAACTGATAGTGCACTTTTGCCTCCCAACAGCCGATCGCTCCGTCCGCCATAGAGACGCTCACCAATGCCAAAAGCCGGGCGTTTTCTGAAAACGTAAGGTGGTTCGCTGCGGAGAGCTCAACCGCGATTTGGTGCCAGTAGTACGGGGCGGTGCTGGCATTCCAAAACTGGCTATACAGTGTCTCGTCGGGCGAGCGGACGGCACTCACGGCCCTTCCCCAATCCTTGGTCTCATTAAACTCCGTCGCATATTGCGTGCTATTTAATGCCGGTGGTCCGCCAGGACGGAATTGGCCGGGAGAGCTGATCACCCACGGAGTCATGGTCGCAAACTGCAGCCCGTTGAATGGGGCAAACGCCGGCGGAGTCGATCGCCATACTCCGATCGCAACCACTCCAAAATAGTTGGGAGGCGTCGGTGTAAAACCATCGGTGCTCCGCCAAGCCCAAATCGCTGCGGCTACCTGATCGCCCCATGCGATCCCGCGCTGAATCGACTCGCTATTCTCTGCCGCGGACCCGCTGGCGATGCCGGCCAGTGACAGCGCCCGTTGAGGATCGAACAATGTAGTCTTCTGGGTGGGATAAAGCAAAACCAGGCTGGCATACGCGGCTTCGATGGCGGCTGCACGTTGCGAGGCTCCACGCGGTGCGTCGGCGGCTACGTGAATAGGAGTGTAGCGTCGCTCGATCCCGTTTACGGCGTCAAAGACCGAGGCCTGGACGATGGCCGCCACTCGAGTCGTCACGAGCGGATTGGTGACCGCGTTATGCGCAGCCTGGAACATGATTACATTCCAATCAGTGACTTCATCCGCCTGCGCGGTTCCTACGAAGAAACTGGTTAAACCCAGAACAACCATTGTTACTGTTTTCATGGAGAGCTAAATCCTTCCTTTACTCCGGAAATCGAATTCATTTCAGGAGCGGGAGAATACTACTCCTATTTGTCGCGAACGGCAAGCGGTCCTAGACATTCGCCTAGGACGCGCAACAGCCTAGACGTTCGAATCGCCCGGAATGGATTCCAGGAACGCGAGCGCGGACTCAGCGTCGTCCGGATTGACCTGGAGACGCATCCCCCGGCTTAACGGCCATTCGAGCCGGGTGATATTCGCGTCGGCGAGAAAGCATTCGATCCCGGCGGATTCCAGGCAGCCCTTAGCCATGAGCGCCTCGGACATATTGCCGAAGTGGCGGATCGTAACGAGTTCGTTTGTCATTTCATTCACTGGAACGCGACTGAAGTAATTCTATACCAAGGAGATTCCCGGATGGGCGAAGGTAGTGCACGCACTCGTTCGCGCCGCGTCGCCGCTCCGGACGATGCCGGATTAGGCCGAGGTATCGACACGAGTGTCGATACGGCACGCTAAGAGTGTGCGCCACAGCCTCTCACGATATAATCAATCCAAATGGACCTGTACGACGAAATCGTGCGCCTGCGGAAGCTGGGGCAGAAGTGCGCCATTGCGACCATCGTGCAGGTAAACGGCTCCATTCCAAGCTTTGAGAGCGCCAAAATCCTTGTGCGGGAAGACGGCTCGTTCATGGGCACGGTGGGCGGCGGCTGCGTCGAAGCAGAGGTATGGAACGCGGCCCGCGAAGTGATCGAGACCGAAAAACCACGTCACTTGTCCTTCAGCCTGGGCCAGGATGCGGCCTATGACGAAGGCTTGATTTGCGGAGGGCAATTGAACATTTTCGTTGAACCCATCATTCCGCAGCCGCGCGCGTTTATCTTCGGCGGCGGCCATGTTTCCAAAGGGATTTCGAAAATCGCGACGCTGGCCGGTTTCTCCACGTCCATCATCGATAACCGCGAAGCCTTCGCTAATAAGGAGCGGTTCCCGGAGGCTGAAGCCACTTACGCCCAAGAGTATGAAGAGGTGTTCGAGCAACTGCCGGTGAATTCGTCGAGCTATATCATCATCGTCACGCGCGGGCATCGCGATGATATGCGCGTGCTGCGCTGGGCCGTGAATACACCGGCCAAGTACATTGCGATGATCGGAAGCAAACGCAAGACTATCTCCGTAGTTCATGAGCTGGAAAAGGAAGGCTTCCCGCGCGAGGCATTCGAAAAGGTTTTCGCGCCTATGGGTTTGGAAATCGGCGCGGAGCTCCCCGAGGAAATCGCCATTTCAGTAGTTGCGGAGATGATTGCCGTGCGTCGTGCGCCGGATACGGACTGGCGCCAGCTCTCGAAATCGATCTTTTCGAATGATCGCTTGAAGGCGCTGCTGAAATAAGTGATCGCTGGAATCATCCTGGCGGCGGGCGCGTCCAGTCGCATGGGCACACCAAAAGCTCTGCTGGATTATCGCGGCGAAACGTTCGTGGGCCGGCTGGTTCGCGTGCTACAGACGAAGTGTAGTCCGGTGATCGTGGTGCTGGGATTCAACGCCGATGCAATCCGGCCAAAGATTCCAGCGGCTGCGCAAATCGTGGTGAATCCCGACCCCGGCAGAGGCCAGCTCACTTCGCTGCAGACGGCCCTGGACGCATTCCCGGCCGAAGCCTCCGGATTTGCATTTATCCCTGTGGATAGCCCGGCCGTGGGTGAGCAAACCGTCGCCAAACTAGCGGACGCATTCGAAGTGCGGGAGGCCTCGACGCTCTTCGTGATTCCTCGCCAGAATGGCAAACGTGGTCATCCGGTTTTCGCGACGCGGGCAATCGCGGCGGAGCTTCTTGCGCTGCCGGCCACAGCCGAAGCGCGCGACGTAGTGCATGCTCACATTGAGCGCACACGCTACGTCGACGTAGAAGACGCGGGAATTTTCGCCGATGTTGACGATCCGGAAGCGTATCGCCGTCTGAAAGAAGAAGTTCGATGAAGTGGTTCAAGCGCATTCTGTGGACCGTGGTCGCGCTGGTGGCGCTGGCTGTTGTGGTTCCATACGTGCCGGCGGATTTCCTGCGTCCCAGCATCGAACGCGCCCTGGAGCGCGGGCTAGGCCGGAAAGTCGAAATCCTCGGCGGACTTCGCCTAACACTGTTTCCGGGACCCCTGCCGCGGCCAGGCATCACGCTCGATCGGGTAACCATCGCCGAGGATCCCCGCGCGGGCATCGAGCCGATGGCGTATGTGGAGTCGTTGGGCGCGAGCGTGCGAGTCCTGAGTTTGTTCCAGCGGCGGCTTGAGTTTTCCAGTTTGAATCTGGACGACGCGACCATCAATGTGGTGAAGACCGACGCGGGACCGTGGAACTTCCAGTTTCTGCGGGAGGGCAGCGCGGCCAGTTCCAATCGCATCCCGGCCATTCGCATGCGCGGCGGCCGCGTGAATTTCAAATTCGGCGATACCAAAGCCGGGTTCTACTTCAACGACGCCGACCTGGACGTGTCGCCCTACGCGGACGGCTCGATAGAGTTGCGATTCGGCGGGGCGCCTTCCCGGACAGATCGCTCGACGCAGGATTTCGGACGCTTTTTCCTGCGAGGTACGGCGTCCCCCGGCAGCCAGCGATTGGACCTGCGGGTGGACCTTGAACGCAGCTCGCTTCAAGAAACGTTGCGCTGGATCAACCCGGGCGGATTTGGTGTGCACGGGACGGTTGCTGTGACCGCGCAGCTTTCCGGGGCTCCATCGCACCTGGATGTTTCGGGGCAGATGCAGGTGGCTGACGTGCATCGCTGGGACCTGCTTCCGAACGAGGCAGGCGGGCTGAAGGTGGGATTCGGCGGCACGCTCGATCTAAAAGGCGAGCGGCTGGATTTGCAGACCACGGCGAGTCCGGGAAATACTCCTGTGGTGGTTCGGTTCCGGTCCTGGGACTATTTGAAAACGCCGCATTGGGATGCCGGTGCGGATCTACAGCAAGTGCCGCTGGCGACGCTGCTGGCGATCGGACGGCATATGGGCGCTGCGCTCCCGGAGAAACTGGAAGCGCAAGGCGCAGTTTCCGGGTCGGTGACTTACAACCAGCAAGAAGGCATGCAGGGTCGCGTGGTGTTGCGGGACGCGTCGCTGATGGTTCCGGATGCCGAGCCGGTGGAAGCGCCCGTAGCGACGCTGGATATCGCCGGCCGCTTGGTGCTTTTGGAACGGACCGCGGTGCACATCGGCGAGAAGCAAAGCGCCGACGTGGAGGGCAGCTATAACCTCGATCCGCCGCGTTCGCTGGATCTCAAGATCACAACCAAGGGTTTAAGTGTCGCCGCAACGCGATCATTTGGACTGGAAGCAATCCCACTGCTCGACCAATCGCCACAGAGTACGTGGCACGGCTGGGCGCGATACCTGGATGGCGACTGGAGCGGCGAGTCCGAGATCCAGAACGCCAGGATCGCGGTCGACGGCCTGGCAGATCCGGTCGTCATCAAGTCCGCGGCCTTGAGCTTGACTGGAACCCGAGTGACGCTGAGCCGCTTGCGCGCGTCGGCGGGGACGATCGCGTTCACAGGGAGCTATCGATTCGAGCCCGCGGAGCGGCCAACTGATAGAACGCGCCCCGACAATTTCGATTTGAAGATCGCCCAAGCGGACGCTGCGGAGCTGGAACGGCTGTTCGCGCCCGTACTGGTTCGCGATCGAGGCTTTATAGCAAGGACGCTTCGACTGGGGGCGAACGCTCCGCTTCCAGCCTGGATGAAAGCGATGCATGCAGAAGGTACGGTGACCATCGGTTCGCTGCAGGCCGGCGAGATGCGGTTTAACGGAGTTACGTCCAAAGTCGAGTGGAAGGGCCCGATGGTGCGTTTGACTGAGCTGAATGGGTCGAGCGATCCGGCGGAATTCGCCGGGGATCTTAGCGTCGATTTAGGCACCGGGACACCGCAGTATCGCTTCGATGGAAGAGTTACGGACATCGCCTACAAAGGGGGCATCCTGGATTTGGATGGCACGCTGGACGCCGAAGGCCAAGGTGTTGGCCTGTTGGAGAGCGCTCGCGCCGAAGGTACGCTGCGGGGACGCTCGATTCTGTTTGCTCCGGATGCAGATTTCCGATCGGTTACGGCGCGGTTCGAGATGCAGGGTAGCGGAGCCGCTTCGCGCTGGAAGCTATCGAACGTGGAAGTGAATCAAAGCGGTGAATCTCTGGCCGGGTCAGGCGCCTCACAGGCAGATGGCAGAATCGTGCTGGAGCTGACCAGCCGAGGCCGGCCGCTGCGGTACACAGGGACGCTTTTTACCTCAGCGACCCAGCCGTAGCGCCCGTAACGAACGCGTGCAGCTTATCGAGGGGCGGCTCAATGTAGCCGATTCCTCGTCCCACGCACGCGATGCTGATCCACAAAACCAGCGAGAGGGCGGCCGCGAGCTTGGCCTTGCCCGGGATCTTGCCGGCCTGATCGAGAGCCGCTGTGTTGTTGTAAACGCCGCCGCGAAATATCAGCGCATGCACCAGCACCAGGGCAAGCAGTGCCAGCTTCGCCCGGAAGAACGTGTTGTAGTAGTATTCCTCCGCCTTGGAGCTGGCAAGCAGGAGGCCACAGGTGGCGACGAACAGGAGTCCGATCCGCTTGGGCCAGCGCAATTGCCCGACTACGTCTGAAATCGTCTGGTTTCGCAGCATGACGCCGAGCAGTCGCAGATCGGTTACCAGAATCGCGCCGGCGAACAACGCGATTCCGGAAAGGTGTGCGGAAAGAATCGCCGGATAGAGGTAGGCTGACATCCGGACGTAAGTTGCCCAGTCCGTCCCTTGGACCCATTTTGCGAATTCAAGCAGAGACATAGCTTAATGGTCCGGCGTGACAATGAACGCGATGAAAATCCCGCCGAAAATCATGCCGACCCATAACGCCAGGGAAATGCAGGCGAACGGTTTGCCGAGGCTCGCGGACATCTCGCCGCGGAGCAGTTTGCGTCGGAGCGTGAAGTGGAAGATCAGCGCAATCGCCAGCAAAACCATCTTGATCTGGAACGACAAGTTCAGGTAATACATGTCGGGGTCGGACGAAAACAGCATGGGGCCGGACAACAGCACTAAGACGAGTCCGAATAGAGTCCATGGAGCGAACGCCTTGGCCAGGTCGCCGGCGCTCTGGCGCAGCATTCCGAACCCCAGCAGTCGAAAATCGACCAGGGCGATGGTGCCGACGGCGATCGCAAATCCCACAATGTGCATACACTCCAGGATCGGGAACGCCAGCGGAGATTCGTTCAGCGGGTTCTCGAAGGCTATCAACATTATTTAGTGGAGGCCATCAAGAAACTTAGCACAACTCCAGGGTTCCGTTAATTTGCGCGCGGAGCTGTCCGTACTTCATGAGCTCGAAGAACGGCTGCTGCTGAGGCGGAGCGATGAATCGGGTTTGGCCCGCCGAATCTTCCCATAGCGCGACAACTTCGCCGGAGAAGCCCTGGCGCGCCGCAGCCGCCTGGAGAGCGGCGTAGGTCTTGCTTCTATCCTGGGGACTCTTGACTTCGAACGTGGATTCTAGAAACACAGCCAGCACGGCAGCGCCCCGGATATTCAGATGTGCAACAGGAATCGTACTATTTAGTTTAGATGCGGAACCTGTTTGATGGCCAGTTTTACTTGCGCGCTAACCCGGATGTAGCCGCGGCGCGGATGGATCCGCTCGAGCACTATTTGAAATACGGCGAGAAAGAACAGCGGCAGCCGCATCCCTTGTTCGATCCTGTGCACTATCTGGCCTCCTACCCAGAGGCCCGCGGCCGATGGGCAAACCCGCATCCCTTGTTCGACTGCGAAGCCTACCTGAAGGCTCATCCCGACGTGACCGGAAATCCGCTGGAGCACTACGCGGCTAGCGCTCCGTCGTCCGCGCCATCGAAAGACTCTGCCAAAGTACGATTCATACTGCTGCATTATCACTTCTTCAAGAATGCCGGGACTACCATCGAAGACATCCTGGCGCACAGCTTCTTCGAGAATTACGCTCGCTTTGACAGCGATGATTTTGACGGATGCGTGGGTCCGGCCGAGCTGATTTCATTTCTTCGGCGCCATCCGCGGATGAAGGCAGTGTCGAGCCACCAGTTTCGGTTTCCCGTGCCGCAAGAACCCGGATTCGTTTTCTTCGATCTATGCTTCCTGCGTGATCCCATCGATCGCATCCGATCGATGTACGACTACTTTCGGGAGAAGCCCATACCGGGCGAACCGGCCAGTGATCTGGCTCGCGACCAGCCTGTAGGCGGATTCATTCGAGGGCTGGTGGAAGATCATTCGTATCGCGTCAGCAACGTGCAGGTAAATATGCTGGCGAACGGGATCGTCAACGATCTTCCGGTGGAGGCCGATCTCGATCGCGCGATTGAAGTCATGTTGCAGATGTCGTTCTTAGGGGTTGTGGACCTCTTCAATGAAAGCCTGATAGCGGGCCAGCATCGCATGCGCCCGGTCTTTCCGAGCTTCGCGCTGGCGCAGCAGCCGGCCAATGTTTCGAGCGGTCGGGATTCTGCGATGAAGTTCCGGGAAGCGTGCGATCCGGATGTATATGCGGAACTCGTCCGGCTGAATGCACTGGATCTCGAGCTGCTGAGTCGCGCGCGGGCGGAAGTGCAGCGTCGGTTTGCGCTGGTTCCGGAGAGTGCGAATCGCTTGAGTGAATTGCAGGATCTGGTCGGGCGAGGAATGCCTCGCCCCGACAAAGAACCCGCGGTGTAGGGGTCGGGCATGCCCGACCCTCAACTTAGAACATCAACTTCAGGCCGAACTGGATCTGTCGGGGCGTCGTCGCCAGCGTTGTGATCAGGCCCGCCGTGGGATTGATCGAGTAGATCGGTGCCGCCGCCGACCCAGTGTTGGTGAAGACGGTCTGATTTGGCGAACCATAGTTCGCGTGGTTCATCAAATTGAAGAACTCGGCGCGGAATTGCAGGCTGACTCTCTCAGACACGGCAATATTCTTGAGCACAGAAACATCCACTTCCGTCAGGCCCGGTCCGCTGTATGTGCCGCGGCCCAGGTTTCCGAATGTTCCATACGGAGGCGGCGTAAAGGCGTTCGGATCGAACCAGCGGTTGGGATCTCCGGTCACAACCGGACCCGAAAATGCCGGATTCAGATTAGGCCGGTCTGGATTGCGAGTATCGCCGTCGCCCGAGCGGTTCAATCCGATCTGCGGGGTAAACGGGAACCCACTCAGCAAGGTCGTGATTTGGTTTAGTTGCCAGCCGCCGATGATCCTGTCCGTAAGTGCCTTGCCTCGTCCGAAGGGCAGATCATAGTGCGCCGAGATGCTGGCCTGATGCCGGACGTTCAAAGCCGACGGACCCCAGTCGCGCCGCAGGTCATTTCGATCCATCACCATTTGCGGCTGATTCGAGGCCTGGGCGATCGTCAGAGCTGAATTGTGATCCAGATTTTTCGCGAACGTGTAGTTGCCACGAATCTGGAAGCCTTTCGAGAGCCGTCGGTTCACGTCGATCTGCAATGCGTTGTAGCTGCTGTTGCCTTCCGTATACCAGAAGAAGCCATTGGAGACGAAGGGATTCGGCCGGGTTGCCGTCACAGGGATGTACTGCGCGCCCTGCGCGACGGTGGATCGAAGCGCAACACCGCCAAGGCCGCCCGCCAGGCATCCCGCCGCGTTGGTGCAAATCTGCGCGGGGATGCTGTTGGGATCGATACTGACGAACTGGTGGTATCCAAACGATCCGACATAAGCCACTCGAACGACGGTGTTGCGGTCCACCTGCTGTTCCAGCGTGAAATTCCATTCTTCGACCGTGGGAGTTTTCGCGTCGGGTTGGATGCCTACGGGCGCGTAAATGGAGCACTGCGAACTAGGGACGCCAGTGGAACAAGGCGGCAGTGGTACGGTGTTGGCCGTGACCGGCAGCAGCGGCGGCAGCGTTCCGGTGAACGAGACTGTGCCGTTGTAGGGGTAGATCGAATTGAGCTGGAAGGCCAGGTTGTCAATTAAGTTGTAGTAGACGCCGAAGCCCGCGCGGATGGAAGTCTTCCCGTTGCCAAACGGATCCCATGCAACAGCAGCACGTGGAGCAAACAGGCGCTTGGCATTGTTTTCCGTGAATGCCGAACTGCTCACGCGGGGATTCTGCAGCAGGATTCCATTTCCATCGGTGATGTAATTGGCGGCGCGCCCCGAACGCTCATTCCAGCCGGTGGTGAATTCGTGGCGCAGTCCGAGCTGCAATGTCAGGTTGCGCCGCAGCTTGATCGTGTCGTCTACGAACCAGGCTCCGAACAGGCTTCTCCAGCCCAGCTCGTTGGCCGTGGGGACCACCTGGAAGTTCGTCAGTGTTCCCGTCAGGAAGGTGCTCAAGCTGCCAAAGGTGGCGACGCCCAACTGGCGCGAGGCGATATTCTCATTGTCCTGGACTCGTTGAAACCAGACGCCGGCCTGGATCTGATGCATCCCTTTGTTGATCGAAACCGTATCTGAATAAGTAAAAAGATTTCTGCGGTTCCAAACGCCGGCGTTGTTGCTGGGACCGGCCGCGGTGATCGCCGAAGAACCGGTGGTGGTTTGCGCGCCGCCCACTACGATTCCGCCTGGCCCTAGTCCCGTGACAAACGACAGATTGTCGGGGAACGAAATCGTCGATGTGGAATCGTAATTGAATCCTGAACGGGAATAGCCTGCGCGGAATGTATTCAGGACGCGCGGTGAGAAAACGTGAGTTTCCTGGATGCTCGCCACTTGGTTGCGCAACTGCAGAGCCGATGCAAACAGCGGATCAGGCAAGGGAATTACACTATTTCCGTGATCGATCGTGTAGCTGGCTGAAAGAGAATCGCGCGCTGTTATATTGTAGTCGCCGCGCAGAGTACCAAAATCTTCGTGGACCGGATTTCTGGGATTGTAGAAAGCCTTCTTGGCGCCGGTGGGCAGCCCGTTGAGCATCATCTCGGGACCATTGGGAGCAGGCCACAGCGCCATATACTTCAACATGGCTTGGTTTAGACCAACCACGGGAGCATATACACCGGTCGTCGCGTTCGGAAGCGCGCCCTGCCGTGCCAGCTCATCCGGAACCACGCTGACATTGCTGACTGCCAGGCTCTGCCGGAATCCTTCAAAATTCCCGAACAGAAACAGTTTGTCCTTCTTGATGGGTCCACCCAGCGAGCCGCCGAACTGATTTCGGCGGAAAGGCGGGGCCGGTCCCTGGTCGAAGGTGCTGCGCGCGTCCAGCGCATTGTTGCGCAGAAATTCGAACAGCGATCCATGAACGGCGTTGGTTCCGGACTGCGTCACCACGCTGACCTGCGCCCCTGCGCGCTTGCCATACTCGGC
>Ga0105238_10006870_pt1 | contig 11364 bp, 7 predicted proteins | sample KBSC34metaG_FD_81526 | JGI IMG/M metagenome (GOLD analysis project Ga0105238, IMG submission 81526) | Corn rhizosphere microbial communities from Kellogg Biological Station, Michigan, USA - KBS C3-4 metaG | ecosystem: Host-associated > Plants > Roots > Rhizosphere > Soil | place: Michigan, USA...
CACGGCGCTCGAGGTGTCGTCGAACGCGTCGCGCACGGGGCGGACCGCCGCCGCAGGCATGTACAGCACGTAGTTGAGGAGCGGGTAGGTGTCGCCGTGCACCACGTCGGCGGGCATGTGCCCGTAGGGGAGCGTGCCGTGAAGCAGCAGCGTGGCGCCCGCGGTGGAGGCGAAGCCCACGTCGATCGCGCCTGGCGAGCTGATCGCGACGATGGCGAGCAGCGCGGCGGCGGCTGCGATGCCGTAGCCGAGCGCGCGCGGAGCCGTCGGCTCGAACAGGGGCCGCGCGGGCTCCGGCTCGTCACCCCGGGCACGCTGCACGAAGCGCACGCACAGGTACGCGAGCGGCACGAAGCCCGACAGCACGCTCAACGCGAGCAACTGCCGGTTGGCCGCGAGGATGGGAAGCGTGAGCGCGAGCAGCGCCAGGACATCGAGGTTGCGCATGCTCAGCAGCGGCAGCGTGGCGGTGGCGAGCACGAAGCCGATCGCGAGCAGGGCCAGCAGCCACGGCGCGTTGCTCAGCTTGCTGCCGAACTGGGGGGAGCCCGGGGCGTAGATCTGTGTGTGCTCGGCCCAGCCCTGGGCATCGACCGCGGCAACCGCGCGGATCCGCGAGCCGTCGAAGAAGGTCACGCGCGCGAGCTTCGAGTCCAGCGCGCCCACCCGCACGTGGTCGTATCCGTACCTGGTCAGCTGTTCGTGGACGCTGCGATCGGCGAGCGCGCCGCGCACGGCCTGCTCGCGCGGCAGCGGCGGCTTAGAGGCGCCGTCTCCGCGCACGAGCAGCGCGACGAGAGCGATCGCGAAGACCGCGATGGGAATGGCGAGGAGGGGTCGCCGGCTCATCCCCACTGTTATCGGCCCGAAATGGCCGCCTGGTTAGCGCTTCAAGGCCGCTTTCAGCTTCTGCCTGACGATCTCGTACTGGCGCTCGCGCTCCTCGTCGTCCAGCATCGTGCTGAGCCGGTCGCCCGCATGAGTGCGGTAGTAGACCGCGATGGCCGGCACCTCGACGGGGTGCACGTCGCGCGCCAGGCGGACCAGGATGTCCCAATCGCCGAAGTAGTCGAGCTCCTCGTCGAAGCGCGTGGGTCCGCGCCGATGGGCGAGCGCGTTCATGTCCGTGAGGTTCTGGGTCAGGATTGCCTCGGGATCCCAGCGGAGGAAGTGCATCGCCGCGCGGGCGCTCACCGTCCGGCGCAGTGCGCGGCCCTCGTCGTCGAACACGCGCACGCCGTAACACACCTGAGTGTCGGGCAGCGACTGGAACGTCCACGCGACCGCCTTGAGCCAGTTGGGGTCGTACAGGTTGTCGTCGTCGAGGTACGCGATCACCTCGCCGTACGCGGCGTCGAGAGCGACGTTGCGCGCTCCACAGGCGCCGACGCCCTCGGTCCGGAACACGCGCACGCGCGGATCCTCGAGGCCGGTGAGGTACTCGGCGCTGCCGTCGCTCGAGCCATCGTCCACCACGAGCAGCTCCCAGGCGTTGTAGGACTGCGCCTCCACCGACCTGATCGCGTCGGGCAGCGCGGACAGGCGGTTGCGCGTGGGCATGACGACGCTGATCAGCAGGTCCTCGGGCACCTCGGCGCGTGGCAGCCACGCGTTCATCGCCGCCACGAACGACTCTCGCTCCAGCGTGTCGAGCCGGGCGTCGACCCTGGCCAGCTCCTGGTTCGCCTGCTCGGCGCTGTTGAAACCGCCCCAGGCTCGGTCGTGTGCCGCGCGGGCCGCCAGCGTCAGGTCCTGCCGCGCCCGCAGCAGCGCGGGATCCTGGCGGTGGGCCCATGACGGCGTGCGGCGCTGGCCGCTGCGGTCGAGGATGCGGCCCACGCCCGTACGCGCGCGCCGCTGGAACTCGTCGCGGCGCCTGGGCGCCTTGCCGCCGGGCACGATCGACGCCACCGGCCGGCCGTCCACTCCCTGCAGCTCCACCCCGGCAGCCGCGCTGAACGTCGCGCCCAGATGCCAGGTGTCCACGATCTCACGCCGCCGGCCCGGCTTGATCCCCGGACCGCTCGCCAGCGTGAGGCCCTCGCGCACATGGTCGCCCTGGCGCCAGTGGTCGTACGGCGCGGCCACCGTACCGATCGTGGGCGACCACACGCGCTCGATCGGGTCGCTGCGGTTCCACTCCACGTACAGATCGCCGAAGGCATCGTCCGGCGAGCGGCGGTAGACGTCGTCCGTAACGATGCAGCGGCGTATCACGCGACCGCCGGTGTCCACGTTCACGAGCTCCGTAAGCCGCGCGGACAGCCACGCGAGCACCGCTCGCTTGTCCGATGGATGGATGCGGCCGTGCGGCTCGCGGCCCGCGAGATTGATCCGCACCGCGCCGTCGACGGTGTTGTTCGGCGCCTGCCACCAGCGCCGGTCCGCAGGCGGGCGAAGAGGGGCCAGATCGCTGGGGCGGGTGTGCGCGCGCAGGAGCGGGGCGGCGGCGCGCAGCGCGTGCCCTCGCACGGGGCGCGGGATCAGGCGCGCGATCTCGGCGGCGGCGCGCGTTTGGCGCCCGAGGCCGGCCGGGTCATCCAGGCTCCAGTCGAGCCGGTGCAGCACATGGTCGAACAGGTGAGTGCCGTCGTTGTGGGCGGTCATGCCGTGGGGGAAGATCACGTACGCGGTGTCGTCCGGGCCGAGACGGTCCAGGTGGTCGCCGATCGCGGCATCGAGCCTGCGATAGACCGAACGCACCGGGTCGCCCTCCAGGCGCTCGGCGAGCGACGGGTCGTGCCGAGGGTGCGTGGGGTCGTGCAGATGCCACATCTGGTGGCCAACGCAATGCGACTCGCCGAAGACGGTGAGGAACAGGTCCCAGTCGCCGCGGTCGAGCAATTCGAGCGATGCCGCGCGCTTCATCTCGAGCGAGTCGCAGATGTGCTCGAACAGGGCCACGTGCTCGTCGTCGGTGCGCTCCTCGCCCTCGCGGTGCGTGTAGTCACAGGGCGCGAACTGGTCGCGGCCGGGAGGGTCGACCGAGCCGAGATGGTGCCCGTGGCGATCGGTCAGCTCGCCGGCGAGCTCCGGCGGGAACGACGCGGTGCCCAGGTGCCGGTCGTGGCAGCCCCACTCCGACACCATCACGCCGTTCAGCGGGCGCACCACCGTGTGCGGCACGTCGACCAGCGCCACGCGCTTGCCGGCCGCGGACAGCGCGTCCCAGAACGGCGTGCCCCGGACCATCGTCGGATCGGTCTCGCGGTAGTCGTACGTGCCGCCGATGTACTCGTTCCAGCACAGGTAGCGGTGGCGGTCGGGCGTCGTGGAGGTGAAGATCGTGGGCCAGTTGGCGCTCACGAAGACGCCCGCGGGCGCGCGCGTCTCCACCTCGGCCGCCCGCTCGAGGAAACGGGCCATCGCGGGCATCTCTCCGGCCTGCGCGAGCTCGCGGACGAGACCCGGGTCGGCAGCGTCGAGGGCCAGCACGAGAACGCGTGCTTTGGAGGGCATGTGGGCGAGCCTAACCCGAGCGGCGTAGATTCCGCGACCCTGGCTTCTGAAATCCACATCTCGACCGAGACGATCCGGCTCGGCCAGCTGCTCAAGCTCGCGGGACTCATCGGGAGCGGGAGCGAGGCGAAGGATCTGCTCGCCTCCGAGCGGGTGCTTGTGAACGGCGAACCGGAGGACCGGCGGGGCAGGCAGCTGCGCGACGGCGACGTGGTGCAGGTGGGGGACGAGGAGCTGCGCGTGACAATCGGCGCATCCTGAGCGATCGCTGACGGCGCACCTCGTCGCGGGCTGGCAAGATGGCGCCCGTGACCAGTGCTGAGCCGATGACTCGCGGCTACCGGATCGCCATGCGGGTCTGCTCGCCGATCGTGCGCCGCTGGGCACGTCTCCAGGTGGACGGGCTCGAGCACATGCCGGACCACGGGCCGGTGCTGCTCGCGGGTAATCACGACTCGTACTGGGACCCGGTCGCGATCGGCGTCGCGGCCCTGCCGCGCCGACAGATTCGCGCTCTGGCCAAGTCCTCGCTCTGGAAGATCAGAGGGCTCGGCGGCGTGCTCGACAGCATGGGCCAGATCCCGATCGAGCGGGGAAAGGGAGACGCGAACGCGATGGCGCGTGCCATCGAGGAGCTGCGCGGCGGAGCCTGCATCGGCATCTTCCCCGAGGGCACCCGCAGCCTGGGACGCGAGCTTCGAGCGCGCAGCGGCTTCGGCCGCCTGGCCCAGGCGGTGCCTGAGGCGGAGGTGGTCTGCGTGTCGGTGACCGGCACGGTGGACATCCCGCGCTTTCCCAAGCGACCGCTCGTGCGCGTGCGCTTCTTCCGTCCGGCCGAGGGAGGCCTGTCGAACGGCGAGGACCCGGCGGCACTCGCCCCGCGGCTGCTCGCCGAGATCCGGGCGCAGGCGCCGATCGCCGTTGCCGGGCGAAGGCGCCGGCGAGAACCGGTCGCCTGACGGCCGCCATGGAGCGCGACCGGGCTCGCACGTTCGGCGCCAGGGGCCTCGTGGTGCTGGCCACGATCCTGCTGGTGCTGGCCACGCTGGCCGGCTACGCACGGCACACGCTCGTCAACTCGGACCAGTTCGCCTCACGGGCGGCAGACACGCTCAGGGACCAGAGCGTGCGGAACCTGATCGCCGAGCGCGTGACGGACGAGCTGGTGCTGCGCCAGCAGGCGGACCTGCTGGCGGCGCGGCCGCTGATCGAGTCGGCGCTGTCGAATCTGGTAGGCGGCAGCGCCTTTCGCAGCCTGTTCCTGCGCGGCGTGCGAGACGTGCACCGGGCGGTGTTCGACCGCGACCAGAACACGCTCACCCTGACGCTCGCGGACGTGGGGTCGGTGGCCGCCGCCGCGGTCGAGAAATTCCAGCCCAAGCTCGCCGCCCAGATGCGAAGGCAGGGTCAGGTCACGCTGCTCAGGCGCAACGTGGACGAAACGGCGGCCAAGCTGGCGCGCCTGGCCGACAAGGTCACGGTGCTCGCGTACGTGCTCGGGGCCCTCACGCTCCTCGCCGCCGTGGCGGCGCTCGTGCTCTCCACAGACAGGCGCGGCACGATCTTCCAGCTCGGTATCGGCATGGCGGTGGCGGGCGTGCTCGTGGTGATCGGCTGCGCGGTCGCGCGCGCGATCGTGCTGGCTCGCGTGCACGACCCGGACACGCGAGCCGCGGTGGGCGCTGTTTGGAGCGTTTTCGTGGACGACCTGCGCACGTTCGGCTGGGTGCTTGCGGGATCGGGCGCGGTGATCGCCGCGGCAGCCGACTCGGTCCTGCGCCCGGTGGCCATCGAGGGCAAGGTGCGCGAGGGCTGGCAGCTGGTGACCCGCGAGCCGAAGCGGACCTGGCTGCGCGTGGCGCGCGGGCTGGCGCTGATCGCGTTGGGCGTGCTCGTGGTGGCCTCGCCGAGCACGGCGCTCGAGGTTGTGGCCACGCTGGTGGGCGTCTACCTGATCTACAAGGGCGTGACGTCGGTGCTCGCCCTCGTCTACCAGCCGGCCGCCGTCAGCGAGGAGCAGCAGGTGGAGCGCAGGCATCTGGTGCGCCGCCTCGCGGTGCCGCTGATCACGGCGCTGCTGATCGGCGGCGCGCTGGCCGGCTACCTGGCGGGCGGCGGTACCACCCAGGGGTCGACGGTGGCGTTCAGCGGCGGTTGCAACGGCTTCGACCAACTCTGCGACAAGCGGCTCGACGAGGTGGTGCTGCCGGCCACGCACAACTCGATGTCGGTGCCGCTGCCGGGCTGGTTCTCGTCAGAGCAGGAGACGCCGATCCCCACCCAGCTCGCCGACGGCATCCGCGGCCTGCTGCTGGACACCCACTACGGAGACAAGCTCTCGAACGGCCGGGTTCGGACCGACTTCGGCAATCACACCAGCATCAAGGACATCGCGAACCAAGACGGCGTGAGCCCGCAGTCGTTCGAAGCGGCGCTGCGGCTGCGTGACCGGCTTGGCTTCCAGGGCAAGGGCACGCGCGGGATGTACCTGTGCCACACCTTCTGCGAGCTGGGGGCGACGCTCCTGTCGACCGTGCTCGGACAGATCCACGACTTCCTGGCCACGCATCCGAATGCGGTGATGGTGATCGTCAACCAGGACTACGTCACGGCGGCGGACTTCGTGAAGGCGATCGGCGACGCCGGTCTGACCCAATACGTGTTCAAGGACTTCAACGAGAAGCCATGGCCGACGCTGCGAGAGATGATCGACTCGAACCAGCGCCTTGTGCTGCTCGCGGAGAACCACGCGGGCGCGGCGCCCTGGTACCGGCTCGCCTACAAGGATCTGACCGAGGAGACGCCCTACACGTTCCGGAACGTGTCGCTGCTCACCTCACCCGGCAAGCTCGCGGCGAGCTGCCGCCCCAACCGCGGTCACGAAGGCGCGCCCCTGTTCCTCATCAACCACTGGATCTCTACCGATCCGGTGCCGCGGCCGAGCGACGCCGCCAGGGTGAACGCCTACAAGCCGCTGCTGGACCGCGCTCGCGAGTGCGAGCAGGTTCGCCACCACCTGGTGAATCTGCTGGCGGTGAACTTCTACAAGGAGGGGGACGTGTTCCGGGTGGTCAACACCCTGAACGGCGTCGAGGGCGGCTAGCCGTTCAGCTTGCGGAGGCTGACCTCATAGACCGCGTCCAGGCGGCTTGCGTGTGAGGAGACCGCCACGGCGAGGTACGCGACCCTCGCGCGCCGCGAGCGGTTGCGGACTGTGAGGGTCTGGATCCGCTTCTTCGGCCTGTTGACGAACTTGATCAGCCCCCTGCGGGAGGTAATCGTCTTCGCCCGCGCCGAAAAGACCGCCATGGTGGGTCCACCCGCGAGCCGGCGGAGCTTGATCCGCACGCGGCCGTGCGCCGGCAGGAAGATGCGGAACACGTCTGCCGGGTCCTCGACGGCATCCAGGAACGCGCCCACCGCGGCCTTGTGCGCCCGCTTGCTGAGGAGCGGCCGGTCGGCGTGCTTGTAGAGCGTGCCGTTCACCCAGGGGATGTCGTCGTTGGGCTCGCCGACGTCGTGTGGCAGCGGCTTCCCGGCGAGCGCCTTGGCCAGGTCGAGCCGGCCGAAGCCGAAGGCGGGGTCGTAGCCCGGCTTGCCGAGATCGTCGCTGTCGAAGCGCAGCAGGTTCATGTACTGGTCGTTGGCGAGGCCGGGGCGGGCGGCCTTGAGCCAGGCGGCCGCTGCGGAGATCATCGGGGCGGAGAAGCTCGTGCCGTCGTCGAGCTGGTAGCCGTCCTGGTTGCCGTCGGAGTCGAGCGCCGGCGGTACCGCGACGAGGATGCCGACCCCGGGCGCGGACAGGTCGATGCCGGCGTTCTCCGTGGAGAAGAACGCGGGCTGGTCGTTCTGGTCCGTGGCCGCCACGGTGAGCACGTGCGGGTCCGAGGCGGGGAAGGCGGGCTGGTTGCCGGTGTCGAAGTCATTGCCGCCGGCGGCGACCGGGATCGCGCCGGCTCCGAAGGCGTAGTCGATGGCCACAGACTCCGCGAAGCAGAAGCTGCCGCCGTAGCTCATGTTGATCACCGAGGCGCCCGCCCTGGCGGCGGCCTCGACAGCGGTGGCATCGCCCGCGCACGTGAGGTCGTTGGGCACGCTGAGCATGCGCATCCCGGGCCAGAGCCCGACCATGCCGACCCCGTTGGCGGCGGCGCCCGCCACGGACGCGACGGCCGTTCCGTGCAGGTCGGTGACCGGCGCGCTCGGATTCGCCAGTGACAGCTGGCCACCCTGGAACTCCGGGTGCGCGGCGTACACCTGGGCGTCGTTGATCGCGAGCAGCGGGCTCTGCGGGGTGACCGGCGGCGGCGTGAGCGACGGGTTGACCACCTTCAGAAGCGGCGCCTGCATGGAGAACGCGGGGTCCTGCGGGAACGCTCCCCGGCGGGCGCGCCAGTTGGGCTCGGCGAACGAGAGCAGCCCGCGGCGGCGCAGGGCGGCGGCGAAGGGGCGCGCCTGCCGCCGGCTCACGAGGTACGCGGTTCCCTCCGAGAGGAACGCCCGCGCGCGGTAGTGGCGGGCGATGCGGGAGGCGGCCGCCGTGGGCCGCGCGCCCACGATCCAGGTGTGGGTGTCCGCGCTGGCGGCCGTGACGGCCGGCTGGCCCGGCAGGAGCATGGGGGGTTTGGGTGGCTGCGCTGCGGCCGGGGCGGCGAGGGAGAGAGCGATTGCTCCTGCGACTGCGGGTGGGGTCAGCTTCATGCGCGAGTCTGGCTAAGTGAGACCTTACATCTGAGTGGTGATGCCAAGGATCAGTTCTGCCGTTTCTACCGGCACGTCGAGCTGGGGTGCGTGACCCACGTCATCGAGCTCGATCCACTCGGCCTGCGGGAGCCACTCGGTCCGGAAGCGCTCGGCGGCGCTCGGCCAGGGGAGGAGACGGTCGGCGGTGCCCCAGACGACGCGCACGGGAGAGGTGATCTCCTCGGCATCGAGGCTCCAGCCGTTCTCGCGCGCATAGTCGAGCAGGCGGCCGGCTCCGGTGCAGGCCGCCACCCCGAGCAGCTGGTGCGCGAGCAGCTCGCGCGGGATGTGCTCGTAGTGGGTGGTCATGTAGGCCGTGGCGCGCCGCCGGCCCTCCCGTGTGGCGAGGATCGCGTCGGCGTGGGGCGCTGCCGCCTTCGCCTGCTCGTGGATCCGGGCCTGGAGCTCGACCAGCTCCTTGTAGGAGTCGTCCGATTCCGCCCAGCCGCCGGCGGGAGCGAGCGCGGTCACCGTTCGCGCGCGCCCGCGCGCGGCGAGGCTGAGCGCCAGCCAGCCGCCGAGCGAGTTGCCCGCGATGTGCGCGGTGTCGAAGCCCGCGTGGTCCATCGCTCGCTCGACGCTGTCGGCGAGCGCCTCCGTGCTCGCCCGCTCGCCCAGCGGCGGACCGCCGGCGTGCCCGGCGAGGGTGGGGGCGAGCACGTCGTGGTGGCGCTCGAGCGCCGGCAGCACGAGCTCCCACGTGCGCCAGCTGTCGAGGAAGCCGTGAAGGAGGACGAGAGGCGGGCCGCTGCCGCCGCGGTGGAGCGGAGTGAAGCCGGGCACCGCCGATCAGCCCGGCAGCGCCGGGATGGTGTGGAGCAGCAGGTTGCGGAAGGCGGTGGCGAGCAGCGTCTCGGTCTCCTCGCGCGTGCGCTCGCCCTTCAGCCAAGTGCGCGTGGCCTCCGTGGCGAACGCGTTGAAGCAGCGCAGGGCGAAGCGGCACGCGGGGGTGTCCTCGATCACGTCGCTCATCACCTCGAGCGTGCGGTCGACGCTGTGCTCGGTGGCGGCGTCCACGAGCGCGCGGATCTCGGGATCGGCGAGGGCATCGCCGTGGCCGACCACCGCGAGCCAGGTCTCGCGGTTTCCGGCGACCACGTCGAGCCCGGCCGACACGTTGTGCGCGATGCGCTCCTCGAGCGGGGTCTCGGGACCCGCACTGCGGTCCTCCGCCAGCGCGGCACCGCCCTCCGCGACGACAGCCATGAACACCCCGCGGATACCGCCGAAGTAGTGGTGCACGAGCGAGCGCGCCACGCCGGCGGCCTCGGCCACGTCGGCCGTGGAGACCGTGGTGTAGGGACGCTCGGAGAAGAGGCCGCGGGCGGCGGCGACGATCTGCTCGCGGCGATCGTCGGGGCTGAGGCGGCGCCCCCGGGGCGCCTCGGTGGGTCTGGGCCCGGACATACGCTCCAAGTGTAATTGACGGCTGTTCCAATAACTGTTGTAATGCGTTCCAGTAAGGATGCGGGACTCGTTCAACAGGTTGGCGCTGGCGGGGCTGCTGGTCCTGTTGGCAGCCTGGCCCGCCACGGCCTCGGCCTCGGGATTGACGGTCAGTCCGGCCCCCGGAACTCCGGACGCCTCGCCCGCGACCCAGGTGAGCATCCTTGGCGCCGCACCCGGGCAGATTCGCCGGGTGCGCGTCGAGGGCTCCCAGAGTGGCGTGCATGCCGGGCACCTCCGGCCGTACTCGGGACGGCGCGGAGCGAGCTTCGTGCTCGCGCGGCCGCTCGCGCAGGGAGAACGCGTCCGAGTGCTCGTGAGCGCGCGCCACCGCAAGCCGCTGCGCTTCTCGTTCACCGTCGCGCGGCTCGGCGCGACCCTGCCGATCCTCAACCTGCCCTTCTACCAGCCGTCGAAGCTCGAGCACTTCGTGTCGGAGCCCGGGCTGATGGCACCCAGGATCACGACCCGGAAGCGGTCGCCGGGATTGGGCGGCGCCATCTTCCTAACGCCGCTGCCCTCGCCGGAGGTGCATCCGGGCAGCACGAACACGATCTCGATCTCGCCAGTCGGTCCCGGCGGCCCGATGATCCTGGACGCTCGCGGGAGGCTCGTGTGGTTCAAGCAGCTCGCGGCTCCCGATCAGGCGGGCAACCTACGGGTCCAGCACTACCGCGGGCGCCGCGTGCTCACCTGGTGGCAGGGCCCGGTCACGAGCGCGGCATTCGGCCTGGGCGAGGGAGTGATCGCTGACAGCTCGTACCGAACGCTGCGCACGGTCCACGCGGGCAACGGCTACAGGATGGACATCCACGAGTTCGAGCTCACGCCCGCCGGCGATGCGCTCTTCACGGTCTACTCGCCGGTGCTCGTGCACCTGCCGGGCACGCCGGCGGGGACGCTCTCGCCGCTGCTCGACTCGATCGTGCAGGAGGTGGACGTGCGCACCGGGCTCGTGGTGTGGGAATGGCACTCCTACGGCCACATCCCGCTGACGCAGTCGTACGCCACGCCGGCCAACAGCGCGTCCTACGACGCCTTCCACATCAACTCGATCCAGCAGCTCCCGCACGGGCGCGTGCTCGTGTCGGCGCGCGACACCTCGGCGGTCTACCTGATCAAGCGCTCGAGCGGCCGCATCCTGTGGACGCTCGGCGGCAAGGCGAGCGACTTCCGCCTCGGCCACGGCGCCCGCTTCAACTTCCAGCACCACGCGCAGATGCACGGAGGCGACCGCGTGACGGTGTTCGACGACGAGGCCGGTCCGCCCCAGAAGGGCCCCTATTCGCGCGGCATCCTGCTCAAGCTCGACCCCCGCCGGCACAGCGCGAGGCTCGTTCGGGAGTACCGGCGCTCGACGAGCACCTCCGCCCAGAGCGAGGGCAGCGTGCAGACGCTGCCCGGCGGCAACGTGTTCGTGGGCTTCGGCGCCCAGCCGTTCTTCTCCGAGTTCTCCGCGAATGGGCGGCTGCTTTTCGACGCGAGCCTGCCGCAGGACGACGGCAGCTACCGCGCCTATCGCTTCCCGTGGAGCGCGAGTCCCAGGACGCGGCCGGTGGCTGCCGCTCGCCGCGCCGGAGGGGCGGGCGTGTCCGTCTACGCAAGCTGGAACGGCGCCACGGCGGTACGGCGCTGGCAGGTCCTGGCGGGCGCCGACGCGGGCTCGCTCCGGGCGGTGCGCTCCGCCGCCAGGACCGGCTTTGAGACGCGAATCGA
>Ga0105238_10006876_pt1 | contig 11359 bp, 10 predicted proteins | sample KBSC34metaG_FD_81526 | JGI IMG/M metagenome (GOLD analysis project Ga0105238, IMG submission 81526) | Corn rhizosphere microbial communities from Kellogg Biological Station, Michigan, USA - KBS C3-4 metaG | ecosystem: Host-associated > Plants > Roots > Rhizosphere > Soil | place: Michigan, USA...
CGCCCTTCGGGTTCCCCGTCGTGCCGGAGGTGTAGTTCAACGCGATCGCATCCCACTCGTCCGGCGGGAATTCCCACGCGAAATCCGGGTCGCCCTCCGCGAGGAGCGCCTCGTATTCGATCGTTCCTGCCGCCTCGCCGCCCGAGAAGAGCGCGTCGTCCACGTCGATCACGAGCGGCCGGGGCTTCGCGAGCCGCAGCGCCCGGGCCACGGTGGGCGAGAACTCGCGATCGGTGAAGAGCGCCTTCGCCTGCCCGTGGTCGAGCATGAACGCGATCGCCTCCGGGTCCAGCCGCGTGTTGAGCGTGTTGAGGACCGCGCCGATCATCGCGGGCCCGAAGTGGAGCTCGACCATCGCGGGGATGTTGGGGAGCATCGCCGCGACCGTGTCGCCGCGCCCGATGCCGCGCCGCGCAAGCGCGGAGGCGAGCCGGCGCGCGCGCGCGTACGTGTCGCGCCAGGTGCGCCGCAGGCTCCCATGGATCACCGCGACGCGGTCCGGGTACACCGCCGCCGCCTTCGCGAGGAAGGACACGGGTGTGAGCGCCGTGTAGTTGGCCGCGTTCCGGTCGAGGCCCTGCGCGTACACGTTCGTGCCCATTCCCCCTCCCTTCAGGCGATCCGCGTCTCGAGCCGCGAGGCGATGCCCGCCACGCGCTCCGCGGAGCGCACCGTGTTCGCGAGGAGCATCGCGATCGTCATCGGCCCCACGCCGCCGGGGACAGGCGTGATCGCGGAGGCGACCTCCGCCACGGACGCGTAGTCGACGTCTCCGGCGAGGGTGCCGTCCGGAAGGCGGTTCACGCCCACGTCGATCACCACGGCGCCCGGCCGCACCATGCTTCCCGTCACGACGCCCGCACGTCCCACGGCGACCACGAGGATCTCGCCCTGGCGCGTCATCGCGGCGAGGTCCCGCGTCTGCGAGTGGCACACCGTGACGGTCGCCCCGGCGTTGAGCAGCATCATCGCCATGGGCTTTCCCACGATGTTCGAGCGGCCCACGACGACCGCGTGGACGCCCTCGACCGCGATCCCCTCGTGCTCGAGGATCTTCACGATTCCCCACGGCGTGCACGGATAGAACGCCGGATCGCCCGCGACGAGCTTCCCCACGTTCTCGTAGTGGAAGCCGTCCACGTCCTTCTCCGGCGCGATGGCCTCGATCACGGCATGCTTGTCGAGCGGCGGGGGGAGCGGCATCTGCACGAGGATCCCGTGCACGGTATCGTCGGCGTTGAGCCGCCGCACGAAGGAGATGAGCTGCGCCTGGGACGTCTCCCGCGGGAGCGCGTGGACCACGGACCGCATCCCGATCGCCTCGCAGGCGAAGGACTTGTTTCGCACGTAGACCTTGCTCGCGGGGTCGTCCCCCACGATCACCACGGCCAGGGCCGGCACGACGCCCCCTTCCCGCAGGCGCGCCACGCGGATGGCGAGCTCGGCGCGGTATTCCGCCGCGATCCCCTTCCCGTCGATGCGGCGGGCGGTCACGACTTGGCGCCGCGGGTGCGCCGCGTCCCGCGCTCGTCCACGATGAGGTCGAGCACCTGGTCGTGCCCCTCGTGCGGGAGGCTTTCGACCACGAAGGCGGCGGGCAGGCCCACGGCGCAGAAAGTCTTCGCGGTGCGCGGCGCGAGCAGGCGGTCGAAGTATCCGGCGCCGTAGCCGATCCGGTAGCCGTCGTAGTCCACGCACAGGGCCGGCACCACGGCGAAATCCACGTCGCCGATCTCCACCCGGGCGCAGCGCGCGGGATTGGGCTCCGGGATGTTCCAGATCCCCGGCAGCAGGTCATGGTCCAGGTCCGGGACCACGTGGAGCTCGAGGTGGCGCGGCGGAGGGGTGATCCGCGGCAGCACGATCGCCTTCCCGTCGGCGCGGGCGCGGTCGAGGAAGAGCCGGGTGTTCCATTCGCTTCCGATCGCCATGGTGGCGAGGACGGTGCGGGCGGAGGCGTAGGCCGGAAGGCCGGCCAGGGCACTGGCGAGCGCGGCCGCGATGGATTCGCGCTCGGTGGCCGGCATGGCGTCGCGCCGCGCGATCATCTCGCGCCGGAGCGCCGCCTTGGCCTGGGAGACGGGGTTCGCGTTCATGACCGCTATTCTAGTGCCCGCCGACCACCGGGCCCCGCGGGGATCGGTTATCCTCGCCTTTTTTCCCGCGGAGGTTGCCCCCGATGAAGAAAGTCTCGCTGATCGCCCTCGCCTGCGCCGGCTCGCTCGCCCTGGCCGCCGCGGCCGCGGACTCGCCGTTCTCTGCGTTCAAGGGCAGGATCAAGGAAGGGATGTACGAGTACAAGATGGACATGGACATGGGCCAGATTCCCGGGATGCCCCCGGGCATGGGCAAGCAGAGCCACACGTTCCAGCACTGCGTGACCGCGGAGGATATCAACCGCGGCGAGGTCGGCAAGGGCGGCCGCGACAACATGCCCAAGAACTGCGAGGTGAAGGACTTCAGGATGTCGGGCAACACCGCGAGCTACCGGATGGTGTGCACCGGCGAGCGCCCGATGGAAGCCGAGAACCGCGTGACCTTCGAGGGCAACGGCTACACCATGGACATGAAGATGGCCATGAACCAGCGCGGCCAGCCGATGCACATGACGCAGCACATGCAGGCCCGGTACCTGGGAGCCTGCACGAAGTAGCGCCCCCGCGAAAAGCGCGAAAAGGGGTCAGATACCTTTTTCCTCCCGTCGGAAAAAGGTATCTGACCCCTTTTTCGTTTACTTCACAGCCCCGCGGATCTGCTCGAGCGCCGAGGGATCCTCGATCGTCGTCAGGTCGCCCGGGTCGCGGCCCTCGCAGATCGCCTGGATCGAGCGGCGGAGAAGCTTTCCCGAGCGGGTCTTCGGGAGCGCCGTCACGAAGCAGACCTTCGAGGGCCGCGCGATCGCCCCCAGCGCCTTGTCCACGGCCGCGAGCACGCTCTTCTCCTCGGCCTGCGCGAGCCCCGGCGTCGCCGCGCGCGACGGGTCCTTCAGGACCGCGAAGGCGACCGGCACCTGGCCCTTGAGCGAGTCCGCCACGCCCACCACGGCGACCTCCGCGACGTTCGGGTGCGACTGCACCGCCTCCTCGATCTCGCGCGTGCCCAGCCGGTGGCCGGCCACGTTGATCACGTCGTCCGTTCGGCCCAGGACGAAGTAGTAGCCATCCTTGTCGCGCGTGGCCCAGTCGAAGGTCGTGTAGACCATCTCGTCCGGGAAGGACTTGTAGTACGTCTGGACGTAGCGCGCATCGTCGCCCCAGACCGTGGTCATGGCGCCGGGCGGGAGCGGCGGCACGATGCAGAGCACGCCCTTCTCGTCCGCGCCCACCTCCTTCCCGGTCTCCTCGTGCTTGAGCTTCACCTGGTAGCCGTAGGCGGCGAAGGAAGGCGAGCCGAACTTGCGCGGCGTGTCCTCCACGCCCGGGCAGGCGGTGAGGATCGGCCAGCCGGACTCGGTCTGCCAGTAGTTGTCCACCACCTGGCAGCCCAGGGAATCCGCGACCCAGCGCGCGGTGGGCTCGTCCAGCGGCTCCCCGGCGAGGAAGAGGTAGCGCAGCGTCGACGTGTCGTACTTCTTCATCCACGCGGGATCCTGCTTCTTCAGCACCCGGATCGCCGTGGGCGAGGTGAACATCGAGGTCACGCGGTAGTCGTGCACGATGCGCCACCACACGCCCGGATCGGGGCGCACGGGAACGCCCTCGTACATGATGGTGGTCGAGCCGTTGATGAGCGGCCCGTAGACGATGTACGAGTGGCCCACGACCCAGCCGATGTCCGAGGTGGAGAAATAGGCCTCGCCTGGACGCGCGCAGAAGATGTGCTGCATGGAGGCGGCGAGCGCCACCGCATGCCCGCCGGTATCGCGCTGGACCCCCTTCGGCTGCCCGGTGGTCCCGCTCGTGTAGAGGATGTACGAGGGCTCGTTCGACTCGAGCCACGTGACCGGCACCTGGACCGCGCCCTGCCGCTCCCGCGCCTCGGCGTAGTCGACGTCGCGCCCGGTGACGCGCGTCATCGCCTTGTCGAGCCCGCGGTCCACGATGAGCACCTTCGCGGGCGGCGACTTCGCGAGCCGCAGCGACTCGTCCACGAGGGGCTTCAACTGGATCATGCGGCCCATGCGCATGCCGGCGTCGCTCGTGACCAGCACCTTCGGCCGCGCGTCGTCGATGCGCGCCGCGAGGCTCGCGGCGGCGAAGCCGCCGAAGACCACGGAGTGGATCGCGCCCAGGCGCACGGTCGCGAGCATCGCGAAGACCGCCTCCGGGACCATCGGCATGTAGATGAGGACGCGGTCGCCCTTGCCCACGCCCATCCCGCGGAGGATCCCCGCGAAGCGGTTCACCTCGTCGTGGAGCTGCGCGTAGGTGAAGGTGCGCGTCTGGTCGACCTCGGTGGAGATCCACACGAGCGCCGCCTGCGACGCGCGCTTCGCCAGGTGCCGGTCGACCGCGTTGTGGCAGAGGTTCGTCTCGCCGCCCACGAACCACGAGCGGAACGGCGGCTTCGCGTAGTCCAGCACCTTCCGGAAGGGCTTGTGCCAATCGATCATGCGGGCCTGCTCGGCCCAGAAGCCCTCCGGATCGCGGATCGAGCGCGCGTGGAACTCGCGGTACGTCTGCGTCGCCTCGTCGATGGTCATCGCCAGCCTCCTACCGGTTCACGTCCACCACCAGCCGCCCGCGCACTTTTCCCGCGATCACGTCCGGCGCCTTGGCGATCGCGTCCGCGAGGCCGATGTCCGTGATGGTCGACGCGAGCTTCCCGCGGTCCAGCTCCTTCGCGAGCCGGCGCCAGGCTTCCAGCCGCCGGTCCATGGGCGCCGTCACGCTGTTCACGCCCGCGAGCGTCACGCCGCGCAGGATGAAGGGCGCCACCGTCGCGGGGAAATCCATGCCCTGGGCGAGGCCGCACGCGGCGACCGCGCCCTCGGCCATCGTCTGCGCGCAGGCGTTGGCGAGCGTGTGGCTGCCCACGGAATCGACCACCGCCGCCCAGCGCTCCTTCTGGAGGGGCTTTCCGGGCTGCGCCAGCGACGCGCGGTCCACGACCTCGGCCGCGCCCAGGGACGCGAGATAGGCCTTCTCCGCCACCTTGCCGGTCGAGGCGACCACGCGGTATCCGAGCCCCGCGAGGAGCGCCACCGCGATGCTCCCCACGCCGCCCGTGGCGCCGGTCACGAGGACGTCGCCGCGGCCGGGCGCCACCCCCAGCCGCTCGATCGCCATCACGCAGAGCATCGCCGTGTAGCCGGCCGTGCCGATCGCCATCGCCTCGCGGGTGGTCATCCCTTCCGGCAGGCGTACCAGCCAGTCGCCCTTCAGCCGCGCCTTCTGGGCGAGGCATCCCCAGTGGGACTCGCCCACGCCCCAGCCGTTGAGGATCGCCCGGTCGCCCGGCTTCCACGACGGGTGGGCGCTCGCGAGCACCACGCCCGCGCCGTCGATGCCCGCCACCATCGGCCATTTCCGGACGATCGGCGACTTGTCGGTGAGCGCAAGGGCATCCTTGTAGTTGACGGTCGAATGCGCGACCTCGAGCGTCACGTCGCCTTCCGGCAGGTCGTTGTCGCCCAGCTCGGCCACGCGCGCCTGGAACCGGTCGCCTTCCCGCGTAAGGAGAATCGCTTTCATTCCGATCCGCTCTTTTTCTGCATCACACCCGGATTTTCCGCCGATGCGTGCTTGCGTGCAAAGTAGTCGCGGGACTGCATCTCGCGCAGCCGGCTCGCGGTGCGCGCGAACTCGGCCCGCAGCATGATCTCCGCGCCCGAGCCCTCCCCCGCCTCGCCCAGCAGCTCCTCGGGCTGCGCCGCGGCGGCGAGCACGAGCTTCACGCGCTGGTCGTAGAATACGTCCACGAGCCAGGTGAAGCGGCGCGCGGCGTCCAGGCCCGCGGGGCCCAGGCGCGGGACGCCGGAGACCAGGACCGTGTGGTACGCGCTCGCGATCTCCAGGTAGTCCACCTGCGAGCGCGGCTTCTCGCAGAGCTCGTCGAAATCGACCCAGAGCACGCCCTTCGCGCGCCGCCGGAAGGCGAGCGGCCGCCCGCCCACCTCGATGCTTCCGTCCTCCGCGTAGCTCGCCTTCGTCATCGCCTCGAAGAAGCGCGCGAGGTGGGCGTCCGCCTCCGCGTCGAGCGGCGTGTAGTAGACGCTCAGCGCGTCGAGGAGCCGGCGGCGGTGGTCGGTCGCGCCCGCGAGGTGCACGACGTCCAGGTCGCGCTTGAGGATCTCGATCGCGGGCTGGAAGCGCGAGCGCTGGAGGCCGTTCGGGTAGAGGTCGTCGGGGCGGTAGTTCGACGTCATCACGAAGACCACGCCCTTCGCGACCAGGAGCTCCAGGAGCCGCCCGAGGATCATCGCGTCGGCGATGTCGCTCACGTGGAACTCGTCGAAGGCGAGGAGGCGGAGCTCCCGCGCGATCTCCGTGGAGATGGTGTCGAGCGGATCCTCCTGGCCGGAGAGCGCGCGCATGCGGGCGTGGATCTCGCGCATGAACTCGTGGAAGTGGACGCGGCGCTTCCGGCGGTGGCGCGAGACCTTGAAGAACGCGTCCATCATGAGCGACTTCCCGCGCCCCACGCCGCCCCAGATGTAGATGCCGCGCGGCGGCTTCCTTCCCGCGCCCAGGTTGGTCACGAGGCGGTTCAGCTTGCCCTGCCGGTACTGGCGGTAGTCCTCGAGCTGCTCGAAGAGGCGCTGCAGCTCGCGCAGGACCTTGAGCTGCTCCGCGTCCGTCTCGAAATCGCCCCGCTGGCTGAAGTGCCAGTACCACTCGAAGGGCCCCGAGAAGTCGCCGGCGTCGATCTCGTCGTCGCGGCCGTCGTCGGGATTCGGGAGTTCCGGGGAAACGCGCATTCGGGGAGGGGGGCTCGCGGAGTGGGGATTTTGCCTGAACTCCCGCGGGAGCGGCCCCTGCGGCTTCCTCAGCTCACGAAGCGAGCCCCGCCACGGCCGCGAAGAGCGCGCGGACGGCGTCGGGCGCGATGCCGCGCACGATGAAGACGATCCGCGATCCCGGCTCGCTGGTCCCGGTCGCGGCAAGCCGTACCGGCTCGTGGAAGACGTGCTGCGCGCCCTGGACCACCACGGGCCCGGGCTCGCCCACGACGCGGACGATCCCCTTCATGCGCAGGAGATCGGGCCCGCGGAGCGCGGCGAGGGTCTCGAGCACGGTGTGGAGAGCGTCCCACGTGAAGGGCTCGTCGAAGCGCAGGCAGAAGGAGCGCACGCGCGCATCGTGGGGCCCGCCCGCCGAGATCGGCCGCTCGAAGAGACGGGGCCCGCCCGACTGCGCGAGCGCCGCGGCGGCGCGCGGGAGCCACCGGTCCAGCTCGTCGTCGCCTGCCGCGGCGCTCGCCGGCGCGATGTCCGCGAGGAAGCGCGGATCGAGCTCGCCCGCCACCGCGGTCGCGATCCGCGCGTAGGGGTTCAGGCGCGCGAGCCGCTCCCGGAGCGCCGCCACGTCGTCCGCGCCCGCGATATCCGTCTTGGTGACGACGAGCCGGTCGGCCACGGCGGCCTGCTTCACCGCCTCCGGCTCGCGGTCGAGCTGCCCGGAGCCGTTCACCGCGTCGACCAGCGTCACCACGCCGTTCAGCCGGAAGTGCGCGGCGAGGAACCCGTCCGTCTGCAGCGAATGGAGGACCGGCACCGGGTCCGCGAGTCCCGTGGTCTCCACGAAGATGCGGTCGAAGTCGATGACCTCGCCCGCCCGCCGCCGCGCGTAGAGGTCGCGCAGCGTCTCCTGCAGATCGGTGCGAAGCGTGCAGCACAGGCACCCGCTCGCGAGGAGCGCCGTCCGCTCCGTGGACGATGCGACCAGCTCGTGGTCCAGGGGAACGTCGCCGAACTCGTTGATCACGACGGCCGCGCGGTCCATGCCCGGATGCCGCAGGAGCTTCCCCAGGAGCGTCGTCTTGCCGCTGCCCAGGAACCCCGTGATGACCGTGATCGGGATGCGCGAGGCGAGCGGGTCGCGCGCGGCTTGGACGGCCGGCACGGCCTCGCTCAAATCGTCATCTCCAGCACGTAGAGGCCGCCCACGTGCCGATCGACGGTGTACACGATCCGCCGGTCGTCCACGTAGACGTCGTTCAGCTGCACCGCGCCCGTGGGCGCGAGCGGCGGCGCGGAGGGAACGTAATACGCGATCTCCTGCGGCTGGTAGGGATTCGCGAGGTCGTAGGCGCGCACGCCGGCGTTGAAGAACGTGCCCACGACGATCGATTCGGACCGCCACGAGGTCGGCACCGGCAGGTTCTCGTGCAGGTTGTGCGCGCCGAAGCGCCCGCCCCGGCGGACGAACGCCTCGCGCGGCGGCGCGGGGAGCGTCGCGATCGGGACCGGGTTCGTCTCCAGCCGGTTGTCGAGCACCCAGACGAGCTTCGGCCAGTCCCCGCCCGCATCCTGGATGCATTCGTCGCTCACGACGAGGAGCTCGCGCTCGAAGAGCGGCAGCACCGTGTGCGTGAAGCCGTTGAACGGCGGCGAGTAGCGCCAATTCGCGACCAGCCGCGGATGCGCCTTGTCCGCGATGTCGAGGACGACCGCTCCGCCGTCGATGTAGCCCACGTAGGCGCGGTCCGGGCGCTCTGGAAAGACGTTGGTGTTGTGCGCCCGGAAGCCCGCGTCGTGCTTCGCGGGGAGCCGCGGCGGCGGGTCCTCCGTGTCGCCTTCGCGCGTCCCGGGAAGCCACCAGCGCCCCGCCTCGACCGGGCGCGACGGGTCGCGGAGGTCGACGATGCGGTAGAACTGATCGTCCTTCGGGTTGCGCGGCTGGAAATCCGCGGCGCCGCCCGCGAGGTGCACGTACTCGCCGTCCACGAACCAGAGGGCGTGCACGCCGCGGGACCACGGGCCCGACGCGTCGAAATGGCCGACGCGCCTCGGGCTCTCCGGATCGGCCACGTCGAAGACGTCGAATCCGGCGGGCGTGAGGCCGCGCGCCTGCGCCTGGTACGCCACCACCATCAGGTCGCCCACGACGTCGAGCGAGTTCGACCGCACCTTCGCATGCGGCAGGTCGGTCTGGGCGATGACGCGCGGCGCGCGCGGATCGCTCACGTCGACCGCGGTGAAGTTCTTCGGCGCCGACTCGTGGGCGAGCCAGAGGATGCGCCGCCCGTCGCGCGCCTGCTGCATCGCCATCCCCTCGCCGATGCCGCCGAAACCATCGAGCGGATGGTGCGCGAGGAGGCGCATGTTGAGGGAGAGCGCGCGGTCCGGGCGGGCGGCGGCGGGCGGGGTGGCCATGCTTCGGATAATATCGCGAGCGGGCGCCGGGTTCCGCGCGGCAGCGCGCCGGTCTCGCGCAGCAAAGATTCCCACTCGATGGAAGCCAAGCCCATGATGCACACCTGCCTCCCGGCCGCCCGCGCCGCGTCCCGGAAGACCGCCGCGCCCGCGCGCATCGTCCGCGACCGCAAGGGCCGCAGCCTGCGCATAGACCTGCACTGCCATTACTTCAACGTCGAGGCGCACCAGAAGGCGATGAAGGTGGATGCCGGGCACCTGGATCCCATCGTGAAGTACGCGAACGCCCTCACCCGCGAGACCAACGCGAAGCAGAACCGCGACCGCGCCGCCATGCTCTCCTCCATCGAGACCCGGCTCGCGGACATGGACCGCATGGGGATCGACATCCAGGCGGTCTCGCCCTCGCCCAACCAGACCTACTACTGGACGCCGCCGGACGTGGGGCTCGAGATCGCGCGCGACGTGAACGACCGGCTCGCGCAGATCGTGGCCTCCCACCCGGACCGCTTCGTGGCGCTGGGCACGATCCCGCTCCAGGACGCCGGGCTCGCGGTGCGGGAGCTCGACCGCTGCGTGAACGAGCTCGGCATGCGCGGCGTCGAGATCAACCCCAACGTCGACGGCACGGAGCTCACCGACAAGCGCCTGGGGCTCGATAAGTTCTTCGCGCGCGCCGAGGCGCTGGGGATCGTGGTCTTCCTGCATCCCATCGGATACACCCAGGGCGAGCGCCTCTCGGACCATTACTTCAGCAACGTGATCGGGAACCCGCTCGACACCACGGTCGCCGCGAGCCACCTCATCTTCGATGGCGTCCTCGACCGCCACCCGAAGCTGAAGATCGTGCTCCCCCATGGCGGCGGCTACCTCGCGCACTACTGGGCGCGGATGGACCATGCGCACCGCGCGCGGCCGGACTGCCGCACCGCGATCCGGAGGGCGCCCTCGAGCTACCTCAAGAAGATGTACTTCGACACCATCACGTTCGAGCCGCGGATGCTCCGCCACCTGCTGGACATCTACGGCGCGGAGCACGTGGTGCTCGGCACCGACTACCCCTACGACATGGCGGACATGGACCCCGTGGCGACGATCGGGAAGATCCCCCGCATCACGCGCGCCGAGCGCGACCTCATCGAGGGCGGGAACGCGGCGCGGCTCCTCGGGATCCGGAGGAAGAGATGATCGGGACGGAGGCCGGGCGATGACCCCCCGCGAGCGGCTCCCCTACTCGGCGATCGTCGACCGGCCGGCGCTGCGGCTTCCAGGCGGCGCGCGGATGGTCGTGTGGACCATCGTGAACGTGGAGGACTGGGGCATCGAGCGTGCGATGCCCCGCACCGTCCTCCCGCCGCCCATGGGGCAGCCGATGCTCCCGGACATCCCGAACTGGTCGTGGCACGAGTACGGCATGCGCGTGGGCTTCTGGCGGCTCCACGATTGCCTGAAGAAGCACGGCATCGTCCCCACGCTCGCGATCAACGGGATCGTCTGCCGCACCTATCCGCGCGTGGCGCAGGCCGCGAAGGACGCCGGGTGGGAATTCATGGGCCACGGCTGGCTCCAGGCGCCGATGCACAAGGTCGAAGACCAGCCGGCCGCCATCCGCGAGACGATCGAGACCATCCGCGCCTTCACGGGCAAGGCGCCCGTCGGCTGGGAAAGCCCGGGCCTCACGGAGACGCTCGAGACGCTCGACCATCTCGCGGCCGCCGGGATCCGCTACGTCGCGAACTGGGTCGTGGACGACCAGCCGCTCTACCTGCGGAGCGCCCACGGGCCGGTGGTCTCGGTCCCCTACTCGCTCGAGATGAACGACATCGCGATGATGGTGATCCAGCACCATCCCGCGAGCGAGCTCCTGCAGCGGGGGAAGGACCAGTTCGACCGGCTCTACGAGGAGAGCGCCGATACCATGCGCGTCATGGCGGTCGCGGTCCACCCGTACATCACGGGCGTGCCGCACCGCGTCCGCTATTTCGAGGCGCTCTACGAGCACATGCGCGCCAGGCCCGGCGTGCTCTTCTGGACGGGCGAGCAGATCCACGACTGGTACCGGGCCGCGGTGAAGCCCGGCTGACGCCGGCGCCGCTCCCTACA
>Ga0105238_10006877_pt1 | contig 11359 bp, 10 predicted proteins | sample KBSC34metaG_FD_81526 | JGI IMG/M metagenome (GOLD analysis project Ga0105238, IMG submission 81526) | Corn rhizosphere microbial communities from Kellogg Biological Station, Michigan, USA - KBS C3-4 metaG | ecosystem: Host-associated > Plants > Roots > Rhizosphere > Soil | place: Michigan, USA...
CGTCGGCGACCTCGCGCTCGCTCGCCGCCAAATCGTCGAGGTTGCCGCCGACGTGCACGGTGCCGGCGCCGCGGCAGTCGTCGGCGCGCCAGGGAATCGCCTCTCGGAGCGCCCAGTCGAGCTTGAACACGCCGGGGCCATACTTGTACCGGAGAAGACGTGCGCGATACCGAGCCGGAAGTCGATCGCCCGCGATCTCGACGACGTGGCGCGGGCTCAAGTCGAACATCACGACGTCGGCCGCGTCGAGCTCGCGGTGGTCGACGACCCGGTGCCCGGTGACGATCGAGCCGCCGAGCGACGATAGATGCGCGGCGAGCGCGTCCGGAATTGCCTGTGCTCCGCGGCGCGGCAACGGCCAACCGAACGCGTGGCCGGTCATGCCGAGCACCAGCGCGAACGACGCGCTCGCCGGTGCGTCGAGAGGGAGCAGCGAGTGAGCGCCGATACCGGCGAAGAGGGCGCGGGCCGCTTCGCCGCGAAAGTTCGCGCGGGCGCTCCCCGTCACCGAACGAAGCGCCTTCAATCCGAATCGAGCGAGCGCGATTGGATGATGCGGGGGGATGAGCGGCCGCAGCAACGCGTCGAGCAGCGAATCGGCATGCTCGACGAGAGGGCCGAAGATGCGGCGGTACGCGCGGCCGTCCCGCGCGAACGTGGCGGCGGTCTGGTCGAGGGATCGTCGCAGAATAGCCGCGGTACCGTCGTCGAGCGGATGACCGAGCGGCACCACCGGATGAATCCACTCCAGTCCGTACTGGCCGAGTGGCAGTGAGCTGAAGAACGGCGACGCCATCGCCATCGGATGGATCGCCGAGCAGACGTCGTGCGTGAAGCCGGGCAGCGTGAGCTGCGCCGACCGGCTTCCGCCGCCGATGGTCTCTTCGGCCTCGAGGACCGTGACCTCGAGACCGGCTTGCGCCAGCGTGATGGCCGCCGCGAGCCCGTTCGGACCCGAGCCCACGACGATCGCGTTCATTGTATCAGGTACTTCTTCTCCAGTGCGTCGAGGAGCGCCACCGATTTCGCCGAGAATGGCGGCGGGTTGCCGCGCTTGGCTTCGGCGGACGCGTAGATCCGAAGGAACGCGAAGAAGTCGTGGACAGCGGGGTAGAGCGAGTCGGCGCCGAAGGTCTCGTCGATCTCGCGGGCGACGTAGGACCCGTTGAAGTGGCCGCTCGACGGGAGCAGCTCTCTCACGCGACGACCGACCGCCGGCAACTTGGTCGAGTCATCCGCGGCGACGACCAGCGCCGAATCGATCGAGTGAATGACGGCGGGGGTCCGCGCGTAGGCGTCGTTGTAGTTCTTGGCGTACGCCGCCCTGTTCGCCGTTTTGCCCGGCGCAAGTGGATGCGGCTTGTCGATCAAGTCGGCGATCCCTTCGTTTCGCATGTTGCGCAACGCGAAGTAGAGGGTGGCGGACGAGTCGCCCATGGGATCGCGGAGGGTGCTGAGCATACTCAAATACGTATGGTGAAATTCGTGGGCAAGCAGCAGCGTCAGGCTGCCGTCCTCGTAGATGTGATCGACGTCGATGACCACGCCTGCCGGCCCCAGCGAATAGGCGTCGTCGACGAAAACAGTGAACGCGACGAGCGGCGGACTCTTTCCTTCGGTGGCGTGTGGCGGCAAGAATCGAGCGGCCAGGGCGACCGCTTGCTCGACTGGAAGCGCCCGCGCGACCGAGTCGCGATACTTGGCGATGCCGGCGCGGTTGGGGATGGTCGCGCGAAAATGCCGCAGCAGACCGGCTTGTTGGTTGTTCATCTTGGTCAAGCTGTCGAACTCGGCGGTACGCGACGGCCGCAGCGCGATCTCCATGTCCGATCGTGTGCTCGAGATCTGCTGCATGGACAACCGATAGCCGACCGTCGAGAACATCCGGTGCCAGTCGTCTTCCGACGGTTCCACGTCCTTGGCGAGCTGGTCGGCGAGTCGCCAGAACTCGTCTACGCCCGAAAAATCCAACCCAGTGGCGGGGAGTGGTGGCAACGTGACCTCGGCACGGATGCGAGCCACCTCGGCGGCCCGCTCTCGGACCGGCGCCGACGTTCCGCACTGCGCGTCGAACGACTTGAACTCGTTCGCCGTTCCTTCTAACCAGCCCATCCGCTCAATGGCTTGGAGGATGTCGATCCGCAGGGAGCATTTCTCGTCCGCCGCAGCGACGGGCATCCTCAGGCGAGCGACGGCCAGCGCGTCGCGCCAACGCCCGGCGCGATTCAGTTTCGCGGCGCTGTCGGCGGCCGGCACGGGGTTGGGGCTGGAACCCTGCATCGCGGGTGCTTGCGCGGCGGCCAGGTTGGCCGTCGCCAGGGCAAGGGGAAGCTGAAACAGACGGCGAATCACGCGCTCCTCCGAGGTGGGTTCGACGCTGGAACAGATGCCCCGCAAGCCCCGACGGTTTGAAGCCCGACGTCGAGAATCTCAGGCGGTTCGGGCGCTTTGCCCAGGGGCAAATCAGCCAGCGTTGGACCCTTCCGGCCCGTATTCCCAGAGGCCAATCTATCTCCTGGCCCGAGGACGGCTTTGGCCCTCGGTCCGGGCGCATCCACCCGGCGTCCGCCTTACACTCACATGTTCTCGAGGTCTCAAGAGACGATGCGGATTCTCCGCTCCTGGCGACTTGCGTTCGCGCCGATCGCCTTCGCCGCCGTCACCGCCGGCGCGCAGGGTCACGTCACCTCGCCGAAGGAGTTCTTCGGCCACAACATCGGCGACGACTACTGGCTCCCCAACTACGATCAGTTCCTGGCGTACTGGAAGAAGATCGACCAGGAGTCCGACCGGATGCAGGCGGTCGAAATCGGTAAATCGTCGGAAGGCCGACCGCAGATGGCGGCGATCATCACGGCCCCGGAAAACTTCAAGCTCCTCAAGAAATACCAGGACATCTCGCTGCGGCTCGCGAAGGGCGAAGGCCTCACCGACGCTCAAGCCCACGAGTTGGCGAGGGAAGGCAAGGCCGTGGTCTGGTTCGACGGCGGCCTCCACGCCACCGAAGTCCTCGGCGCGAACCAGCTGATCGAGACGACCTATCAGCTGCTCAGCCGCAACGACGACGAGACGAAGCGCATCCTGCACGACGACATCATTCTCGCCGTGCACGCCAATCCCGACGGCATGCAGCTCGTCGCCGACTGGTACATGAAGGACAAGGACACGCTGGCGCGGTCGATGAACATCCCGCGTCTCTACAACAAGTACGCCGGCCACGACGACAACCGCGACTCGTTCATGTCGAACCTGAACGAGACCAAGAACGTGAACCACTTCATGTTCTGGGACTGGCACCCGGTGATCATGTACAACCATCACCAAGCGGGCCCCGCGGGCACGGTGATGTTCTCGCCGCCGTTCCGCGATCCGTTCAACTACAACTTCGACCCAATGATCGTGATGGGGCTGGACATGGTGGGCGCGGCGATCCACCAGCGCCTGCTCGAGCACAACATGCCGGGCTTCACGATGCGTTCGGGGTCGAGCTACTCGACGTGGTGGAACGGCGGTTTCCGCACGATCGGCTACTTCCAAGGAATCATCGGCATTCTCACGGAGACGATCGGCAACCCGACGCCCGAGCGAATTCCGTTCATTCCCGAGCAGCAGCTTCCGCGCGGCGATCTGCCGGCGCCCGTGCCGCCGGGTGTGTTCCACTTCCGCACCGCGATCGACTACTCGGTCGAAGCGAACTATGCGATCTTCGACCTCGCCTCGCGCTATCGTGAGACGTTCTTGTACGACAAGTACCTGATGGCGAAGCATTCGATCGAAGAAGGGAACCGCGACAACTGGACCATCTCCGGCAAGCGGATCGCCGAGGCCGAAGCGGCGCTCAACGGCACGAGTGCCACGCAGGCTGGTGCGCCGGCGGGAGGCGGTGGAAACGGTCGTGGAGGCCGCGGTGGGCGCGGCGGCGCCGGTGCGCCGGCTCAGGCGGCCGATCAACCCGGCGGAGCAGTCGGCAACCCGGGCGCTCCATTCGGCCGAGGCAACGGCAACATCGACGCGCAGATGCACGCGTACAACGACGTGCTCCACGCCAAGGACAAGCGCGATCCGCGCGGCTACATCATCCCGTCGGACCAGCCGGACTTCCTCACGGCGATCAAGTTCGTGAACACGCTTCGTCACGTCGGCGTGTACGTCGATCAGGCGACGGCGCCGTTCAAGGTCGGGAGCAAGAGCTATCCGACCGGTTCGTTCGTGATCAAGACGGCGCAAGCGGCCCGCGGCCAAGTGCTCGACATGATGGAGCCGCAGGACCACCCGAACGACTTCGCGTACCCGGGTGGTCCGCCGCGCCGGCCGTACGACAACGCGGGTTGGACGCTCGCCTACGAGATGGGTGTGCAGTTCGACCGAGTGCTCGACGGCTTCGACGTGCCGAACCTGAAGCAGATTCGTGGCACCGAGCTCGCGAAGCCGATGGCGGGGACGCTGGCGAATGCGTCGGGCGCCGCCGGCTTCCTGATGTCGCACGAGGAGAACGACGCGGTCACCGTTCTCAATCGAGTGTTCAAGGCGAACGGCGAGGTGGATTGGCTGCGCTCGCCGGTTCAGGCGAACGGCAAGACGTATCCCGCCGGCACGTTCTTCATTCCGGCGGCGAGTGCGGCCGTGCTGCAAAAGTCGGCCGCGGACTTGGGCGTGAGCTTCGTCGGTGTCACCTCGCGTCCTGCCGACGCGATCAAGCTCTCCGAGAAGCGCATCGCGCTGTTCGATCAATACGGCGGATCGATGCCATCGGGTTGGACGCGCTACGAGTTCGAGCAGTTCGAGATTCCTTATACCGTCGTGTATCCGCAGGACCTCGACGCCGGGAATCTCAAGAGTAAATTCGACGTGCTCATCCTCCCGTCGGGCGCGCAGGTTCGCGGCGCCGGCGGCGCGGGCTTCGGTGGCCGCGGCGGGGGTGGGGGCGGAGGCGGCGGTCGCGGGGGCAACATCCCGGCCGAGTATCAGAAGATGACCGGACAGATGACGCCCGAGGCGACCGTGCCGGCGCTCAAGCAATTCCTGAACGACGGTGGAGTCATCGTCGCGGTCGGAACGGCGACGTCGCTCGGCTACGCGCTCAACCTGCCGATCGAGAACCACCTCATCGTGCGCGGACCGGGGCAGCCCGATCGCGCGCTGACCGGCGAGGAGTACTACGTGCCGGGCTCGATCCTCAACGTTGCCGTGGACAACACCGATCCGGTCGCGGCGGGCTTCGACAAGCACCTCGACGTTTTCTTCGACAACAGCCCGGTGTTCCGCCTGTCGCCCGACGCCGCGCTCAAGGGAACGAAGGCTGTGGCATGGTTCGACAGCGCGACCCCGCTGCGCAGCGGTTGGGCGTGGGGGCAGAACTATCTCGAGGGCGGCGTCGCCGCCGTCGAGTCGAGCGTGGGCAAGGGCAAGGTCTATCTGTTCGGACCTGAGATCACGTTCCGCGGGCAGCCGCACGGGACGTTCAAGTTCCTGTTCAACGGCATCTACGCGCCGACGAACATGACGCAGGCAATCGTTCCATAAGGGAAGCCGACGGGCCCGTGCAGGCGGGCCCGTCGGCGCTCGCGCGGTGTTGAAGGCTTGCGTGCGCGAGGCGCAACCAGGCGGCCGCGTCCGAAGTCGTCCGACGTCGGCGGGCCTTGTCGGGATGGTTTCGCAGCGCTATATTTAAATAAGCGAAACATGTGCAGTTTGCATGGACAAGTTCCGAATTCACTTGGGGCCTGCCGAATTGCGAGCAGGTCCTTTTTGCGTCCAACCGCTTTTGTCCCGCGATCGCGGGAAACCCATCGTGAGGGCATGATCACGAAGCACGTTGTGTTGGTTCGTACGGTATCCTCGAACTCCGAACACAACAAAGAACACGAGGAGTAGGACATATGCGTACGACTGGCACGGTCAAGTGGTTCAACGATGAGAAGGGCTTCGGCTTTATCACGCCTGAAGGCGGGCAGAAGGACTGCTTCGTTCATCACTCGGCCATTCAGGGTGGCGGCTTCAAGACGCTCGCCGAAGGCGAACGCGTCGAGTTCGACGTGGTGCAGGGACAGAAGGGGCCGGCCGCGGAGAACGTGACAAAGCTGGGTCGTTGACCCGAGTCGTCGGCTCCCGCGAGGGAGCGGACCAGCGCCGTGTAGTCGAGCCGTTCGCCGGCCCGAACGCACGGCGCGCGTCGTTTCGGCTCGCCGCGACGCCGATCCCACTGGCCCTGCCGATGTGGGCGACCCACGCCGTTTCAGGCACCGCCGGCTTACGACTCGCGCTCTGGGACGAAGACCGTAAGGGTTTGGTCGGATTCCGCGACATCGTTCTCGACGGAACGAGGTAACGCATGCCAGAGATCATTCTCGACGAGACCGATCGCCTCGACTGGGCGCTCAAGACGTTCAAGCGATTGGTGCAGCGGGCGGGCATCCTCCAGGAGCTTCGCCGACGCCGTCATCACGTCAAACCGAGCGCCGCGCGACAGATCAAGTCGAAGGCGGCCAAACGAGCGCGGGATCGAGCCGCGCGCAAAAAAACCAGGAATGCATGAAAGAAGAAGCCATCGAGATGGACGGCACGGTGTTCGAGGTGCTCCCGAGCGCGATGTTTCGTGTCGACTTGGACAACGGCCACCGGCTGCTCGCCACCGCGGCCGGCAAGATGCGGCGATTCCGCATTCGCATCCTCGCTGGCGATCGCGTCACGGTCGCCGTCTCACCGTACGATTTGGGCCGCGGCCGCATCACATTCCGTCACAAGACGTGAGGGTACACGCATGATCATTCCCGTTCGAGTCGACGCTCGATGGATATCGTCACTGGACAACGCCAACCTCCTCAGCGCCGAGCTGACGCTGCACGAAGATTTCCGGCTGCACGAGCGGACGGAGAAGGCACGAAGCGGTGCGCGTTACATGCTCCTCAACGGCCCATCGAACCTGGTCAACGCGTGGCTTCGCTGGCTGCTCGTGAGTAATGCGGCGAGAAGCCGCGGACTCGCCGTGCACCATCACCGATGACGCAATAGCGATCAAACGGACGGCCGTCTCAGTCGCCGCAAACGCGGAACGAGAAGCTCACGCGAGAAGCGCGACGGTACGCGACTCGGTCGACTTGCACGGCAGGGCCACGGCGAGATATGATGAGGCCCTCGAGCCGCCGGGGGAAAAGATCGGGCTGAGGACGTGGTGATGCGGAAAAGACTCACGGTGGCCGCGGTGGGATTGGTCGTCGTTGGAGCGCCCGCCTGCACGCACTCTCCAGCCGCGACACAGACTTCACCGTCGGCCGGTTCGGGATCCGCTACGCTCGCTCGGGTCTACTACTGGCGCGCGAAGCCGGGTAAGTTCGCCGAGTACACGGACTACATCTCGAAGTTGGCCGAGCCGATCGATCGCGAAGCACAGCGCCGCGGCGCGTTCTTGTCCGTGACGACCTATTTGGCCAGCGACACATCGTCGACGTGGACGCACATGCGGGTCTTCATCCTTCGCGATTCGGCGCAGCTGGCGGGCCTGTCGGCCGCCCTCGACGCGGCCGGCGTCGCGCTCGAGCCTGACAGCGCCAAGCGGCGGGCTCGCGGTCAGTATGGTGCCACGCTTCGCGACGCCGCGGGCAATGCGACCTACAAGCTGCTGCCCTGAGCCGAAGGGCTTCGCGGGGCGCGGAAAGTCGCGCGAAGCGGCGGCAGGCGCCCTTCCGTCGTGGCGGCCCCGAGTGTGCATGGGACCGTGTGACCCTCGCCACACGTGAGTAGGCCCCTGACCCGTCACCGGCTGTCCGCCGCCCAGACGCTGTCGATCGCGAGCACCGCGATCGTCGCGGCCGCGCTGGGAATTGCCGTTATCGTCGTGTGGGTCACGTTGACCCGCGCGGCGGTCAATGACGCCCAGACGGGACTGGACCGGGCGGTTCGGCAGCTCGTGAACGTCACCGTAAACAGTATTCGGACCGGTCAGCTTCGATATGCTCGCATCGCCGAGGATACGGCGATCAGGAACGCTCTCCGAACGCCCGCGCCAAGAAACTTCGACGCGGCCCGCGGGGCGCTGCGAAGCCTCGGCGTGCGCCCAGACTCGGGTCTTCCGATCGAGCTTTGGAATGAGGCGGGAGCTCGCTTGGCCGCCGTCGGCACGGACAGCGGCGGGACGATCGGCCTCAACATCCCGGCGGAATCGGAGCCGGAGTCCATCAGCGGCCGCGGACTGGACTCCCTGCGCATCGTGGATACGGCGCAGATCGGCGAGCTCCAGCGAGTGGGCGGCCGCACGCTCTTCTGGTTCATCGTGCCGGTGCGAGAGAGCGGAATGCTTCTGGGTTTCGTGGCGTTGCGGCGGCACATCGCGACGAATCCCCAGACCGAAGCGACGATTCGAGAGCTGAGCTCAGCGACCGGGTACTGGAGGAACGTCGACGGCAGCACGTGGACCTCCGTCGGAGGATTCCCAGAGTCGCCGCCCGATTCGACCCTTTCCAATCAGGGCGGCAGGGGTGAACGATTCCGAGCGACCGCGGGGGGACGAGTTCTTTTTTCCGAAGGTCGCGTCGCCGGCACGCCGCTCGTTTTCGGACTGGAGACACCGCGCGCCGCCGTTCTCGCCGTTCCCAACGCAACGTCGCGGCAGCTGGCGCTCTTGTGCCTATTGCTCGCGCTCGCGGCCGCGTTGGTCACGTGGTTCGTCGGCCACCGGATATTGCGGCCTCTCACCGAGCTCACGGACGCCGCCGACGCGGTGGCGCGCGGCGAGTATTCGACGCGCGTCGGAGCGGTCGGCAGAGAAGATGTCGTGCGGCTTGCGTCGAGCTTCAATCGCATGGCGCAGCAGATCGGCGACGACCGAAAGCTGCTCGAGACGGCGAATCGCGCGAAGTCGGATTTTCTGGCGTCGATGAGCCACGAGTTGCGCACGCCGCTCAACGCCATCGGCGGGTACGCGGAGCTGATGGAGATGGGCGTTCGCGGACCGATCACCGACGAGCAGCGACGCGACCTCTCTCGCATTCGCACGAGCCAGTCGCACCTTCTCGGCTTGATCGGCAGCTTGCTCGACATGAGCCGCATCGAGCGAGGACAGATCACGTACGCCGAGGAGAACGTGGCGCTCGATCCCCTGCTCGCCGGCCTCGAGGCGCTCGTGCTGCCGCAGACGACCGTCAAACAGCAGACGCTCGTGTATCGCGGCGAGCAGGACGTCGCGGCGCTGGCCGACCGCGAAAAAGTGCGCCAGATCGTCCTGAATCTTCTCTCGAACGCCGTCCGATACTCGCCGAGTGGCGCGACGATCACGATGAGCGCGCACCGACTGGATGACACGACGGTGGCGATCGAGGTCAGCGACACCGGTCCCGGCATTCCGCTCGACCGGCAGCGGGTGATCTTCGAGCCGTTCGTGCAGCTCGACCGCTCGCTTACGCGCACCAACGAGGGCGTGGGCCTCGGACTGTCGATCAGCCGGGATCTCGCTCACGGAATGCGCGGCGAGCTCACGGTGACCAGCGCTCCCGGCGAAGGGTCTTGCTTCCGGCTCACCTTGCCGGCGGGCACCGTCGACGCCTCGACCTCGAGCATGCAAACGGGAGCGTATGGTGTGCCCGCCGTGCCCGCCGAGTCGAACGGCCGTTAGTCAACTCATTACAAAGGATCAGATCTTGTTGCGAAGAAGAACGCTCGCCGCAGCCTGCGCGGTGTCCGCGTTGCTGGCCGGCTGTGGCGATTCAACCGTCGCCCCCGCGCCGCCAGGCGGCACCGATCCGGCGACCACGACCTACGCGGCGTCGCTGGGAGTGAACATCTCGGCGATGACCAAACTCTCCGACGCGCTGTACATCCAGGATCTCGTCACCGGAACGGGCAGCGCCGCGGCCAAGGGCCACGGGCTGACCGTGACCTACACCGGCTGGCTCGCGAACGGGACGCAGTTTGACAGCAACGTCGGCAAGACGCCGCTCACGTTCACGCTGGGCGTCGGTCAGGTGATCCAGGGATGGGATCAGGGGATCGTCGGCATGAAGATCGGCGGCACGCGACGACTCGTGATCGGATCGGCGTTGGCGTATGGCACACAGGGACGTCCGCCGGCGATTCCGAGCAACTCGACGCTCGTCTTCACGGTCACGCTGGATTCGCTGCAGGACCTGCCGTAGCGCGCGCCGCGCGCCACGGCAGGTGCCGCGCGATCAGACGCCGGCGACCGCCTCGCTCGACGCGCCAGCGTAGGCCAGCCACTCGCGATAGTCGGCGTCGCGCCCGTACACGACGTCGAAGAACGCCTGCTGGATGCGCTTCGTGACCATGCCTGGGCGGCCGTCGCCGAGCGCGCGTCCGTCGACTTCGGTGATCGGCATGATCTCGACCGCCGTGCCGGAGAAGAACAACTCGTCGGCGAGCGCCATGTCGGTCGTGCTGATGGGACGCACGTTGACCGTGATTCCGAGGTCGTGGGCGATCTTGAGCACGCTGTCGCGGGTGATACCCATGACGATCGACGCGTCCATGTCGTTCGTGATGAGCGTTCCGTCGCGGACGATGAACAGGTTCGCGCCGGAGCCTTCCGCGACATCCCCCTTCGAGTTGAGCAGAATCGCGTCATCGTAGCCGCGGCGAATCGCTTCCTGGACGGCGCGCACCGAGTTGGTGTAGTGGCCGCAGGCTTTGACGAAGGGCGGAAGCGTCGATGAGTCGATGCGTGAGACCGTCGAGACGGTCGTGCGCACGCCGCGGTTGGATTCGCCCTGGAAGTACGGTTTGCCGGGGACGGCGATGATCGCCACGCTCACCGGACAATCCTTCGGCCACACGGCGAAGCTGTACGAGTCGAAGAACGCGAGCGGCCGGAGGTACGCGTTCGTGAGCCCGTTCGCGCGAACGACCTCGAGCGAGGCGGCGCACAGCTGGTTGAAGTCGAACGGAATGTCGATCTCGTAGAAGGACGCCGACATGAAGAGGCGCCTGATGTGCGCGTCGAGACGGAAGATCGCGGGGCCTTCGGGCGTCTCATAGCAACGCATTCCCTCGAAGACGCCCGTGCCGTATTGGAGCGCGTGGGCGCTGACGTTGATGGTGGCGTCGGCCCAGCGCACGAGCTCGCCGTTGAGCCAGATGAAGTCGGATTTGGTGAAGGGGGCCATGGTTCCCGAGAGTTGGAGGTCGACCGTGGGAGTATGCCGCGAGTGCTAGAGCGAGGCAAGCGGCAGTCCGTCATTTTGGCGCCTCGGGCTACCAACTCGGGCGAGAAAATTCGATGCAGAGAACGCAGGCTGGATCGCCTTTCAAAGTCTGTGTCGTCTGCGTTGAGTTTTGTCGTCCGCCGATCGAAACTCGCCGGGGCGCACCGGCGCCCGATCAGCGTCATCGCCGTTCACACGTCGCAGATCTC
>Ga0105238_10006879_pt1 | contig 11357 bp, 10 predicted proteins | sample KBSC34metaG_FD_81526 | JGI IMG/M metagenome (GOLD analysis project Ga0105238, IMG submission 81526) | Corn rhizosphere microbial communities from Kellogg Biological Station, Michigan, USA - KBS C3-4 metaG | ecosystem: Host-associated > Plants > Roots > Rhizosphere > Soil | place: Michigan, USA...
CCGACGATACCGGCGGCACGATCTGGCGCATCGCCTATACTGGAGCCAAGGAGAAAGCCGCAGCGCCGCCCGCGACCAAGTCGCAGTAAGGTGCGCATGGGTCAAAAGCATTTGCGGCATTCGCTCATCGGCCTGACGCGCCGCCGCCTGCTCCAGGCGTGCTGCACGCTCCCGTTCGCCACGCTGGCGAATGATGTCTTGGCGCAGGCCGAGCGGCCGATGCTGACGCGCCCCATCCCGCATTCCGGCGAGCCGCTGCCGCTGGTCGGCCTCGGCACCGCGGTCAGTTTTCCGGAGGCGAAGCCGGAGCAGGCCGATGCGCTCAAGAAAGTCATCGATGCGCTGATCGCCGGCGGAGCCAGGCTGATCGACACGGCCTCGACCTACGGCAACGCCGAGGCGGTGATCGGCGACATCGTCGAGCGTGCGCAATCGAGGAAGCAGATCTTCCTCGCGACCAAGATCGAGGTCCGCCCCGCAAAGGCCGCCGCCGACGAGTTCGCGCGTTCGCTGCAGCGGCTGCGCACCAGGCAAGTCGACCTGCTGCAGCTGCATAATGTGGCGCGCGCCAGCCAGGGCCTCGCGCAACTGCGCGAATGGAAAGCGGCCGGGCGCTGCCGCTACATCGGGGTGACCAGCACGTTCCCGAGCGACTACGACGCGATGGAAGCCGTGATCCGGCGCGAGAAGCCGGACTTCGTCCAGGTCGACTATTCGATGGACAATCGCGACGCCGAGAAACGCATCATCCCGGCGGCCGCGGATGCGGGCGCGGCAGTGCTGACCGCGCTGCCGCTCGGCCGGACCTCGCTGTTTCGCGCCGTGAAGGGGAAACAGCTCCCACCGTGGGCCAAGGACTTCGACGCCGAGACGTGGGCGCAGTTCTTCCTCAAGTTCCTGCTCGGCAATCCGCATGTCACCGCGGTGATACCGGGCACCGGCAACGCCGATCACATGATCGACAATCTCAATGCCGGGCGCGGCCGTTTCCCCGACGCGCAGCAGCGCCGCAAGATGCTGGAGCTGCTCGAATCCTGAGGGACGCTGCCGGCGAAGGTGTCCTCACATCGAAGTGATGACGATAGCGGCCCTGGAGCCTTTTGGCCGCGCAACCCGTTGCTATGGTGGCCCGCTCAGTCACGCGGCTTGCAGGAGGTGCCACCATGGCCGACGACACGTTGAAGCTCAATCGCCGCCATCTCCTCATGGCTTCGATGCTTGTCGCCGCGACCATCGGCATGCCGCGGTTCGCCGCGGCCCAGGCCGAGAAGATGAAAGTCGGCGTCATCGGCTCCGGCCATATCGGCGGGACGATCGGCGGCCTGTGGGTGAAGGCCGGTCATCCGGTGCTGTTCTCCTCGCGTCATCCGGAAGAGCTGAAGTCGATGGTCGAGGGCCTCGGCCCGCTCGCCAAGGCCGGCACAGTTGCGGACGCGCTCGCCTTCGCCGACGTGATCCTGGTTGCGGTGCCATACAAGGCGATCCCCGACCTTGCAAAGGAGTATGGGCCGAAGTTTGCCGGCAAGATCGTGATCGATCCGGCCAACGCGGTTGCGCGCCGCGACGGCGAGGACCTGCTGGCGGAAACCAAGCAGAAGGGCATCGGCGTCACCACCGAGTCCTATCTGAAGGGCTCGCGCGTCGTGCGGGCTTTCAACTCCATGGGCTACACGAGCTTCGCCAAGGAGGCGCACCGCTCGGGCGAGCTGATGGCCATTCCGATGGCAGGCGACGACCCGAAAGCCGTGGAGATCGCGTCGCAGCTCGTGCGCGACGCCGGATTCGATCCGGTCGTGGTGCCGCTGCAACGCGCGCAGGAGTTCGCGCAGGGCGGACCGATCTACGGCCAGCAGCTGACCGCCAAGGAATTGCGCGCGCGGTTCGGCCTGGCGAAATGACGGAAGCGACTGTCCGTTCGGACGCAGACCATCCGGCTCTGCGTCTTCTGCGCCGCCTCATCGATGTCTCGCCGGCCGAGCTCCCCGCGCTCGGCTGGTGCTGGCTCTATATCTTCTCCGTCCTCGCCTCGTACTACATCCTGCGCCCGATCCGCGACCAGATGGGCATTGCCGGCGGGGTGAACAACCTGCCCTGGTTGTTCACCGGCACGCTCGTCGTGATGCTGATCCTGAACGTGCCGTTCTCGGCGCTGGTGAAGCTGCTGCCGCGCAAGCAGTTCATCTCACTGTCATATCGCTTCTTCGCGCTCTCGATCCTCGCCTTCGGCGCGGCGATCTATGTGGCGACGCCGGAGCAGACGGTGTGGATCGGCCGCTTCTTCTTCATCTGGATTTCAGTGTTCAACCTGTTCGTCGTTTCGATCTTCTGGTCGATGGTGGTCGACATCTTCAGTCCCGAGCAGGGCAAGCGCCTGTTCGGCTTCATCGCGGCCGGCGCGACGCTCGGCGCCATCGTTGGATCGAGCGTCACGGCGACGCTGGCGCAGAAGGTGCAGCCGGCCTTCCTGATGATCGGCGCCGCGCTGCTGCTCGAGGTCGCCACCTGGTGCGTGCGGCGGCTCTCGCATCTCTCCGCCAGCATGAGCGATCGTCCGCATCGCCAGGACGAGGAGAAGCCGATCGGCGGCGGCGTGATGTCGGGCTTCATCGACGCGGTCCGCTCGCCCTATCTCTTGAACACGGCGATCTTCCTGCTGCTCTACGCGGTCACCTCGACCTTCCTTTATTTCAGCCAGGCGAGCGTCGTGTCGGCGGCCTTCACGAGCCGGGGTGAGCAGACGGCATTCCTTGCCACGATCGATCTGGTCGTGAACGTCATCACGCTGGTGATCCAGGTTTTCCTCACCGGCCGGCTGGTCGGATGGCTCGGCATCGCGGCAGTGTTGTCGCTGCTGCCGGTGGTCAGCATTTTCGGCTTCGGGGCGCTCTATGCGATGCCGACGCTCGCGGCCGTCGCCACGTTCCAGGTGGCGCGGCGCGCCGGCAATTTCGCGCTGACCCAGCCGGCGCGGCAGATTCTCTACACGGTGGTGTCGCGCGAGGATCGCTACAAGGCGAAGAACTTCATCGACACCGCGATCTACCGTGCCGGCGATCAGGTCGGAGCCTGGTCCTTTGCGGTGATCGGACTGACCGGCTGGGGCATCAAGGAGGCGGGCATCGTTGCCGTCGGGGTGTCAGTCGTGTGGCTCGTCAACAGCCTGTGGCTCGGCAAGCGCCAGGAAGCGCTGGCCCGGGAGGCGGAGGCAGCCGAGGCGCGACCGGCGAACGCGAGCGGCGTGCCCGCCGCCTAGAGCGCGACGAGATTAGCTCGAGTCGACGTTCTGCACGGTGGCGAGGCTGTTATTCGAATCTCAATCCGTCATCCTGAGGTGGCCGTGCGCAGCGCGGCCCTCGAAGGACGACGGCCACCGATCGGGACAAGAATCGCAAGCCTACTTCGCGATGTTCTCGTACTTGCCGTTCACCACCTTGAGGATCGCCGTGATGCCGGTGCCGTCGCGTTTCTCGTCCATGGTGATCGGACCGGCGACGCCGGGGAAGTTCTTCAACGTGCCGAGGCACTCGCGCATCCGGTCGCGATCCTTGTCGAGATCGGCCGGCTTGTTGGTGACGCCCGACTTCTCCAGGCAATACTTGAACGAGTAGACGATGTCGTAGGAGCGCGGCCCGCTGTAGGGCGGCAGCGTGTTCATCTTGGCCCTGATCTTCTTGACGTATTCCTGCACTTCCGGGCGCGGGTCGTCGAGCCAGGCGGCCGTCGACATGTAGGTGCCTTCCGCCGCCTTGCCAGCGATCTCGATATAGCCCGGCGCGCCCGCGCAGGCGCCGCCGATGATCGGCACGTTGAGGCCCTGCTTCGCCATCTCCTTCGCGATCGCCGCGGCGTTCTGGTAGCACGAGCCGAGCGCGATGCCCTCGGCGCCGAGCGATTTCGCCTTGGTGACCTGCGCGGAGTAATCCGTGTCCTTGGTGCGATAGGTGAGCGAGTCGAGGATCTCGACGTTGTGCGCCTTCAAGAGCGCGGGCAGCACTGCGGCGCCTTCGCCCTTCGAGACCGCGTCCTCGGCGTCATAAATGATGACGACCTTTTTGATCTTGTGATCCTTCAGCCACGCCTCGACGACCGGCTTCAATTGCTTGTCGCTGGTGAGCGTGTTGCGGAACGCCCACTTGCTCATCTCCGAGAGGCCGGGCTTGGCCGAGCAGTAGCTGTCGATCGGCGTCTTGAAGCGCTCGTCGAGCTGCGGCGCGATCGTCTCGAACGGACCGCTGAAGCATGGGCCGACCACGGCCAGCACCTTGTCGCGATCGACCAGGCGGCTCATCGCCTTCAGCGCCTCGGCTTCGAGCGTCTGGTCGTCGTAGCAGATGACTTCGAGCTTCACGCCGCCGACGCCGCCCTTGGCGTTGATCTCGTCGACCGCGATCTCGATCGAGGGCTTGGCGCCCTGGCCCCATTCGGCGCCCTTGCCGGTGAGCGGCACGAGGCAGCCGATCTTCACCGTGCGGCCTTCAAGCTTCTGCGCGTGCGCCGCAAGCGGCAGCGCGAGCGTGAACGCCGCCGCGAGCAGGTATCCGACAATTCGCATGATCTCTCTCCCAGTCCGATGTCCCGCGCTTGGCGCGGTATTCCTCTTTTCCCCAGCGATATCGTAGCGAGTTTCTGCGCGCTGGGTAGCCCAGCCGTTGCCGCACGCTCAGGCGCGCTCCCTCCCCCCATAGCCCGTCGAAGACGGGCGTGAACGCCCTTTCTCGGGGGAGGAGGGTCGTGCGTTTGGCACCTCATGTGCCCCACGCCCGACCCCCACCCCTCCCAGCAAGGGCCCCGCAAGGGGGAGGGGAATAGACCGAGCACGCCCCATGGCCTGTCGCCTCTCATGCGGCGCTTTGTCCGAGATAGGTCTGCCGCACCTCCGGCATGTTGAGCAGTGCCTCTCCGGTCCCGCTGAATGCGACGCGGCCGCGCTCGAGCACATAGCCACGATCGGCGACCTGCAGCGCCTGGCGGGCGTTCTGCTCGACCAGCAGGATCGTCTTTCCCTCTTGCTTCAGCTCGCGCAGCGTCTTGAAGATCTGCGTGACGATCTTCGGCGCGAGGCCGAGCGAGGGCTCGTCGAGCAGCAGCAGGCGTGGCCGCGCGATCAAGGCCCGGCCGATCGCCAGCATCTGCTGCTCACCGCCGGACAGCGTGCCGGCCATCTGGTCGCGCCGCTCGGAGAGCACGGGGAAGCGCGCGAACACCGCGTCGATGTCGCGGGGGACTTGGTTGTCGCTGCGCACGTAGGCGCCCATGCGCAGGTTGTCGAGGACGGTCATGCGCTTGAGGATCGCGCGGCCCTCGGGCACATGGCTGAGGCCCTGCGCGACGATCTTGTGCGGCGCGCGGCGCACCAGGCTCTGTCCCTCGAAATCGATCGTGCCGGCGGTCGGGCGGATCAGCCCCGAAATCGTCTTGAGCAATGTGGTCTTGCCGGCGCCGTTGGCGCCGATCAGCGTGACGATCTGCCCCCGCTCGATCGACAACGCCACGTCGTGCAGCACCTCGATCTTGCCATAGCCGGCGCGCAGCGACTGGATCGTGAGCATGCTCATAGCGCCACATCCTCGCCGAGGTAGGCTTCGATCACGGCCGGATCGGTCTGGATCTGCGCCGGCGTGCCTTCGGCGATCTTGGTGCCGAAGTTCAGCACCGTGATGCGGTCCGAGATACCCATCACCAGCCGCATGTCGTGCTCGACCAGGATGATGGTGATGCCGCGGTCGCGCACGCGCGTGATCAGCGCGTCGAGCTCATGCGTCTCCTGCGGGTTCATGCCGGCGGCGGGCTCGTCGAGCAGCAGCAGGCGCGGCTGCGTCGCGAGCGCGCGCGCCATTTCGAGCCGGCGCTGGTCGCCGTAGGCGAGGTCGGTCGCTTTCGCCTCGCTCTTTTCCGCCAGTCCGAAGAAGCCGAGCAATGCGAGCGCGGCCTCGCGCATCTTTTTCTCTTCCGTCCCTTCGCCGAACGGGCGCTGCAGCACGGCGCTGCCGAACGCCTTCCACATCGAGGGAAATGCGCGGCAATGCTCGCCGATCATGACGGTCTCGAGCACGGTCAGATGCGGAAACAAGCGGATGTTCTGGAACGTGCGCGCGATGCCGCGCAGGGTGCGGCGCGACGGGCGCGTGTCGGCGACGAGGTCGCCCTCGAAGCTGATGCGGCCGCTGTCGGCCGCGAGCACGCCGGTGATCAGGTTGAAGAACGTGGTCTTGCCGGCGCCGTTCGGGCCGATCAGCGCGTGGATATGCCCACGCGCGACATCCATCGAGAGATCGTTGACCGCATAGAAGCCGCCGAAGCGTTTGCTCAAGCCTTCGATTGCGAGGCAAGTCTCAAGCATGACGCGGCGTCCGGCGCCACGAGAAGCGTCGCAGTGCATCGCGCGTGAGCAGTCCATCGGGTCGCACGATCATCATCAGCATCAGGATGAGGCCGTAGACGATCAATCGCTTGGCGTTCTCGAAATCGAGAAACTCGTGCAGGAAATCGTAGACGCGGTTCAGTGGGAAGAAATCCGTCATGCTCACCGGCACCAGCTCGAGCCAGTCGCGTAGCGTGCGCAGGAACTCGGGCAGCAGCGAGAGCATGAGCGCGCCGGCAACCGGTCCCCAATAAGTGCTGCCGCCACCGACCACCACGAAGGTCAGGATCTCGACCCCCATCATGATGTTGAAGGTGGTCGAGTCGATGTAGGTCGCCTGGTGCGCGTAGAGCGCGCCGGCGAGACCCGCGATCGCGGCGCCGAGGCCGAACGCCATCAGCTTGATGCGCACCACGTCGATGCCCATCACTTCGGCGGCGGTCTCGTCCTGGTGGATCGAGTCCATCGCGCGGCCGAGGCTCGAGCGCTCGAGGCGGCCGAAGAAGATGATCAGCACCACCACGACGCCGAGCACATAGCCGAGCGTGCGCGGGTTGAACGGAATGTTGCGATAGCCCTGCGCGCCGCCGACATAGTCCCACGAGAGCGCGATCACCGAGACGATCTCGCCGAAGCCGAGCGTGAGCAGCAAAAGGTAGATGCCCTTGATGCGCAGCGCCGGAAAGCCGACCACGACGCCGACGACGCCGGCGAGCAACGCCGCGCAGGGGAGCGACACCGCGAACGGAAAGCCGAATTTCTGCGTGAACACCGCCGACGCGTAGGCGCCGATCGCCATGAAGCCGGCCTGGCCGAGCGACACCTGCCCGGTTTTGAACGGCGCGAAGAAGCTGAACGCCGCGATGACGTTGATGCCGGTGAAGATGATGATCTGCTGGGTGTAGTTGTCGATCAGTCCGGCGAACATCGCCCTCACCTTTGCTCGGCGGTCCGCGTGCCGAACAGACCGGTGGGCCGGAACAGCAGGATCAGAATCAGAATGAGGAACGAGAACAAGTCGCGCTCGGTGGTGCCGATGTCGGCCGACGAAAGGATCTCGATCATGCCGAGCATCAACCCGGCGACCATCGCGCCCGGCACGTTGCCAAGCCCGCCGAGCAGCATCACGATCAGGCCCTTCACCGCGGCGCCGAGCCCCATGAACGGCGAGACGCTCGAGTTCTTCAAGCCATCGAGCACGCCCGCGATGCCGGCGATACCGGAGCCGATGACAAATGTAATGAGCACGATGCGGTTGACATCGACGCCGAGCAGCGCGGCGGTCTCGTGGTTTTCGGCGACCGCGCGGATGCCGCGTCCGGTCTTGGAGTGCTCGATGAACAGCCACAGCAGCACCATCAAGGTGACGGCGACGCCGAGGATGAAGAGCTGCGTCGACGACACGGTCACGGGACCAACGTGGTAAAGCGTCTGCTTGATCGTCTCGGGAAACGCGAGCTGCTGCCCGCCGATGAAATAGACGGCGGCGTTCTGCAGCACGATGGTGAGCCCGATGGTGCTGATCAGCGGCGCGAGCGGGCGATCCTTCGGCACCGGACGGATCGCGACGAACACCGAAAGCACGCCCAGCAGCGCGCAGGCGACCATCGCGCCGATCAGCGCGCCGTAGATGCCGAGCCCGAGGTGCACCACGAGGAACAGGCCGACGAAGGCGCCGACCATGAACACTTCGCCATGCGCGAAATAAAGCAGGTTCAGCACGCCGAAGATCAGCGTGTACCCGATCGCGACCAGCGCATAGGACGCGCCGAGCATCAGGCCGTTGATCAGTTGCTGGTAAATCATGCCGGCCCTAACCCCGCACGATTATAGGCATCGCGCAACGACCCCATCAATGCGCCGCTGCCGTGAAATCCTGCGTCACGCGCGACTGAACGACGCGCGCTTTGGAGGACGTGCCCGGGGTGTTGCGGCTGCGGCCGACAAACCGGGGAATGCCGGCCGCGATCACGGCGCCGACCGCCGCGATATCCCCATGCTTGATCGCCGCAAGTGCGCTCGTCTGCGTGCCGCCGTCCGGCGCATCGATCAGCGCGATGTCGGCGGCCTTGCCGGGCCGCAGAAGGCCGCTGTCGAGGCCGTAGACGCGCGCATTGCTTCCTGTCGCGGCGCAGATGAAGCGCTCCGGCGGCAGCTCGGTGAGGCTCGCGAGATGCGCGATCGTATAGAGCATGCCGAGCGGCATGATGCCGCTTCCCGTCGGCGTGTCGGTCGCGATGATGAAGCGGTCGAACGCGCCCAACTGATCCGCGAGCCGCGCGCACAGCAGCGTGGTGCGCAGATTGCCGGCGGTGCAGACCTGCAGGGCGATCTCGCTTTCCTTGATGACGCGCTCGAAGTCGCGATCCGGCATCGCGGTCGGCCCGCCATTGATGTGGAACGAGACGTGCGGGTGCATCTTCAACAGATGATCGCCGGTGATTGCACCAGAGCCCGGGATCGATGAGCCGCCGGTGTGGCAGGTCGTGATCAGCCCCGCCGCCTTCGCGTCCGCGACCAGCGGGACGTAGTCATACGCCGTCTTGACGCCGCCGAAGCCGGCCTTGGCAAGCCGCACGCCCTTGGCGGCGATCTCGCGGAAGTCATCCGCGGTCAGTCCCGGCTCGAGAATGACCGAGCCGGCGACCACCTTCATGCCGCCGGGGCGATAGTCCGCAAAGCAGCGCTGCGCCGCGACAGCGAGCGCCTTGACGCCCTCGGGGTCGCGCGGGCGGCCCGGCACGTGCACTTCGCTCGCCGAGATCGCCGTCGTGGTGCCGCCGTGCAGATAGCTCTCGAGATAGCCGACCGTCCGCTGGCGCGGCGTGTAGTCGCCGAAAGTGATGTGCACGTGCGAGTCGATCAGGCCCGGGATCGCCGTCATGCCGCCGGCGTCGATCACCACATCGGCGCTCTCGACGGCGGCGGCCGCCGCGGGGCCGACGGAGACGATACGCTCGCCCTCGCTGATTATCGTGTCGCCCGGCACGAACGGCGCGTGCCAGTCGCCGGAGACGATCTGACCGAGATTGACGACCGCGACTTTCATGTCAGGCACCCTCGAGGCGGACTTCGCCAACCATTTCACAATTCAACCGCCGCCCGGTAGCGCGCCGGTTTGAACCTTCGAGGCCCCTGGCGGCGACTAAAGCGACGTGGCGGTCCCTCTCGAAGGCGGGAGGCGGGCCGCCGTTTGGTCGTCGATCAGGCATGCCCGATCGGGTATAGTCGCCCAGGTACGGTGCCTCACGGGAGAGAATCACATGTTTGGGCGGATTGCGCGTGGCTGGTCCATGGCCAAGGCCAGTTTCGCAGTGCTGCGGGAATACCCGAAGCTTGTTGTCCTGCCGGTCCTCTCGGCAGCCGCGCTGATCCTGGCAATGGGGGTCCTGTTCGGCCTCTTCACGGTCGGCGCGGGGGGCTTCGCGGCCGCCGGCCTGCTGGTGAAGGATCTCGACGAGACCGTCAGCAACAACAAGATCTTGACCGGAGCCAGCGTGATCCTCGCGGGCTGGCTGTTCACCAGCGTGTCGCTCTACTTCAACGCCGCGCTGGTGTTCTGCGTGCTGCGCGCGTTCAACGGCGAGCGGCCGTCGATCCGCGAGGGCCTCGCGACCGCCGCAGGCCGGCTGCCGCAGATCATCGGCTGGGCCTTCGTCGCCGCGGTCGTCGGCTTCATCATCAACGTGATCCAGCAGACCCTGAAGGACAAGCTCGGCTTTCTCGGCAGCCTGGTCGGCGGCCTGTTCGACTTCGCCTGGGCCGCTGTGACCTACTTCGTGCTGCCCGTCCTCGTCGTGGAAGGCCTTGGTCCGGTCAGCGCGGTAAAGCGCTCGTCGTCGATCCTGAAGCAGACCTGGGGCGAAACCGCGAGCGGCAGCATCGGCCTCGGTGCGATCGGTTTCCTGCTCTGCGTCCCGGCTTTTCTGGTCGTCGCGCTCGGCATCTTCCTCAGCAACAATTCCGGCAATGCCGGCTTTGCCGTCGTGCTCTTCCCGCTCGCCTTTCTTTATATCGTGGCGGTTGTGGCGGTGATGGGTACGCTCGGCACCGTTTTCCAGACCGGGCTCTACGTCTACGCCACGACCGGCAAGACGCCGTTCGACGCGACCATGATGCAGGCGGCCTTCCCGCCGAAGGCGTGATCGACGGATCTGCATGCAACTAACGGGGCGCCAGCTCATCCTTGAGCTGGTAGCCGCTCATCATGCTGTCGACCATGCCGGTCGCATCCGCCCAGTCGAAGGTGCGGTAGCTGTGGCCGGTGGTGACGAAGCGCGCGCCGGCATAGAACATCTCATATTGCGTGTGGCGTGAGCCGAATTCCGAGCCGACCGCATCCCAGGCGGCCTTGAGGAATTTGACCTTCTCCTCCGGGCTCATCTTCGCGGCGCGCTGCGTCGCGTTGATGATCTTCGCGAGCTTGGGATCCGCGAAGTCATGGATCGATGAGGGCAGCATGATCAGCGCGCCGCCGGACAATTCGCGGATCGTGTTGATCACCTTCGGATAGAGATCCTGGGTCAGCACCTGCGCCGAATACATGAAGTGCCTGTTCGGCACGTACCATTCGCCGCGCATCGTGCCTTCCGCCTCCATGCCGGCCATCATGGCGTTCACCATGCTGACCTGCGCCGCCAGGAAGCCGAGCTGCTCGCGCACCGGCGGCATCGCGTTGGTGCCAATCGCCTCGGTAATGCGGTGCGCGAGGCCGCAGAGGAATTTCAGTTTCACCGAAAGGCGGATCTGCGCCTGGTAGTTCTGATACGCATGCGAGGGCGTGTCGTGGAACTGGGCCCGGCACATGTCGGTGTCGCGGTACACGAACACCCGCTCCCACGGCACCTTGACGTCCTCGAACCAGATCAGCGCGTCGTTCTCGTCGAAGCGCGACGACAGCGGGTTGTCGAACACCGACACGGCATGCGCTTCGTAGGATTTCCGCGAGAGCACGCGCAGGCCCTTGATGTTCATCGGCACGGCGCAGGAGAAGGCG
>Ga0105238_10006881_pt1 | contig 11356 bp, 9 predicted proteins | sample KBSC34metaG_FD_81526 | JGI IMG/M metagenome (GOLD analysis project Ga0105238, IMG submission 81526) | Corn rhizosphere microbial communities from Kellogg Biological Station, Michigan, USA - KBS C3-4 metaG | ecosystem: Host-associated > Plants > Roots > Rhizosphere > Soil | place: Michigan, USA...
CCCGTCGCCGAACGCCAGCTTCCAGTGGTACTGCGTGTAGGCCACCGCCATCTGCCCGGAGGCGAGAAAGGCGACCGGGCGCGTGAACAGCCCCAGCGCGATCAGCAGACCTCCCACCAGCTCGATGACGCCGCCCACCCACAGCTGGGAGCCCACGTGCGGCATGAACTGCCCGTGCCAGCCCAGGATCTTCTGGGCGCCGTGGAAGGCGAAAAGCGCGCCCGCCACGATGCGCAGCGCCGCGTACAGGTAGGGCTCGCTGCGAATCGCCAGCGCGGTGAGCCTCGTGGTCGTGTTGTCATTCGTGTTCGACATGATTGCTCCTCGAAATCTCTTTCTGGGCCGGGGGGCAAGGTCTTTCGCCCGTCGTCCCCCTACCGGCGTGCTAAGGAAGATGCTCGGCACCCACTGGACGTTCCATGTCACGGAATCCAAAAAAACCTACCGATCGTCCTGTTCGATCGGATGATGTGGCAACGGACACCCTCGGGGATCTTCTCGACAGCCTGCGGCTCACCACCCTGATCTATGGCCGCATCGAGCTGGGGGCACCCTGGGGCCTGCGGTTCCCCGATCTTCCCGAAGCCGCAAGTCTGTATCTGGTGGTGCGGGGCAGCGCCCTGCTGGGGTTCGACGGCACGGAGGAGACAACGGTGCTGTCGGCAGGGGACGTGGCGCTGTTGCCGAACGGCGGCAGCCACACGCTACGCGATGGCAAGGGCAGCCCGCTGCACGACCTGACCACCCAGAGCTGCCGGGGCGCGAAGGGCAACGTTCCCATCCAGCTGGGCGGCGACGGCGCGCGCACCACGCTGGTGGCCGGGACCTTCCGCTATGGCTCGGGCCGTCGCTTTCCCCTGTTCGAGACCCTGCCGCCCGTCATTCACATCGCCGCGTCGGATCCGAAAGCGTCGCCCTGGTTGTCGGCGACGGTGCAGCTGCTGATCGCCGAGAGCGCGGCGCGCAGTCCGGGTGGCTCGGTGGTGGTCAGCCGACTGGTGGACGTGCTCTTCGTGCAGGCGCTCCGCACGTTCATCCTCAGCACCGATTGCAAGGAGAGCGGCCTGCGCGCGCTGGGGGACGCGCAGATCGGCAAGGCGCTGCAGCTGGTCCACGAGCGTCCCATCGAGGCCTGGACCGTGGAGGGGCTGGCGCACGCCGTGGGGCTGTCCCGCTCGGCGTTCGCAGCCCGCTTCACCGAGCTGGTGGGCGAGCCTCCGCTGGAGTACATCGCGCGCTGGCGCATGACCAAGGCCGCCGAGCTGCTGCGGGAGAGCGATCTGCCGCTGCTCACCGTCGCCGAGCGCGCGGGTTACCACAGCGAGGCCGCCTTCAGCCGCGCCTTCAAGCGACACGAAGGCGCGTCCCCGGGGACGTATCGTCGAGACAAGCAGACCGTGAAGCGGGTCTCCTAGCGAGGCGACGAGAGGTCTGCGAGCGGGCTGCTCGGGCTCGGGGCGGCGGGCCTGATACTCGACGCTGCGCGACCGAGATCTGGCACCCGGCGGACGAACGAAATCAGTTGCGCTGCCTTTCGAATGAGCGCACGATGGCCGGCGTCGTTGTTCCTTTGCGTTTGCTTACGGGCGGGTGACTGGATGCGTTGGTTCTCGCGTCTCACTCTTCCGGCCGTCTGGACCGAACGAACTTGGCCGCTTCCCTGTCACTCCCGTGGCGTTCGAGGCGTCGCCCATACGCACTGGGCACTGACCCGGGCATTCCCCCGGAAGGCGAGCGTATCGAATGACGCAGACCCCGACTTCACACTCCGGCGCCGAGACAGATGTCCTCGCGGACATGGCTCCCGGCTTCCTGCAGGCGCGGACGAGCGACCGGCGCATCCAGGTGCAGGTGGTCGAGGGGCCCGACCGGGCGCTGGCGCGTGAGGTGACGAGCGCCCACTTCACGGTGGGCACGTCGCACAAGAACGAGCTGGTGCTGGCGGATCCCACCGTCAGCCGCCAGCACCTGCACGTCGACTGCTCTAACGGGATCCTGGTGCGAGACCTCGACAGCCGGAACGGGACCTATCTGGGCGACCTGCAGATCCGCGAGGCGCTGGTCCCCCTGGGGGCGCGGCTGCGCCTGGGACGCACGGTGCTTTGCTTTCGCGACGCGGCCGCCGAGACCGAAGAGTCGACCCGGCCGATCGCCGAGATCCCTTCGTTGATCGGGCGCAGCCACGCCATGCGCGCCATCGCGCGCTCGATCCGCAAGCTGGCCCAGTCCAGCGCGGCGGTGTTGCTGCAGGGCGAGACCGGCACCGGCAAGGAGCTGGTGGCCCGCGCCATTCACGAGCTGGGGCCGCGCGCCAGCGGTCCCTTCGTGGCGGTCGACTCGGGGGCGCTGTCACCGACGCTGATGGCGTCGCAGCTGTTCGGGCACGAGCCTGGCGCGTTCGCCGGCGCGGACAGCCGCCGGGAGGGCGCGTTCGAGCTGGCCCGCGGGGGGACGCTGTTCCTCGACGAGATCGGCGATCTGCCGCCAGCCATCCAGCCGGCCTTGCTGGGCGTGCTCGAGCGAAAGACCTTCCGCCGTCTGGGCGGGCGCGAGAACCTGCACGCCGACGTGCGGGTCATCTCGGCCACGCATCGCGAGCTGCGTTCGGGGTCGCCGGACGATACTTTTCGCGAGGACCTGTACTTCCGCCTGGCGGTCGTCAACGTGACGCTTCCTCCGCTGCGCGAGCGGCTGGAGGATCTGGATCCGCTGGTCGAGCACTTCGCCCGCGAGATCGCGGGGCCCGACGTGCCGCCGTTCTCGGAGTCGTTGATGGTGGCGCTCCGCTCGCACCAGTGGAAAGGCAACGTGCGCGAGCTGCGCAACGTGGTCGAGAACGTGCTGACCATGGGCAGCGCCAACCTGGGTCCCGTGCCGAGCGCCGGCCGGACGGCCATGTTGCCTTCGCCGACGGACACCGTCCTGCCCTACCGGGTGGCCCGCAGCGAGGCGGTGGCGGCGTTCGAGCACCATTACATCGGCAACCTGATCAAGCTGAGCAAGGGGAACGCCTCCCAGGCCGCGCGCGTGGCCGGCATGGACCGGCCCTACCTGCTGGCGCTGCTGCGCAAGCACGGCCTGCGCGGCCCCCGCCCCGCCGAGCGCGACGACGGCTCGGCCTGAGGAGAAAAAGGCCCGTGGGGGCGTGGCCGCAGCCGGGGGCTGCCCTTAGCGAGTTCTTAGGGTTGGCGGAAGGACCATTTAGCAACGGGGTGCGCGCGGGCCAGGCATGGTGATTTCCGTGCCGCTTCGAGTGAAAGCGGTCGCCAACGGAACGACGACGGAGATCATCATGATTCGAATCAGCAAGCTCTTTTCCTGGGGAATGACGGTCCTGGCTCTGACGGCGACCGCGGCCGGCTGCAACGGCGGCAAGACGGCCTCGAGCGAGGCGGCGCGCGTGGCCCGCGGGCAGATGCTGGTCAGCATCGGCGGCTGCAATGACTGCCACACGCCGATGAAGTTCGATCCCGAGCTGGGCATGCCCGTTCACGACATGACGCGCCTGCTGTCCGGTCACCCGCAGGGCGCGCCCGACCCCGCCTCGGCGCTGTCGGGCCACGACAACGGCGTGATCGGCCCGACCTTCACCGCCTTCCGCCTGCCCTTCGGCGTCGTCTACGCGGCGAACCTGACGCCCGACGTGGACACCGGCCTGGGCGCGTGGACCGAGGACATGTTCATGCGCGCCGTGCGGACCGGGCGACACATGGGTGGCACCGGGCGGCCCATCCTGCCTCCCATGCCCTGGACGAACCTGGCCCTGCAGTCCGACGACGATCTGAAGGCGATCTTCGCTTACCTCCACTCCCTGCCGGCCCTCCGCAACGACGTGCCGGCGCCCCAGGTCCCTGACGCCGCGATGACCGCCATCGCCGCCGCTTACGAAAAGGCGAAAGCGCGAACCTACGCCGAATCGATCGCCACCGCGCCCAAAGCAGCCGCCCGATAAGCCATTCTTCCCGTCCTCGTCCTCGTCCTCGTCCTCGTCTTCGTCTTCGTCCTCGTTTGCGAAGGGTCGCGAGTCGTTCTGGGGCGGGCTATGCTGACGCTCGTTCCGTCAGCACCAGCTCGCTGTCGATCTCGATGGCGAAGCGGCCCCGGCCCCGCGAGGGCAGGCGGACGTCGGGGCACTTCTGGGCCAGGCGCTGGCGCAGCAGGATCAGACGGCTCTCCAGGTTGTCGCGCAGCGGAGGCAGGCCCAGTCCGGGGTCGAGGCGCAGCTCGCGGTTCGTGAACTCGTTTCGCCCCGTCTCCTGATGGACCTTCAGCAGCTTCCACAGGATCCGCCCCGGGACGTTGCGGATCAGGTATTCCCCGTCGACGAAGACGCAGTCGTCGTTCTGATAGAAGACGAAGGTACGTCGCGGGGCCGGCACCGGCGGCGAAGGCGGCTCCTGCGGACCGCTGGCCGAGCGGGCGCGCCGCCCCGCCGCCACCGGATCCTCCGCGTCCGATACCGCCAGGCGCTCGATGCCGGCGGCCACCTGGTCGGCGACGATGCCCATGAAGGCCTCGTGCCAGTTCGCAAACGCCGCCGGATTCCGGCTCTCCAGCGCGAGCACTCCCACCAGCAGCCCCCGCACCAGCAAAGGCAGGATCAGGTGGCTTTGCGCGTCGACCAGGCCGGGCAAGGGAAGCTCGGGACGCAGCGGAGTCCCGGTGTCGGCGCTGGCCACCGCCGCCCGCACCGCCCGGCCGTAGCGCAGTCCGCTCTCCATCTGGTTGACGCGCAGGATGCGCCGATCGCGCGCCACGGTGCCGATCAGCCCCTCGCCAAAGACCACCTCCGAGCCGACACCGCTCTCCTCGTAGCCGCGGCTGGCCACCGTGAACAGGCGGCGGCCTGTCTCGTCGACCAGCAGCACCTTGGCGTGCGTGAAGCCGAAGTCCTCGTTCAGGCTGTCCAGCACCTCCTGCAGCAAGGCCTCCAGATCGGGCGCCTGGTTCATGCGCGACGAGATCCGCTGCAGCACCCACAGCTCCACGCGCTGATCCGGGGGCAAGGCGGCCTGCGCGGAGGACATGTCGGGCACCGAGTCCCCCCCCTCGCTCGCCTCGGGCGGGTTCAGGTGCTCGGTCAGGTGGTAGATCGACAGCACCTCGAACACGTCGGCGGCCAGCAAGCGGAAGATGCCCGTCATGCCGGTGTGCGAGGCGATGGCCTCGATGCGGGTGGCCATGCGTTCGAACGTCGCGCCCGACGTCTCCGAACGGACAAAGCGCAAGGTGAGGATGTAGATCTCGAACGTCATCGGATCCCACACCGTCACGGACGCCTGCGGGTTCTCGAGGATGTTGCGGGTGGTCTTGTTGAAGAACTGCCGTGATACGGCCACGTGGCGGGCGTCCACGTACTGCACGTGGCTGATGCTGCTGATGTTCGGGATGCCCGCCGCCGAGCAGGTGGAGAGCGTCGCGGGGACGATGCCCTCGAAGCAGCGCGAGATCGACTCGAGAGCGATCACGTGGCCCCCTGGCAAGGCTTACCGGCACCCGGACCGGGGGTCTGCACGTAGGATTCCTTCACCTCCATGCGCAGGGCCACGGTGGGCGACCAGGCCACCTGGCGCCAGCGCGAGCGCGGGACCCCCACCACGTTCAGCACCTGGGTCACCGCGTCCCGATAGCGCAGCAAGAAGGCCCTGTCGTCGTCGTCGATGCGGCGCTCGCCCAGCCAGACGCCCTTGATCTGCACGGCCAGATGGTCCGGGGGGCTGACCGCCGTCAGCGCCATCTGACCGTTGTCACGCAAGTTCTCGAGGACAAACGCGGCCACGCGTGCCGGGACGAACACGGTGACGTTCCGGGGATCCGATTCCACCCGGACGCCGAAAGCCAGCACGCTGAGCGGCGCCAGCGCGGCGTTGCGGGTGACCAGGTGCTGCACCGCCGCCCCTTCCAGCAGCGAGAACAGCTCCGGTGGTAGGGCGGCGAGCGGGCCGGTGGCAGGGCGGGGGAACGATCCACTGTCAGACGGGTTCATGTGAAGCGAGCCCAGCATAACATTCTGACTCCTTAGGAAACTCTTAGGATTCACCTAAGGAACACGTAGCAACGGGGCCGCTCCGGGCTGGGTACTTTCGTCGCATTCCAACTGACCGAGCGCCGCGATGGCGCTTGCCAAGCTCGACGAAAGGACTCCGCCATGACGACGCCTCGCTACGACATGTTCACCCCCATCCACAAGGGCCTGCGCCGCACCATGTTCGAGACGGCGATGCGGCTCGGGCGCACCGACTTCAGCTCTCTGGAGGACGTCGCCGCCGCCCAGCGCCAGGTGGTCCTGTGCATGACCTACCTGCGAGAGCACGCCGAGCACGAGGACCGCCACGTGCTGCCACGCCTGGCCGAGATCGCCCCCGAGCTGGCGGCCGAGCTGGAGGCGGCGCACCCGCAGCTGGAGCACGCCGCCCTGGACATCGAGTGCATGGGCCAGCGCCTGGCCGGCCTGCCGCCCGCCGAGCGCGAGTCGGTGGGGGGCGAGATGCTGCGCCGCTTCCATGCCCTGATCGCGGACCAGATCCGCCACATGGAGACCGAGGAGCGCAAGGCGAACGCCGCCTTCTGGAACGCCGTCGACGACCGGTCGATGGCCGACATCAGCAAGGCCATCGTGTCGACCATCGAGCCGGCCCGCATGGACGAGTGGAAGGTCATCTTCGCGGCGGCGCTGTCGCCGCGCGAGCTGGCCATGATGGCACCCCCGCGCGCCGCCTGAATCAAACGGTTCCGTTGCCCTGTCGCTTCTCTTTCCGCTCCGAGGAATTGCCATGACCACGCCCGCGTCCCGCCCGTTCCCGTTCGTCGTCACACTGTCCCGCTTCGTGCTCGTCTTCTGCCGCCGCGCCGTCGGACGCGCCGGCCTGGCCCTGGCGTTGCTCCCGGCGCTGCTGGCGCCGCTCGGCTGTTCCGGCAGCACGCCGGCCGCCGGCGACGACGCCGGTACGCCGACCGTCACCGAGGCGTCTTTCTCCATCGCGCTCGCCACGGACAAGCTGCCGGTGCTGCAAGGTGCCACCGCCTCGGTCGACGTCGTCCTGACCCGCAAGGGCGACTTCGCGGACGCGGTCACGGTGGCCGCCGTCGGCCTGCCGGCCGGCGCGACGCTGGCGCCCACGGTGATCGCCGCCGGCCAGACCACGGCGACCCTGACGGTGGCCGCAGACGCGGCGGCGCCGCATTCGCTGCCCTCGCCCGTGACCGTTCAGGCCAGCGCCGGCGCCACCGGGGCCAGCGCCCCCCTCACGGTGACGGTCTACGGACCTCCCGGTAGCGTCGACACCAGCTTCGGCGGGCAGGGCAAGGCGGTGGTGCCGGTGGGCGCGGGCGACGACTACGCCTACGCGGTGGCCGTGGACACCTCGGGCCGCGTGCTGGTGGCGGGACGCGCCGCCGAAGGCCTGGGCGACTTCGCGCTGGTCCGCCTGGACCGCGATGGGACACTGGATCCGACCTTCGGCACGGGTGGTAAGGTGACCACCGACTTCGCGGGCGGCGCCGACACCGCCTACGCGGTGGCCGTGCAAGCCGACGGCAAGATCGTGGTGGCGGGCGCCGCGGCGGTGACGGGGACGGGCCAGGACTTCGCCGTCGCGCGCTACCTGGACAGCGGCGCGCTGGATCCCACGTTTGGCGCCGCCGGCAAGGTCACGGTCGCCTTCGGACCGGACAGCGACACGGCGTACGCGCTGCTGCTGCAGCCGGACGGGAAGATCGTGCTCGGCGGGGACAGCAATCAGGGCAGCAGCACCACCGGCGTCGACTTCGCGCTGGCGCGCTTCGACGCCACCGGCGCGCTGGATCCCACGTTCGGCACCGGCGGCAAGGTCACCACCAGCGTGGCCGCGAACGGCGCGCGCGACTCGATCTATGCGCTGACCACACAGACGGTGGCTGGCGTCCCCCTCATCGTGGCGGCGGGTGGCGAAGGCGACTTCCAGCTCGCGCGATATTCGATGACGGGCGCGCTGGATGCCACGTTCGGCACCGGCGGCAAGATCGCCGGCATGCTGGGCACCGCGATCGGGGCAGCGCGCGCCGTTCAGATCACTGCCGATGGCAAGATCCTGGTGGCCGGGCACGACAACCACGACTTCGCGCTGGCCCGGCTCGACGCCGCGGGGAAGCCCGACCCCACCTTCGGAACCGCCGGCCACACCATCACGGCGGTCAGTGCCACGAACTGGGACGAGGTGCAGGCGATGGCGATCGCCGCCGACGGCAAGATCCTGCTCGGCGGCTGGGCTTACGAGGGTGGCAGCTCCAGCGCGAACTTCGTGCTGTGCCGCTACGGCGCCGAGGGCCTGCTCGACGCCACCTTCGGATCGGGCGGAACAGTGACGACGGCTGTGGCGGCGGGGATGCGGTCGGACCAGGCGAACGCCGTCGTCCTGCAGGCCGACGCCCGCGTGCCGACCGTGCGCGTGATCGCCGCCGGCTACGCCAGCGCCTCGAACAACGACTTCGTCGTCGCGCGCTACTGGCAATGATGTCAGTCGTGTTACAGGGCGGGATCCCCCTGCCCTGCCCTGTAACACCTCCCTCCGGAAGATGGCGATTCCGGCGGGCTTTTTGCGGCGAAGGCGCGGTCATCCGGGCGTAACGAGCGTTGGCACGGTCCTCGCTGTACTCCCAGAACGAAAGGTGATGCGCAGGGTTTCGTGGCGCTTCGTGATGAGACGCCCTCGCTCGCGCGGCAACTCGTTCAAGGAGGATGATCATGTTCCTGCTACTCGCTGCGATTCTGGCCCTGATGTGGATTGGCGGATTCACGATTTTCCATGTCTCTTCGTTCGCCATCCATCTGTTGATCGTCCTCGCCGTCATCAGCGCGGTCATGCACCTGGTGCGCGGCCGGCGAGCGACCTGACGCTGCAGTTCGACCCGACACCGGTACGCTGAAATCGTGAGGAGTGTCGGCGGGCTTGGCCCGCTGGCGCTCCTCACGCCATTTTCCCCGCCGGATCGGGGTTGTCCCGGTATGCGGAAGCGATAGAGTCGCGGGCATCATGTCGCCCGTCTCCGCGCCGCTCACCGAACGCCCAAGCTGGAAGGCCCTGCTGGCGCACCACGCGCAAGTGCGGGACGTGCATCTGAGGGAGCTGTTCGCGGCCGATCCCCGGCGGGGCGAGCGGCTGGCCTTCGAGGCGAGCGGAGTTTACTTCGACTACTCGAAGCACCGGGTCACGGACGAGACGTTGAAGCTGCTGCTGGCGCTGGCGGAGGAGTCGGGGCTGGCGGCGCGGCGCGAGGCGATGTTCCGCGGCGACAAGATCAACGTGACCGAGAAGCGCGCCGTGCTGCACGTGGCGCTGCGCGCCCCGGTCGGTCCGTCGATCGTGGTGGACGGCGAGGACGTCGTCCCCCGCGTCCACGCCGTGCTCGACAAGATGGCGGCCTTCGCCGAGCGGATCCGCTCGGGCTCCTGGAAGGGTCACACCGGCAAGCGCATCCGCAACATCGTCAACGTCGGCATCGGCGGCTCGGACCTGGGGCCGGTGATGGCCTACGAGGCGCTGCGCCACGAGAGCGCGCGCGAGCTGACGTTCCGGTTCGTCTCGAACATCGACGGGACGGACTTCGCCGAGGCCACGCAGGACCTCGACGCCGCCGAGACGCTGTTCATCATCTCGTCGAAGACGTTCACCACGCTGGAGACGATGACGAACGCCCACACGGCGCGCGCCTGGGCGCTGGCGTCGCTGAAGGATCCCGCGGCGGTGGCCAAGCACTTCGTCGCTGTGTCGACGAACGCCGCCGAGGTGTCGAAGTTCGGCATCGACACCGCCAACATGTTCGAGTTCTGGGACTGGGTGGGCGGCCGCTACTCGATGGACTCGGCCATCGGCCTGTCGACCATGATCGCGGTCGGTCCGGAGGGCTACCGGGCCATGCTGGCGGGCTTTCACGAGATGGACGAGCACTTCCGCACGGCGCCCCTGGAGCGGAACATCCCGGTGCTGATGGCGCTGCTGGGCCTCTGGTACAACGACTTCTTCGACGCGCAGACGGTGGCGGTGCTGCCGTACGAGCAGTACCTGAAGCGCTTCCCGGCCTACCTGCAGCAGCTGACGATGGAGAGCAACGGCAAGCGGGTCACCTTGGACGGCGCCGCGATCGACTATCAGACGGGGCCCATCTACTGGGGCGAGCCCGGCACGAACGGGCAGCATTCGTTCTATCAAATGATCCACCAGGGAACGAAGCTGATCCCCTGCGACTTCATCGCCTTCGCCCAGCCGCTGAACGCGCTGGGGCGCCACCACGACCTGCTGCTGGCGAACGTGTTCGCGCAGGCCGAGGCGCTGGCGTTCGGGAAGACGGCGGCCGAGGTGCAGGCCGAGGGCGTCCCCGCCTGGCTGGTCCCTCACAAGACGTTCGAGGGCAACCGCCCGTCGAGCACGCTGTTGCTGGACAAGCTGACCCCCGCCGCGCTGGGCAAGCTCATCGCCCTCTACGAACACATCGTCTTCACCCAGGGCATCATCTGGAACGTCGACTCCTTCGATCAATGGGGCGTCGAACTCGGCAAGGTCCTCGCCGCCCGCATCGTCCCCGAGCTGGAGTCCGCGGCGGAACCGCCTTTGAAGCACGACAGCTCCACCAATGCGCTCATCCGCCGGTACCGCTCGCGCAAGACAGCTTCGCAGTAGGTCGCGTCGCTCCATTCCGCTTACGCTCGGGGGGCGGACGGGACCAGTGCATTGCCCCCTCGGGTCGCTCGCCCTACTGTGGAACCCTGAAAGGGTTCCACACCTCCCGCGATGGGGACGAGCGAGCAAAGCTCGCCCGTCCCCGACGCGTACGTCGGCGGTGCTCGGGTCCCTATGGGACCCTGCGCTCCGGCGACGCGTCGCTCGCTCGGGCTCCGGCTGGGCAAGCTTCCCCGTCCTTTCGGACGGGGAAGCAGCGCCTGCGCACGCCCCTCGGGAGCAACGCACTGGCCCCGCCCGCCGCACCGATGCTAGCGCTCCACTACGCTCCCAGGTTCCCCAGGCGCCAGCCAACGTCGCGCTGGGGCAGAGGCCGAGTACCGAGAAATGGAAGCACGAACAATCGCAACGCAGTTTGATGCTTGAAGAATTCTGGAGCGTAGTGAAGCGGTAGCTAAGAGGAGCGGGCGGGGCGAGAGTGCTGTCTCGGCGGGGCGTGCGTAGGTGCTGCTTACCCGTCCGCAGGACGGGTAAGCTTGCCAGCCGGAGCCCGAGCGAGCGACGCGTCGCCGGAGCGGAGGGTCCCGCAGGGACCCGAGCACCGCCGACGTACGCGTCGGGGACGGGCGAGCTTTGCTCGCTCGTCCCCATCGCGGGAGGTGTGGAACCCTTTCAGGGTTCCACAGTAGGGCGAGCGACCC
>Ga0105238_10006882_pt1 | contig 11356 bp, 12 predicted proteins | sample KBSC34metaG_FD_81526 | JGI IMG/M metagenome (GOLD analysis project Ga0105238, IMG submission 81526) | Corn rhizosphere microbial communities from Kellogg Biological Station, Michigan, USA - KBS C3-4 metaG | ecosystem: Host-associated > Plants > Roots > Rhizosphere > Soil | place: Michigan, USA...
CATGCGCGGTGGAGAGTTCTACGCGGTAGAGGACTTCGCAAAAACCGTGCACCACGTTGGAATTGAAAAACAGGAGTGGGCAATCGCCGAGCAGATCTCGCAGCTCGGACGGGTAGGTCTTATACAGGACCGCGAGCTCGTTGGGGATGCTCGTCAGACCTGTGCGATGGAGAGTGGCTTCGCCGGTCAGCGACGACCGTGGTTCGTAATGCGCTTCACCTCAGACAGTCTCAGCCGATTGCCCGACGAACTGAAGAGTCGCATCGCATCCGGGAAGTACCGTGAGGCCGTCGTGGGAGCCTGCACGGCGACACAGCACAGTCCATTTACGGCATATAACTTCGCGGTCCTTCTTTACCACTAAACCCCGACCGAAGCGACCCCCGCCTCAGCAAGTTCCTCAGGCCGCGCAGGCTGTGTCGGCTCCATCTGCAAAAGGTCGTTGAATCGGTTGAAGTAGTTGAATAGCCCAATCGCTGCCATCAACTCCACCACCTCCCCTTCAGAGTAGAACTTTCGCAGGCGCGCAAAGTCTTCGTCGGAGTATCCATGAGCATCGCGTGTCATTGCCTCGGCGAGGTGAATGGCCACCCGCTCGGATTCGGTGAACTCAGCGCTCGCATCGGCGTTCTTCAGAGCCTCAATGTGTTCCTCCGTCCAGCCAAGCCGCTTGCAGATCGCCGTATGGGATGCGAGGCAATACGGTGTGCGGTTCACCTGTGACGTCCGGACGATCACGAGTTCCTTTAGCGCCTTGGATAGCGTACCGGTGTTCAGCACGGCATCCATATGCGCAATGATCGTCTCGAATATCTCCGGGCGGTGCGCCATGGTACGAAACATGTTCGGCACGTTGCCGCGATCGCGGAGCGTCCGGTCGTAGATCTCGACCGATGACGGACGCACTTGGCTTCTGTTGAGGCGTGAAATTCGGGGCATAGATTTATTCCTGATGACTCAGTCATCATAACTCCAGCTGATATACGCGGTGACTGGCTTACGTCGTTCCCGATAGCTCAAGCAGGCCTGCCACGTGCCCCAGCAACATCTCAGGATGCATAGGCTTCGCGAGGATTTCAAACGGATGCCCTTCCAAGGCAGCCTGATCGCGAAGCTCCGCACTGTGCGGCTGACCCGAAAGGTGCACAATCCGGCATTGCGGTATTTGCTGGGCGAGTAGCACAGCCAGATCCAGCCCATTCATGCCCGGAAGAATTACATCCAGCACAGCGATATCTGGCCGCCAGTCGCTAATCTTTTCTAGCGCTTCTTCCGCCGAACCCGCTGTTCGTACCTCGAACCCCCGGGACCGGAAAATCAAATCGAGCGTCTGAAGAACCACCGTCTCATCGTCGACGACAAGGATTCGTTTCCCGTTAAAGAGCTGTTTCTGCATCATGTTCTTAACAGCCTCAGCCGAAATCTCATTGAAGAGCGCAGAGAAAGGGGTAGCGACGTTACATCAGCCGACCTCAGATAAGGTCGGATAGTTGACACTGCTGCAGCATATCACCCCTTCAAAACGTAAGTACCTGATTTCACTGTCGTACTTGCACCCAGGGAAGGTCGGAGGAGGTTGAGGTCAATCAAGCCTATGATTCGTAGCCTCTTCCGATGGCTGTAATCGAACTCAATCTCAAGCACTGAACTGATCAGACTGGCGCGAGCGGCTATTGACGATCAAATCTTACGGTCAACAGAATCGATCGCAGCCGCGTGCGTACCTCGTCGAGCTCCTTATCGGTTATGTCCTGAACGCCGGTGACCTGCCCGCCGCAGAAGTTGTTGATGGTGAGATCGAATCGATAGCACGCGCCACGATGGAGCGTGGTGTACACCTCGTTCCTTTGCGTGATACAGATCTCGCGCTGATCGTCATGGCCGCGCATGAAAGGGATGTCAGCGATCGTCACCTTCGATATCGGCTCTGACGCATCCGAGTTCGCCATCTTGACCGGAGAACGTGCCTGCTGATCGCACGCTGTCTGCGACGAGTGCGGCGTCACGCTGAAATACAGGTAAGCACCTGAGAACGTTGAGAGTGGGAAGGGGTTCTCCGGCATAGCCGTTACCGCACGCATACTGGCATTCCGCGGAGCGGAACGGGCATCCAGATGAAATGTGCTGATCTCGTGATCCTTTTGGCTGAAGATCCACTGCGCTGGGTAATCGAACGAGAGCCTGTAGACATGATCATGGAAGGTCTTGGTCTTCGGCGGCTGGGAGACAACGGGAGCCGTCACCCAGAGTCCCGCGATCACGGCGGTGAGCGTGCGGCATCGGCCAATCAGACGCATTCTTTTTAGACTCTAATCCGTGGGTTCGCGACGGTGTAGGCAATGTCTGTGAGCAGGTTGACCACTACATAGGTCAGACCGACGGCGAGGATACAGCCCTGCACCAACGCATAGTCGCGGTTTGAGATAGCCGAGAGAGTCAGCCGACCAATGCCCGGCCAGCTGAAGACTGTTTCCGTTACGATGGCTCCCGACAGCAGGCTCCCGAACTGAAGGCCGATGATTGTGAGCACCGGGATAAGCGCGTTCGCGAGTGCGTGGCGATACACCACCGCCGACTCTGTGAGTCCTTTGGCGCGGGCCGTTCGGATGTAGTCCTGGCCTAGTTCTTCCAGCATCGCCGTGCGAACCATACGTGTCAGCACGCCTGCGAGCCCGCTACCTAATGTGATTGCGGGAAGTATCAGGTAGACCCAGAACTTTGGCCCGAACACCGTCCCGTTACCCGCACCTGAGACCGGCAGCCAACCGAACTTGATCGAAAAGATCAGGATGAGGATTGGCCCCAGCGCGAAATTTGGAAACGATAGACCGCCGAGGCTCGCGATCCCGAGCACGCGATCCAGCCAACGTCCTCGATGGAGGGCCGACCAGACACCCGCAGGCAACGAAACCAGGATGCCAACCGCGAGGGCTGCCAATGTTAGCGCTAGGGTATATGAGTACCGCTGCCCTACCAGGTGCGTAACTGAATCGTGCAGCCGAAGCGATTGTCCGAAGTCTCCATGCAGTGCGCCTCGCCAGTAATGGAGGTATTGCACGTATAAAGGCGCATCAAAGCCGAGCCGGTGTCGCAGGTCCGATACGTCGGACGCGGTCGCTCCTTCCCCGAGCATCTGCACTACCGGATCTCCGGGGACAAGATGGATGAGCAGAAAGACCACAGAAACCACGACCCACAGAACGGGCAGTGTAGTCATCGCGCGACGAACGGGTTTGGGCAAAGGTGTCAGGGCGTCAGGGTTTACTGACAGCAGGTTCAATCTCCGGCTTGGTGTCCGGTTTGATCGTTTCGACACGAACCCGGGCTATCCGCCGTCCCGCCATCTCTTCCACGATATAACGTCGCCCCTCGTAATCTACGCTCTCACCTGGTGTGGGTAAGTGACCGAGTTGAGTCAGCAGAAATCCGGCTAGTGTTTCGACTCCCGCCTCGCGCGGAAACGTCCATCCGAGCTGCGTACCCAGGTCGCGAAGCGTCGTGCTCCCATCCAGTGCCGTAATGCCTTCGGCGTTCACTCTCGCCGTGCGGCTGGCGACATCAAACTCATCTTCCACTTCGCCTACCACCTGCTCCAGCACGTCCTCGGCGGTTACAATCCCGACTGTTGACCCGAACTCGTCTACCACTACGGCGATCTGTCTTCTGCGCCGCTGGAAATCTTGCAGCAGCTCCACCGCGAGCTTTGTCTCCGGCACCACAAAGACGTCGCGCATGACTTGGCGCAATGTAAGGCCGGAGTTTGTTGCTCCGCCTAACCCCAGCGTCACCGCACGAAAGTGCATGAGTCGCGATATGTCCTTGGAATACACCACGCCGATGATGCGATCCGTTTCGCTCACGGCCCCATGTCCTTCGCCATTCACCTCATACACGGGCACACGCGAGTGCTGCTCCTCAATGATCCGCGCGCTTGCCCGCTCGACCGGCATGTCCGCAGGAAGAGAAAAAATCTTGCTGCGCGGCGTCATTACCTCTCGGACTGTGACGTGATTCAGTTCGATGGCTCGATGGATAATCTCTTCCTGGAACGCAGGTAGCAATCCCATCCGCCGGGTTGCTGTAGCAATCAGCTTCAGTTCCTCCGGGGAGTGAACAGTACCCTCGCCGTGAAGTGGAGCTCGGAACAGCCGTAGCACCAACCCTGCCGAGTAATTCATCAGCCGCACGGCCGGCCTCGTCATTCGGATGAAGACATCCATCGGCCCGGCCACTGCCAACGCGATCCTCTCCGCACGCTGAAGCGCCAACGACTTCGGTACCAGTTCGCCCAGCAGCACTTCAAAATATGAGATCGCCGCGAAAGCGATCGCCGTCGCGACACTGTGTGCGTATACCACCGCGTGGGGCGGCAGCTTCTCCACCCAGTGGCCCGCCAGCAGCAATAGCGTCTGTGCGACCGCTGGTTCGCCCAGCCAGCCCAAAGCTAACGCCGCCACCGTGACGCCAAACTGAACCGCCGGCAGAAACTCGTCGATTGTGTGCTTGAGGTGAAGAGCAGTGCGCGCGCCAGGTCTCCCCAGCGCGAGCAACTGCTCCATACGCGTCTCGCGGACGCTGATCAGTGCGAACTCCGCAGCCACAAAGAAGCTGTTGGCCAGTATGAAAAAGGCCACCATCACAGCGCGGAAGAACATCCATTCCAGCATTCGTGCTGAGTCTAGAGCATTCCTGTGGGACTCGGAAGCTGCTTATACGATCACTTTGGAAATGGTCTTATCGATAGCATCCTTCGGGTGGTATCCGACAAGCTGGTCCGCTACTTTCCCACCCTTGAACAAGAGCAGAGCCGGGATACCGCGAATCCCATAGCGCATGGGGGTCGCGGTGTTCGCGTCCACATCCATCTTCATTACCTTCAGCTTCCCGTTGTACTGCGAGGCAACTTCATCGACCACAGGCGCCAGCGCGCGGCAAGGGCCACACCATGCAGCCCAGAAATCCACGAGCACGGGCTGCTCCGATTGCAGCACTTCCTTCTCGAAGTCGGAATCGTTCACCGCGGTCACAAACTGTCCTGCCATCATTGCTCCTTCCACTGCTCCGTTGGGCGGGCAGGGTACATTCAATATCACCTACATAATAGATGCTTGCGCACTGTAATCGATGCGGTGCGCGGAGGATGCGGGCAGACTGTGCCGGCCCAGATTCCAGCTCACACAGTAACGCCCGCCGGCCCGGATTTTCACGGGACGGCGGGCGGCGTAGCAGCCCTCCCCAGAACTGCACACGCGCACATACTACGAAAGGAGCCGTTTCGTTGTAAAGAATTTTCTTCGGCCGATTACGGGGCCAGGTTCACCGTCGCGGCATTGGGCCAGAAGACGTTCAAATGCTTTGGTTTACGATACCTGCTGCACCACTCCGGGCGCAATCCGTGTCTCCAAAACCTCGAGCCCAGGATCTTGGGCAGCCTGGCGGATGCGAGCCGTTACAGCGGTGGCTGGAGCTCCAGATTCGGCAATAAGAAGCACTCCTGGACCAGCGCCGCTGAGGGCAACTCCGAGGATTCCTTCCGAGCCAGCCAGCGGAAGCAGCATGGGAAGGAGCGGGCAGACCTGGTTTCGATACGGTTGATGAATCCGGTCCTGCATCGCTTCGGCTAACAGATCTCCTCGGCCTGCCGCAAAAGCTCCTGTCAGCAGTGCTGAACGCTGAATGTTATACACAGCTTCAGAGCGGCTGTAGCTCCCGGGCAGCAACGCTCGTGCGCGCTCGGTGGCGAGCGACGCAGCAGGAAGCGCCAGGAGCAGCTTCCAGTCGATTGCCTGCCCGCATGTGACCGCAACCACTCGCCGGGCTTCCGTCTCGGCCGAAACAGTCATGTACCCGAGCGCGCACGCAGCCACGTTGTCGGGGTGGCCTTCGCGACGGCAGGCCTCTTCCATGCACGCGTGCAGAGTCCAGTCGAGCCCGCCAAAATGATTGGCCAGCATGACTCCGGCCAACAGCGCTGCGGCGCTCGAACCGCAGCCCATCCCAAGGGGGATTTCGTTGCAGAGCCGCAGTTCCAGAGGCAAGACTCCGCCGCCGCTGCCACTCAATACCGCCCGGTAGGTCTCAAAGATTAGGTTGTTTCGGGTGTTCGAGCACCGATCCGCATTGCGTCCGGTCGCCGAGATTGTGAGTTCCGGCGCATCGGCTGCCTCATTGACGCGTGCGTCTACGGTTAACGTCAATCCCATGGCTAATCCGGCCGCGTCGAATGCCGAACCCAGGTTGGCCGATGTCGCAGGCAGCGTCAGCCGGATGGGCCGCGGACTCTCACTCATGCAGGGCTACCAGCTCCTGCCGGTACTTGAGCGTTCATCTGCTGCTCCAGGGTTCTGAGCACTACGTCCTGATTGGCCTCGAGCACAATGGGCGCCTTCCGGAGTTCTGTGTGTCGCGCGAGGTCGTCGGCGGTGGCTCCCGCAAGCTCTTCGGGCTGCAGCAGCTCCCCGCGATGGTAGTCGATGGTGTACTGCGGATCCTTGAGTGTATGGCCGGTCAACAGGAGCACCACCCGTTCCCCTCTGTTCACCTGGCCCTGCACGACCAGCTTCTTCAGACCCGCCAGCGTAACTGCCGAAGCAGGCTCACAGCCGATACCCTCGGCCCCAATTTGGGCTTTGGCCAGAGCAATCTCTTGTTCGGTCGCCTCTTCACACCACCCTCCGGTCTGCTCGATTACGCGCGCCGCCTTCTTCCAGCTTGCCGGATTGCCGATCCGGATAGCCGTAGCGCGTGTCTCTGCGGTCACAGGGTTCATCTCACGGTTAGCGTCACCGAACCAGCGGTACAGCGGATTTGCACCCTGCGCCTGAATAACGCTGATCTTCGGTACACGAGGGATCATTCCGAGCTGTTTCAGCTCCAGGAATCCCTTGCCCAGCGCTGACGAATTTGCCAGGTTGCCACCCGGAACAACCAGGTGCTCCGGAACCTGCCACTCCATTTGCTCCAGTATCTCCATGGCCGGGGTTTTCTGCCCTTCCAGCCGATATGGGTTGACCGAGTTCAGGAGGTAAATCGGAAATCGCCTCACGAGTTCCAGCAACAGCCGCACGCAGCCGTCAAAATCCGTTTTGAGCTGCACTGTGAGCGCGCCGTAATCCATCGACTGCGACAGCTTGCCCCACGCGATCTTGCCTTCAGGGATGAAGACGATTGACCTCAGACCGGCACGCGCTGCGTAGGCAGCCATCGCTGCCGAGGTATTACCGGTGGAAGCGCAGGCGACCCACTGGAACCCGCGCTCCACAGCAACCGAGAGCGCGGCGGTCATGCCGGTGTCCTTGAAGGAGCCGGTTGGATTCATGCCCTGGTGCTTAGCAAACAACCAGTCGACGCCAGCAAGCTCCGCACACTTCGGCAGGTCGTAAAGAGGAGTATTGCCTTCGCAGAGCGTGACTACCTTCTCGACATTGCGAACGATTGGCAGCAGCTCGCGGAAACGCCAAACGCCGCTCTGGTCGATCGGGAGGGTTGAAGTGCGCCGCTCCTGCCAGAGGTGACGGATGCCCCCAGGATTCGGAAGTCTGAGCTGAGAACCGCCTGCATCGCTGGTCGAATCGTGAACGCCTGCACTCCAGGGGTAAAGGACTTCATACAGTCCGTTGCACTCGGGGCAGCGGAAGTCGCTGCTGATGGAGTCCGCGCTGGTCTGAACACCACAGTCCACGCATCTAAGTTGATGTGTCGCACTCATTTCGCTTACCTTCAGCTTACTCTATGAAGCGGTCCCGCTGGCTGCGTGCGCGCAGAGCCGTTTTCCTGCTGGCAATCGCGTGCACGTTCCTCTGCTCGCACTGCATAGCACAGGCTCCACGTGAACTCCGCGTCCTTGCCGCTTCCGACCTGCAGCCGGTGATGCCTGCGCTGGCTGCGGCCTATGAGAAGGCCACGGGGATTCACCTTAACGTGAGCTTCGGTTCCTCCGCCACCCTCGCGACGCAAATCCTCAATGGCGAATCAGCGGACCTTTTTCTGGCGGCCGATTTTAGCTTCCCCGAGAAGGTGGTCGCCGCGAACCACGCTGACACTTCGGCGCCCATCGCCTATGCTCGCGGCGCACTCGTTCTGTGGGCGCGCAAGGACTCGCCGCTGCAACCGCTGACGCAGACCACGCTGCAGGAAGCAAAGTTCTCGCGGCTTGCGATTGCCAATCCCGATCATGCACCGTATGGACGGGCAGCCGTCGCAGCGCTCACCTGGATGAAGCTGTACGACCAGCTCAAGCCACAGCTCGTGGTCGCGGAAAATATCGCGCAGACCGCACAGTTCGTGGAGTCAGGCAATGCTCAGCTCGGGCTGCTCTCGCTCACACTCGCCTCATCCGACCACTTCCAGCAAATCGGGAGCTTCATTCGCATTCCGCGTACTGCATATCCAGAGATTCGGCAGTGCGCTGTCGTGATGCGTAGCTCGACTCACCGCGCCGAGGCTCACGCGTTCCTCGATTGGCTCCGCTCGCCTGCGATCCAGCAGAATCTGGCGAAGTACGGACTCGAACCAGCGCGGTAGCCGCGTCCGAGGTGTCGCAGCATTACACTTGAGCCGAACCTCTATGGACGTTCAGGCTCTCTGGCTTACTCTGCGACTTGCCCTTGGCACAACTGCGCTGCTGCTGGTGCTTGCGCTGCCGCTTGCGTGGTGGATCGCTTCAGGCAATGGCGTCGGGCGCGCTCTGGTCCAGACCGCAGTTGCGCTGCCGTTGGTGCTGCCGCCGACGGTGCTCGGTTATTACCTACTGATCCTGTTGGGACCTTTAACGACGCCTGGGCGGTTTCTGATTCGCATGCTCGGGCATCCGCTGGCGTTCTCCTTTGAAGGGCTCCTGGTTGGTTCTGTGCTGTATAGCCTTCCGTTCGCCGTGCAGCCGCTGGTGGCTGGCTTCCGCGCGGTACCGCGAGCCTTCCTGGAGACAGCAGCAACGCTAGGGGCTTCGCCTGCACAGGTCTTCCGTACGATTGCGCTTCCGCTTGCAGCTCCGTCGTTGGTAACGGCTGCTGTGCTGGCGTTTACCCATACGGTCGGCGAGTTCGGAGTGGTGCTGATGCTTGGCGGCAACATTCCGGGTGCCACACGAACGTTATCCATCGTGCTCTACGATCAGGTTCAAGACTTTAATTACGCTGCAGCGAACCGCACAGCCGCACTGCTGCTGGTGTTCAGCGTGCTTGCGCTTGTGCCGCTGTACCTCCGGCGGAGCGCCGATGCGAGGTCGCTGCTTGCGTGACGAACCCTTCCTTACCGTTGCGTTGCGGCACCAGATCGGCAGACTAGCGCTGGAGGTCGCGTTTGAGCTACGCCAGCCCTGGACGATCCTCTTTGGCCCTTCCGGTTCGGGCAAGACGACCATCCTCCGGGTCCTTGCCGGGCTGGTCACGCCCCTCTCAGGAGTGATCGTGGCCCGGGATAGCGGAACGACGACTACGCTGCTGGACACGCGTGCCGCGTTGAACGTTGCCGCCTACATGCGCAGGATGCCCTGGGCGCCGCAGGCTTCGAGTCTGTTTCCTCACCTGACGGTCGCCGGGAACCTGGAGTATGGAGGTGGACGGCGCGAACCTGAGATGGAAGAGGCATTTGAGCTCAGGGGCCTGCTGGGCAAGTATCCGAGCCAGCTCTCCGGCGGCGAGGCTCAGCGGGTCAACCTGGCGCGAGCGGCTATGTGCCCCCAGCCCCGGCTGCTGCTGCTGGACGAGCCATTCACCGGGCTGGACCTCCGGCTGCGGTCGTCCTTGGTTGGGCACCTGCTGGAGTGGCAGCGGCGAACCCGAGCACCGATCCTGTCGGTGACGCACGATGTCGCCGAGGCATTCCAAGTCAGCGCGGAGGTGATCCGGCTAGCGGAGGGACGGGTCGCGGTGCAGGGGGCTGCTGTCGAGGTGCTCGGGAACGAGCGCGGGCAGCTGCTGAGCCAGTTGCAACCGAGCGGGAGCCCCCCCACCCCCACTCCGTAAATATTCTGTTTTCTTATATTTACCTTTAAATATAAGAAAACCCGATAGTTACGGATCCGAGAATTGAAGCCTCAGGTTACTAGGGCGCTCGTCTGTTTAGTTCCCTATTTTCATTATAGCAGGGTCTGTCAAGCCCCAAGCAGCGTAACTAGTTGCAAATACAGGAGAAATAGCCTGCTACGTGAGACTCTGCACGCTCTCCTCCGCTGTCTTATCGAAGCCAAGTTGAACCGGCTCCTGCTGCAGGCGGATGCCTGTCCGATCCTGAACGCCGGCGACTATGGTGTCGCGCAGCGTGACGATCTCCAGGGCGGTCGCGCCGCCCTGGTTGGTAATGGCTAGGACGTGCTTGCTAGAGAGCGCCGCACGGCCGATGGCGAAGCCTCTGGTGAATCCGGCCAGTTCGATCAGCCAGGCGGCGGACGTCTTTACTGAACCAGCGTCATACTCCGGTCCGGGCGGAAATTGGGGAATCTTTTCCGCGGCACAGCCGGCGGTCTGTGCCAGACGGGTGATGGTCTCTCGAGGAACCACCGGATTTTTGAAGAATGACCCGGCACTGCGCGCATCAGGGTCGTCCGGGGAGAGGACCATCCCTTTGCGCGATCGGATGATTCGGATCGCGTCGGCGGTTTGGGCCAAAGTTGGAACGCCACCGCCAAGCTCGTCGAAGTATTGCCTCACATCGCGGTATTCGAGGCTGGGAGGCTGGTCGAGTTTGAGAAAATACTCCACCTTTGTAATCGCATAGCGGCCTACACGCTCAGTATTGAAGAGACTACGACGGTACGCGAAGCCGCAGTCCTCCTTTGAGAGCTCAACAACCTGTTGTGTGGAGAGATCAACAGCGTGGACACGAGTAAGAGTCGACGCGACCTCCTGGCCGTAAGCGCCGACGTTTTGAACAGGCGTTCCACCTACACTGCCGGGGATACCGGCGAGGCACTCGATGCCTGCCGCATTCCGCTCAACCGCAAGCCGCACGACGTCATCCCATTGCACGCCAGCATCGGCGATGATGTGTAAACCGCCCTGGCCGTCTTCCTCGGCGTGGAGTTCACCGCCGGCGATGTGGACCACGACTCCATCAAAGCCGTGATCACTGACGAGCAGGTTGCTGCCGCCACCGAGAATGAACATCTCGAGCCGCTGCTCGCGGGCGAAGCGGTGCGCCTCAAGGATCTCCTGATCCGACCGGGTCTCAACAAAGAAACGCGCCGGGCCGCCAACTCCGAGGGTAGTGTACGGCGCAAGTGCTATGTCTTCCTGAATCTCCACGTTCCCTAGACTAGTTCAACGATTGGGCACGGCTGTGACTGGCGTACCGCGGATGACACCCGTACAATCGAAGAGGTGGCCCCGTTGCAACGGGGAGTGAACCAAGGCTCGCG
>Ga0105238_10006884_pt1 | contig 11355 bp, 9 predicted proteins | sample KBSC34metaG_FD_81526 | JGI IMG/M metagenome (GOLD analysis project Ga0105238, IMG submission 81526) | Corn rhizosphere microbial communities from Kellogg Biological Station, Michigan, USA - KBS C3-4 metaG | ecosystem: Host-associated > Plants > Roots > Rhizosphere > Soil | place: Michigan, USA...
CGCTATCACTTCGACCAACAAGGAGACGCTCACCCTCGTGGTTAAAAACACCGGTACGGCTACTTGGACCAATAGTGGGCCTTTCCCAGTAAAGCTGGGCGCATCGACCCCCAATGATCGCTCGAGTCCATTTGACGACGGCAGCTGGCCGGCGCCGAGCCGCGCCGCCGTGCTCACCGAAAACTCGGTCGCGCCGGGAGCCAACGGCACCTTCACCTTTACCGTACAAGCTCCCGCGGCCGGAACCTACCAGGAGCACTTCAACCTCCTGGCCGAGAACCTTACTTGGTTCGTCGACCCCGGCATGTACTTCACCTTTAATGTTGCCCCGGCAAGCTTTAGCGCCCAATACGTTTCCGACACACTCCCTACCACCATGACGCAGGGCACCAGCGCCAGCGGTAGCGTAACCTACAAAAACACGGGTAATACAACTTGGTACAAGTCTGGGTTCGCGGTGCCGAAGTTGGGCACGATGGGGCACAACAGCATTTACGCCGATTCAAGTTGGGAAAGCCCCACCCGCGCCGCCACCATGAACGAGACCAGTGTGGCTCCCGGCGCCAATGCCACCTTTACCTTCCCCATTGATGCACCGGGCGCCGCCGGCTCCTATAGCGACTCCTTCCAGCCGATTCTCGAAGGGACTGCCTGGATTAATGCGCCGTTCACCAAGAATTTGACCGTAACCGGCAGCTATCAAGCCTCCTCAACCCCAGCCAACACCGATATTACACTGGCGACTGGTGACAGCTACGACATTGCGGTTTCAGCCACCAACTCCGGAACGGCTACTTGGACCAATAACGGATCATATCCGATCAAACTCGGCCTCGGCAATCCCTTTGGCAAAGCCAGTTCACCCCTGCAAGCCAGCACCTGGCTATCGCCGAACCGAGCGGCAGCCATGAACGAAGCTTCGGTGGCGACCGGTCAAACCGCTACTTTCAACTTGCGGATCACCGCTCCCAGCTCACCGGGCATTTACACCGAGGAGTTTGATCCGGTAGCCGACGGGCTGACCTGGATACATGCACCCATTACGGTTACGGTTAACGTAGTGCCAGCTAATTATAGTTGGCAGCTGACCGGCCAGAGCTACTCCAACGGCAGCGTCAACTTCAGCCCCGGCCAAACCGCTACAATGACGGTAAGCGCCAAAAACACTGGCAACACTATCTGGCGTAAAGCCGGTGATTTCCCGATTAAGCTAGCAACTACCAGCCCTCGCAACCGCTCCAGCACCTTCAATGACGGGACCTGGCCTTCAACTAATCGGGCGGCTGTGCTCAACGAAACTACCGTCAACCCCGGCCAAACCGGCACGTTCACATTCGGCGTGAAGGCTCCCGGTAGCGGTAGCTATCAAGAGCACTTTAGTCTGGTGGCCGAGGGTAACACCTGGTTCAATGACCCCGGCATGTACTTCACCTACAATGTCGGCGATTACAGCTGGCAAATTGTGAGCCAGAGTTATGCCAACGGCAACACCAACATAACCCACGGCCAAAGCGAAAACCTCACCGTCGTCGCCAAAAACACCGGGGGCGCTACCTGGAGCAACGCTGGCAGCTTCCCTATCCGTCTCGGCACTTCCAATCCCAAGAACCGGACGAGTAGTTTCTATAATGCCGGCTGGCTCAGCCCAACGCGGCCGGCAGCCCTTACCGAGAGCTCGGTTGCACCTGGCGCTAACGGCACCTTTACCTTCCCGATTACGGCGCCTTCGACACCCGGAACCTACCGGGAGTACTTTAGTCCGCTGGCCGAGGGCATGGCTTGGCTCAACGACCCCGGCATGTACTTCCTGCTCAATGTCCAGTAACTTGTAGCTTGTACATTTCCTTGCGACAATAATGAGAGTCACTAACCGGGAGTCCTGATGCCTTCAGCCATTGCCACCAAGTCTTACGCCGACATTGTTAAGGAGCCTTTTAAGAAAGGTGCGATTATTCGTTCCGACTTCCCGGGTTTCAAAGAAGATTACCTGGCCATTCACTCTATTATCCGCAAATACCAACCCAATCGGCTACTGGAAATTGGTACCAGCACCGGCAATGGCACCAAAGTGATCTGTCGGGCTATGGGCATCAATCGATTGGGATTAAACCCAAATAAAAAAGTCTATTCCATTGATGTGCCGCCGAACACTGACCCGTCAATCATTTATCCCGACAAAGAAGATGGCCACCCCGAACGCGCCGGCATGTACAATAATTATCCTTACACCCAGCTTTTTGGCAGTTCGATTGAGTTCGATTTTTCTCCCTATTATCCCCTCGATGCCTGGTTTATTGACGGCAAGCATGACTACAAATATGCCACCGGCGATACCGAGCAGGCCTTAAAGGCCAAGCCCCAGCTAATTATTTGGCACGACCTCCAAATTGACGAGGTCGAGAAAGCCGTCGCCGATACCATGAAAAAGCATTCCGAATATAAACTGTACCGGGTAGAGAGCACACGCATTGGCTACGCGGTCAAACAGCCTTAAATCCCGTAGGCAACCCCGAGTTTCGGTTGTTATCCCGGCCTACAATACGCGTCAGACTATCGCCGAGACTATCGATTCGGTGTTGGCTCAAACCTATACCGATTATGAGATTATCGTGGTCGATGACGGCTCTCCCGATGAGGTTAGCAATTTTGTAACCGAGCACTACGGGGCTAAGGTTGCGCTTGTTCGCCAAGCTAACGCCGGCCTGGCCAGGGCTCGCAATACCGGTATCCGGGCCGCTAAGGGCGCTTTGGTAGCCTTTCTCGACTCTGATGACGCCTGGCTTCCCGAGTTCCTGGAAACGCAGGTGACCCTAGCCGATGCCCATCCCGAAGCAGACGTTTTGTACTCCAACTGTTACTTTTGGGAAGACGGCCGTCGCCGGGGCCAATGGACCGACCTTCATGATCAGAAAAACGGCGCTATTCTGGCGGAGTTGATTCAAAGACAGGTGATGATACCGGTCTTAACTGCCCTGGTGCGACGCACGGCCTTACTCGACGTAGGCCTTTTCGACGCCCGTTTGCGCCAGGTGGAAGATTACGATTTGTGGCTGCGGTTAGCCGCAGCCGGCAGTCATTTTTACGCCTCTGCCCGACCGCTGGCGCTGTACCGCATTAATCCCGGCGGCCTCTCCCGCAACACCTTACTCATGGCCGAGACCCAGCTTCGGGTTTACCGAAAATTAGCCGACCTGCCGGACGCTGCCGCCAAGGCGCTGGTCAGTCGTCAGATTGCAGTATTTCGAATGGAAGTCCTCCACCAACGCCGGCGGCTAGCAATCCAGGGCAACCGGCGGCTAGCATCTGCGGCACTCAGTTTGAAAATGATACCGCTGCGTCCGAGCAAAGCTTTTCAGTATGCTGCGACAGCGGTGATCTTGCTAATGAATCCCCGCCTCCTCGCCCCCAAACTCGCCGCTTAACCTAGCGCAGGTGTTGCTTGGCGTAAGCAATCGCCTGGGGGAAATCCACGCTGGTGTAGTCTTTTTTCCAGCCGCCAGAACCCATTACATGCACCCAGCCGTCAATGAATTCAAGATTACGAGCCTGGGGGTAGGTCTGGTCGGCGAATTTCAAGGTTTTTGGATCAGCCGTATACCACCGCGCGTTGCCCCCGCCCGTATCCAACCCTGGTCGAGGACGGAAGTCCAACTGTTTGGCTGCCGCCCATTTCCGGGAGTAGAAGCAGTAGCCCGGCCACAAGTACCATTTGCTGCTACGCTCCTGGCGCAGCCCATACAGTCCTTGCTGCTCGAGCGCCGGAATCAGCTTGCGGGGCTTGAGCGGTAGAATATCGTGATCCAAAAAGCCAAAGTAAGCGGCCGCTCGCGGCTTTACAAAATGATAGTAGGCCCAGTTTAGCGCAATACCGTGGGACATACTCGGGCTGTAACCGGAAAAAGAGTTTGGAGGCAATCCCACATAACCAATCCCTTTCTGCTTGCAAAAAGCGGCGATGGCAACCCGGACAGCGCCTTTCGATGAATTATCCACTACGGTGTAGACATGGGGCTCGGTAAGGTGCTCGGCAATCAGCTCCGCTTGCTTGATAATGGCGTCGGGATTATTAAAGCTAATGGCAACCAAATCCAACACCGCCCTGTTGCGCAAAGGCTGGTCGCTGCAGTGACTATGCTGCTGAAACCTTAGGGGCAAGCGAAACCGCCACCCCATCAGATTATGCCGCAGCCAAATGCGAAAATTTCCCAACATGACCAAATCGTCCCATAGTTAACAGCCCTCGGCAAATTTGATATGCTGACAGCTGTAATTTAGGTGGTGTTTATCCATTCTGCCAACAAGAGCTTAACCCGCGCCCCGGCGCCCCCACGCCCTGTATGGGGTTAATTCGGCTTCTGCTCGCACTATCGGTAGTCATCGACCACTCAACCCCGATTTTTGGACTCAGGATGGTTGGCGGAGCCGTCGCCGTAAAGGCCTTTTACATCATTTCCGGCTTTTATATGTCCCTGATTCTAAATGAAAAGTATACCGGGCGAAACTCCTACAAATTATTTATTACCAATCGGTTTTTACGGCTTTACCCGGTATACTGGGCTGTCCTGATACTGACGCTCCTAGCGGCCTTGGCAGCATTTATACTTACCCACCACGCCCAAGCCGGGGCACTGCAGCCCTATATTGACTATTTGCGGCACAGCACCCTACCGCTTAGTACTTCAGTCTTCCTCTTTATTACTAACTTGATTTTTTTTGGACAAGATCTGGTGTTGTTTCTCGGGATCCATACCGGGCAGGGCACGCTCTTTTTCACGCCCGACTTCAGCCAAACTACTCCACCGCTCCACTCGTTTATGTTGGTGCCGCAAGCCTGGACGATTGCCGTGGAACTTTTGTTTTACCTCATTGCCCCTTTCCTAGTAAGGAAGAAGGTTGGCCTCATCCTGCTACTGATTGTCGCTTCAATTGCTCTACGCCTCCTGGCTTACTCCCACGGCCTCAATCATGACCCTTGGACCTATCGCTTCTTCCCGTTCGAACTGGCGTTTTTCTTGCTCGGAAATCTCTCGTATCGCATCTATCGCCGCCTGCGTCAAACCAATTACCTCCAAAGGGCCGGTCGCAGGGCGTATGTGCCGATAGGATTGGTAATGCTCGTGACGCTGGTCTACCAATGGATCTCACTGCCCTACAAAAACGTTTTCTACTACGCGCTGGTATTCGTGCTCGTGCCGTTCATCTTTTTGAAAACCAAGTCCCTCCGCCGGGACGGAGCGATCGGCGAGCTGTCTTACCCCGTCTATATCTCCCACATCCTAGTAATTTCACTGATCGTTCTGGTGTTTCCCAAAAGCCCCCAACTGGGGCTGGAGGCGGCTATCCTGACAATTTTCTTATCAATAGTTCTCAATATCTTGGTGGCGTTGCCGGTCGAGAGAATTCGGCAACGCCGAGTCAGGATCGATACAGAACCGGGCGTTCTCTAGTCGCCTGCGAGTTTTTGCTTTGGATAGCTAACATAGCATAATTGAATCTGTTATTCTGTAGTGAGAATTAAGAGAGACAGTATGAGTTTTTGGAAGCATAAAAAGGTCTTAGTAACGGGTGGCAGCGGCTTTTTAGGTTCGCATTTGGTGGCGACACTAAAAGAGCAGGGCGCTGAGGTGTCGGCCCCCAGTCACGAGCAATACGACCTAGTCAAAAGCCAAGATATCGCGCGGATGTACGAGGACAACCCTGGCATTGATATGGTCATTCACCTGGCCGCTAAGGTTGGGGGCATCGGCGCTAACCGCGAGCACCCAGGCTCTTTCTTTTATGACAATATGACCATGGGAATCGAGTTGATCCATCAAGCCTACCTCCGCAAAATCCCTAAATTTGTCGCCCTTGGAACCGTCTGCGCCTATCCCAAGTTCGCCCCCATTCCGTTCAAGGAGGATGACCTCTGGAACGGTTACCCCGAGGAAACCAATGCCCCTTACGGGCTAGCCAAGAAGATGATGCTGGTCCAGAGTCAGGGCTATCGCGAGGAGTACGGCTTTAACTCAATCTTCCTGCTACCCGTCAACCTCTATGGACCGGGTGATAACTTCGACCCGGCCAGCTCGCATGTCATCCCGGCGCTGATTAAAAAATGTGTCGATGCTATCCTCGGCGGTAATGACGAAATTGTGGTTTGGGGCGACGGTTCAGCCACGCGTGAATTTCTGTATGTCGACGACGCCGTCGAAGGCATCATGCTCGCCGCCGAAAAATACAACCAGAGCGATCCGGTCAATCTGGGCTCATCCTTTGAGATTTCAATCAAGGATTTGGTTGAAATCATTGCCAAAGAGACCGGTTTTACCGGTAAGATCACCTGGGATACGAGCAAGCCTAATGGCCAGCCGCGCCGTAAGCTCGATACGAGTCGCGCCGAAAAAGAGTTTGGCTTTAAATCCCACACTACGTTCCAGCAGGGCCTGCGCAATACTATTGAGTGGTATAAGGAGCACCGCGAGCAAGACCCAAAGGCCACGAAGGTCAAATGAGCCACCCTCAAGGGGTCAGCGTCGTAATTCCAACTTTCAACCGTGCTGCTTTCCTCGCAGACTCTATTGCCAGCGTACTAAACCAGCAGGGTGAATTTAATATTGACCTCATAGTTGTCGACGATGGCTCAACCGATAACACCCAAGATGTCATTGCAACCTTTGGCTCTAAGCTCCGGTATCGTAAAATTCCACCGAGTGGGCGTCCCGCCGTCCCGCGCAACGTCGGTATCCGCATGGCCAAGCATAACCTCATCGCGTTCCAGGACTCCGACGACCGGTGGGCTCCCGATAAGTTAGCGACCCAAATCCAGGCATTCAAGGATGAAGCCGTGGCTCTCTCCTATGGCAACGCCAGCATGATGGATGCAAACGGCACACCCCAGACAACCAAAATGATTGATCCCGGTCTGACTAAATCGGGTGATATATTTTCCGATTTAGTGGCAGTTAACTTCATTTCTACCTTGACCGTCATGGTGCGCAAAACGGTTTTGGAAGAGGTCGGTTTCTTTAATGAGAGTCCTAAGCTGCGAGCTGTTGAGGATTATCAGCTTTGGCTCCGCATTGCCAGCCGCCACCGCATCCAGTATGTCGACGACATACTGGCTTATTACCGCGCCCATTCCGGTAACATTAGCGGCGCCTCAAACCTGAACGCGCACCTGCTACTAACCCAGGTATACCGCCACCTCGGCCCACTTTCAGCCGCCCAAACAGCCTTGGTTCGGGATCGGCGGGCAGGTATATATGCCGAACTCTATCGGCTTAGTAGCGGAAATCCCAAATATCTGCTTCTATCTATATATCACCGTGCGACGAGAAAACTGCTAACTGCGAGGAAGACTAGATGATAACCGTCAAATTAATGGGGGGTTTGGGCAACCAGATGTTTCAATACGCCCTCGGCCGCCAGCTGGCCACCTTGCGGCAAACCAATCTCTGCCTCGATCTTTCTAGCTATGTGGACCTCGTCCCAGGCGATACCCCGCGTCATTATGAGATGGATATATTCAATATCCAGGCATCGCTGGATGGAAGCTACCATCCCTACCGCGGCCAGAACAGCACTAAACCGTTCGGAAAACAGCTGGGAGCCGCTCTGGCTGCCTTGGGCGGGAAAAAACGCCAACCGCTGGTTCGAGAACACGGCTTTCCCTTTCAAAGCCAGGTACTGGATGCGCCGGACGGCTCGTATTTGATTGGGTACTGGCATACTGAGAAGTATTTTAAAGATATTCGCAACCAGCTAGTCAAAGACTTTTCCATAAAGAAGCCCCCCAATAAGGCGAACCGTGACATGGCCGCCAAAATTGCCAAAGTACCTGCAGTTTCCCTGCATGTCCGCCGCGGCGATTACATCACCAATGCCAATGCTAATCGGTTTCATGGTTTGGCTCCGATGGACTACTATAATGCCGCTGTCAAATTGATGGCAGAAAAAGTCAAGGATCCTCACTTTTTCGTCTTTTCCGATGATCCTAAGTGGACGCAGGAGAATATCAAAATCGGCAAACACACCACCTATGTTACCCATAACGATGCCAACACTGGGTATGAGGACATGCGACTGATGACTGGGTGTCGTCACCACATTATCGCCAACAGTTCGTTTAGTTGGTGGGGCGCCTGGTTGAATCCACGCGCGGATAAGGTCGTGATTGCGCCCGAGCGGTGGTTTGCTGATCCCGATACTGACACGCGCGATATTTACGCCGAAGGCTGGTTAAAGCTCTAATGCGCAACCTACTCAAAGCCTCTTTGATCACCGGCTCGGCTTTTTTTGTAAATCTCTTATTCAACATTATCCGGGCCAAGATCGTCGCCGTATTCTTGGGTCCGGCCGGTGTTGCTGTCATGGCTCAACTGGGAGGCTTTACTAACCTGGTTGTAACCGTTTGCTCACTTGGCCTGGTGACGGCTGTGGTCCGGTATGTTGCCGAATACCAAGCCGAGGGTAAAAAAGGCGACCTCAAAACCCTGATTGCCACCATTACCTGCTTTGTAGCCATATCGGGCACCGTCGCAACCCTGCTGCTCATGCTACTCCTGCCAGTAGTGTCGCGATTCATTTTCGGTGGCGAGATGCTTTTGCTCCTCATCGCTCTTACATTACTAAATATCCCGGTGGCGATAGTCACCAACCTGGCAGTCAGTCTGTTGCAGGGCTTTAAGGAAATAAAACTCGACGCCATGTTCAGCGTGTTTGCCACCGTCGTCACCGGCATCCTCACCATAGCTTTATTGATACCATTCAAACTAACCGGTGCCATAGTCGGGATGTTGATCGCCAACTACCTAACCTCGGCGATCTTTTTCTTCTTTGTGATCCGAGCTGTGAACCGCAACATGGGAACCCGGTTGGATATTTTTGGGTGGTCAAAAGCGCGGCGGCATTTCCGCCTCGATTCGTTGCGGCCGCTCACCGGTATTGCCATCGCCAGCATCGTCGGGGGTGGGATCATCAACCTGTCGGAGATATTAATTCGGGCTAATTTAATCCATAATTTTAGCCTCGAAATAGCAGGCAGTATCCAACCTGCCCTAACCTTTTCGGCCCAATATACCGGGCTGCTTTCCGGCGCAATTGGCACCTACGCCCTCCCTCGCCTCAGCGAACTCGCCAATACCAATCGACCCATTTTTCAGAAAGAGTACAACGACTTCATTCGCTTGATGCTGCTCGTAGTAACACCATTTGCCATCATTATTGCCGTGGGCGCTAAAATTCTGGTTCCCATTCTCTACAGTCACCGTTTTGACGCCTCCGTCCCGCTGATATACATCCAATCGGTTGCCGACGTACTGGAGTTTGCTTATATCGGCTTGGCTGCGGCTTTCCTACCGATGGGTCGTGGAAAAATTCTGCTGGGCCTCGGCGCTATTGTTCCTTTAAGCTATTATGGCATTTACCTCGTGCTACTACCGTATCTGCAACTCAAGGCCATACCAGTAGCCTCAGCGCTCAGTTGGGCTCTGGCACTAGCCCTGACCTACCTGGTTTTGCGCCGACTTCTGAATCTGCAAGTTCGGCGCAAAAACTTCTGGCTGATGGCTAACTCCACGATTGCGACAGTAATTGTAGCTATATCTATCAGCCAACTGCATTGGATTATCGGCGTAGCTGTTGGGCTGGTGATGCTAGGGGCCTGGGCTGCCATTAACATCTCCCGCACTGAATGGCGACAGGCCTATGCGCTCATCCGCGGGCGCTTGAGCACCGAATCACTATGAAAATCCTGCATACCGTGCAGCTCTACCATCCAAAGGTGGGGGGAAGCGAAGAGGTGGTTAAGCAACTCTCGGAGCGGCTGGTGGCTCGCGGCCACCAGGTCACTGTCGCTACCGCGGCTGAGCCAACCCGCACCTCAACTGAAATCAACGGCGTGCAGATCCGCGAGTTTAATCTTTCCGGTACGGAGGTCAGGGGCATCCAGGGTGATCCTGCGTCTTATATCGATCTCCTCACCAGCGGGGACTTCGATGTGGTCATGAACTACGCTGCCCAGATTTGGTCTACCGATCTGGCATTTCCGGTGCTGGATAAAATAAAGGCCGCCAAAGTCATTGTTCCCTGTGGGTATTCAGCTCTTCACGATCCGGAGTTCAAAGACTATTTTGCTGCCATGCCGGCCCGATTGAAGCAGTACGATAAAGCCATCTACCTGTCGCGCCATTACCAAGACAAAGCCTTTGCCGATCAGCACGGGCTAACGAACTCGGTGGTCATTCCCAACGGCGCGGACGAACGCGAATTCGGCGCCAAACCACTCGGCTTCCGCAAGCGTTACGGCGTCACCACCAAGTATTTGCTGATCTGCGTAGCCAACCATTATAACCTCAAGGGGCATCGGATGATTATCGAAGCTTTTAATAGGCTGGGGCGAGATGACGTTACTCTGGCAATTATCGGTAATCCGGTAGTCGCCGGCTACCGCAAATGGCGGGTTGAGTGCTATAAGCACTGTCGGGTCGCCGCGCTCAAGAACCGCCGGATTAAAATCCTCACCGATGTTCCCCGAAAATGGGTAGTGTCGGCTTACCAGGAAGCCGATCTATTTGTGTTTGGCTCCATGGTCGAGTGTTCGCCGCTGGTGATCTTTGAATCGATGGCCGCCGGCCTGCCGTTCATTTCTACCGATGTCGGTGACGTTAGCGAGCGCGCCCGGTTCGGTGAGTTGGCCAGCTCGCCCCGGCAAATGGCCGACCAGATTAGCGATTGGTTAAATAATGCCGAGCGGCGCGGTACAATAGGGAAAGCAGCTCAAGCAGAATGGAGAGCCAAATACTCGTGGGACAAGATAACCGACCAGTACGAACAGCTGTACCAACAACTCGTCTCCGCTCGGTCCTAATTAGCCGCAATGCCTACGATTGGCAGTTTGGGGGTGCCGAGCAATTCACCTTTAACCTGGCGCGGGCGCTCCAGGACCGGGGAGTGCGGCCGGTAGTTTGCAGCCGGGTGCCGGAATTGCTACGAGCCTGCCGCCACCGGCACATATCGACCTTCCGCAACCTGTGGTTCAAAAACGAGACTCGCCGTCGCTGGCTGCTCCCTTATTATCTGTTGGCGCCCATATTGATCGCCCAGTATGCTTACCTAATCACGCGCTACCACATCGATGTGCTCGTACTCGGCAGCCGCGATGACCAGATTTTTGGGTCACTGGCCGCCCGGCTTTGCCGCCGGCCGGTAATCTGGATCGACCATGCCGACATGAAAGGCGTTGCCGCCCACCGACTGCGGTTTCTGGGGCGCTCGTACTACTCCGCGATGCGTTACACCAACCGCATAGTGGCGGTTTCAGCATCGGAGCGCCAGAAAATTTTTGCCCATGTGTCAGAAGACGTGCAATCGAAA
>Ga0105238_10006885_pt1 | contig 11353 bp, 9 predicted proteins | sample KBSC34metaG_FD_81526 | JGI IMG/M metagenome (GOLD analysis project Ga0105238, IMG submission 81526) | Corn rhizosphere microbial communities from Kellogg Biological Station, Michigan, USA - KBS C3-4 metaG | ecosystem: Host-associated > Plants > Roots > Rhizosphere > Soil | place: Michigan, USA...
ATCATGTCAGCCACGAGTTGCGACGTTTCGTCCTGTAGGTAAATCTCACCGGCGGCGCTCATCTCGCGCAGCAGCGATGTCGCCCCGGAAACGCGCCATGCTCCCTTCACGATGTCGGAGGATTCGAGTGTCACGCCCGCCACGCTCAGCTTTGACAAGATCTCTGACTGGTTTGCTCGATTCGCAACGACTCGAAACGCCGTGGGCGGTACGGAGTTGTTCGCGCGTGCAAACGCTTCCACCTCTTCGAGGCCAAACGAATTCACCCAACGCTCAATCAACCACGCCGGATGTGAGGTCTGCACCGCGATCTTCTCGAGCGGATCTGAAACATTAGCTATTGGATCGTATTCTGCTTCGCGCACAGCACGACGCAACACTGCATTAACAAACGCCGTCGCTGAGCTCAGTCGCGCCGCACGCACGAGACTCACCGATTCATTAACAGCCGCAGACGCAGGTACGCGCGTGAGGAATCGTAACTGGTATAGACCGAGACGCAGCGCGATCCTAACGGCCGCATCCAAGCTTTCAACACGTCGCTTAGAAAGGTGTTCGACGATCTTATCGAGAAACAACTGCCAGCGAAGCACACCGAGCACGAGCTCGTGACACAGTGCTCGATCCAAAGGTTGTAGCTTTGGTTCTTCTAAGGCCAGCAGAACTGAAGAGAACGCGCCATTCTCGACCTGCTGAAGGATGTTGAAAGCCGCGAGGCGCGCCGGTGAGATTTCTTTCGACTTAACCAAAACGATCGCCAACTTTCAGACGCATACCGTTGATGAAATCGCGAACTGCCATTCTCTTTCGCGCTTCCGGCTGGACTTCGAGGACGCGCAACGCAGTTCGCTGACCGCACTGCACCACCAGTTCATCCTTCTGCGCCACGATCACTTCGCCATTTGAAATGCCCGAAGTTACAGAGATCGCCGGCTGCGCTTCCCAGAGAATGAGGCTTTTTGAATTGAAGCTCGTGTAGGCGTTGGGCCACGGCTGAAAACCTCTGATGCGGCGCTCAATCTCGAAAGCGCTCTGCGACCAGTCGATCAAACCGTCTTCTTTTCTCAGTACCGGGGCGAACGTGGCGTCAGCGTCATGTTGAGGACGCGGCGTGAGATCATCGAGGCGAGCGAGAGTTTCACCCAGCAACTCCGCACCAATCTCCGCGAGCCGTTGCATCAACTCGGGCGCAGTCTCTTTCTCTCCGATCGGGGTTTTGCTTTGCAGCAGGATGGGTCCAGTGTCGAGCGTCGGCTCGATGAACATCGTCGTGACGCCGGTTTCTGTCTCGCCTTTGACGATCGCCCAGTTCGCAGGCGCCGCGCCACGATAGAGCGGCAGCAGAGAAAAGTGAACGTTGATACAACCGCGACGCGGCGCGCGCAAAAACTCATCCGGCAGGATGCGTCCGTACGCGACAACCACTGCGAGATCAGCATCGTGTGAGGCGAAGAGTTGTTTGGCTTCGTCATTCCTGATCCGCGCGGGTTGAAACACGCTGAGGCCGTGCGCGAGGGCAAACTCTTTGACTGGAGTAAAAGATACTTTATTACCGCGCCCGGCAGGTTTATCAGGCTGTGTCCAAACGGCAACCACTTCATGACCATCCTCCAAACACCGCCGCAAAATCGGAACGGCGGCCTGAGGTGTGCCCATAAACACTATTCTCATGATTAATACTTAGCCACAAAAAGGCACAAAAACACAAAATGAAAAATTTCCTTTTGAGTTTTTTGTGCCTCTTTGTGGCTAAAATTTTTGCTAATCTGTGGCTGTTCCGGCTTCGGCACGCTTCGTTGTCGCGCCCACTCTTTCCGAGGCTACCTTCGCCTGCAGGAACAACAGCAGGTAATCACGCCCGCCCGCCTTCGAATCGGTACCCGACATATTGAACCCGCCGAACGGATGCACACCAACAAGCGCGCCGGTGCACTTACGATTCAAATACAGGTTCCCGACATGAAACTCTTTACGCGCGCGATCCAGCTTCGCTTCGTCAGCGCTGTAAACCGCGCCCGTCAAGCCAAACTGCGTGTCGTTCGCGATCTTGAGCGCGTCGTCGTAGTTCTCAGCCTTGATGACCGCGAGCACTGGTCCAAAGATCTCCTCCTGCTCGATCGTCGCGCCGGGCTTCACGTCTGCGATCACGGTCGGCTCGATGAAGAACCCCTGCTCCCCATCGGAACCGCCGCCGATCAAAACGCGCCCGCCTTCACTCTTCCCTTTTTCAATGTAAGCGTTGATCGACTTGAACGCCTTCTCATTGATCACAGCGCTCATCGTCGTCGACTGCTCAGTCGGATCGGCGAGTTTGATCTTGGCCGTGCGGTCGGCGATCTTCTCGAGCATCGTGTCGTAAACCCTGCTATCGATGATCGCGCGTGAGCACGCCGAACACTTCTGCCCCTGGAATCCAAACGCTGACTGCACCACGCCTGTCGCAGCTTCTTCAAGGTCGGCATCGTCGGCAACGATGATCGCATCTTTGCCGCCCATCTCCGCCACCACGCGCTTGATCCAGATCTGGCCCTCGTGAACTTTCGCCGCGCGCTCGTTGACTCGCAACCCGATTTCCTTCGATCCGGTGAATGCGATGTAGCGCGTCTTCGGATGGTCTACCACGACGTCGCCGACTTCAGCGCCCGAGCCGGTCATGAAGTTCACGACGCCCGCAGGCAAACCAGCTTCTTCGAGTATCTCGAAAAACTTGAACGCGATTGTCGGCGCATCTGACGATGGCTTCAGAACGACTGTGTTACCCGTGACGACGGAAGCGACAGTCATGCCGGCCATGATCGCGAGCGGGAAGTTCCACGGTGGAATCACGGCGCCGACGCCAAGCGGCACGTATTCGAGTTTGTTCTGTTCGCCGGGAATGTGAACGAGCGGCTGGTCGCTCGCATAACGCAGCATCTCGTGAGCATAAAACTCGCAGAAGTCGATCGCTTCGGCAGTATCGCCATCGGCCTCGGGCCACGACTTCGCGACTTCGTGGATCATCCACGCCGACAACTCGTGTTTACGCTCGCGCATGATCGCAGCGACGCGAAACAGGAGAGCGGCGCGATCCGCGGCAGGCGTGTTCTTCCAAGTCTCGAAAGCTTTTGCAGCCTCTTCAACAGCGCGATTCGCGAGCTCTTTGGTCGCTTTGTTGAAGCGCCCGACGACTTGTGTGCGATTCGCGGGATTGATGCTCTCGAGGAAGTTGCCGGTGTTGATGCGCTCGCCGCCGATGACGAGCGGATACTCGCGCCCGAGCTGACTCTGGACCTTCGCAATAGCCTCGCGCATCGCCTGCGCGTTCTCTTCTTTGGTGAAATCTGTGAATGGTTCGTTACGAAATTCTGCGGACATGATGTCTCCAATGCATAGACTAATAGGTCCTATAAGACTTATCTGACTTATAGGACCTATCGAATTTGTTTTCTAATCCCACTTTCCAGCTTTTTGTAATTTCTTGATCTTGCGCTTTACGATCTCGCGTTTAAGCGCGCTCATTTTGTCGAGAAACACGATGCCGTCGCAGTGATCGGTTTCGTGCAGCATGCAGCGCGCCGTCAGTTCCATGCCGTCGAGCTCAAACCACTCGCCTTTGACATCCTGCGCGCGCACGATCGCACGCAAGCTGCGCTCGACCGGCGTGAAGATGCCCGGAAACGACAGGCAGCCCTCCTCGCCATTCTGATTTCCCTCGACGCGCAGCACCTCCGGATTGATCAGCGTCACACGCTGTGACGGATCCTTGCCACCAGAGCAGTCCATCACGAAGAGTCGCTGCGGAACTCCAACCTGCACCGCGGCAAGTCCGACACCCGGAGCCGCATACATCGTCTCGAACATGTTGTTGACGAGCTTCTTGAGATCGTCGTCAAACTCAGTTACCGGCTCTGCTGGTGTATCGAGCACCGGCGCCGGCCACTTAACTATTTCCAATAAAGCCATGGCGTTGATTCTACGCTATATCCCGTTAATCTTGAAAATCCTGTAATACCAGGTATATGCTGCTCGCACCGAAAGTGTTCGCTCTGCGAGTCAGGCCCGCACCTGTCAGACCTACACCTTGTGCAACGCATGAGCACATGCCCCTGTGCTTCAGCTAACCTTTCCAGGGAGAAACGGAAATGAAAAAACTGAATGTGACCCTAATAAGAGCTTCGGTGCTCGCGGCTTTTATTGCACTGTCGGCGACGCCGGCATTGGCAGATACGTTCACTTACTCTAGTGGCCTATTCAATGTATTTGACCGACCAAACGCAGGCACTCCTCCTACAACACTTTCTGGAACAATTGTCCCTTTTAATGCGCAGGGGTTTATGGTTTCAATCAGTGGGCCATACTCCTTTACGCTAACCGCCATTTTCAACGATTTTGTTCCGTTCCTGGTGCTTTATGAAAATAGCTTCGACCCATCAACACCCCTGAGCAACGCCCTCATCGCCAGTGGTCCTCCCTTTACCTTCGATCTGACCGCAGGAACGATATACACAATAGTACCCACTCGTCTCACCCACGGCTTCATAGAAGTGTTCGATGGCACGATCAGTGGCCCGGGGAAGATCACATCAGTGGGTGGCGAGGTGCTTCCGGAACCGGCTACGATGTTGCTACTCGCTACGGGACTGGCTGGAGTAGCCGTGAAGATTCGGACAAAGAATAAACGTAGAGAGTCATAGCCCTCAGAAGATTCTGCAACTGTCGGAATCAAAACTCCCTTAGTTAATGATTCTCAAACGTGCTCCGCTGTCTACTAATACCCTCGTAGCTGCTCGCGATAACCATCAAAGTTGCGCTTCATCTCGCCGAGACTGTCCCCGCCGAACTTCTCTCGCATCGCTCCCGCGAGTACGAGTGCAACCATCGACTCACCGATCACGCCCGCTGCCGGGACCGCCGTCACGTCCGAGCGCTCGAACGCCGCCGCTTCTTCTTCTTTCGTATCGATGTCGACTGATCTGAGCGCGCGTCGCAGAGTCGAAAGCGGTTTTAGATGACCGCGTACGCGTATCTGTTCGCCGTTCGTGATGCCGCCTTCAAGTCCGCCGGCGCGATTCGTCTCGCGAATGAACTCGCGGGTATCGGCGTTGTAAGCAATCTCATCGTGTACTTCAGAACCCGGCAGACTGCTCGCCTCCGCGCCCGCGCCGATCGCGACCGCCTTCACTGCCGGTATCGACATCACTGCCTGCGCGAGTAATCCATCGAGTTTGAGGTCCCAGGACGTGTGCGAGCCCAATCCCGGCACGACACCTCTTGCCGCGACTTCGAAGATGCCGCCGAGCGTGTCGCCCTTGTGACGCACTTCGTCAATCAGATCGATCATCTTCTGCTGTGCATCGTTGTCGGCGCAGTGTAGTGGCGCGTCGTCAGGGATGGCGGCGATCTGTTCCCAGCTCAACTCGAGTGGCGACTCGGGAATCCCGCCAAGCTGTATTACATGACTGCGCACTTCGACGCCGAAAGCAGACAACAGTTGTTTGGCGAGGGCGCCACAGGCGACGCGCGCGGTTGTTTCGCGAGCTGATGCGCGTTCGAGGATGTTGCGCAGATCGCGAACGTCATATTTCAGACCGCCAGGCAGATCCGCGTGGCCGGGACGCGGGCGTTTCAGGCGTCTCGACTTCTCCGGCGCGATATCGCGCGGCTCGGACGCCATGACGTCAGTCCAATTGGGCCAATCTTTATTCTCAATTAGCAACGTGAGCGGCGAGCCGAGCGTGAGCCCATGCCTGACGCCGGTAAGTATCTCGGCATGGTCGCGCTCAATCTTCATCCGCCCGCCACGCCCATACCCGAGCTGGCGACGTCGCAGCTCGTCATCGATCAATTCCTGATCGACGGGTACTCCGGCGGGCAAACCCTCAACGATCGCAACGAGCGATCGTCCATGTGATTCTCCTGCAGTAGTGAAACGAAGCATCCTATTCTCTTCTCTGCGGCCCTCTGCGTATCTCTGCGATCTCTGCGTCTAATCGTCACTTTAACGCAGAGAGCGCAGAGATACGCAGAGGGCCGCAGAGAATCTATCCTTTAAAATCCAACACTTTTCGACGAATGCCAGTTTTAAGTACCAAAACATTAAAGTTTATAAGCAACCCTACCTTCCAACCCCCGAGTCGCATGTATGTAAGCAGTTGGGCCTCATGAACTGGAGCAATCGCTTCAACAGCCTTCGTCTCTATTACGACGGAATTGGCAATTAAGAAGTCAACGCGGTATCCGCAATTGACCCGCAAGCCTTTATATTCTAACGGCAACGGCCACTCGGATTCATAGGGAATTCCGCGTAGCTCCAGCTCTTTCGCAAGACACTGATGGTAAGCAGACTCAGCAAGCCTGGGCCGAGGTGGCGATGGACCTCAATGGCCGCACCGATGATCTCTTTTGTGAGGACGTTAACATGGGTGAACATGTTATGGTTTCCTTTCGCGAAACCACTTATAACACTTGTTCGGGGAAAATATTGCCCCTCCCTAAAATACCGTGGGGATCGAGGGCTTTTTTTATTGTCGCCATCGCGCGCAGTTCATCGTCGGTGTAGAACAAACGCAGGTAGTCGCGTTTCAGTTTGCCGACGCCGTGTTCGGCCGACAATGTGCCGCCGACGGAGGCTGCGTATTTTAAGAATTGGGTGTACAACTCGCGTGCGCGGGCGCCTTCCGTGTCGTCGCGTGGGAGGATGTTTACGTGGACGTGGTTGTCGCCGATGTGGCCGAAGATCGTGTAGCGCAGGCCGCTGGAAGTGAGGCTGTCCTTATATAAACGAAACAACCCGGGAAAGGCGTCGTCGGGCACGGCCATGTCGGTCGAGACTTTGCGCTGCTTGTAACGCGCAAACCATTCGTTCATCAAAACCGGCAGTTGATGACGAAACTCGCGCAGTTTCGCCTGGTCCTGCTCGTTCGTCGCAAACCACGAATCTGACAATGCGTGGTGCTGATCCAGGAGCGATGTCCATTCACTCAAGACTGACTCTTCAGTCGCTTCACTCGTCTCCTGCTCGAAAAAGATCGCGCCCACGGCTTCCGAAGGTATCGCCGGATACTTCTCGCGCAGGAAATTCAACGACTCGTTATCAAAAAACTCAATCGCACGCGCGTCGGCGTGCTTTCGCGAATCAGCGACGAGGGCGAGCACGTCTGCTTCGTTCGTAAAAAATACGACACCACTCAGCAGACCTTCCGGTTTCGGCAACAGCCTGACTTCGATCTCGCAGATCACACCAAGCGTGCCTTCACTGCCAATAAACAGATCGATCGCGTCCATCCCGGACGCAATGAAATACCCGGTCGCGTTCTTGCGCGTCTCGGGCATGTGAAAAGACGGGAGCGAGAGGTCAATCGTACCGATGCGCATTCGTCCATTCGCTCCGGCACGCACTTCACCGCGACGCAAATCAATCACTTCACCCGACGCAAGCACGACTTTGAGCCGGCGAATGTAATTTCGTGTCGGGCCATACTTGAACGTCCGCGCGCCTGAAGCATTGGTCGCGACATTGCCGCCGACGAAGCAACCGCGCTCTGTTGGATCGGGTGGGTAAAGTAAACCCTGCTGGTCCACCGCACGTTGCAGGTCAGCAAGGATCACACCAGCTTCGACCACGGCAAACCCGTCGCGATCGATGCTCTTGATGTGATTCAGCTTGTCAGTAGCGAGGACGATCCCGCCGTACGCCACGCGCCCGCCGACCGTTCCCGTGCCCGCACCTGAAACCGTAACCGGAACTCGATCGTGGTTGGCGCGCGCGAGTATCTCGGAAACGTCATCGACGCTCTCCGGCAGAACGACACGATCCGCATGACCATCGCGAATGAAACTGGCGTCCGTTAAAAACGACTCAATCTCGTCTGGCTGAGACTTTGTTTGCATATCGAGTGCGTGGTGGTTTTCCCCAAAAGTTCTCGCGTTAACAATTGGCAGGTTAAACCGCCTGCTCAATTTCCCAGAAAAGGATAACAACTATGGTTACCAATCCCCCAGCTTTAGTGATGATCATCCGCCACGGTGAGAAGCCAGGTGATCCAGCTAATGATGACGATGGCGGGCCGCACCTGGCGACGCTCGGCTCAGGTCGCGCCGCTGCCCTGCCATCACTTTTTACTCCCGATCCAAACGCGCAGATGCCCGTCGCCAACTGGTCACAGTTGAGCTGCGATCTGGCGACCGGCACGAAGAGCGAGTTCACAGGCACGTACGTGTCGAGCGGAATCAACGGAGGCCAATCGCGTTTCCCAACTCCCGACTTCCTGTTCGCAACCCAACAGGATCCGCCAAAAACTGGCAGCAACCGTCCGGCCGAAACGATCACGCCGCTCGCCCAGGCGTTGCAGTCGTATTACAACCCGAACATCACGATCAATCAGAACTTCAACAACGACCCTAACGACACAAAGCACGGTGTCCCGGCTCTCGCCACAGAAATCACGACTAACCCAGAAACCTATGGCGGAAAAATCATCCTGATCGCGTGGCATCACGGCCAGATCCCGAACCTGGCCCTCGACTTACAGGTGCCGCAGAACCAGTTGCCTTTTACATCGTGGCCTTCGGATCGCTTCGACATCGTCTTCCTTATCGGCTGGGAGAACGGTCAGGCGTTTGTGAAAACCGACTTCGAACTACTGATGTACGGCGACACCGATTCAATCTCTTAGACCCAGACTAAAGGAGGAAATTATGAGTACACCCACACCATGCGCTAATCCGTTTCCATCGGGCTCAGTCACTTTAGCGCTCGATGCACCACAACAAGCAATCTCCACGCAGCCGCTCCCCAATAACTTTCGGAGCATGGCGGGCCTTCAAATCGCCGGCAATACCGCATCAGGCAGCGCTCAATACAGCCTGTCGCAGCTTCAAGCGATGATAAGCCAGGGGAAGGTAAAAACTCCGTTGACGATCGTGGACTTACGCCAGGAGTCACATGGCTTTTTAACCATTGCTCCGTCTCTCTATGGTGAGACTCAGATTGCGGTCGGTTGGTTTGTTGAGCGCGACTGGGCAAACGTCGACAAGGGCCTGCCGAGCATCGGACTAGACGAGTTCACCAAGCTCCGTACTGCTTCACTCGCTCCAGACCCGGTCGTTTACCAAATCACGTCAAAGACTCCAACCGAAGACGGAATTTGTACTGCGAACCCAAATTTGGTGAAACCGACAGGTTTCAACACCGAGCAGCAATTGGTGCAGTCGCTCGGGCACGGGTACTTTCGCCTGCCCACCACGGATCACTGCCGGCCGCGCGACCATGAGGTCGATCAGTTCATTGCTTTCGAACAGGGCTTGACGGCTGGCACATGGCTCCACTTCCACTGCCGAGCCGGCGATGGCCGCACGACTGTGTTTATGGCGATGCATGACATCGTTAACAACGCGCTTGATAGTCAGCTTCAAGACATACTGACGCGCCAGGGGCCAACGAAAAATGGTGGTATCGGCGGCGTCGACCTCTCGACGGGATCCACGAATCAGGCGGATTTCGACTATCCGTTCTCACAAGACCGCGTACAGTTCATGAACCTGTTTTACTCATACGTCGTGCAGCAGAAGGCCAACGGGTTCCAGACGACGTGGTCCGACTGGGTTTTCTCTTAAGTTGCTCCTCGCGGCATACAGGCTTGCAGGATTTACCGGCTTCATCGTGTAAATCCTGCAAATCCTGTAATCCTATTTTTACATGACCTGCAGTTCACGCTCTCTCAATACCTTTATCCGATCTCTCAACTCCGCCGCCTTCTCAAACTCGAAGCGCTTCGCCGCGGCGCGCATCTCGACCTCCAACCGCGTGATTGTCGCTTCGATATTCGCAGGCGAGTAGTCTTCAATCTCCTCGATCTCGGAGGGCGCCTTGAAGTAATCCGCTTCCGACGCCGTAATCAACGTCGCTTCAATCGGCTTCACGATCGTCTGCGGCGTGATTCCGTTCTCACGATTAAACTTCTCCTGTATCTCCCGCCTCCGCTGCGTCTCTCCCATCGCGCGCTTCATCGACTCAGTTATACGATCCGCATACAGTATCGCCTTGCCACTCGAATTGCGCGCCGCGCGACCGATCGTCTGTATCAACGACTGCTCCGATCGCAGAAAACCTTCTTTATCCGCATCGAGAATTGCGACGAGCGACACTTCCGGCAGATCTAATCCTTCGCGCAGCAAGTTAATCCCGACAAGCACATCAAACTCACCGCGCCGCAAGTCACGCAAAATCTTGATGCGCTCGAGCGTCTCGATATCCGAGTGCAAATACCGAACACGAACACCAACCTCGGTGAAGTATTCCGTCAGATCCTCAGCCATGCGCTTGGTCAACGTCGTCACCAGCACTCGCTCGTGCCGCTCCGCACGCTGCCGGCACTCTTCGAGCAAGTGATCGATCTGCCCCTTGACCGGCTGCACTTCGACTTCCGGATCCATCAATCCCGTCGGCCTGATGATCTGCTCGACGACTTCGCCACTCGCCTTCGTCAGCTCGTAAGGACCAGGCGTCGCCGAGACATAGATCGTCTGCCCGATCCGCGATTCAAACTCAGCGAAGTTCAACGGCCGGTTGTCCAACGCCGACGGCAAACGAAATCCATACTCGACGAGCGTCCGCTTGCGCGACTGATCGCCTTCGAACATCCCACGCACCTGCGGAATCGACTGGTGCGACTCGTCGATGACGATCAGCGTGTCGCGTGGCAGGTAGTCGAGCAGCGTCGGCGGCGGCTCGCCTGGATTCTTGCCGGTCAGGTGTCGCGAATAGTTTTCGATGCCACGACAAAAACCCATCTCCTTGATCATCTCGAGATCAAACATCGTGCGCTGGTGCAGTCGCTGCGCCTCGACCAGCTTTCCTTCTGCGATCAGCTTCGGCTCCCACCACTCGAGCTCCTCGCGAATCGTCTTGATCGCTCGTTTGATCGTGGGTCGCGACATCACGTAGTGCGTCTTCGGATAGATCGGCACGCGCGACGTGTGCTTCGCAATCACTTCGCCGAGCAACGGATCGATCGTCGAGACGGAGTCGATCTCATCACCCCACAACTCGATCCGGTACGCCTGGTCCTGGTAGCTGGGGTAAATCTCGACGACGTCGCCGCGCACGCGAAACGTGCCGCGCTGAAAGTTGATGTCTGATCGTTCGTATTGCAGCTCGACCAGCCGCTGCAACAACACGTCGCGCGACATGCGCTCGCCCGGCTCGACGAAGAAAAGCAGACCGTAATACGCATCCGGATCGCCGAGACCGTAGATGCACGACACACTCGCAACCACGATCACGTCGCGTCGCTCAAACAGCGCGCGCGTCGCAGACATCCGCAAGCGATCGATCTCTTCGTTGATGATCGCTTCCTTCTCGATGTAGACGTCG
>Ga0105238_10006886_pt1 | contig 11353 bp, 9 predicted proteins | sample KBSC34metaG_FD_81526 | JGI IMG/M metagenome (GOLD analysis project Ga0105238, IMG submission 81526) | Corn rhizosphere microbial communities from Kellogg Biological Station, Michigan, USA - KBS C3-4 metaG | ecosystem: Host-associated > Plants > Roots > Rhizosphere > Soil | place: Michigan, USA...
GGCGATATGCATCAGCCACGTTGCGAGGCTGGAATTGCCTCGAAACTGATCGCGCGCCTTGAAGGCTCGCACGAAACAATCCTGGGCGAGGTTTTCCGCGGCTTCCCGGTCGCGCAGCGAGGCAAGAAGGAACCGGAAGATCCGCGGCCGATGCTGGCGGACGAGCGACTCGAAGTCGTTGAGTCCTCCCGCGAACGGTGGATCGGCGACGGGAGCCGATTTTTGCATGAGACCTCTGTCCATCCGCACGTATAGACCGATTCGGACCCGTACGGGTTTACAAGGAGGTCGAAATAAGGGGAAGAAGAGGGACAGCCAGCTCTGTCCACTCCCAGACTGGCAATCGCGTCAGGAAACTACTGGAGGGGACAGAGTAGGCTGTCCCCCTTTCTAGGCTAATGCCGCCTTATACAGAGCCAGGAGCTTGCCCCAGGCCTTCTCGGCGTCCACCTGGTTGTAGATCGGCATCCCGTTGGCCTGATTGGGCATATCCTTCATGCACCAGCCGTGCTGGGTTCCCGGATAGACTTCGACGGTCGCGTTCACTTTTGCCGCCGCGAACGCTTCCTTCAGCTTGTCCTTGGCATCGGGCTGAGTCATATCGTCGCTGGTGGCGATACCGATGTACATCCGAGCCTTGATCTTCGGCGCGAGCAGGTGCGGACTGTCAGGATTCGCCGTCACCAGTCCCCCGCCATGGAACGACGCCGCAGCGCCGATGCGATTGGGCACCGTGGCAGCCGTTTTCATGATCAGCGGGCCACCCATGCAGTAGCCCTGCGTGCCGATTTTCTTGGACTTGTTCACTTCCTTTTGCGCATCCAGGAAGCCCACATATGCAATGGCATCCTTCTCCGCCGCGCCGGGCGCGTTCACCGAAGCCATCAGCGGCCGGAGCTTGGCCATATCGGCCTGATTCTGAAAGTTGAACGTAGACGCATCCGTGAAGGGAGCTTTGGACACACGATAAAACGGGTTGGGCACCAGGACCGAATATCCCTCAGCCGCGAGCCGCTTCCCCATTTCACGCGTCCAGGGGCGCAGGCCGAACGCATCCGGCCACAGCAGCACGCCCGCGTGCGACCCGCTTTTCGGATGTATGAACGCGGCGTCGCAGGTTCCGTCAGGGGTCTTGATGTCGACGTTTGTCTCGACGACATCCAGGCCGGCGGCCGCTGCCGAACTCGCGGTAGCGGCGATTCCCGCGGCCACACTGAGAGCTACGAAGTCACGCCTGTTCTTGAGACTGCTCGTATCTTCCGCCATTTGGTATCTCCTTTACTTAACGCTCTTGATCCATTTGAGAATGGGACCGGTCACGCTGGTATCCGCCGTATCGGGCGAAAGAACCTCGGAAATGTGGCTGTGATCCTTATAGACCATGTAAGTAGGACAATCGCCAGCCTTACAAAGTTCACTCTTCAAGGTTTCGGCAAACCCGATGATGTTCGGTGGATCGAGCTCGGCAACCGAGACCATGAATGGCAGCTTGGATTTCACCATCCCCGGCAGGTTCGATCGAGCCAGTTGCGTAGCGGCATCCGGCGGAGCTGCCCTGCCCTTACCGTCGCCTTTGCCACCGCCCCCACGTGCAGGCGCCGCGGCAGCGGGCTGTCCGTCAGGTCGTCCGCAGGGCCCGAATCCTCCCTGAACAGGAGGTGGCGTGGCGGGAAGAATGTTAAAGGCTGGAGGCGACATGAAAATTACACCTTTGACGCCGACTCCCTGAGGGCCATAGTACTCGGGATGACCGATATAGGTACTCACAGGCACGTTCCCGGCGGACTGCGCCCAGATGAACATGCGATTCGGATTGCCCTTGAATTTAGTGATGTTCTTACTCAACCAGAAAAGGGCTATCGCGATGTCCTTGGCAGGATCGTCCCAAGTCTGCCCGGGACGGCGCTGCAGATTCACGCCAACCATGCCGTTCTTCACCGCCCACAGCATGACGTTGTCGTAGAAGGGTTCGCCGTTGGGTCCGCCTTGCTGCCGGTTGCCGGCGCCGCCCGACACGTAGATCAGCACGGGATGGCCCCCTTTAGCTTTTTTGGGGGCGAAAATGTCGACAACATTCGCGGGATCGGGCCCGAACGAGTTGTCACGGCCGATCAGCACATCCGGGTAAGGCGGTTTCGGATGCAAGGGCTGGTAGATTTGCGCCGTTTCCGCAACGCACACTCCGCGTCCGATATTCACCAGCTGTTTGGCGATTTCGGGGGGAACCTGCGCGCTTGTAACTCCGATTGCGGCACTCAAAATCGCGACAGGCAACCAAGCCGTTCGTAAAGATCTCACGCAAACCTCCAACAGCAATCGAGTATATCGCAGTTGGTACAATCGCCTGCGGCGCTACACTCTCAAAAAGGGGATGCGACTTATGACAAAAATCCGGATTGTCAGCGCGTTTGTGTTATGCCTCTCCGTGAAAGCTCACGCGCAATGGCTGGACTACCCCACGCCTGGAATTCCGCGCACCAAGGACGGCAAAGCGAATCTTTCCGCTCCCGCGCCGAAGACGCCGGACGGCAAACCGGACACCTCAGGCGTCTGGAGAGGGCCGGGTGCCGGAAGCTATGATCGCAACGTCGCGAGAGACCTGAAGCCCAGCGATATTCAGCCGTGGGCCGAGGCGATCTATCAGCAGCGCGTCCGCGACCTGGGGAAAGACGCTCCCCGCGCGAATTGCCTGCCTGATCCGTTTCCTTATTACCATATGGTCGACGTTGCCCGCTTCGTCCAGACTCCTGGATTGATCGTGATTCTGTATCAGGGCACCACCAATAGCGTTCATCGAACAATCTTTACCGACGGCCGTCCGCTTCCCAAGGATCCGAATCCGGCATGGATGGGATACTCGGTCGGCCATTGGGACAAGGACACTCTGGTCGTGGATACGGCCGGGTTCAACGACCGGGGCTGGCTCGACATCGAGGGGCATCCTCACACCGAAGCGCTGCACATTACTGAGCGATTTCGGCGTCGCGACTTCGGGCACATGGACCTGGAAATGACCATCGACGATCCGAAAACGTTCACCAGGCCATTTTCGTTTCGGATGGACAAGACTCTGATGCCCGACACCGATCTTCTGGAAAGCATCTGCGAGAATGACCGCTCCGTTCCCCACATGCTCGGCGGAACGGAAATCACCAAGCTGGCGCCCGAGATTCTCTCGCGGTACGTCGGGACTTACGAATACTCGCCGGGGCGGCAGGCCGTGATCACTTTCGATGGCGATCTGCTGTTCCTGCAGGAAGGCGTGAACCCGCTGAAGCTGCCACTGGTGCCGAAATCGGAAACCATCTTCGTCTCACGTACGGAAGGCAACTGGATAGAATTCAGCCGCGACACGCAAGGCGCCGCCACAGGGTTCGTCTACCATGGCGGAGGCGTGGATCGAAAAGCGGTTCGTACAGCGAAGTGAAATGGAGAAGAACCGGCTGGAAGCGTTCAGCGATGGCGTGCTCGCCATCATCATCACCATCATGGTCTTGGAATTGAAGGTGCCGCACGGCGCGGACTTCGACGCGCTGGAACCGCTGCTTCCCGTCTTCTTGAGCTACGTGCTGAGCTTCCTCTATGTGGGCATCTACTGGAACAATCATCACCACATGTTCCAGACGACGAAACATGTCAGCGGCGGCATCCTATGGGCGAACCTGCACCTGCTGTTCTGGCTATCGCTCTTTCCTTTCTCGACCGCGTGGATCGGAGAGAACCACCTGGCGTCCACACCCACGGCGGTCTATGGTTTTGTTCTGTTGATGGCGGGCGTTGCGTACTACATCCTGCAACGCCTCATCATCCTGGAGCAGGGACAAAATTCGCTACTCGCGTCGGCTATCGGACGCGATTGGAAAGGCAAGCTCTCGCCGGTGGCGTACCTTGCGGCGATCCCGCTTGCGTTCATCAATCCGTGGATCGCTAGCGGCATCTATATGGTCGTGGCGCTAACGTGGCTGATTCCCGACCGCCGCATCGAGCGCGTGTTAGGCAAGTAGCGTCAACCGCTATTCGCGCAGTACCGTGAAACGGCTGATCGAATACCCCAACGCGCCTCCGGCAAATACGTCGGAGACCCAGTGGGACGACAAGCTGACTCTCGACAATCCGACGAGTGCGGCCGTCCCGTAGGCCACATAGGGCACCCAGCGATGCTGAGATCCATAGCGGCGGGAGACGACCGTAGCTACCGAAAACGCCACAATCGTATGGCCGGATGGGAAGCTCCCGTTCGAGCGCAGATATCGTTTATTGTCCTGGAACCAGGAGTCCGAAAAGTCTCCATTCGGCGGTATGTCGGCTGGTCGCAAGCGCCGGTCGATGTCTTTCATCACGGTGGTCAGGATTTCAACGTTGGCGATGGCTTCGCCGGCCAGCAGCGCCGTAGACTGCATTTTCGAATCTTTCCGAATCAATCCCGCGGCGTAGAGCGATAGCGGAGCCACGATGTTTCCGATATCGGTAGCCTTGCCCGAAAACGCGTGGTTGAACCCATCGAACGAAGATGTCTTGCGGAAATAGGGAGCGGTCTTGGGATCCAAGGCTACCAGGCCCGCCGTGACACCCACAATCGCGACCGCGGGAATCCAAACTTTTCGTTGCCGGAGTTTCGTCGGAAACATCCAAATCTGTTTCTGATCGCTGGCCAGGTTCGGCACGAGCTTGGTCCAGGACACGGGGCGATCCGTTTGCGCCTGCGGATCCGCGGGAGGCGGATCGGGGGCTTGGCCCAGCAGGCTTGCAGCGAGGGCAAGCGCCAGCGTCGGTGCAAGCGCCGTCTTTATTGACATCTGGGATTAGCTCTCACCACTCTACCGGTTATCGCTGCCCAGTCGCACTGTCTACGGGAACGATCTTGGCGGCCTCAGCGGTATCCCCTGGGACCATCAGAATTGTTGCGCCTTCCGCGATCCCCTGAACGATCTCCGCGCGATCGCCATAGTCTCGTCCAATCGCCACCTTTTGAAGATGCACGGTCCCGTCCGCCTGCACCACGGCTACTTGCGCACCGTCGGATCGCACGATCAGCGCCAGCGCCGGAATCAGGAGCGGAGGATTGGAACGCGCGCTGCTTAGGTCGACTTCCGCGTACATGCCCGGGAACAGCGCACCGTCGGCGTTAGGCACGGCGACTTCCACCAGCATCGTCCGGCTGGATGGATCGAGCGCGTTCGCCGTTCGGGCGACCGTACCCAGGAATCGCCGGCCGGGAAAATTCGAGAGAGTCAACTGAGCAGCTTGACCGGTATGGATCGAACTCGCGTTAACTTGCGGAACGTTGACGTAAGTGCGAAGCGTCCCGGTTTGCGCAATTCGGTACAGAAGCGTGCTGCCGGTACTCACAAGCGCGCCCAAGTCCACATTACGCACGGTGATCACGCCATCGAACGGCGCCTTAACGATACGGTAGCCCTGAACATCCTGAAGGCGAGCGAGATTCGCTTGGGCAGCGGTAACATTGCTGCGCTGCGCCGCGATCGCTTTTTCAAGCGCCTGAACGTTGGCGTTCTGCGACGTGAGCTGCGCCTGATTCTGATCGTTCTCCTGTTGCGAGACGACGCCCTGCGCGGCCAGAGTCTTCCACCGTTCCGCCGTAACGCGAGCCAGGTCGCGATTCGACTTGCCCTGCTCCAGGCTGGCCTGCGCTTGCTCGAGCGATGCTTGGGCCTGCGCGATTGCCGCCTCAGCCTGCAGGATCTGCTGGTCAAGTTCGGGCGCATCGATCTCCGCCAGCGGCTGCCCGGCCCGTACTTTGTCGCCGAGATCCACGTAGCGGTTCTTAAGATAGCCGTCCGCACGAGCCAATATGGGCGCTTCCGTTACGGCTTGCAGGGTGGCGGGAAGTTTCAACTCACTCTGAATTGACGAGCGGCCCACCTTCATCACTTCCATGTGCGGCAGATCTTTGCCGTGATCTTCGGATTCCGCGCGGACCAACGCTTCGCGTTTCTGAAGTGGAATGTATCCCGCGACAAAAGCTCCAACCAGCAGCACTGCGATCCCCAACACGAGCGCAACAATCGTGATCGCGGAAGGCTTCCAGCGTTTCGCTGGCGGCCCGGAAAGACCTTCCTCTTGCTCCCGAAGCCGGCGTTTTAAATCGTCCACCTGCTGCCGCAATTGCTGCTCGGTTTCGGAGCCCGCCTGATGAGGATCGCTATATTTCATCTTGTGTATACACTAGGCTCTTTCCAACAAATCCCATTCCGATTCCACCGCTTCCGTGCGCTCTTCATCTTCCAAACGCCGCTCCTGATCCACGGGAGGCTTGGTGCGCAGATAGCTGTAGAAGATCGGAACCACGAATAAAGTTGTAATCGTCGCGCCCATCAGCCCGCCGATCACGGCGCGGCCCAGCGGAGAATTCTGTTCCCCTCCCTCACCCATCCCCAGAGCCATCGGAAGCATGCCCAGGATCATCGCGGATGCCGTCATCAGGACCGGGCGCAGACGCGCGTATCCGGCAGAAAGCATCGCATCGCGAGCCCCTGAAATGGTCGCACGCTGGTCATTCGCGAACGTGACCATCAGAATGCTGTTGGCCGTGGCCACCCCGACGCACATGATGGAACCCATCAGCGATGGAACGCTCAGCGTGGTCCCGGTGACGAACAGCATCCACAGGATTCCCGCGATCGCACCCGGCAGCGCGGTCAGGATAATGAACGGATCGAGCCACGACTGGAAGTTTACGGCCATCAGGAGATACACCAGTACCACTGCGAAAATCATCCCGAGTGCGAGCCGCACGAACGATGTCTGCATGGTTTCGTACTCGCCCCGCAGGCTAAACGTTGTCCCACGCGGCAACTGCGTCTGTTCCTCCTTCATGATTTTCTCAACTTCGCTGCCCACACTTCCCAGATCGCGGCGATCGACGTTGGCGTAAACATCGAAGACCGGCGCGACATTGTAGTGGTTGATGATGACGGGGCCGTATCCGCGTTCGACATCCACCAAGTTGGAAAGGAGCTGGGTTCCGTTGGGAATCGCTCCGGGATTTCCGTAGGCTTGCGATGCGCCGCTCGGCGAAGAGCTTACCGAAGCGCTTCCGGTGGCCGCCACCCCAGAAAGCGAGCTGGCCGTCGTCATGTTCACGGCGGTGGTCGCCGCCGTAATCGGTGTGCGCAGCAATTCATCTATCGAATCGATGCGGTATTGCGACGTCTGGACACCAACGTTGTAGCTGACGCCGTTCGCCGGGTTCAGCCAGAAGTTCGGAGCCACCTGATTATTTCCGCTAAGCGAAATCAGCATACTGCTGGTGACGTCGCGCTGTGTCAGTCCCAACTGCCCGGCTTTCACCCGATCCACACTCAAATTCAACTGGGGCTGGCTGAACACCTGGTGAATGTGAACATCCGCCGCGCCGGGAATGCGCGCAATCCGCTCCCGCAGCCGCTGGGCGATCTTGTAGTTATTGGGAGCGTCCCGTCCCACCACCTGCAAGTCGATCGGCGCGGGCAAGCCGAAATTCAGGATCTGATTGGTGATATTGGCTGGTTCGAAGAAGAACGCCATGTCGGGGAAGCGCTGATTGAGTCGCTTGCGAAGCAGAACTTCGTAATCCCGGACAGGTCCATGCTTTTCGCGATTCAGAGAAATCAGGACCTCTCCATCCGTGGCCGCGATGTTCGGCACGTCGCCCTGCGCGATGCTTCCCCAGGCGTTCGGGATTCCGATGTTATCGATGATCGTGTCGATTTCCCCGGCCGGAAGCGCGTTGCGGATTTCATGTTCCACATCGGCGAAACGGAACTCGGTCTGCTCGATGCGCGTCCCGGGTGCACTGCGCACGTGCAGCCGTAGCTGGCCGGCGTCCACGCTGGGAAAAAAGTCGCGGCCCACCAATCGCGCCAGCCAGAAAGAACCGAACGAGATCGCCAGAAACAGGATCAGAACCGGCCCGCGATGCCGCAATGAAAAATCGAGCAAGCCAATGTAGCGGTAGCGCAAGCGTTCGAATATCGAGTTTGCGCCCCGATGGATGCTCCAGAGAATTCCTTTGCCTCCATGCCCGCCGGCCTGATACACGGCGGCTTCCGATCGGAGCAAGTGATGCACCATGGTCGGGACCAGCGTTCGCGATAACAAATAAGACGCAAGCATCGCGAACACTACCGCCATCGCCAGTGGCGTGAACAAGTACCGCGCCGTGCCCGACAGCAGCAGCACCGGGACGAACACGATACAAATGGATAACGTCGAAACCAGCGTGGGAACCGCGATCTGCGATGCTCCATCCAGCACCGCACGGACCAAAGGTTTCCGCATGCCGAGGTTGCGATGTGTGTTTTCGATCTCCACTGTCGCGTCATCCACCAGGATGCCGACCGCCAGCGCCAAGCCTCCCAGGGTCATCACGTTCACGGTTTGCCCCAGCAGGCTCAGGATGCAGAGCGAGGTCAGAATCGACAGCGGAATCGAGATCCACACGATCATGGTGCTGCGCCAACTTCCCAAAAACAGCAAGATGACCGAGCCGGTGAGAAACGCCGCGATCAGTGTCTCACGCAATACGCCCCCGATTGCCGATCGGACGAACAGCGATTGATCTCCGAACACGGATAGTTTCAGCGCCGGTGGAATCGTCGCCAGGATCTTGGGAAGCGCGTTCTTCACGGCGTCGACGATGGCCAGCGTCGAAGCTTTGCCGTTGCGCGTCACAGTCAGCAACACGCCGCGAGATCCGTTCGTGCGAACGATGTTCTGCTGGGGTACAAAGCCATCATGGACGGTGGCCACGTCCTTCATATAGATGGTGGCGCCATTGACGGTCTTGATCGGCAGATTGTTGAACTCCGATACAACCGACGGGCTGCTGTTCAGGCGGATCGGATACTCGGTTTGCGCAAACTTCGCCGTGCCCGCGGGCAGGATCAGGTTTTGGAGATTCAAGGCGTTCGAAACATCGATGGGCGAAAGCTGCTTGGCATACAGCTCTTCGAGGTTCAGGTCCACCATGATCTGGCGGTTCTTGCCGCCGAACGGATAGGAGACGTTGGCTCCCTGGACCGTACCCAGCGGAGTTCGGATGAAGTTATTCCCGAGATCGAAGATTTCCTGCTCGGTCAGCGTCTTGCTGCTCAGCCCGAGCTGCAGGATGGGAACGCTAGCCGCGTCGTATTTCAAAACCTGCGGCGGAAACGTCCCGGGCGGCATATTGCGAACCTGTACCTGGCACTGCGTCACGATCTGGGCGAGCGCCAGATCGACTTGAGCGTTTTGATGAAAGTAGACACGGACGACCGCCACCGTCTGATACGACTGGGACTCGATGTGTTCGATATCGGTGACGTTGGAGGTGAGCGAGCGCTCAAAATTCGTGACGATGCGGCTCTCCATTTCCTCTGGAGAAAGCCCGTTGTATTGCCACACGATGCTGACGATAGGGATGTCGATGTACGGGAAAATATCGACCGGCATGCTCGCAATCGCGACGCCGCCCAGGATGGCGATCAGCACCGCCATCACCACGAATGTGTAGGGACGGCGTAGAGCTAACCTGACGATCCACATGGTCTAAAAGTCCCTATTTTTGGGGCAAACTATCATCCTAGCATCGTATGGCGGATGGTCACTCCGCGGGCGGCGAGCTCGTCCAGCAACGTGCTGACGGCGGGCGATATCTCGGTGTCCGCGCTTACAACCAAGGCCCATTCCAGATTCTCTCGAAACTCGCGAACGACAATCTGCCATTCGGCCAATGCGGGCGGCGTGGCCCCGCCGATCTGAATCACGGACCAATGCCGGACAAGCGCGAGGGCGGTATCCCGGTCGGGCAGCGGTCCGCGCACGATGAAATGATTGTCGCCGTGGACAAGAATCCCGACCATGGCTAGCTCACGCCTGAAGGCGAGGATCGGGAACTGGGTAGCCGATCGCAAAGTGGTAAACCACTTGACCTTGTTCGGGGCTGACATGGAGGTAGCGATGCACCTCCTCATCGTAGAACGCACCGATGCCAGTAGCGCCCAAGCCGAGCGCTTCCGCAGCCAGATACAGACGGTGTCCAACAGCGCCCGCTTCGAAATGCACGTAACGGTAACCGCGGTCGCCATGCGCGCGAGCGGCACGGTCGAGATCGCCGATCATGGAAAATGCCACGCAAGCGTTGCCCGCCAGATCCTGCCCGAGACTCAACCCTGCCGCCGCGACGCGCTGGTCGCCCGTTTTGACTAGCTGTAGCTCAGCGTGCTCAGGCCAGAGTCTGTACACGCCGGGTTCGAGCCCGTCAACGCGATGGACGTAGAGATAAAGTTGAATGAACGAAAGCAGAGGCGCGGTGTTCGCGAGCAAAGCCGATAGTTGTGGCGACGATATCGATTGCGTGCCGCCCACGAAGTCCAGCGCTGACCGCCGGCTACGGACAACTTCGCCAAAAGACCGCGTCGACTGGACGGGTGGCGGCAGCTCGATCTCGCCGGAACCGGTCGGAGCCGGCTCGATTGTGGAATTGACGATCCGCTTGGTCGCAGCGTGAATCGCCTCGATACGCGGGTATGGGATCGTTTCTTTCGAAAGCTGATTCGCGGTTCCGCCGTACCAGACGGTCTCGTGGGCATCAGCCTTACACGCAGCGCCTCGAATCTCCACGACTAGCATCGGCCACTCATCGTGACTGAGGCGCAAGGCCTGCGCTATTTCGTCATCCGGGAAATCGACGATCGCCTTGCTTTCGCCTCCCATGGCTTGGGCGTCGAGCGCTAGAGCCTGCCAGGCGTGCCCGATATCGTGCAGGCAATACCGATACGCGCGATCGCGATACTTCCACGCCTCGCGCCACGCGATGCTAGTCAGGATAAATACGATGGGCGCATCGCTATTAGTAATGTGCTGAAAATTGCCGATCGCACGCTGCTCGGCCATGTGTGAGGAAGGACGATAGTGATACAGCCCATCCGGCCAGTCCTTGAGACCGCACGTCACAAAGTGGAATTCCGTAGGGTGCAGATTCCCGGAGGATGGATTCACGCGCAAGGCGTAACGGAATCCGGTGGACGGAACAACCTTGGACGCGCTAATCGCAGCAGAGTAAAAGAGCAGCTGGGAAAGGAATGTGGGGCTATCGGCTGCGGGACATTCGGGGGAAGGAGGATCCGCCGGCAGGTCGAGCACCGGCACGCCCTCATAGTGTCGAAACGGGTCGGGCATGTTCGCCCAATCGAGGACGTGCGGTGTTCGCCGCAGCGACTGAACGCTATGCTTGGTTGCTTCGTGATACTCGCGCCACGTACTACTTGCCAAACTCTTTGATGGCGCGCTCAAACCCTGGTCCGGCGGCCACCAGATCCTGGGGATTCATCGTCGGCCTTACGGTAACTTGCGCGTTGAACGCCAGGAACCA
>Ga0105238_10006887_pt1 | contig 11352 bp, 10 predicted proteins | sample KBSC34metaG_FD_81526 | JGI IMG/M metagenome (GOLD analysis project Ga0105238, IMG submission 81526) | Corn rhizosphere microbial communities from Kellogg Biological Station, Michigan, USA - KBS C3-4 metaG | ecosystem: Host-associated > Plants > Roots > Rhizosphere > Soil | place: Michigan, USA...
GCCCGGCGCCGACGCTGCCGAGCGCGAAATCCGCAGCCGTTGCAGCCGCCGCGGCGTAGCCGATCTCGCGGTAGGGCGCGAAGCGGCCCCAGCCCTTGTCGCCGCCATTCAAGAGATCGAACATGATCGCGCCGGGCACGATCGGAATCAGTGCGCCGCGCACCGCAAAGCCGCGGCCCTGCTCGGCGAGCCAGGCCTGCACCCCGCCGCCGGCCTCGAGCCCGAACGCCGAGCCGCCGGCGAGCGCGATGGCATCGATCCGTTCCACGGTGTTGGCGAGATCAAGCAGCGCGCCCTCGCGGGTGCCGGGCCCGCCGCCGCGCACGTCGATCGCCGCCACCGCCGGCTCATCGAAGATCACGGCAGTAACGCCGGACGCCAGCGCGGCGTCGTCGGCGTGACCGACGCGGACGCCGGCAATATCGGTCAGGAGATTTTTCAAGGAGCAGGTCCGTCAGGCCTTAGTCCCGTCAGGGACCTCGATATCTCGTCACGGGGATATACCAGCCTCGAAAAACGGTTCAACTGTCCAGCGCCATTCGGATCATTCTCGCGAGATCAGACTTGCGGTACGGTTTGGCAAGCAGCAATACGCCGGAGTCGAGACGTCCATGATGAACGATGGCATTCTCGGTATAGCCTGACGTGAACAACGTCTTGAGCGAGGGTCGCCGCTTCAGCGCCTCGTCAACCAGCTGGCGACCATTCATCGACCCGGGCATGATCACGTCGGTGAACAGCAGATCGATGGTGGCAGCGTTGCCGATAGCATCCAAGGCTTCCGCGGCGTTGCGCGCCTCGAGGGTGGTGTAGCCAAGACTCTCGATCTGGGTAATCACATATCGACGCACGAGTGCGTCGTCCTCCACGATCAGGACTACCTCGTGCCCCCCTTCGATGCGCGGTGAGGCCGACAACTCCGCGGTAGTCTGATGCAGTCCGGTTGCTCGCGGCAGGTAAACCTTGACGGTCGTCCCGTGACCTTCCTCGCTGTAAATCTTGATATGCCCGTTGGACTGCTTGACGAAGCCAAAGACCATGCTGAGACCAAGGCCCGTGCCCTTGCCGACTTCCTTGGTGGTAAAGAAGGGATCGAAGACCTTTTCCAGGTCTGCGGCAGGGATCCCGGAGCCGGTATCGCTCACGGCAATCATGACATAGTTTCCCACCGTGACCTCGCTGTGCATGTTTGCGTAGCCTTCATCGAGATAAACGTTGTTGGTCTCGAGTGCGAGCTTGCCACCGGCCGGCATGGCATCGCGGGCATTCAGCGCAAGGTTCAGTAGTGCGGTCGTGAGCTGGCCTGGATCGACCAAGGCCGTCCATGCGTCTGCTGCAAGCAGCGGGGCGATTTCGATTTGCTCACCGAGCGTCGGCTGCAGCAACTTCTGGGTTTCAAGGATCAGCGCATTGACGTCGACCTCGCGCGGCTGCAGCGGCTGTTTGCGGGCAAATGCGAGCAGATGCTTGGTCAGGCTGGCACCGCGTTCCGCGGCTTCGTCGATCATCTTGGTGATAGCGGCGAGCTGCGGGCGGTCGGCGACGGCATCGGCCAGAATCCCGACGGTCCCCGTGATGACGGTCAGGATATTGTTGAAGTCATGAGCGATGCCGCCAGTCAACTGGCCGACAGCTTCCATCTTTTGGGCCTGCCGAAATTGCGCTTCCGCGGCGTGTTTTTCCGTAAGATCGCGACCGACGAAGAAATGCCGCCGCACCGGTTCCGACCACGTCCCCATCCACGACAGCATCACGGCCCGGCCGTCCTTGTGGACATAACGTGTGTCGAAGTTGCGCATATCGTGCCCGCGCCGCGCCGACCGCATCTCGTTCCGGGTGCTGTCAAGATCATCGGGATGGATGAATTCGACCGCGCTGTGCCCGATCATTTCCGCAGGCTCATAACCGAGGATCGCCATGGAACTCGGGCTGACCTGAACAAAATTTCCCGCGGTATCCGTGACCAGGATCAGGTCCTGCGAAGTCTCAAAGATTCGCCGTCGCTCCTCGATTTCCTGATTAAGCGCCTTCTGCGTCCTTTTGCTCTCGCTGATATCGTGCGCAATCTTGGACGCTCCAACAATCTCCCCCGCAGACGATCTGATCGGAGAGACGCTCAGCGAAACATGCACCTCTCTGCCGTCCTTGTGCAGCCGCAAGGTTTCGTAATGTTCGATCTCTTCACCCCGAGCTATTCGATCGAGGATTTCGCGCACCTCGGCGCGCCTGTCAGGCGGGACGATGATATCGATGTGATTGCCGACCGCTTCCGTTGCGGAAAATCCATACAGCCGTTCGGCCGCCCGGTTCCAGCCGGTGATGGCGCCGTCAAGCGCTTTTGTGATGATGGCATCATTGGACGATTCCACCACCGCGCTGAACAGGCCCTCGCGCTCGATGTGGCGATCCCGTTCCGAGGCGGCCCGCTGTCGCAGCGTGACGAGCAGGCGAGACAACTGCGCCTGCAGGCCGACATTGTCGATCAGCAACACCGCCAGAACGAAACTTGCCGCACAGAGTCCGTAGATCCGGCCGACATAAAATCCCAGATCGAATCTCGCCACGTTGACGATCGCTGACAATGCGATGTCAAACAGCCAGGCACACAGGACGACCATGAGCCAGATGTCGATCACGGAATGCGACCGCCGAAACCATAGGACCAGCAGGGCCGCGAGACTAAGAGACCACACCGCCGACACGACGCCGATCATGGTGGATGTATAGTGCCCCTCGCTCAGCAGCGTCGGCAGCATGTCATGTCTGGCGGTAACCACCCAAGCCAGGGCTGATATCGCAACGACGACCGCAACGACGCTCCCGAGGATCGCTCGGCCGGCCGATCCGGTTATTTTGGCGCCGCCATCCCGGTCTTTCAGCAGCCCATAACCGAGCGCCAGAAGAGGAAATCCGCCATGCCAGATCATATAGAGCCAGACCGTTGTCTGCGGTCCGGCGCCTAAAAGTCCAGCGGGCGCAAACAGGCCTGGAAAGGTCAGAGCGTGAACGACCGCCGCGGCTGCGGTGAACAAATATCCGCTCGCAAGCAGCAGCAGGGCCCGCGACCGCAAGACGCCGAACTGCGAAAACAGCAGGACAGCGGTGATAAGGTCGTTGATCGCGAGCGCGGATTGATAACTCGCAACGAATGCCGGAACCGGAGCAAGCGGAACACCGGCAAAAGGCACCGCACATGCGAAGAGAACCGACGAGACGCCGACAACGGCAACCGCGGCCGTACGATCGCGACTTGTCGCCGGCAAGGTGGAGAGAAAGATGATCCGGTCGTTACCTGCGTGCACTTATGGTCTCCCACATGAACGCATCCGCAAAACCCGCTTGTCGACTAGATATGCCAATATCTGCAGAAGGAAAATGCCTCCTTGCGACTCGACGCTTCAACCCAAGGTTACATATCTCTTAATTTGGGGCCAAGAGCCAGAGGATTGGCTGACCAGAGTAACCGCATCTTTACTCACAAGTCGAATAATACCCGCGGGTTTGTCGCAAATCGCAGGCGCCGTCGTAGGCTGGTTTGGAGCGCATCCGGGACCCCGTTATGCCCCGCATTCTTGTTATTGACGACCAATCCGATGTGCGGGCGATGATCTCCATCGTGCTGCGGATCAACCACTTCGATATCGTGGAAGCCGCGAGCGGCGCCGCAGGACTAAAAGAGTTCGAAAATTCCCGATTCGACCTCGTGATCGTCGATATCTTTCTGCAGGGAATGAACGGTTTCGACATCATCACGGTGATGCGCGAACGCATTCCGGATTTGCCGATCGTCGCGATATCGGGAATGACGACACTCGACTTTCTCTCCGCATCGCCCGAACTTTCCAACGTCATATGTCTGCAGAAGCCGTTTCGCCCGAATGAGCTGGTCCGTGCGATCGAAGCGGCGTGCAGGCTATCGCGGCCCTCTGCTACCGTAGACATAGATGTCGCCTAGCTGATTTTCCGGTCCGGGCTTCTGCACTTGCGGTGAACACAAAAACGCCCCGGCGAGCCGGGGCGTTTGACGTCGTGAAGGGTTTATCGAGCCTTACGATCCCTTCGGATTGATCTCGGTGTAGTTGCCCTTGGCGTCCCATTTGTAGACGACATAGTCGATTTGCTTGATGTCGCCCTTGGCATCGAACTCCATCTTGCCGATCACGGTATCCCACGCGCCGCCCTTGATCGTGTCCATGACTTTCTTCGGATCGGTGGTGCCGGCTTTCGCCACCGCCTGCGACCAGACCTGCATGGCGGCATAGGTGTAGAGCGTGTAGCCCTCGGGGTCGATGTTCTTGGCCCTGAACCGCTCGACGATGGCCTTGGCGGTCGGCTTGTTGCGGGGGTCGGGGCCGAATGTGAACAGCGTGCCTTCGCCGGCGGGGCCGGTGATCGACGCGAACTCCTTGTCGGCCAACGCATCGCCGGCCATCAGGGTGGTCTTCAAGCCCTGATCGCGCATCTGGCGCACGATCAGTCCGGATTCCTGGTGGTAGCCGCCGACATAGACCAGGTCGATATTGTCGCGCTTCATGCGCGAGACGATCGCAGTGAAGTCCTTGTCGCCCTTGTTGTAGGACTCGAACATCTTTTCGGTAAAGCCGGCCTTGTTGAGCGCCTTCTTGGTTTCGTCGGCGAGGCCTTTGCCGTAGGTGGTCTTGTCGTTGAGGATGGCGACGTTCTTGCCCTTGTAGAATTTTGCGATGTAGTCGGCGGCGACCAGGCCCTGCTGATCGTCACGGCCGCAGACCCGCGCCACGTTCCAGAGCTTGCGCTCGGTGAACAGCGGATTGGTGGAGGCCGGCGTAATCTGCAGCACATTGCCGTCGGCATAGGCTTCCGACGCCGGGATCGACGACGAAGAACAGTAGTGGCCGGCAACGAACGGGAGTTTCGCGCTGGCGAACTTTTCCGCCACCGAGCGCGCCTGCTTGGGATCGCAGGCATCGTCGCCGACTTCCAGCGCCAGTTTCTTGCCGAGCACGCCGCCGGCGGCGTTGAGGTCCGCCACCGCCTGTTCGGCGCCGTTCTTCATCTGCCGTCCGAACGCGGATTCGCTGCCCGTCATGGGGCCGGCCACTCCGATGGTGATGTCCTGCGCAAGTGCTGTTGTCGACAGCGCAAACGATGCGCCCAATGCCAGGCCGATGAGTTTCAATGAATTCATGAGGAGTCCTCGCGGGTAGATCGCTACGGGAAGCACCCGGGCAGGCCGGGTTCGAAAGATCGCGGCTATTGTCGGCTGATTTTGCCGTGAAGTCACCGGCAATTTTCAGGCAAATCCATTCACCTTGGGTCGCCGGGACGACCCGTTGGGGCTCTGGCTTATCTCCGCCTTCCGCCTTCCAGATAGGCAGCGCGGATTTCCGGACGCTGCAGCAGTTCCGCGCCGGTTCCGCTCAGCGTAATCAGGCCGTTGACCATGACATAGCCGCGATGGGCCAGCCGCAGCGCGTGATTGGCGTTCTGTTCCACGATCAGCACCGTGAGACCGTCGCGCCGGTTCAAAGTCCGGATTGCGTCGAAAATCTGGCGCGCGATCAGCGGGGCCAAGCCCAGCGAGGGCTCGTCCAGCATCAACAGGCGTGGGCGGCTCATCAAAGCGCGGCCGATCGCCAGCATCTGCTGTTCGCCGCCCGATAGCGTACCGCCGCGCTGGGTCAGGCGCTCCTTCAGCCGCGGGAACAGCGTGAAGACGCGGTCGAGGCCGGCGGCGCGGTCGGCCTCGCTTCCCTCGGTGGCGTCGGCGCCCATCTGCAGGTTCTCCGCGACGCTCATGCGCGGGAAGATCCGGCGGCCTTCGGGCGCCTGCGCAATGCGTAGCCGGGCGATTTGATGGGTCGGCACATCGGTGATATCTAGGCCATCGAACTCGATCTGGCCGGCGCGGGCGCGCGGCTTGCCGAAGATCGTCATCATCAGCGTCGACTTGCCGGCGCCGTTGGCGCCGATCAAGGCGACGATTTCGCCCGAGTTGATCTCGAGATCGACGCCTTTCAGCGCCTCGATGTTGCCGTAGGCGGCGCGCAGGCCGCGGATCGCGAGCAGGGGCTGAGTCATGTTGCGCCCCCCTCGTCAGGAGCGGGAGCCGACGTCGCACTCCCTCCCCCTGAAAGGGGGAGGGTTGAGGTGGGAGTCGCCGCTTGGACAAGCCTTTCCGCATGCGCGAGGAGGTCGCTGAGCACGCCGTCTAAGTTCGACAGAACATCGTTGTTCCAATAGCGAACGACCACGACACCTCTTTCGGCAAGCCAGCCTGTACGACGGTCGTCCGCTTGCTTCACTTGTTCGGCGTCTTGTCCGCCATCGACTTCGACCGCCAAGCGGAGGCTCGGGCAATAGAAGTCAAGCGTGAACGGGCCGACCGGATGCTGCTTCTTGAAGTGAAGGCCTTTGAGCTGATCACGACGCAGCGAATGCCATAGCCGCAATTCAGCATCCGTCATGTTGCCCCGCAGTTTTCGGGCGCGCGCGGTCATCGCTCGCGTGCGCGAAAAGCGGGACCCCCTCCCGCCCGCTTCGTGGTCGACCTCCCCCTTGCAGGGGGAGGTTGGAAGTTTATCAGTTGGCGCGGTCACGTGCCGCTCTCCATCACCGCGATCGCCTCTTCCTCGTCGGCGCCCAGATAGGCCGCGATCACCTTGGGATCGTCCCGGACGTCCTGCGGCGAGCCTTCGGCGATTTTCACGCCGTAGTCCATCACCACGACGTGGTCGGAGATTTCCATCACCACCGACATGTCGTGCTCGATCAGCAGGATCGAGACGCCGTGGTCGGCGCGGATTGCGAGCAACAACTCGCTGAGCGCGGCACTTTCACGCGTGTTGAGTCCAGCGGCCGGCTCGTCCAGGCACAAAAGCGCGGGTTCGGTGCACATCGCGCGCGCGATTTCGAGACGACGCTGGTCGCCATAGGGCAAATTGCCGGCGGCATCGTCGGCGCGCTCGAGCAGTCCGATGCGATCGAGCCAGAGCGTGGCCTGATCGATCGCGCGTTTCTCGGCCGAGCGCCAGGATGGCGCGCCGATCAACCCGAGGAAGGTCAGGCCCGAGGCCAACATCAGCGCATTGTGCTGGGCGACCATCAGGTTTTCCAGCGCGGTCATGCCGGGAAACAGCCTGATGTTCTGAAAGGTGCGCGCGACTTTTGCCTGCTTTGAAATCCGGAAATCGTTCAGCCGTTCGAGCCGGATGTCGCGACCATCATCATGGGTCAGCCGCATCGCGCCTGATGTCGGCTTGTAGAACCCGGTGATGCAGTTGAACACGGTGGTCTTGCCGGCGCCGTTCGGCCCGATCAGCGCGGTGATGTTGCGCCGCTCGGCGCCAAACGACAGATCGTTGACGGCGACGATGCCGCCGAAGCGCATTGTCAGACGATCGACGGAAAGAATGCAATCGCCGCTCATCCGTGCCCCTCCTTGACGAGGTCGGATGAGATAGCCTGACTATGCCGCAGGAAGACGGTCGGAGCGCGGTGGCCGATCAGCCCACGCGGCCGCCAGATCATCAACAGCACCATCGCGACGCCGAACACCAGCATGCGATATTGGTCGAGACCGCGAAACAGTTCGAAGCCGCCGATCATGGTGAGCGCCGCGAGCGCGACGCCGAGCTGCGAACCCATGCCGCCGAGCACGACGATCGCCAGCACCAGCGCCGATTCCTGGAAGGTGAAGGATTCCGGGCTGATAAAACCCTGCCGTGTCGCGAAGAAGGCGCCGGCGAACCCGCCGAACATGGCGCCCGTCGCGAACGCCGTCAGTTTGGTGGTGGTGGTGTTGATGCCGAGCGCGCGACAGGCGACCTCGTCCTCGCGCAACGCCTCCCAGGCGCGGCCGATCGGCAGGCGGCGCAGCCGGATCGTCACCCAGTTGGTCAACAGCGCCAGCGCCAGGATCAGGTAGAACAGAAACACGATGCGGTGGGTCGTCGAGAATTCGATGCCGAGCCTTGCCGCAAGGCCGTCGTCGCCGGGCGTCAGCGGAATGCCGAACAAGGTCGGCCGGGGAATGCCGGTGACGCCGTTCGGGCCGCCGGTCAGGCTCTGCCAATTGATGATGACGAGACGGATGATCTCGCCAAAAGCCAGCGTAACGATGGCGAGATAGTCGCCGCGCAGCCGCAGCACCGGAAAACCGAGCATGACGCCCCAAAGTGCTGCGAGGATGCCGGCCAGCGGCAGGCAGACCCAGAACGACAGGCCGAAATTGGTTGCCAGCAGCGCGTAGGAATAGGCGCCGACGGCGTAGAAAGCCACGTAGCCGAGGTCGAGCAGCCCGGCGAGGCCGACCACCACGTTCAGCCCCCATCCCAGCATCACATAGGTCAGCACCAGAATGCCGAGATCGAGGATGTAGCGCTGATTGTAGAAGATCACCGGCACCAGAAACGTGAAGATCAGGAGCACCGGCGCGATTCCGCGCCGTGCGACCGCAAGCGTCTTTTGCACGGACGGCGGCACGATCCTGATGGTGCCGACCGGTCCCCACCATTGCCGCAGCAATTCGACGATGATGCTGCCCCCGAACACGGCGCCGACCATGGCTGCGAGATCGCCGAACCTCGTCCAGTAGATCAATTGCCCGGTGGGCCCCGCTTCGGTGCGGATACCGATCATCAGCGAAAACAGCACTAGCGCCACCAGCGCGCTGATCAGGGCTTTCTTGAAGATGAATGCGGCGCCGGGCGCGCGCGAAGCAAGCGTTGGTTCGGGCGCGGGTGCTGTCACGCCGCCGCCTGTCAAACTTTTTCAACTTCGGGCCGCCCCAACAGGCCGGTCGGAAGGAAGATCAGCACGATGATCAGAATCGAGAACGCCGCGACGTCCTTGTATTCGACCGAGAAATACGCCGACCACATCGTCTCGATCAGGCCGATCGCAAGCCCGCCCAGCATGGCGCCGGGCAGCGAACCGATGCCGCCGAGAACCGCCGCGGTAAAGGCCTTGATGCCGGCGACAAAGCCCATGAAGAAATCCACCAGGCCGTAATACAACAGGTACATCATGCCCGCGACCGCGGCGAGCGCGGCCCCGATGACGAAGGTCATGGAGATGGTGCGGTCGACATCGACGCCGAGCAGCGCTGCCATGGTCTGGTCCTGTTCGCAGGCGCGCATGTCGCGGCCGAGCCGGGTCCGCGCCACCAGCCAGGTGAAGATCGCCAGCAGCACGATGGTGGTGATGACGACGATGATCTGCACATTGGACAGCCGCACCACGAATCCGTCCCGATCGAACAAGCTGTAGCCGCCGGTGATGATCGGCGGTACCGGCTTGACCCGCGCTCCCTGCGCAATTTGCGAGTAATTCATCAGCACGAATGACATGCCGATCGCCGACAGCATCGGCGCAAGCCGGAACGAGTGCCGCAGCGGCCGGTAGGCGATGCGCTCCACCGTCCAGCCGTAGAGGGCGGTGATCGCCATCGATACCAGCAGCACGATCAGCAGGATCACGGGAACCACGGTGAGGCCGATCGAGACCAGGATCAGGAAAGAGATCAGCGCGATGAAGCCGCCGATCATGAAGATGTCGCCATGAGCAAAATTGATCATGCCGACGATGCCGTAGACCATGGTGTAGCCGATCGCGATCAGGCCATAGATCGAGCCGAGCACAATGCCGTTGATCAGTTGCTGGGCGAAATAGTCCATGCGCCGCCGCTGTTCGAGCATTTTCCGGCAAAGTGGAATCCGGTTTGCCGCAAGAAAATGCTTCACCTTCAAAGCCGCGGCGGTGGCCCCGGCAGCCGGAACGACGCGTCGTCTCATTTTCTAACAGTGGGAACCCGGTGCGGCAACAGCGCGAAGTGCGGCTTAAAGGGCTTGTACATAGGTAGTTTTTTTTCGGTCCCACGGTTCCCTCCGCCACAGTCGCGCCAAGCCAGCGTCACGCAATGATCCCGGCGGAACCGAAGTTTCCCTGAAACCAACGCCGGGCTTTTCGGTTGTTTCCGGTTACGTTCAACCACGGAGATCCCGATGTCCAACCAGAACCAGAATCCGGGCCAGCAGAATCAGAACCCGGGTCAGAAGCCCGGCCAGCAGCAGGGCGGCGGCCAGAAGCCCGGACAGCAACAGCAAGATCCGAACCGTCAGGGCCAGCAGGGCCAAAATCCCAATCAGCAGGGCAAGGGCGGTCGCTAGTTCGGACCGGATTAAGCGAGAGCAGGAGGGTCCCGCCGAAAGGCGGGACTTTTCTTTTGCGGGTCGTGATGTCCGACACATCCTTCATAAGTCGTGTCGGCGATCGCCGGACGACGCGTGAAAGACGTGATTGCGGCAATTGACCGGAGGTAGCGGCGTCCGCGATCCCCGCCATTAAGGTAAACAAAAGGTTTAAATTGCCCCTCGCAGTTTAAGCGGGTTACCTCGCCGTTCAGCCGCCGCTCCGGTTCGGAGCCTGCGGACAAGCGGGAAGCGACATGTCTACAAACTGGCGGATCAGTTCGTTCAATGGCGCGCTGCTGGCGGCCTATTTTATTCCGACCTGGACCATTGTCGCCTTCAAGATCATGATTTCGCCAATCCAGGGCCTCTATGAACGGCCGAATATATCCGTCGCGCTGTTCATCAGCGATCATCTGCAATTGGCGGCGGTGACGACCGTCCGCTTCGCGTGGCTGCTGGCCTTGGGCAAGCTCACCGTCGCCGCATTTTTCGCGGTCTTTCTGGTTTTCATCACCCGCGCCTCGATCCGCAAAAGCGGCGGCTGCGACGAAGCGCTGGCCATTGCCCTTGCCATCGGCAGCGTGATCAGTTTTGCCAGCATGGTAATGGCATCGCAGGTCGGCGAGAGCGCCGCACTTCGGCTGCATGCGACAGAACTATTGCTGCTGCTCGGCACCGCAATCGTGTTGCTGGTCGAACGTCCCGTTTCGCCGCAGCTCGATCGCAGCGTGGCCGCAGATGATCTATCCCTTCAGCAGCCCCAACTCGCTGAGCACCGCTGACGCTTCCTTGACGGCGTGATTGGCGGCGGGCACGCCGCAATAGATCGCCTGCTGCAGGACGATCTCCTTGATGTCATCGGGCGTGAAGCCGCCTTCGGTCAGCGCCGCGCGCACATGCAGACGAAATTCGTCCCATTGGCACAGTGCCACCAGGCTTCCGATCACCAGGATGCGGCGGGTACGTTCGTCGAAATGCGGCCGGGTCCAGATATCGGCCCAGGCATGCCGCGTGATCAGGTCGATGAAGTCGACATTGAAGGAATTCAGGTTGGCGGCCGATTTATCGACCCAGGCATCGCCGAGCACCTTGCGGCGCTGCGCCATGCCGGCATCGCGGCGTTGTTGATCGTCCATGGTTTCTCCTTGTCATTGCGTGGAGCGAAGCGACCAAGCAACCC
>Ga0105238_10006888_pt1 | contig 11350 bp, 9 predicted proteins | sample KBSC34metaG_FD_81526 | JGI IMG/M metagenome (GOLD analysis project Ga0105238, IMG submission 81526) | Corn rhizosphere microbial communities from Kellogg Biological Station, Michigan, USA - KBS C3-4 metaG | ecosystem: Host-associated > Plants > Roots > Rhizosphere > Soil | place: Michigan, USA...
CGACGGCAAAAGCGTCGCCTTCATCGGCGGGCTGATGAGCGATTGGGGCTCGGTGGGCGGCGATGTCTATAAAAAAACGCTGACGGGCGGCGCGCCTGCCGATGTCACGCCGGGCTACAAAGGCACCTTCCAGGGGCTGGACTGGCGCGGCGGCAATCTCGTGGCCACGGCTCTGATCGGCGACAAGGCCGCCGCCGTCACCATCGATCCTGCAGCCAAATCCGTGCAGGTCCATTGGTCCGCCCCGGTGAGCACAAGCGCCCAGACCTTCAACGGCCCCATCGCCTTCAGCGCCGATGGCGCCATCGCCGCCACGGTGATGCAGGACTTCACCCATGCCGAAGAGATCGCGCGCGGCAAGCTGCCCGCGCTCGCGCCCATAACGCACGAGAATGCGAAACTGGCCGCCAGCGTGTCGGCGGAAAGCGTGCATTGGAAGAATGACGGCTTCGACGTGCAGGGCTGGCTGGTCAAGCCGACGAAAGTGACGCCCGGCAAGCATCCCATGATCACTATCGTGCATGGCGGCCCTTCGTCGGCGTCGCGGCCTCGCTTCATCGCGGGCGGCGGCCAGCACGGCACCGGCTTTGATTTCGTGGGGCCGTTCATCGCCAAGGGTTATTTCGTTTTCTATCCGAATCCGCGCGGCTCTTATGGCCAGGGCGATGCCTTCACCCGCGCCAATATCCGCGACTTCGGGCGGGGCGATCTGCGCGACATTCTGGCGGGTATCGATGCGGTGGAGAAAAACGCGCCGGTGGACGATGCGCGGCTGGGCCTTTACGGCCATTCCTATGGCGGCTGGATGAGCATGTGGGCCAATACCCAGACGCGGCGCTTCAAGGCCATCGTGGCGGGCGCGGGCATCGCCAACTGGACCAGCTATTACGGCCAGAACGGCATCGACAAATGGATGATCCCTTTCTTCGGCGCCTCGGTCTATGACGATCCGGTGGTTTATCGCGACGCCTCGCCCATCGAATTCATCAAGCAGGCCAAGACGCCGACTCTGGCCTATGTGGGCGAGCGCGATGTCGAATGCCCCGCGCCGCAATCGGTGGAATATTGGCATGCCCTCAAAACCATCGGCACGCCGGTCAAGCTGATGATCTATGCCGGCGAAGGCCATCGCTTCCGCAAGCCCTCCAACCTGGAAGATTTGCGCGCGCGAGTGGTGGACTGGTTCGGGCTGTATCTCAGGGAGAAACAGTCCTGATCTGATCTCTGGCCCGCCAGGCCAGGATCGCCACCACCAGCACCACCAGCGGCACGGCAACGCCGAACTCGTCGATCATGTAAGGCGTGATCTTCCCCTTGGCGCCGGTCAGCGGCGTGAAGAAATTCTGGATGAAGACATTGTGGCTGGCATGAAACAGCATGCAGGGCCAGACGCTGTTGGAACGTAGCCGGAGCCAGGTGAGGATCACGCTCGACGCGACCACCATCACCGTGAAGCAAGACAAAGCGAACCACCATTCCGTGGCGCTGTTGTAGTCGGCAAACAGCAGCAGCGGCATGTGCCACGCCGCCCACACCAGGCCCGCCAGGACCGCGCCCCTGGTAAAGCCGAACTGTCCAACCATGCGGGGCGTCATGAAGCCCCGCCAGCCGATCTCTTCGCCCAGCGCTCGCGCGCCGCCGCCGATCATGCCGGTGGTGCCGGTCAGGATGAAATAGAGCGGCACGAACAAAGGACCGGGCTGCCAGCCCAAACGCCCCGCCAGCCGGTCGATGGCGGCGGGATCGGGAAACGTCCCCAGGCCCAGGCTCCACACCGCGATATAGGCGATCAGGGCATAAGCCAGCGGCAACAGATATCCGTAAGCGGCATATTTGCCTCCGAACCGCGACAGGCCCAGCGTTTGGATGTCCAGGCGGTGCCAATAGATGGTGAGAAAGGCCGCCAGCGCCGGGCACCACATCAGGGCTTCGACATAATGACCTCCGCCCGCCATCAGATGGCCGGCCTGGATGATCAGGGCATAGAAAATGCTGCTGAGCAGCAGAACCAGCACCAGATATGTGGCAAGCCCCGATGTCCGCTTTCCCATGCGATGCCCCTGCTCGCGACGTTTCCCCGCTTGCAAATACGATAGGCTTCCCGCCCCGCCTTTGCCAACCGGCCTTATTCTTCGTTAGATGCGCGGGGAAACGGGGGAAAACACAATGGTCCGGAAGTTGGCCTTCATCGCGGTCGCCATACTTGCCGTCGTGGTGCTGGCGGCGGCCTATGCGCCCTATGTGAATTTCGAACTGTCGCCCTGTCTCAGCCACCACACCATTGTCGATCCCGCCACCCCGCCGCTTCAAAAAGGTCGCATGGTGACCGACTATTTCTCGGTCGAAGATCTGGGCCAGAACACCTATGCGATCGGCGAGCCACGCTACTATCAGCAGAATTACGCCTATCTGATCCTGGGGGAGAAACGCGCCTTCCTGTTCGATTCCGGTTCGGGCACGCGCGACATCAGCCCGGTGATCAAATCGCTCACCAGCCTGCCGGTGACAGTGATGGTCTCGCATCTGCATTTCGATCATCTGGGCGGGATCGGGCCTTTCAGGCATGTGGCCATGATCGATTTGCCCGAGACCCGCGCCGACATGCATGACGGCCTTTTCACGCCCGGCCGCTATGAATATTCCGGCCTCGCCGACAAAAAGGTTCGGCCTAGCTTCCCCATTGCCGAATGGATCAAGCCCGGCGGCACCATCGATTTGGGCGGGCGGGTGCTGACGGTGCTGAACACGCCGGGCCACACGCCCAGCTCGGCCTCGATCTACGATCCCGCCGTCAAGCGGCTTTTCACCGGCGATTATATCTATCCCACTACGCTCTATGCCTTTTCGCCGGGCACCAGCATGTCGGCTTATCACGCCACGGCTGAGCGTCTGCTGGCGACCATTCCCGCCGATACCATTCTTTGGACCGCGCATTGCTGCCGCAAGGATGGCGGCATCCTGGCGCCCTGGCTGGCGATGAAGGATTTGCGCGAAATGGACAATCAGCTGGTGAAAGTGAAAGCCGGCGAAGTGCCCCATACCGGCTTTTATCCCCGCGTCTATCCGGTCAACGACCAGATGACGTTGGCAACGGGCTTTCCCTGGAACAATCCCTGAGCGGGAGACACGACATGCCGATCGATCGCCGTTTCCTCATTATCGGAGGCGCGGCAACGCTGGCGCTGGGCGTCACGTCAGCCGCTCGGGCCACACCCGTCCTGTCAGCGCGCAATTTCGGCCTGCGTCCCGCCGATGCGCCCCGCCGCAATGCCTGGATGGAAATCGATGCCGCCGCCTTCGAGCATAATATCGCGGAGGTGCGCAGCATCCTGGGCGATGGCGGCGTGGGGCTTTGCGCCATCATGAAGGCCGACGCCTATGGCAATGGCTTGGACCTGCTGATGCCATCGGTACTGAAGATGAAAATCGCCGCCATCGGCTTCGCCAGCAATGAAGAAGCGCGCATTGCGCGGCAAATGGGTTTCAAGGGAAGGCTGATCCGGGTGCGCACTGGCACGCCGGACGAAATCGAGGATGGTTTTGCCTTTCGCATCGAAGAACTGGTGGGAAATCCCGTGGCCGCCGCGCGCATCGCCCAGGCCTGGCGGCGCAAAGATGCCACGCGCCCCTTGCCCATCCATCTATGCCTCAATGCCGGCGGCATGAGCCGCAACGGCGTCGAGCTGAAAGCCGATTATGGCAGAACAGATGCCCGCGCGATTCTCGAGACGGCGGGGCTGAAGATCGTGGGGCTGATGACCCATTATCCCACGGAAGACAAAGACGACATCCTTCGCCAGCTCGCCCGCTTCGACCAGGACACCCAATGGCTGAAAGCCAATGGTCTGCCGCCGGGCCCCCCGGCGCGCCACACCGCCAACACCTTCGCCACCTTGCATCATCCCGAAACCCGGCTGGACATGGTGCGGGTGGGCGGCGCGCTCTATGGCGATACCAGCGCCGATTTCCTGGCCCGCTTTCGTCCCACCATCACCTTGAAGTCGCGGGTGGCGGCGGTAAATCATTTTCCCGCCGACGAAACCGTCGCTTATGACCGCACCTATCGCCTCACCCGCGATTCCTTTCTGGCCAATATTCCCATCGGCTATTCCGACGGCTATCGCCGCAGCCTCTCCCACGCCAACCAGCCGGATTTCCCCAACGAGGGAAAGAACGACACCCAGGTCCTGATCGGCGGGCGGCGCTATCCGGTGGTGGGCCGCGTCACCATGAACACCTTGATGGTGGACGTGACCGGCGACCAGGACCGCATCAAACTGGAAGACGAAGTGGTGCTGTTCGGGCGCCAGGGCAGTGAAATGATCACCCAGGCGGAGCTTGAGAAGAATTCAGCCTCCTATGGGCCCGATCTTCTGGCCGTGCTCGGCAATTCCTTGCCCAAGGTGCTGAAGAAAGCCTGAGGACGATGACCACCCGCCCGCGCATTGAATCGGTCGATGTGGTGCGCGGCGTCGCCATTATTCTGATGGCGCTGGATCATAGCCGCGATTTCTTCGGCGACCTTGCCGCCGATCCCACCGCCTTGGCCACCACCACGCCCGCGCTGTTCTTCACCCGCTGGATCACCCATTTCTGCGCCCCCGCCTTCTTTCTCCTCACCGGCACCGGCGCCTGTCTGGCGCTCGGCAAGATGCCGAAAGCGGAATTGGCCCGCTATCTCGTCACCCGCGGGTTATGGCTGATTTTTTTGGAACTGGTGGTGATGCGCTTCGCCCTGCAATTCAACATCGATTATCAGGTCACCATCGTCACGGTGTTGTGGGCGCTGGGCTGGGCGATGATCGCGCTGGCGGGACTGATCTGGCTGCCCATTCCCTTGATCGCCGCCATCGGCATCGTCATGGTCGCAGGGCACAACCTGCTGGACGGAATTTCCGCCGCAAGCTTCGGCCCGCTGGCGCCGCTTTGGACCATCCTTCACGCGCCCGGCATTGTCTTCAACAATGGCCGCTTTCTGGTCGTGATCTCATATGTGCTCATCCCCTGGACGGGCGTCACGGCGCTGGGCTTCTGCCTGGGCACGCTATTCCAGGAGGACGCGGAGCGGCGCAGGGCCTGGCTGCTGTGGCTGGGCATCGGCCTGAGCGTAGCTTTCCTGATCCTCAGGCTTGCCAATCTCTATGGCGATCCTGCACCTTGGGTCTGGCAAAGATCACCGCTCTGGACCCTGATCTCTTTCCTCAATGTGACGAAATATCCCCCGTCCCTGCTCTTCCTGCTGATGACTTTGGGCCCGGTGCTGCTTCTGCTGCGCGCGTTCGAAACCCGCACGCCGCGGATATTCCAGCCGGCGCTGATCATCGGCAAAGTGCCGCTGTTCTTTTTTGTCCTGCACTTCTTCCTGATCCATCTTCTGGCGGTTCTGGTCAGTGAACTGCGTTATGGCGAGATCGGGGAGATGTTCCGCTCGCCCGATCTCGGCCATTTTCCCTTCAGTCCGCCGCCGGGTTGGGGCCAGCCCCTTCCCGTCATTTACGCGATCTGGATCGCAGTGGTGCTGATCCTCTATCCGCTCTGCCGCTGGTATGCCCAGGTGAAACAGCGCAGCAAATCCTGGTGGCTCAGTTATCTGTGACGGCGTTCAGCGGCAACAGCGCCCGCAATCTCGCATCGCGCAGCCAAAGCCCGCCCCAAGCCAGAAGCGCCAGATAAAAGCCAAACAGGGTATGGCTGAAGAGGGGATCGCCCACCCGCCAATGGATCGCCATGGTGGCGCCGAACAGGCCGGTGAAAAGTACCGCGCCCAACACCGCCGTGCGCGGCCACACATAGATCAGCAGAATGACGGTTTCCATCACCGCCAGCCCGCGCGCCGAATGGGCAGGCAGCCCCAGCGGTATGCCGGTCTGCTCCACAATCGGCAGGTCGAGATATTTGATCGACACATCGAAAATCATGAACAGGACCACCAGCCCGCTCATGGTGCGGCCCGTCCAGATCATCGCTTTGGAATATTCCATATCGTCCTCCCTGTCGCCGGATCGGCCCGGCATCGCCCCAAGGACGCTGGCCGAGAGCCATGCCCGACAGGCGAAAGAACTATTTCGCTTCTGCGTCCAGCAAATGGCGGTCGAGGTGGCGGCGGATATGCGCGGCTTCCGCCGGCGTATTGGCCAGCGCGATGGCACGGCTGAAATCGGTGCGGGCTTCCGACGTACGGCCCAGCTGCAACAGGAATGCGCCCCGCGCGCCATAGAAATGAAAATAGCCGGACAGCGCGGCTTCCAGCGGCGCGATCATCGCCAGCGCCGCTTCCGGGCCGGCGATTTTCGCGGTCGCCACCGCCCGATTGAGCGTGATCACCGGCGATGGCTGCATCCGTTCCAGTATGGCATAAAGAGCATCGATCCCGGCCCAGTCGGTGTCGGACGGCGCGCCCGCCCGTGCATGGGTAGCGGCGATGGCCGCCTGAATCTGATAAGGCCCCGGCCGGTTGTGCCGTATCGCCTTGTCCATCAGGGCCAGACCCTCGCCGATCAATTCGCCATCCCAGCGCGACCGGTCCTGGTCTTCCAGCAAAACGATCTCGCCATCGGCATCGAAACGAGCATCGGCGCGGGCATGCTGCAAGATCATCAGCGCCGCCAGCCCCATCACTTCCGGCTCGGTCTGGAACAGGCGCAGCAACAGCCGCGACAGGCGGATCGCTTCATCGCAAAGCGCGGCGCGGGCTTCGCTGTCGCCGGCGGAATAGCCCTCGTTGAAGACCAGATAGACCATCGCCATCACCGCGGCCAGGCGCTGGCTGCGTTCCACCGGGCCCGGCGCCTCGAACGGCACATCGGCGCGGGCGACGCGCTGCTTGGCGCGCGTGATGCGCTGCTCCATCGCCGCTTCGCTCACCAGAAAGGCGCGGGCAATCTGCTTGACGGTGAGGCCCGACACGATGCGCAAGGCCAGCGCGATCTGCTGGGTCGCCGGAAGATCGGGATGACAGCAGATGAACAGAAGCCTCAAGACATCGTCGCGGTAATGCGATCCATCCAGCCTTTCGGCCAGCGGGGTTTCGACATCTTCGACATCAGAAATCGCATCTTCGTCCGGCAGCGCGACATTGCGCGCCTCCTTGCGCACCCCGTCCAATGCCGCGTTGCGTCCCACCATGATCAGCCAGGCGGCCGGATCGCGGGGCGGGCCGTTCTGCGGCCAGTTTTTCAATGCGCGAAGCGCCGCTTCCTGGAACGCCTCTTCCGCACGGTCCAGGTCGCGGAAATAGCGCAGCAGCGCGCCCACCGCCTGCGGCCGGGCCGCCGCCAGCGCGGCATTGATCCAGCTGAGATCGTTCATTTTGTGCGCTCATCCGGATTGAAGACGGCGATAGGCCGGATCTCGAAGGCGCCGCCGGGATTGACCTTGGCGATCTCCCGCGCGGCTTCCAGCGCGGCGTCCAGATTTTCCACGTCCAGGATATAGAAGCCCAGCAACTGCTCCTTGGTCTCGGCAAAGGGGCCGTCGATCACCAGGGGCGGGTCCTGATTCTTGCGCAAGGTGGTCGCCGCGGTGGTGGGCATCAGCCGCAACGACGCGCCGAGCTTGCCTTGGGCCGTCAGTCTGGCCCGGACCGCGCCGATCTTGTCCATCAGGGCGCCGTCTTCTTCCTTGCTCCAGGACCAGACCAGGTTTTCGTCGTGGTAGCACAAGACCGCATACAGCATGGCGTTTTCCCTTATTGGCCCAAGGACGGGCCGGCCCGCCGCATCCCGACATCGAACTGTAAAATCTTTTCCGGCTTTTTTTGAGGGCAGATGTCGGCCGGCCCCGGGTTCCACCGTCCTTGGGCCAGCACAGCAACAACCGACACCCAATCCCAAGGAGATTGCCATGACACAGAAAAGCAACGAACTGGTTCTGGACCGCTTGCTGGACGCCCCCCGCGACAAGGTCTTCCGCTGCTGGACCGATCCGGAACTGATCAAGCGATGGTTCGCGCCCAAGCCTTATACGACCCCGACCGCCCAGATCGATCTTCGGGTCGGCGGCTCCAACATGATCGTGATGAAAAGCCCGGAAGGCCAGGAAATGCCCAACGCCGGCACTTATCTGGAGATCGTGCCTAACGAAAAGATCGTCTTCACCGATGCCTATACCGGCGACTGGCAGCCGGGCAACAAGCCCTTCATGACCGTCGTCCTCACCTTTGCGGATGAAGGCGGCAAAACCCGCTACATCGCCCGCTGCCGCCATTGGAGCAAGGAAGACTGCGAGGCGCATGAACAGATGGGCTTCCACCAGGGCTGGGGCATCTGCGCCGACCAGCTGGAAGCGCTCGCCAGGAGCATCTGACGGATCCCGCCGCCATGATAAAAGTCATGGCGGCACGCCTTACAACCGGAGCCTTCCCATGAAGCCTGTCATCACTGCTTTTGCAGCATCGCCCGATCGCGGCCAGGGGATGGCGCGCGACATGCCCGTCCGCTGGGCATTCGAAGAAGTGGGCCAGCCTTACGATGTCCGGCTGGTCTCATTCGCCGAGATGAAACAGCCTGCGCACTTGGCGCATCAACCTTTCGGGCAGATTCCCAGCTATGAGGAAGGCGATCTGTCGTTGTTCGAGTCGGGCGCGATTGTGTTCCATATCGCGCAAGGTCATGCGGGGCTTTTGCCCGACGATGCCAAAGCCCGGGCCCGCGCCATCAGCTGGATGTTCGCCGCCCTCAGCACCATCGAGCCGGTGATCACCGAATGGGAAGTGCCCGAATATTTTGAGCAGGACAAACCCTGGTTCCAGGAGCGCCAGCGCCTGCTCGACGATCGCGTCCGCGCGCGGCTGCGCCGGCTGTCCGCCCGGCTTGGGGATGCCGACTGGTTGGACGGCGCCTTCAGCGCGGGCGACCTTCTGATGGTGCAGGTGCTGCGCAGGCTGCACGGATCGGGCCTGCTGGAAGAGTTTCCGAACCTTGCCGCCTATGTCGCCCGGGGCGAAGCGCGCCCCGCTTACCAGCGCGCCTTCGCCGCTCAATTGGCGGTGTTCACGGCCCTGCAAAGCTGAAAAAAGGCCCAGGCCGGTTAGGCCTGGGCTCAGTAAATCCTCTGCGTCTAGGGATCGCAGCGGAATTGCACTTGGTCGGGAGCGCCTTACCAGTTGATGGTCAGACGTCCATAATAGTAGCCGCCATACGGATCGAACGGCGTTCCCACGGGCGAATGGGCCACCACGCCGCCGCCGCAGGGATTCACGCCGCCATTCGCGTTCGTGCCGCCGACGATGCAGCTGCCCTTGGCGGGAATGCCGAACAGATTGTTGCCGCCGACCGCCAGCTGCAACGTCTCCGTGAAGTTGTAGCGGGCTTCCAGATCGGTGATGCCGACGCTGGGTTCGGAGTTGTCGAAGTAAGGCTTGCTGCCATCGGGCGAGGTGAGAGCCTTCAGCGGGCCATACAGAGTTTCGCGCAAAGTGATGCCCCAGGCATCCAGGGACCAGGTGCCGGTGAGGCCGATCTTGAAGGCCGGTGCGGCGTGCGCGAAGTTGAACAAGGTCGAGTCCGTGAAGAACGTGCCGCCGGGGACTGCCGACAATTGCGGCGGAACCGGCGCGACCCGCGAGATCTTGGTCGAGTTGTAGTTGCCCGCCAAGGTCCAGTCGATCAGGCCTTTGTCGCCGAAATCGGTGGGGTAACTGATCGTGAGGTCCACGCCCTGGGTGAGGGTGCCGAAACCGTTCACGAAGGACGAGCAACCCACCCGGCCCGCGGTCGGATCCAGCGAAACACCCAGAGCGTTGATGGCGTCTCCGCAGAGCGGAACCAGCGGCACGCCGCCTTTGAGGAAGACCGTACTGGAGGACGAAATGCGGTCGCCCAGGGCGATGCTGTAGGCATCGATGGTCAGGCTCAGATCGTCCAACGGATGACCCACGATACCGGCGCTGAAGCTGGTGGAGATTTCCGGCTTCAGGTCCGAGAAGCCCAGCACCTTTGCGGCGGCGGAGTCAGCCGGCAGCTGAACCGTCGCATTGGTGGGCGACACGTTGACGGTGTTGTACCATTCTTCCTGCAGGTTCGGGGCGCGGAAGCCGGTCGACATGGTGCCGCGCACCGCCCATTGCGGGGTGATGTCCCAGCGCGCCGTGATCTTGCCGATCTGGGTGTCGCCGAAGTCGGTGAAATGCTCGGCGCGGCCCGCGATGTCGATTTCCAGGCTTTCGATCGGCGCCAGCGCAAAATCCAGATAGGCGGAATAGTTCTTGCGGGTATGGGACCCGGCCACGGCATTGGAATAGCCGGGGAAGGACTGGCCGCCTTCCTTATATTGCGACGCCGCGTCGCCGGGCTTGATCTGATACATGTCTTCGCGCGCTTCGAGACCGAACGCCACGTTCAGGGGTCCGGCCATGCCGACATTGAACCCGCGCGTGACGTCGACGGTGCCCACAAACTGGCTGGCGACAAAAGTGCCGTCGTAGAAATTGGTTGGCGTTGTGTGGGTGTCGATGAACAGCGCGCGGTTGCCCGAGTTCAGGGTGTAGATGTCGTTGATGTCCTTGCCGTAACTGATCGCGGCATCCACGTCCCAGCCCGCGACATTGGCTTTGACGCCGGCGTTGTACTGGTAATCGGTGTCCTTCACCGCTTCCTGCGGCTGGAAGCCGTTGGGATAGAAGATCAGTTCGCCGGGCGTGTAGAAAGTGCCGGCCTGGCCGGAGGAGATGATTTGGTTTCTGGAGTTGATGCCAGCTGTGGGTGTTCCGGGCGCGCCGAGCGAACCGGCGAGCGTGAAGGGTCCCGTGCAAGAAGCCGTCGTACCGGTCGTCGCATTGATATTATTGGTGCTGGAGCCGGTGGCATAGCCCTGCGGGTTGGTCGCGCTGCAAGGCTGGTTGGAGCCCGGCGTGGCGATGATCTGGCTAGGTAAGCGGACATTCTGCATGCCGATGCCATAGCGGTGACCCCAGGTGCCGAAGCTGTAGATCTGAAGGCTATCGCTGATATCATAGCCCGCATTGTAGGAAATCACCGTTTGGTTGATTTCGGGGCTGGTGTTTTCGTGGTTGGCGCGGGGGTAATCGCGCATCCCGCGCCGATTGGCCAAGGGTATGCAGACGCCGGCGGTGCAAGGCACGACGCCCTGGGCGTTGGCGATAAAGGTATTGTTGGTCGCCGTCGCGCCCACGCCGATGCGGCCTTCCTGTGCTTCGGTCACACCGTCCGCGCCGATCAGGCGGCTGTCGGGGCCACCCAGCTGCACGAAATTGCTGTACTGCTTGTCGAAGGTGAGGTTGACATAGCCCTTGTCGAACAGGGGCAGGCCCATATTGATCGAATAGTCGTATGAGTCGCCCTGGGTGTTGTAGCGACGGCCACCGGTGACCAGGATATTGCCGCCGGAAGAG
>Ga0105238_10006889_pt1 | contig 11350 bp, 8 predicted proteins | sample KBSC34metaG_FD_81526 | JGI IMG/M metagenome (GOLD analysis project Ga0105238, IMG submission 81526) | Corn rhizosphere microbial communities from Kellogg Biological Station, Michigan, USA - KBS C3-4 metaG | ecosystem: Host-associated > Plants > Roots > Rhizosphere > Soil | place: Michigan, USA...
AGGATGTGGAAATACTTCGATATCAGCGGATGCTCGGCGACGGCCTGCCTGATCCGCAGCGCGATCTCGATCGCGTTGTGAACGAGGCCATAGCCTTCCAGCTCCATCTGGCGGCGCGCGACGTCGAGGCTCGCGATCAACTGCTGATTGGGGCTTGTGGACGCGTGCGTGAACACCGCTTCGCGGAACTGAGCTTCGACGGTATGGAACAGAACGTCCTTGACGAACAGCATCGAGCCCTGGCGCAGGGCGGACATCGACTTGTGCGTCGAGTTGGTCTGATAGACGCGGAGCTTCACCTTTCGCGGATCCGGAATGAGGTGCGTCTTCAGCAGCGTCTCGTCTGACGGAGTTGCGCCGAGTTCCGCCCGCTGCTTTTCGTATTCTTCGATGGCGCGTGAATCTCTCATCCATGCCTCGATGTCCGAGGCCGCGCCCATAGCCGTGCGCGGCCTCAGGAACGGCGAAAAGCGCGCGAAGCCGAACCAGGCCTCGTCCCACAGGAAGATCAGGTCAGGCTTGATGGCGAGACATTCTTCCATCACGCGACGGGTGTTGTAGATGTGGCCGTCAAACGTGCAGTTGGTCAGATCGACCATCCTGGCTCGGTCGAGCCTGCCGTCGGCCTTCAGGTCAAGCAGCGCCTTCTTGATGGTGCGCAGCGGCACGGCCCCGTACATCGAGTACTCCGTCATCGGAAACGCCTCGACATAGAGCGGATGCGCGCCCGCAAGCACCATCCCGTAATGGTGGGACTTGTGGCAGTTGCGATCGACGATCGCGATATCGCCAGGCCCGAGCAGCGCCTGGATCGCCATCTTGTTCGATGTCGAAGTCCCGTTGGTGACGAAGAACACATGATCGGCGCCAAAGGCGCGCGCTGCTTTCTCCTGCGCCCTTTTGATGGTGCCGGTCGGCTCGAGCAGACTGTCCAGTCCACCGGTGGTCGCGCTGCTCTCCGCCAGGAACAGGGTCGGCCCGTAGAATTCGCCCATGTCGCGGATCCAGTCGGATTTGAAAATCGACTTGCCGCGCGCGACGGGCAGCGCATGGAAGGTCCCGATCGGCCGCTGTGCGTATTTCTTCAGATTGTCGAAAAATGGCGAGTCGTAACGATCCTGGACACCCTCGAGGATCGCAAGGTGCAACTCGAGCAGCTCTTCCACCGCGTAGAACACCCGGCGCAGCGAGTTCGAATGCGGGCTGCCGGCGATATCTTCGATATGGCCGTTGCTCAGCAGATACAGATCGAGCTCGGGACGGACGCGCTTCAGGAGTTGCGCCAGTGCCAAAGCAGACTCCTGCGTGTCCGCATAGGGGTTCAGCTCTTCAATCAGGGAACGCAGAACAGGAACGTCGTGGCGGGACTGAAAAGCGAATCCTTCGTGGATGACCACAGCGGCGAGATCGCTGTTGAGCATTGCCGCGCAGAACGCATCCTCGAAACTGCCGACGATGACTGGCTCGTAGACGAATGCGTCGAGTGGACGCCGCAGCCGGCGCCACTCGGCGGCGAGCATCGGCCACCGTGCCTGCGGAGCGCCCGTTACGATCAGGACTTCGAAGTACGGACGATGCGCTTCGCCGCCGCCATTCATCGGCGGCAGCGTGTCGGCGGCAACGCCCTGGCCGTCGTCATCGGAGTCCCAATCGCCGGCGCTTTGGCGAAATGACCGCGTCAGCAGGGAACGCGTGATGCGGCGGGCGAGCGAGGCGGTTGCCCTGGCGTCATTCGCCGCGGCGTGGTCGTGCAGCATGCTGATCAGGTGGTGGCCCGGATAGGCGTGGAAGCTTTCCGTCGCCGTCATGCTGGCGAACGCCGCGTCGAAGTCGGTGCGCGTTCCGCTGCCCTTGCACCACGCCGTAGCCAGTTCGACGAGGTCCCGCCATTGATCGCCGCGCGCTCCGGGCCCGGCGAAGAACTGATCGATGCGAGCGGAACTAAGGTTGGCTGAGGAAGACATGACAGGCTCCTGAAAGATCGGTGCGCGAGGGATGGTCGATCTGCTGGGCGGGCGGGTAATCTGACATTGACGTTGGAGGTCAGTATCGGAGTTGCGGTGCCAAACGTGTCGCGGCGCTCGTCGCTTCGATGATGAACGCATCCGAGTCCGCATAGCCCGGCTTGGGCCGGTATCTGTGCGATGGCGTGTTGAGCTGCCTGGTGCTGCTGCGCTGCGCCTGCAAGGCGACCTTCGCATCCTGCATCCTGACGCCCGACTCGACGGCAAGCGTTGGGCCCGCTGTGGTAAAGCCTGCAAGCAGGACGCTGAAAGTCACAGCGGTTAAACTGGTCGACGTTTTCACAGCGTGGCACCCCCGCTGACTCTCGCCCCGGCGCAACGCCGCCATGCGGCGTCCAGCACGTTTGGCAGATTTGCCGGCCAGAATTGAACGCGCCGACGGCAGCAGCCATCGGCAAAAACCCGTGTTCACTTCTGGTGGATCACGCACAATCGCGGCGCATTGCGTCCTGCAGGGCGCCGCGACGGGGTCTGTTCAGTAGTAGTAGTCGCAGGAGCGGGTCCAGATGATCTGGTAGCCGTAGCCGTTCCAGATGGCTTGCCGCGTCAGCGGACAATCGTAGCCGTAGGAATTGTAGTAGCCGTAGTCATATGCGGCGTAGCCGAGAGCTCCAACCGCCGCCCAGCCCAACGGTCGACGCCAGCCCCATCCTCGGTGCCATCCGTTGTTCCAGCCGGGCCGCCAGGCTCCGGCCCAGTTCGCGCCGCCGCCGTGCCAGCCCGACCGCATTACGCCGACGCCCGGCGCGACACCCGGGCGTGCGAAGCCGCCGCCGTGAAAACCTCCGCCGTGGAATCCACCAAAGCTGCCGCCGCGAAATCCACCACCAAAGCCGCCCCCGTGGAAACCGCCGCCGCCAAATCCGCCGCGTGCGGCTGCGTCATGAATTTGAGGAAGAATGGAGAACAACCCGGCGATGCCGAGTACGAGAAGTCGGCGCATCTTGATCTCCTTCCGATGAGCGTTGGGATGGCTGCGAGACTAGGGGCGCTTCACGTTTGCGCGCACTCGGCCTGAATCCCGGATTTCGGACGCGAACCCTACGGAGGTTCTGACGAGCCGAATGGCCTCTGATCATGTGAAGGAAAGGTGGGGCTGGCCCTTGGGGAAAAGCCAGCCCCGGCGATCCGGCGCTGGGGGGGAACGAGCTGACCGGGTCACTTGGTGAGTGGAGCGATCTTACGAGTGGGCGTACTTTTGGTCTCTCCGGCAGAGTCCTGATTTGCGCACTTCATCACCCGGAGTTGCTGTACTGGATTCACTGAGCCGCCGCGGCGGCAAGATCGAGAGTCGATTTCCAGATGGTCGGACGGTCTGACTCAATTTGACTGAAATTCTTTGTTCGCGCAGTTCGACGAGTCAATCGTGGAAAACCCGATCGTCGTATCAGGTGTTCTCCGCAGAGCGGATGCGGGGAAACCCGGCTCGAAGAGTTTGGCTCGCCGGTGGTTAAGCGTGAATTGAGTCAGCGTTGTTGACGTGATCAGGAGCTCCGTCGCGCTTCGCGCATCAGCGCCGGATCCGGACGTGCGGCGCTGTGTCGAAAAAGCCTCTGCCGCGGAAAATTGCGAAACAGACACGTTTCAACCGCAATCGAAGATCGAAATCTTCGCGGGGTGATTCATCCACGCGCCGACCAGCGCGCCGTGACGGAGAAGATGTCCTTAGGGTCAATAGCATTGGCGCTTGGGGTGATTTTAGCTGAGGGGCACGGGGAGGGGGACATGCAACCACGTGCAGGTGCGCAGAGAACGAGTGGAACAGCGTGCCGTTCGTGCATGCTCGCGGGGGCAGCCTTCATTTCCTGTTGTGGGATAACGTCAGGATGGCTCTCGGCCATTGGCGATGCTCGTGCGCAGACGGTGGCGCAGCCGGTCACCCGGCAGGAGGTGGCGCAGGAAGAGATCGCCGGGCCGCAGACGCAGACAAAGACGCCTCTTTATTCACTGCCGCCGCAGTCGACCATGCGCGAGGTGCGGTGGAGCGAGATCACGGGCCGGGACAATTCGGACATCCCGGCGTTCTTCCGCGACTCCCTCGTGCAGGTCGTGGCTCGCACATACTATCTGACCCGCGACAATCTGGACGGCTCGCGGTCACGAGCCTGGACCGGAGGAGGCTGGATCGCTTACCGGTCCGGTCTGATCGCCGATCACTTTGGCGTCCATGGTGCGCTCTATACGTCACAGCCGCTGTTTGCTGACCCCAACGAGGGCGGCACAAGGCTGCTCAACCCGCAGCAAGAGCAACTGTCGATGCTGGGGCAGGCCTATGGCTTCGCGCAGTTCGGCGACCAGGAATTGCGTGGCGGCCGTACCTTGATCGATACGCCGCTGATCAACCCGCAAGACAATCGCATGGTGCCGAACACCTTCGAGTCGGTGATGGCCACCACGCTGCCAAGCAAGAATCGCGAGTACGACTACTCGGTCGGCTACATCTGGACCATCAAACAGCGCGACTCCAATGATTTCATTCCGCTGTCCGATGCCGCCGCCGGCGCCGACGTGATCAACCGCGGCGCTCCGTACGGCATGGTCAAGTACCGGCCGTCGGCGATCCCGGGTCTGTCGACGATCGCGATGGATTATTACCTGCAGGATTTCGTCAACACCGGGTTTGCCCAGGCCGAGTACACATTTCAGCTGCCGAAGGACATGCCGCAGTGGCTGATTGGCGCCAACGTGATCGATCAGCGCTCCGTTGACGACGCGCTGCTCGGTACGTTCGCGACCTATCAGGCCTCGGGTCGTGTGCAGATGCAGTATGTGGGGTTCACGGCGTTTATAGCCGGATCCGCGACCGGCGATCAGTCCAAGATCTTCTCGCCATTCGGCACCAAGCCGAATTACACCGATATGCAACAGGTCTCTTTCGACAATGCGCGCGAGAAGGCAGTCGGAGCGAGCCTGGCCTATGACCTTGGCTATGCGTTCGGCAAGTACGGCCTGTCCGGACTGACGTTCGGCGCCTGGTACAGCCACGGCTGGGACGCGATCAATCCAGTCACGAACGCCGCGATCGCCAATCGCGACGAACTCGATTTGTGGGCGCAGTACCGTCCCTCCGACGGACCGCTGAAGGGATTGCGGGTCAAGGTGCAGTACTCGGATCTCTGGCAGCAGGGGAATGTCAGGTCACCCCAACCGGAGTTTCGTTTCATCGTCGACTACACGGTGCTGTTCAGAAACTGACGCGAGCGCGTGAGCGAAGGGGCGCAGGGGTAACGACTTGAGTGGGCGTGTCCACGGATGTCTCCAGTGATTCGGGGCTGGTGTCGGGGCCATCGTGGTTTTTTCATCGGAGATGGGACATGAGAAAACGACTACTGGGAATGGCCACGGCAGCAGGGCTTCTGAGTGCTGCGAACTGCGTCTACGCCGCCGACATGGCGATGAAGGCGCCACCGCCGCCGCCGGTGGTTCCGCTGTTCACCTGGACCGGATTCTATCTCGGCGGCAATCTCGGCGCGGCCTGGGCGCAGCGGAATGTTACCGACATGTTCGGCAACAGCTTCACGCGCACGACCGACGGCCGCTTCATCGGCGGCGGTCAGCTCGGATACAACTGGCAGACCGGCAGCTTCGTTCTCGGCGTTGAAGGGGACATCGACGGCATCGCGAACAACAACAATCGCAGTGTTGCTGTCGCGATCGGGGGCCTCGGACCGTTCGTTGTCACCTCGAACAGCACGAACTGGGTCGCGACCGTCGCCGCGCGGTTCGGCTGGGCGGTCGATCACTGGCTGTTTTATGGCAAGGCCGGCGGCGGCTGGGTCGGTAACAACAATGGTTTCACCGTAACCAACGTCACGACCGGCGCTGCCGTCAGCAGCGGCAACGGGAGCACGGCTGGGGGCTGGCTGCTTGGCGCTGGCGTCGAGTACGCCATCAACAACAACTGGTCCCTGAAGGGCGAGTACAATTACATCGGACTTGGCAACAGAACCGTCGTGTTGCCGGTCGCGCTCGGTGCACCGGTTGGCGTCGACGTCTTCACCAGCAACAACCGCAACTTCCAGATGGTCAAGTTCGGCTTCAACTACGCGTTCCGGTAGGAACGCGAAGATGGACTGACCGAATTTGCCGATCGCACATTGCGCTTAGCGCGGTGACGTCGCCTCAGGCGACGCACCGTGTCGGTGCGCGTGGTCGGGTCGCGCGAACTCCTTGCGCTGACGCTCCGTGGTGAACCGAGTGCCGCGCCGGTGATCGGGTAATCCCTGACTCGGGTTCAGGCCAACGCCTGATTCCTTCCTGTTCGCTCACTGTCATCTTCCGCACTCGCCAGAATAGGCACAGCGGAAGCAGCGGAGCGCAGAAAATGGACCACGCCCCATCGATTGTTCCTCAGGTTCACTACAGCGGATTCGAAGCCTACGAGAAACTCAGCCCATTTGAGATCAAGGACGGCCTGATCAAGCTCGCACGGGAACGATCGCGGAAATCGGATATCGCTTTCCTCAACGCCGGCCGCGGCAATCCGAACTGGGTCGCGACCACACCACGCGAAGCCTTCTTCCTGCTCGGACAGTTCGCGCTGCAGGAATCCAAGCGGGTCATGGATATCCCCGACATTGGCGGCATGCCGCAACCGGCCGGCATCGCCGGGCGGCTCGAGCAATTCCTGCAGGGACACAAGGAGGGGCTGGGCGCGGCGATGCTGCGCAACATGGTGCCTTTTGCCATCAAGAAGTTCGGATTCAATGCCGACGCGTTCGTTCACGAACTCGTCGATTCGATCATCGGCGACAACTATCCGGTGCCGGACCGGATGCTCGTTCACGCCGAGAAGGTCGTCCATGAGTACCTGATGTGGGCGATGTGCGACGGCCGCCCGCCCGAGGGAAAGTTCGATCTGTTCGCGGTCGAAGGTGGCACGGCCGCCATGTGTTACACCTTCAAGTCGCTGATGCAGAACCATATTCTGCACAAGGGCGATACCATCGCGCTCGGCGTCCCGATCTTCACGCCCTATCTGGAGATGGCCCACCTCAACGATTACGAATTCAACGTCGTGCACGTTCGGCAGACCCAGGAGAACGAGTTCAGATACTCCGACGAAGAATTGAAGAAGCTCGAGGACCCGAAGGTCAAGGCGTTCTTCGTCGTCAACCCGGGTAACCCCAGCTCGGTCGCGATCTCATCGGAAGAGATCGCAAAGATCGTCACCCTGGTGAAGACCAAGCGGCCGGATCTGATCATCCTGACGGACGATGTCTACGGCACGTTCGTACGCAACTTCCGTTCGCTGATGGCCGAACTGCCGCGTAACACCATCGGGGTCTACTCGTATTCGAAATACTTCGGCTGTACCGGCTGGCGGCTCGGCGTGATTGCGCTTCATCAGGACAACATCATCGACGAGATGATCAGCAAACATCCGAAGCCGATCGCCGATCAGCTCAACAAGCGCTATGGCTCGCTGCTGCTCGATCCCACCAAGCTGAAGTTCATCGACCGGATGGTGGCGGACAGCCGCGACGTCTCGCTCAATCATACGGCTGGCCTGTCGCTGCCGCAGCAGGTGCAGATGATGCTGTTCTCGCTGTTCCAGATGCTCGATGACGACGATAGTTACCGGACCTCGACGATGGCGATCTGTCATCGCCGCTTCGCCGCGACAGTCGAAGGACTGGCCATCGAGAGCAAGGGAGTCGACCACCCTCACTTTGCCGCCTACTACGGCATCATCGACTTCGAATACTGGGCGAGGAAATATCTCGGCGACGAGGTCGCTAATTTCCTGAAGGAAAACTACCATCCGCTCGATATCGCGTATCGCCTTGCGAACGACCACGGCCTCGTGCTGCTGAACGGCAGCGGCTTCGAAGCCCCGAACTGGTCGGTTCGCGTCTCATTCGCGAACCTCCCCGACGACGTCTACGACGACATCGGTCGCATCGTGCGCTCGGTCGCTTCCGTTTATGGCGAGGCCTACCGGTTCTCGAAACGCCAGGAAGCCGCCACCGACGGCAAACCGGCACCTGGTTCAAAGCAGCCGGCGGAGTAACTCTCCGCCGAACCGCTCAGCTGTCCGTTTTTCGTCTGTTTTTCTTCACCTTGTGTCGAGGCTGGCACCATGGCCCACTGGTTTGTAACGACGCTGCAGCAATATCCGGAGATTGCGATCTTCCTGTCGCTGGCGGCGGGCTACTACTTCGGATCGTTCACATACAAGGGACTCGGCCTTGGCGCGGTGACGGCGACCCTGATCGCGGCGGTTCTCATCGGACAGCTCGATATTTCGGTTACCGGTCCGCTCAAGCCAACGTTCTTCCTGATGTTCCTGTTCGCGATCGGTTACGGCGTCGGTCCGCAGTTCGTCCGCGGAATTGCACAGGACGGTGTCCCGCAAGCGGTCTTTGCCGCGGTCGTGTGCGTGTTCTGTCTGGGCGCAGCTTACGTTGGTGCGAGATGGGCCGGCTATGATGTCGGCTCCGCAGCCGGCCTTTACGCCGGTTCGCAGACGATCTCGGCGTCCATGGGACTTGCGACGGATGCAATCAATCGGCTCGGCTTGCCGCCCGACGAGACCAAGAAACTGCTCGACGGGATGCCCGTCGCCTATGCCGTCACTTACATTTTCGGCACGATCGGCTCGGCGATCGTCCTGGCAATGATCGGCCCCGCGCTGCTCCGCATCGATCTCGAGGCCGAATGCAAGCGCTATGAGGAAGAGCACGGCGGCAAGAAGGTGGCCGGCGGGCCGGGCACGGCTTGGCACCAGTTCGAGCTGCGTGCCTTCCGGGTCCGGGAAGGAGGTCCGATCGTAGGCAAGACCGCGCGCGAAGCTGAGGCGATGCTGCCCGAACAACGCGTCTTCATCCAGCGTGTCCGCCGCAGCGGACAGATTTTCGATGCAACGGAAGACACGGTCATCGAGGCCGGCGATGTGGTCGCCATTGCGGGACGCCGGGATGTGCTGGTCAGCCTGATCGGTCCGAAGGCCGATGAGGTTGACGATCGCGAATTGCTTGCGGCGCCGATCGAAGGCGTTGATGTGCTGGTGACGAAGAAGGAGGCTAACGGGAAGACGCTGGAGGAACTTGCGACGTGGCCAGCCTCGCACGGGCTGTTCCTGAGGAAGATCACGCGCGGCGCGACCGCGGTTACCATTCCGATCATGCCGGCGACCAAGATCTATCGCGGCGACATTCTTACCCTGGTCGGCCGCACACAGGACGTTTCGGCCGGTGCAAAGGGCTTTGGTGTCATTGATCGTGCCACTGACATCGCCGACGTCGCCTTCATTGGTGCGGCGATCACCATCGGCGCACTGCTCGGCGCGATTGTCTACAAGGTCGGCGGCGTGCCGCTTACGCTCTCCACGTCTGGTGGCGCGCTGATCTCGGGCCTGTTCTTCGGATGGTTGCGTTCCGTGCGGCCGACGTTTGGCCGGATACCCACGCCGACGGTATGGTTCATGAATTCAGTTGGCCTGAACGTGTTCATCGCGGTGGTCGGAATCTCATCCGGGCCGCGCTTCGTCGCGGGGCTTCAGCAGCTCGGGTTCGGTCTTTTTCTGTGGGGTATCGTCGTCACGACGGTGCCGTTGATCCTGGCGATGTATGTCGGCAAATACGTGTTCCGCTTCCACCCGGCGATACTTCTTGGGGCCTGCTCGGGTGCACGAACGACCACGGCATCGCTCGGTATGATCTGCGATCGCGCCAAGAGCCAGATTCCCGGTCTCGGCTACACGGTCACCTATGCCGTCGGCAACACGCTGCTGACGATCTGGGGCATGGTGCTGGTGGTCCTGATGACGTAGGCGGCACGACCGCGTCGTTCGTACCCTCAATCAGGAACGAAACAATATGGCCGGCCCATTATGTGGGCCGGCCATATCCGTCTGATGGCCGGATGACTTGGCGCGCCTGGGCTCGACTACGGTCGAACGCCGTAGCGACGGACGCAGTCCGCATAGAGGTTGCTGTTACCGATGACCTGTTGCGCGGTTTGCGGCCCAGTGCTGCCGGTGCTGCGCTGATAGTCGTTGATGCATTTGGCGCGCACGTCCTGATCGGACATCCTGGCCTGCGATTGCCTCGGATCTTTCTTCGACTTGGCTGCCTCGGCGGGCGCCAGCGTGATCGCGATCAACAGCAAGGTCGGTAGCGTCAGGTACCTCATGGTGAATTCTCCATGACCATTGCTCGTAAAATGAATGGGGCTGGCCTCGGCGAACCGAGGTCAGCCCCATGCGATCCGGTTAAAGGGGCTGGATAACCGGGTCACAACGTCTTGTCAGCGAGTGGCGCCACCTGAGCCGACCAGGCCGACGTGTTCATTGTTGGTGGTCCAGCAGCATCCGTAGACCGAGGGCATCATCCCGTAGGGGTCATAATAGGTCTGGGGCATACCGCCGTTCACGATGGTCTGCGGAAGGACGTTCACGCCCACTCCGACATACTGGGCCTGCGCGTTGTACGGCGAGCGATACTGGTAAGATCTGGTCAGATATTGGGCCTGCGCCGAAGCGGACACGAGCGTCGCTACTCCGGCAGCGGTCATCACGAGCAACAGCTTGGTATTGCGGCGAGGCATTTGCGATCTCCAGGTTTCACCCCCGGGCAGCAAACCTTTTTTGCCGGCAAATCTGCATAGGGAATTCCCTGATTGTCGAACGTGAGGTCGTGTACCGAGCGTCGGTGCGCTTTCAGGCGCGTCGTCGGCTATCGGGGAACTCCGAGGTCGCGGGATTGAGGTCGAGTGTCCGAATCTCCGCCGACCACTGAACGGCAGACCCACGCTCCCCGCGCGGATCGAGCTGGTCGAGCGACAGCAGCAGTGATGCCACCCGACTGGCGGAGACGGACCACTCGGCCAGCTTGCCGTAATTCTCCGCAAACCAGCTGAATGCCGCCTGGACCGCCGCAAACGCCGTCGCTGCCTGAACGACAGCGCCCAATGTCATGGTGCCGGCAATATATTTCGGCGTGCAAAGCAACAGTCCGATGGATGGTACGATCAGCTGATTGGCATGCGACACCGCGGTCACGCGCATCATCTGCCAGCACAGGTCACGCCAGCACGAAACCACGATGTCGAGCGCGGCGCCGATCACGGACCGGCCTTCGTCTTGCGACGGGTGTACTGGTCTGCTTTCGCCGGCCGACCGCAATTGCGTGCCGGCGGCGCGAAGCTCCGCTTCAGCGGCCTTGTTGCGCTCGATGACGGTGGTGAGGCGTCGTCCAAACGTCAATGTGAGCGACGTCAGCAGCAGAGAATAAAGTGTGGCCGCGATCACCAGATATCCGGGAACGGAGATCGTGGTCCCTGCAACGCTGAAATCAAGGGAGCCGCCGACCGACCAGAGGATG
>Ga0105238_10006891_pt1 | contig 11350 bp, 9 predicted proteins | sample KBSC34metaG_FD_81526 | JGI IMG/M metagenome (GOLD analysis project Ga0105238, IMG submission 81526) | Corn rhizosphere microbial communities from Kellogg Biological Station, Michigan, USA - KBS C3-4 metaG | ecosystem: Host-associated > Plants > Roots > Rhizosphere > Soil | place: Michigan, USA...
CGGCGACCACGCCCAGCAGCAGCATGATGCCACCAACCAGAACCACTGAACCGGCGAAGCCGGCTGAGACCTGGACGAGCAGCGGACGTACCGTGTTGTCCCAGGCCAGGGACAAGCGGTCGATCAGCCTCACGTTTCGGCGGGCGTTCTCCTGCGAAATGGCGACCCGGAGGCGCAATGCGAGATCGGCGGGCGGCTTAGCCGGACCAATGACAGACAGAGCGTCCTGCGCCATGCGCCATGCGGCGAACTCGCGGGCACAATCGGAGCATCCAGATGCTGCGCCTGCGTGGCCTTCAATATGGCGGGCAATCTCCTGCATTTCCTGCCCGTTGACCGCTCCGTCGAGATAATCCGACAGACGGCTCTGGACTGCCGAGCACGTGCTGTTCATCGCGACACCTCCATCGAGACGGCGTGAGCGGGGCGGCTGCTGGGGGCTGCGGCGCTCAATGTCCTGGGCGCAAGAATCTGGCGCAGGGCAGCGCGTCCGCGGGTGAGCCTCGACTTCACGGTTCCCAGATTGACGCGCAGAATCTCGGCGATCTCTTCGTAGGCAAAGCCTTCGATCTCACGCAGGATCACAACTGTGCGGAAGGCTTCCGGTACTTCGCGCAGGGCCGCTTCGACACGCTCGCGGACTTCGGCCTGCGCAGCGTGGTCAAAGGGAGAATCGTTATTGTCGGCAAGCGTGGAGCCAAGGGAAAGCGACTCGCCTTCGCAGTCGGCCTCGTAGCCGCCGCAGGGCGTCTCCATGGTGATCTCCTGCCGTTTGTGACGCGACCACCAGCGGCGCTGGTTGGAGGCTTCGTGCAGCGCGATGCGGTAAATCCAGGTGCGGAGGCTGGCCTCGCCATGGAAGCCGCGGATGTTACGAAAGACCTTGATGAAGACCTCCTGGGTGATGTCGGAGGCATCGGCAGGGTCCTGCAGGCTGCGTGCGATGACGGAGTAGATGGGCTGGTGATACTGAGCTATGAGCTGCGTGAACGCACGCTCGGAGCCGGCCTTCAGCTCTTCTACAAGAGCTGCTTCGTCGCTCGGAATCGCAATTGCGCTCGCCAGATTTCCCATTGCACCGCCCGCCTGCATCATCGGGTGTCCTTAAAGGTACGACTTCATCAACGGTGTTGCAATGACGGCTGCGGCGATTCGTCCGCCGGAGGTGAAGAAATGGCTGGTGTTCCCAGAGAAAACGAACTGCGCCGCCGGCGGCCGAGTGCTCGCTCACTCTACAGAACTTAGACACCGGGAGAGAGGGAATTAGTTCCCGAAAAAAACAGATTCTGAGCGTAAGAGTGCTGACGCGCAGAATTGGACCAGTTGCATGCTCGGTTGCTGATCGTGGGCGGTGCGCCACCGCTGGTTCGGGTGCGAATTCATCGGGCAGAATGGCGGTCGTTACATTGACTATAAGGACAGGAAGCATGAGAATAAAGAAGTCCTTCCTCGAAAGAGTGGGCCTGTGGCGCAGCTGGGAGCGCGCTTCCATGGCATGGAAGAGGTCATCGGTTCGATCCCGATCAGGTCCACCAAATTTCCTTCCAACAGAATCCGAAGAATTCCAAAACTCCCCGTAAATGTGGGATTTTTGCTGCTTTTGCGTCCAGGTCGAATCAGGCTGGTTCGTTGACATCTGCGGGCAATTGGGGGCAGCTCAGATCCTGCGAAAGTGAGTTGTTCCAAAGACAGTGAATGGGTGCGCCGCGCGGCCCCGGCGCCGTCGAAATGTCCTCTATCTTTGAAAACGGTAGGGGCATACGAAAGTGAGCAGCACATTCGCCTAAACTGACCATGCTCTGTTCATTTTCTTGCGGCCGCGGTCTCTCCAAATCGTTGCCTGCTCACACTTACAACGTGCCTTCGCATTCCTAAGTACATTCTCAACGAATAAATTCTTAGAACCGTCTCTGAAGGTCGATGTTCCGCGTCCAGGACGGCCCATATCTACCGCAGCAGGTGCGCATCCTCGAGAACGTGACCGAACCGGATGGGGAGTGGGGCGAGCAACTGATCGAGCAGGTCCGGGTGTGCGAACCGGGCAGATGGCGAAATCTGGCGTAAAGAGGACTTTCCCGAAACCAACATCCCGATCGTGGCTCGCAAACGCAAAACTCACTTTTGTATGACCTTCCGTTGCGTCAGATCGGCAATTCGTTGTGATAGCTGGGCGGACTTCTCCGGATGACCGCTCTTGTCATAAGCGGTAATTAGTAGAGCTGCGGCGCTTAAGTTTAATCTGTCGAGCGCCATGGCTCTCTCCAGGTGCTGTTCTCCAGCGGTTTGCTCGCCAAGTAACAAATACGATTGTCCAAGGCTAGTTTCCTTTTGCGAAGAGGAAGGATCAAACCGCACCGCCAAGTCGAACGCACGCACTGCCTCGCTGTATTGTCCTCCCACAAGTAGAGCGGAACCGAGGCTGTTATACATCTCGCTGTCGCGCGGAAACTGTTCCTGTACCTCGGTCAGCGTGCGATATCCGCTAAGGATATCTTTCGCGGAGCCTCGGTCCATACCCGTCTCGATCAATCCGATACCCAAATTCCTGGTGGCTAGTTCCGCCGGCGGAGTTCTCCATGGCGCGATTCCTGCTAGGTTTATCCCATCGATGTGTGGCGCGGGGACGCTTGGTCGCCGCTGAATATTATGGTCGGTGAAAACCCCATGCCCTCCATCCTGAACCTCTCTCTTCGGCATGTGGCATCCAATGCAATCACTTGCTTTGTTGGGGTGGCTGGCGATGAAGGGTGTCTTTGCGTGACAGAGCAGACACCGTTCTCGGTAGAACGCCACGGGCATGGCGGGTTCATTATGAGGATCGTGGCATGTGCCACACCACAGCTTTCCACCACTGCCTAGAGAGCACTTACTCTGCGCCAATTGTTCGGAGTGACTGATCACCTTGAAGACGGATTCAGCGCCGGCAGAAGGCTTGTCGTGGTAAATGGTAAACGTATTTTCCAAGACTTCGCCCGCCTTGAAGTCGCTAAACCTTCGCCCGGGGTTCAGGACCCGTGCTGAACCGATGAGGTGACACTGTTCGCATATGCTGTCCCGCGCCGCGGGCGCCAGTTTCTTAGGATTGACGATGTTGCCCATTGCGGGATGAGCAAGATGGGCAACCGGAGACCCATGGCATCGATCGCATCCGATCGACAGTTGCGGAAAGGGCACGGAGTCGTATTGGTTGACCGTGCCTGGTACCGCGCTAAAAGTTCCGGAATGGCAGAAGACGCAGCCTTCTGTTATTGGTCGAGTAAAATCCGGATCTGGCTTGTTTTCGTAGCCTGGCGCGAGTCCATAAGACGCACGAGTGGAATAGTATGCGACCGGAGATTGGAAGAGGTGACTTCCGATGTCCGTAATGTATCCGCTCGCGTGTGTTCCCGAACCGACCACGTAGTCCACGTGGTAAGTGACCGCACCGCCGCGATCCTCAATCGTCTGCCAAGAGCTGCCTTTATCCGAATGCATTGTAATAGTTGTTTGCTGCGCCTGGACGATGCCAACCGGTTCTACCTTCGCAATTCGCATGGAACGGGCCATCTGCGAACGAGCGAATCCATTCACTTCTTCTGCATGGCAGGCAGCGCAATGGTTAGGATCGATCGACGACTCAGGAACATTCGGCTTGTTGGCAATGCCTTCAGCGGAACGCGCGGAAATCGGTATTGGCGCGTTCGATGCCATCATTACGACATAGATGACGAAGCAATAGGCGAGCAACATCGCGACTGCCTTACGATGTGCCCATGCCGAGTGTGTACCACCAATCCTGGTCGGTTTCATGCAGGCGGTCGGAATGCGGATCCCCCAGGATTGTGTCATACCAGAACCATTCCTACATCTTGCGATCACTATTCTGGCATGGTGACTAAAGAGAGAATAGGAGTGTTTTGCCCCGTCTTGATGTACTCGAGCGACTGTTCTACTTCTGCGAAGCGGCCATGACGAGGTGCCCGAGCGCCGAACACGTCTTCGGGAGGGGTTTATGCCTTAGTTCCTCGTGATGGAATGCCTGCCCTAAGTCCCGCATACCCACTGCTTGGCGGCCTCAATTACAACTCTTGTGTTCTGCGATATGCGATGCGGCAGGATTTCTGTCTATCATCCCTTCCACACGCGAAGACTGCGCGTCGACTGCTGCGAAATCGCCGAGTCACTCATTGAGCGCCGAATGGGTACGGACAAATCGGCTTGTGTTTACTAATGCACCGTCAAGGAGTGCGGCGCAGCGGTATGAGTTGAAGGAACTCCCGGGTCACTGCAGCCCGATCAACCTCGCCGGATTCTCCTTTGCCATGCGGTCAATCTCCACCTGCGTAAATCCCTGTTCCCGCAATCCTGCATAAAACGCAATTAACCCATCCGTATGCACTGGATTTCCTGGCTGCCCCATATCGCTCGAAAGAATGCAGTGGTCCACCCCAACATAACGAATAGCCTTCGCATAATCTCTAATGTCGTACTGCTTCCCCGCACCAATCAGCCCGTTGTAGACGAACTCGATGTAAGCTCCCATCTTCGCGGCAGTCACCATCTGCGCTTCTGACATATGCGTCGGTTGCAGCATCGCGTGTGTCACCACCATATGCTGAACGCCCTCCGCCTTAGCTTCGCGTACTAACATTAGGTCTTCCTCCGCGCTGGAGTGTCCCGTCGCCATCACCAGGTTGTGCCTTGCAATCACCGCAATGACCGCCTTCGCCTCAGGCACCAACTGCCCATTCTGTGCAATCCGCACGAACGGTCGATCCTGCTTCGAAAAGCGCACCTGATTCTCTGAATCAAACGTAGCCATCCACACGAAGCGCCCGTATCCACCCGTAATCGCCGCCATATGCTCGACCGCATTGGGGTTCATCCCGCCCACTGACAGGTTCAAATCGATTCCACCGAAGACCTCGATTCCCGGCACTTCTTTCCGAACAATGTAAGCTAGCGAAGCGGTTGGCTCATAGTGATTCTTCAGCACCAGCCCGCGCATCCCGCGGCTCTTCGCAAGTCGGGCAAGGTCGATCGCATCAATCGATCGCGGCGTGCTATCCGGATCCGCGTGGACGTGTATATCAATCGCGCCCGCCAGAGGATTCGCCTGTGCGAATCCCGCGGAAACGGCACAAAACATCAAGCTCAGAAAAACCGCTTTCACCATTTCGGAGTACCTCCCTGCCAACGGGACATTGTATCCGCTGACACTCCGCAAGCAATTGCTGTACGAAGTATGATGCTGTGACGAGGAATCTAACTTGGATTTGGGACTCAAGGGAAAGACCGCGCTGGTGCTTGGCGGAGGCGGCGGACTAGGGCGCGCTATCGCTAAATCGCTTGCCGCCGAAGGCGCAAACGTCGCCGTAGCAGGCATCCGATCAACCTCCATCGAGGGCACAGTCGCCGACCTCAAGGCGATCGGCGGCAAGTACCTCGCCGTGATCTGGGACCTCGCTGACCTCTCGGTAATCAGCGCAAATATTTCAAAGATCGAAAGCGAACTTAGTCCCATAGACATCCTCGTCAATAACACCGGCGGGCCTCCCCCAGCCTCCGCGGCTGGTCAAGACCCCGTGCTATGGGCCAAACATTTTCAAGCGATGGTTCTCTCAATCATCGCCATTACCGACTGCGTTCTCCCCGGCATGAAATCTCGGGGTTGGGGCCGCATCCTCACCAGCACATCGTCCGGCGTCATAGCACCCATCCCAAATCTAGCGATCTCAAACGCGCTCCGCCTATCACTCGTCGGCTGGTCGAAGACGCTAGCTCGCGAGGTCGGCAAAGACGGCATCACTGCCAACATCGTCGTGCCTGGCCGTATCGCCACATCCCGCGTCGCAACCCTCGATCAGGCCAAAGCAAAGCGCGAGGGACGAAGTGCCGAAGAGGTTGCCGCCGAGAGTCAGGGCACGATCCCACTCGGTCGCTACGGCAAAACGGAAGAGTACGCCGACGTGATCGCCTTCCTGGCCAGTGAGCGTGCCGCCTACATCACCGGTTCCGTCATCCGCGTAGATGGCGGCCTCATCCCCAGCATTTAGGAGCATAAAAAACTCTATGCCATTGGCTAAGAAAACAATCGACATCCTCACCGGTGTCACCACAGCAACTCTTACAACTGTTCTCCTCAAAAAAGGCCTTCGCAACATCTGGCTGCGCGGAACCAAACCCCTACGTCCCGGACAACCTCGCATCGTGGGTCCGGCTTTCACCCTACGCTTTGTTCCCGCGCGCGAGGACCTCGCCACCCCCGAATCCTGGGCATCTCCCATCTCGACCCGCGCCGCTATCGAATGCATGCCAGCAGGATGCATCGCCGTGGTCGACGCTATGGGCGTCACCGACGCTGGAATCTTCGGTGACATCCTCTGCGAACGCATCCGCGTCCGTGAGGTAGCCGGACTCATTACCGATGGCGTCATCCGCGACCTCGCTGGCGTTCTCCGTACCAATCTGCCTGTCTGGTGCCGGGGCACCGCAGCCCCCGCCTCCGTCGCTGGACTCACCTTCGTAGGATGGCAAATGCCCATCGCCTGCGGTGGCGTCGCAATCTTTCCCGACGACATCATCGTCGGCGACGACGATGGTGCCGTCGTCATTCCAGCCGCGCTCCTCGATGAAGTCGTCGAAGCCGCAGTCGAGCAGGAGGAACTCGAAGCCTGGATTATCGACGAGGTTCGTTCCGGTGTCCCGTTAACCGGACTTTACCCACCCAACGCCGAGGCCAAAGCTCGGTACGCAAGCTTTCGCGCCACACAGGATAAATAGGTAGACTGGTCCGTTCGATCGGAGCTCGAAGCTTGTCATCCGCAGCCTACATCGCGCCGAATACCTCCTCCGATCCTGTCGGCGACTCGCTCTACCGCAAGATCGCGTGGCACATCATGCCGATCCTAGTGATCGGCTACATCATCGCCTATGTCGATCGGGTCAATGTAAGCTTCGCCAAGCTACAGATGTTGGCTGATCTCAAGTTCAGCGACAGTGTCTATGGAGTAGGCGCCGGCATCTTCTTCCTCGGCTACTTCGCCTTCGAAATTCCCAGCAACATCATGCTGCACAAGGTCGGAGCGCGGGTCTGGATCTGCCGCGTCGTCGTCACGTGGGGCGTCGTCTCGGCACTAACGGCGCTAGTGCGCACGCCCATGCAGTTCTATACCGCACGCCTGCTGCTGGGAGTTGCGGAGGCTGGCTTCTTCCCGGGCATGATCCTCTACCTTACTTACTGGTTTCCAGCTCATCGCCGAGCCTCGATGGTTGCCCTGCTGATGGCCGGAAACCCCGTCTCCGGAATCATCGGCGGTCCGTTGTCCGGCTTCATCCTGCACCATTTTGCCGGTAGCAAGGGTATCGCGGGGTGGCAATGGCTCTTCATCTTGGAGGCCGTCCCTGCAATCCTCCTCGGCGGCGTCATCTTCGTCTTCCTCGACGCTCGCGTAGACGAAGCCAAGTGGCTCTCTGAACAAGAACGAGCCGCCGTGGCCGCCGAGATCCGCGCAGAAGCAGTCTCTAAAATCCATGTTTCAATTCGCTCCGCGTTTACGAGTCCGCGTATCTGGCTCTTCAGCGCAATCTTCTTCGGAATGGAGATGGGCTCCTATGCTGTCGGATTCTGGCAGCCGACCATCATCCGCCAGAGCGGCGTCAGCGACGCATTCCACATCGGCATGCTCACAACTGTCCCGTACACCTGTGCACTTATCTCCATGATGTTCGTTGGTCGCCACTCCGATAGAACTCGCGAGCGACGTTGGCACATCATCGTGCCAAACATCGTGGCTGCCATTGGTTTTATCGTTTGTGCGCAAGCCGGCAGCAACACTCCCATCGCGATGTCCGGTCTCGTGCTTGCTGTCGCCGGAGTTATCACGGGATTAGCCATGTTCTGGGCGCTCCCCACATCATTCCTAGGCGGCAACGCTGCAGCGGCCGGCATCGCGCTTATAAACTGTACCGGCAATCTTGGCGGCTTCTTCAGCCCTACCATCATCGGATTTCTAAAGACCTACACCGGCACCCTCAACTCCGGTCTCTTCCTGGTCGCAGCTTGCATGATCGTTTCGTCAGGTCTCATTCTGACCCTCAGGCCCACAATGCCGCCAGTGCTGCAGCCCACAGAGGCACAGATATGACCACAGGCTTGCGCAAAGGGTTGACCCGCTACGGCGACGCCGGCTTCTCACTTTTTCTTCGTAAGGCGTTCATTAAGGCAATGCGCTAATCCGACGATGCGCTCGAGCGGCCCATCGTCGGCATCACAAATACCTTCAGCGATTACAACCCGTGCCACGGCAATGTCCCCGACCTCATCGAAAGCGTGAAGCGCGGCGTTCTGTTAGCTGGTGGTCTACCCATGATCTTTCCAACTATCTCCATCGGCGAGAGCTTCGCCCATCCCACCTCCATGTTCCTGCGCAACCTAATGGCGATGGACACCGAGGAGATGATGACTGCGCAGCCCATGGATTCCGTCGTGCTTATCGGCGGCTGCGACAAGACCCTCCCGGCCCAAGTCATGGCCGCGGCCAGCACCAACCTACCGGCAGTGGTTCTGCAGACTGGTCCGATGGTCGTCGGCAATCACAAAGGCGAGGTCCTCGGAGCCTGCACCGATTGCCGCCGTATGTGGGCACAGCACCGCGCCGGCAACGTCGACCTTGTTGAGATCGAAACCATCAGCAGTCGCCTTTGCCCATCGGTAGGCACCTGCTCCGTCATGGGAACCGCCAGCACGATGGCTTGCATCGTCGAAGCACTCGGCCTCGCGCTCCCCATGAGCGCCGCCGCACCTGCCACTCTCGCCGACCGCCGCCGCATCGCCGAAGCCAGCGGTAAGCGCGCCACCGAAATCGCCATTGCCGGCACACCCAAACCGAGTGACCTCATCACGGTTGCGTCAATCCGCAATGCGATGATTGTCTTGCAGGCCATCGGCGGGTCCACGAACGCTCTTATCCACCTCGTTGCAATAGCTGGCCGCGCGGGTATTCCTTTCGACCTCGCTGCCTTCGACCAACTCGGCCGCGAGATTCCAGTCCTGCTCAATCTCAAGCCATCCGGCGTGCACTACATGGAGCATTTTCACCATGCTGGCGGTCTGCCCGCCCTCATGCGCGAACTCACCGCCTTCCTCGATCTCGATGCCCCCAACATATCAGGTGGCACGCTGGGCGACGCCATCGCCGCCGCGGAGCTTGTTCCGCATCAAGACGTGATCTGCAGCTTTGCATCGCCGCTCAAACCCGAAGGCGCGATGGCGATCCTCTACGGCAATCTCGCGCCCCTCAGTGCTGTGATCAAGCACTCCGCCGCCTCTCCGCACCTTATGCGCCACGTCGGCCGAGCAGTCGTCTTTGACAGTATCGAAGACCTCACAAATCGCATCGACGACTCCGACCTTGACGTCACTCCGGAGGATATTCTCGTCTTGCGCAACGCCGGTCCTAAGGGTGCGCCCGGCATGCCCGAAGCGGGCTACCTTCCAATTCCTATGAAGCTTGCACGCCAAGGCATCAAAGACATGGTCCGTATCTCCGACGCCCGCATGAGCGGGACCGCCTTTGGCACAATCGTCCTCCACATTGCACCCGAGGCTGCGGTTGGTGGTCCTCTCGCTATTGTTCAAAATGGCGATCAGGTTCTGCTCGACGTCGAGGCCCGGCGCCTTGAGCTCCTCATCGACGACACCGAACTACAACGACGCCTCGCTGTCCTGAAGCAATCACCACAACAACGCGAAACCGCACAGCGTGGCTACGCAAAACTGTTTGAAGGCTGCGTTCTGCAAGCCGACCAAGGCTGCGACTTTGACTTCCTCTTGCGTGAAGGCAGTCCCACACCACCGAAGAAGGATGAATAGACCGATGCTCCTCGATCATACGGCGAAGGGTGTCTACGCCATCGCTGTTACTCCCTTCAGACCTGATGGTGCCGTCGACTACGACTCCGTCGATAAGATGACCGACTTTTACCTCAGTTGCGGCGTCACCGGCCTCACGATCCTTGGCATCATGGGCGAAGCTCCGAAACTCGATCCTGCCGAAGCCGTCGCGATCTCTAATCAAGTAGTTCGCCGCGCCGGAGTTCCGATCATCGTAGGCGTCTCCGCTCCCGGGTTCGCGGCCATGCGCTCCCTCGCCCGTAGCGTCATGGAAGGCGGTGCAGCTGGCGTCATGATCGCCCCGCCGCCAAGCCTTCGCACTGACGACCAGATCATCAACTACTACGCGCAGGCCGTCAACGCCATCGGCCCCGACATCCCCTTCGTTATCCAGGATTACCCGCTGCTGCTCACCGTCGTCATGACCCCCAAAGTCATTCAGCGTATCGTTAACGACAATCCATCCTGCGTAATGCTCAAGCATGAAGATTGGCCCGGACTTGAGAAAATCAGTACCCTGCGTAGCTTCCAGAGCGAGGGAGCGCTCCGCCCCATCTCGATTCTTACTGGGAACGGCGGCCTCTTCCTCGACTTTGAGCTAGAGCGCGGAGCTGACGGCGCGATGACAGGCTATGCCTTTCCAGACATGCTCGTAGACGTCGTCAAGCTCTCGCACTCTGGCCTGCGCGATGCTGCCCATGACCTCTTCAATGCGCATCTCCCGCTCATCCGCTACGAGCAGCAGCAGGGAATCGGTCTCGCCGTCCGCAAGTACGTCCTGCAGAAACGCGGCGCCATCGCCCATGATTCGCAACGCGCACCGAGCTCATTGCTTACAGCAAAAGGAAAGGCCGAGGTCGACTACCTCCTAAGCCGTGTCGCCCAGCACGACCCGAGAGCCAAGACGCAGCCGCGGACGTAACAAAAATCCTGCTAGGGAGTACACGCTATCGATAAACCTGAGTTGCCGATAAACACGAGTATGCCCTTATTGACCCGCCGAGATTGTGAACATTAAAACTTGCTCCAGAAAGCTGGGCGACTGTCTCGTAATTGCCAAAAAATCCCGTTAGCCGTGAACTGCGGCTCATGTCTAGATTAGAGGTTAGGTTTGTGTTTCGCTCCCTGGTAACTCCGTCCTGAGTTCTAGACTTGCGTACTCTCACGCCGTAAAGTTCTAGTGTCCGCTCGGTAAAAATCCCATCAAGCAATTCCCAAGTTTTGTCACGTAGTACTCGCAACTGTCAGAGACTCGCGTAGGGCTTGGGCGTCTTCGCATCAGGAACCGCGAGGTGCTGGAAGATTACGAGTACCTCCAGCAGACGGGTAACATTATCTAATTCCTTGTCCGGCGCTTCGTTTAACCGCACGGAATGTGAATTGGCTACCGCGTGCAGGTCGCGCTCTGTGTGTGACACGAATCCGAACGACCACGCAGCGTGCGGGAGTTATCCTGGTCGGTCCAAAATCGAGTAG
>Ga0105238_10006893_pt1 | contig 11348 bp, 8 predicted proteins | sample KBSC34metaG_FD_81526 | JGI IMG/M metagenome (GOLD analysis project Ga0105238, IMG submission 81526) | Corn rhizosphere microbial communities from Kellogg Biological Station, Michigan, USA - KBS C3-4 metaG | ecosystem: Host-associated > Plants > Roots > Rhizosphere > Soil | place: Michigan, USA...
AGGAAGGGTCAGGCACATGCGTCCGTTGCCCTCGCTCTCCACGATGCAGATGCCGCCTGTCTCTGCAATAAGAAAGTTTGCGCCGCTCACCGCTGTCTTCACTCGCAAGAACTTTTCCCGCAGAAATCGGCGCGCTGCCTCGGCGAGATCTTCCGGCGCCCCTCCCAGTTCCGGCAGATTCATCTCGCGCCGGAAGATCTCCCGAATCTGTGCGCGATTCTTGTGCAGTGCCGGAACGACGATATGCGATGGTTGATCCTGTCCGAGCTGGATGATCAGCTCCGCGAGATCGGTTTCATATGCGTGCACGCCGGCGGCCCCGAGTGCCAGGTTGAGCTGTATCTCTTCAGTGGTCATCGACTTAATCTTGATGACCTCATTTGCGCTGGCGCCCCCGAGTGCGCTCTCTTTTACGAGCCGTACGATGATCTGGCGCGCTTCCTCAGCATCGCGTGCCCAATGCAAAACACCACCGGCTGCGTTGAAATTGCGCTCGAACTGCTCGAGATAGAAATCCAGGTGCTTCAAAGCATGTTCGCGGATTTGCCGTCCCGACTCGCGGAGTTCCTGCCAATCTGGCATCTCGTCGACTACACGGGCGCGTTTAGCCTGGATGACGTTAGTTGCGTGTCGGACGTTCTTGCGCAGTTGGGGATCCCGCAGCAGACTTCTGGCGGCAACCTGAAACGCCGGTGCTGTCTTCGGATCCAGTGCGTGGCCGCTCATGAGAAATCGCCCTCTTCACTGCAGAGGATCTCCGCAATATGAACCGGCTGCACACCTGTGCGCTGTCGATGCAGCGAGCCTCCGATATGCATCAAGCAGGAGTTATCACAACCCGTCACGACTTCGCACCGCGTGTTCAGCACCGCCCGCACCTTATCGGCCAGCATAGCGCTGGAGACCTCAGCGTTCTTGATGGAGAACGTACCGCCGAACCCGCAACACTGCTCTGGATTCTCGATCTCCACCAGATCAATGCCACGCACCGCCCGCAGCAGCTTTGCCGGTCCGTCGCCGATGTGCAGACTTCGCAGCCCGTGGCAGCTCGCGTGGTAGGTGACGCGGTGGGGATAGTAGGCGCCCACGTCCTCTAATCCCAGCTTCTTCGTTAGAAACTCGGAGAACTCCCAGACGCGCGGCAGCAGCTTGGCCACTTCATTCGCCAGGCGAGGCTCTTTCAGGCGCTCAGCCATGAGTGGATAATGGTCCCTCATCATGGCCACGCAACTCGTCGAAGGACTCACCACAGCTTCAGAATCCTGGAATTGCTCTACAAACCGGCGCAGCAGCGGGTATGCCTCTTCTTGGTAGCCCGTGTTCCAGTGCATCTGGCCGCAGCAGGTCTGCCCAGCGGGGAAGTCCACGGTATGCCCGAGCCTCTCCAGCACACGGACGAGTGCCTTGCCAGTCTCAGGAAACAACGTGTCGTTGTAGCAGGTAATGAAGAGTGAGACTCGCAAAACCGCCCCGTAGTCTTTGATTGCCGTCGTATCCCTCTAAGCTAATCTGTGACGCCAAAGCGAAAAGGAATTGCTGCACGCCTCTACAAGGCTAGTCCAATAGGCAATCTATTTCCATAACAGAACTCACTCGCGTACGATTGTTACGCGAACGCCGATCTCTTTCTCAAACGCGAGGCACCTTGGGACCGAACCCATTCTTAGGCGTTATTTTTCACTGGATCGGCGGATTCTGTTCCGCTACGAACTTCATTCCGTTCCGGGGCATCAAGCGATGGTCATGGGAGATCTACTGGCCCATCCAAGGCTTCGCGGCCTGGATCATCGCACCATCGCTGCTGGCCAGTATCTTCGTGCCCAATGCTTACGGGCTGCTTCGCGCCGCCTACTCCAGCAATCCGCACGACCTGCAGTACGCATTCCTTTTCGGGCTTCTCTGGGGCGTAGGCGGGATCACCTTCGGCCTAGCCATCCGCTACCTCGGTATCGCTCTCGGGTATGCCATCGCGCTTGGTCTATGCGCCTTCTTTGGCACGCTGGTGCCGCCCGTCTACCACGGCCAGATCGGCTCGCTCCTCCATTCGGCCTCCGGCCAAGTGATTCTTCTGGGGGTCATGGTCTGCATCATCGGCGTTGCCGTGAACGGAGCTGCAGGCTATTCGAAAGAGCGCGAGCTCACCCCGGAGGAAAAGCTCGAGGCGGGCGAGCGCGACTATAACTTCCCGAAGGGTATTGCGATCGCAGTTCTCGCCGGTTTCATGAGCTCTTTCTTTGCCTTCGGTCTTGATGCGGGGAAGCCGCTTGCCGACCTCACAAAGGCACACCTCATTGCGGAAGGAAGGATGGATCTCTGGGCCAATCTGCCCGTGCTCATTGTTGTGCTCTGGGGCGGCTTCGTCACCAACCTGGTGTGGTCCGCGATTCTGATTGTCCAGAACGGATCGTTGCGGCAGTTCTTCGGACAGCCGGGCATCAACCCGATGCGCGCGGCGGCCACAACGGGAGACACCCTCGTCGATTTCGATCCGCTCGATCCGTCAACCTATGATCGGCTCGCGCCCACAACCCTGTTTTCGAACTACATCTTTGCTGCTCTGGCCGGCGTGATCTGGTACTTCCAGTTCTTCTTCTACTCCATGGGCCAAACCAAGATGGGTAAGTACGACTTCTCCTCGTGGACCTTGCACATGGCTTCGATCATCATCTTTGCCACGCTCTGGGGACTGGTACTCAAAGAGTGGCACGGGACAAGTTCGCGAACCAAAGTGCTTGTGACCGCTGGACTGGCGCTCCTCATCGGCTCAACAGTCATCGTCGGCTATGGCAACTACATCCATGCGGTACGGGAGACTACAACTGCCCTGCTGCAGTAAGCCGAACCTCGTCCTCTCAGGACCGTTCTGGTCTTAAGGCATCAAAAACTACCCTCCTGCCGTGACCAAACATCCTATTCAAATAACCTTTGCGGCAGGCCAACAGGTATCTACCCCAATTCCCTGCGCTCGCATTATTTCACACGTTGTTTTCATAGCTGCGTCACAATACAAGCGGGAGAACAGGGATGCCTCGGATTAACTTCCATCAGCAACTTGCGGCGCTCAAGGACAGGCTGCTCGCCATGGCGGCGCTGTCCCAGCAAGCGCTCGAGTTCTCCGTCGAGGCTTACGTTTCGCGGAACGTTGCCCTTTGCACTCACGTTCTGGACATAGAGAAAGCGATCAATGCCGCTGAAACCGAAGTGGATGACATGGCCCACGACCTGCTCGCGAAGGAGCAGCCGATGGCGATCGACCTCCGCTTTATCCTGTCGGTCATCAAGATTAATGGCGACCTTGAGCGTATTGGCGATCAGGCAGCCAACATCGTCCAGCGCGCCATGCTGCTGAAGGACTCTCCCCAAATCTCGCTGCCTGTCGACATACAAACTATGGGCGAGAAGGCCGGACTGATGATACGCACGGCGATTCAGGCCTTGCTGGAGGCCGATCCTAAGATGGCCGAGAGCGTTCTGTGCATGGACGATGAGGTCGACGACATGAATAAGACCGTCCAGCAGGAACTCGTAGAGGTCATGCAGCAACATCCGGACGTCAGCATCCAGGCCCTGAATGCCATCATCATTTCTCGAAACCTCGAGCGGTCGGCAGATCACGCGACGAACATCGCCGAAGACGTCATATTCTGGCTTCGAGGGTCGGACGTCCGCCATAACATGCTGCTTGCCGAGGCCGATTAAGTTGCTCGCCTGGCAAACGCCATCTTGACGCCTCAATTTCGTGCATTTAGCATTAACTAATGACGACGTGCTGCCCGAGCGCGACCCTGATCTGCTGCTGCACCTGTTGTTGTGCTGTGGCGCGCCGTCGCTGTCCCGCTTCGTAGAGTCAACTACTTACGAGGTACGCGGACAAGCCGCTGGAGCGCCCACCGAAGCCGGTGGGCGATTTTAGTTTCGGCTGCTTCGACCGGCCGCAAAGCTCCAACGACATCCGCAGCATGGTGCACCAGCAGAACCAGAAGGATTCCATATTATGAGCGACGTAGCTACAGTCCCAGTACCTCCGGTTACACCTGCAGTGAAGGAAACGAAGGCCCAGAAGGCCGAGCGCCTGAAGCAGGCCAACAATCCCTGGGCGGGCTGGGACGAGGTGCGTCGATTTGCCAAGGAAGGCCGCGGCTCCATTCCTCCTGAGTGGGCTGAGTTCTATTTCAAATGGTGGGGCATTTACACGCAGGGCGACGGTATAGGCGTCACCGGCGGCAAAGATGGAGTAGGCAAGGCCACCGAGTACTTCATGATGCGTATTGGCCTGCCCAACGGCCTGCTCACCTCGAAACAGCTCCGCGTGATCGGAGATCTGACAAAGAAGTACGCCAACAATCTCGCCGACATCACCACGCGGCAGAACATTCAGCTTCACTGGCTTACCATCGAAGCCCTGCCCGAAGTGGTGGATGCTCTTACGGCAATTGGACTTAGCCCAAAAGGAGCCTGCGGCGACGTGATGCGCAACGTCACCGGGTGCCCTTTAGCGGGCCTGGACGGCCACGAGCTCGTTGATGCGAGCCCACTCGCCGTGGAGATTGCGAAAAAGCTGACCGGCAACCCGGAGTTCGTCAATTTGCCGCGCAAGTTCAAGGTCTCCGTCACCGGATGCCCGCTCTGGTGCTCTTACCCCGAGATCAATGACCTGGCCCTTACCGCCGTCAAGCGAGAAGTCAACGGCCTGGAAGAGATTGGTTACACCGTACGTGTGGGCGGCGGCCTGTCAACTGAGCCGCATATTGCCGTCCGGCTGCCCGCGTTCGTTCCACAGGACAAGGCATTCTCAGTCGTGGAAGCAGTGCTCACGATCTTCCGCGAGCAGCAGGAGCTACGCGAGAACCGTAGTCGCGCCCGCATAAAGTACCTCTTCATGCGCCATGGCTGGACTGCCGAGACCATGCTCGAAGCTATCGAGGCAAAGATCGGCTTTCAACTCGATCGCATGCCGGTCGATGAAGACAACATCCCTGACGACATCTACCGGGACCATGTTGGCATTACGCCCCAGCGGCAGCCCGGTCTCTCGGCCGTTGGCGCAAGCGTCCTCCGCGGCCGAGTCTCCGGGGAGCAACTGATACAGCTTGCAGAGCTGGCGGACGAGTTTGGTGACGGGCAGCTTCGCGCGACCATCATGCAGAACGTGATCCTCGTCAACGTGCCCAACAACCGCACGCGTGAGCTGATCCATCGTCTCAACGACATAGGATTTCAGGTCGATGTGACTCCGTTCTGGCGCGGCGCGATCGCGTGCACCGGCACAGAGTTCTGCAAACTCGCTATCGCGGAGACCAAGGCCTTCTCCAAGTGGCTTGTCACGGAGATGGAGGACCGGCTCCCAGCCTTCGATCAGCAGATCAAGCTGCATGTGACGGGCTGCACCAACTCCTGTGGCCAGCACTGGATCGCCGACATCGGGCTCGAAGGCAAGAAGATCAAGAAAGAGGGCAAGATGGTCGATGCCTTCTACTTCTGCGTCGGGGGATCTATCGGCAAGTATGCACGCGCCGGTCGCCCTGTTGGCTTCCGCGCCGCCGCTGAAGATTGCCCAGAAGCCATTGAGCGCCTGCTCCGCGCTTACCTTGCATCCCGGGAGCCAGGCGAGGACCTCCGCGCCTACTTCGCTCGCACGGACGACGAGAGCCTTCGCAACCAGCTCGCCGGCACCTTTATTCCCGCTGTAGAGCGCGACCCACCGCCCGTCGGGGCCGGCCGCCACGCGGCCGAGGCATAGAGTACAAACGAAGCATGGCTCTCTTCCCGATCTTCCTCAAGCTCACAGGCCGCCCCTGCACCGTGGTCGGCGGGGGCAACCTCGCTGAGTCGAAGATCGAGTCTCTGCTCACCGCGAACGCCCGTGTGATCGTCATCGCCCCGCGTACCAGCGCACGCATCACCGCTCTTGCAGACTCCGGCGAGGTCACGCTCCACACGCGCGAGTACTCCCACGGTGACCTCGCGGGTCAATTCCTCGCGGTAGCAGCCACGGACAACCCGGCTGTAAATCGTCAGGTCTTCGCGGAGGCCGAGGCTTCCGGCGTACTGATTAATGCCGTAGACGATCCACCCTTCTGCGATTTCTACTTCCCATCCGTGGTTCGCCGGGGCGATCTTCAGATCGCGATCTCCACCGCAGGCGGCAGCCCCGCATTGGCTCAGCGGCTTCGCAAGGAAATCAATGAACTCCTCCCACTCGACGCGGGTGACTGGCTCACCGAGCTCGGCAACCTCCGGCGGGAGGTCCTTCAGCTTGAGCCTCTCAACGCGGCACGCAACGACCTTCTCCACCAGCTTGCCAGTCGTGAGGTCTGCAGCTATGAGCAGTGCCCTTCGCGCGTGATGGCCCGCCGCCACGCCCTCACGAATCCGCTGCCGCCGGAACCTTCCCGGGCGCCTGACTCCGGGGCCGAGCAAGCGTGAGCACCTCCGCGGAACCGGGCGTCGTTTACCTCGTCGGAGCAGGCCCGGGCGATCCCGAACTCCTTACGCTCCGCGCACTACGTCTGCTGCAAACCGTCGACGTTATCCTGCCAGACGACCTCGTCTCCGATGACGTGCTCGGCCTTGCCTCGCCTTCGGCGGTCATCGTGCCGGTCGGCAAACGTTGCGGACAGCCGCGCATCACTCAAGCTGGCATCCACGCGCTGATGCTGGAACACGCCTTGGCCGGCCGCTCAGTCCTTCGACTCAAATCTGGTGACCCGCTGGTCTTTGGCCGCGCCGGCGAAGAGATCGATGCGCTCACCCAGGCCGATATCCCCTTTGAAATCGTCCCAGGCATCACCGCCGCTTTCGCTGTCGCAGCAGAGCTCAAAACCCCTCTTACCGATCGCACATCGGCTTCCAAACTCATCTTCGCCACAGCACACCACGCCAAGGACAAACTCGAGCTAACCCCAAAATGGGAAGGCACCTTTCCGCCTGACGCCACACTTGTCATCTACATGCCTGGCCGACGCTTCCGTCAGCTTGCGGAGGAACTCATTGAGTCCGGAATTGCGCCGGAGACCGCATGTGTGGCTGTCTCCAAAGCCAGCACACCCGCGGAGCAGGTGTACCGCACCACCCTCAACAAAATTGAGGACGAGGCCATTGGCCCCGCCCCCGTTGTTCTGCTGATCGGTCAAGCGATCCGCTAACGTTGAGCCGGCGCAGCCTGTCCAGTGGCAGGCTGATCCTGTACTGGCGCCTGCGGCTGACCTGCATTCGACTGCGCTCCCTGTCCAGCGCGGTTCGGAATCGGGCAGCTTGAGGGGACATCTGTCGACTTCACTTCCACCTCGGGCGTAACCGACAGCCCGGGCCGCAAGACGAAGTCCTGATCTTCTTTCGAAAGGTTGGTGAAGTCGATGCGTACCGGAATGCGCTGCACGACCTTCACGTAGTTTCCGGTTGCGTTCTCCGGCGGGAAGAGCGACAGCATGGAACCGGTGGCGCCCCCGACCTGCGTAACCCGGCCCGAGAACTTCCGCCCGCCGTACGCATCCACCTTCAGCGTGACTGGCTGGCATGGCCGCATGTGGGCGAGCTGTGTCTCCTTGAAGTTCGCCGTGACCCACAAATCGGTCAATGGAACGATCGTCATCAGGTCCTGCCCCGCGGAAACATTGGCTCCCTCATGCACATTCTTCTTGTTCACAATACCCGCGGTTGGCGACACGATCTTTGTATATGAAAGATTCAGCTTCGCCTGCTGCACGCGTGCCTCGGCCTGCCGCACCAAGGCCTGGGCCGCCGCCGCCCTGGACTGCTCCACACGAATTTGACCCGGAGCGTTCTGCACTGATTGTTTGGATTGCGCCTGGGCTTGGGCAAGCCGCGCCTGCGCATTCGAGACAGCGCTCTGTTGCGCCAGTACATTGGCTTCCGCCTCGGCCACCGCCGCCTTTGCGGCGGCTGCTGCCGCCATCGCTGCGTCGTACTGTTGCTTCGAAATCACATCTTTCTGCACCAGCGGTGTATAGCGATCCACATCATCCTGGGCGCGCTGCGCATTCGCTCGCTGCTGATCGACCTTCGCGCGGGCGGCTTCGACCTGCTTCTCTGATTGCGCCACGAGGTCACGCGTCGCGTTCACATCCGAAGCCGAGGTCGTAACCGTCGTCCCGACCGAGGTCCGTGTAATCGGCACGTTCGTTGTCGCCTGCAACGCCTGTGCAGTAGCGCTGGCCAGATCGGCCTCCGCCTGCTGAAGCGCTACTTGGTAGTCCGTGGGGTCGATCTCTACCAGCAGTTGTCCCTGCTGCACCTGCTGGTTGTCCTCTACGTAGACCTTCACCACGTGGCCCGCAATGCGGGAGCTCACCTGGTACAAGTTGCCGTCCACCTGAGCATCGTCGGTGTCCTCGGTAAATGTGGAGCGCCAATAGAAGAACACCGCCCCCAAAACGAGCAGCAGCACCACGCCAATCACGATGAATCGCCGGTTGGACCTCGGCTGGACCTCCGGAGCCGGATCCCCGGCCGGTGTCACAACCTTGCGTTCCTGCGCGCTATCTTTTTCTGTGACTGTCTCTGCCACGGCTACTTCCCTCCGAGATAATCCTTCAAATTCGTCTGCGCCACGCCCAGCGCACGAGCCAGTGCCAGCTTGGCTGCGTTGTGCTGGTAGAGCGCGCCAATGTACTGATTATTTGCCTGTTCCACCGAAGACTGCGCCTGTGAAACCGGCAGGTTATCAGCCACACCCGCATGAAACCTCTGTTGCGCCTCGCTGAGCTCTTCGTTCGCAAGATCTAGGTTCGATTTCGCAGTGTCCACCAGCTTCGCCGCCGACTGGATATCAAGGATCGCGTCACGGATATCGGCATTCACCTGCTGAACCTTGTCGCCGAGGCGATCGCTCGCCTGCTGATAGTTCGAGTTCGCCACCTTCTCTTCACCGCGCGTTTTCGCAATCTGCAAAATCGGCGCGGATACCGTTCCCGTAGCCGTGTACGTGCTGTGCGAGTGTCCCGGCGTCTCCCCGAGATCACCAAAGTCGCCGGAGAACTTCACCGTCGGCAACTGATCTGCAAATGCGGCAGTCTTCTGCGCTTTCGCTGCGGCAACTTGTTCCCTTGCCGCGGCGAGATCCTTGCGGTTCTTTATGGCCTGCTCGAATGCTGTATCCGCATTCAGGTTGTCGAGCGCCTGAAATGGCTCCCTATCCGACAGGCGTATCTGCTGATCGAGCGGCAGGCCGATTGCCCGGGCCAAGGCCAGCTTGTCTTTCTCGAACTGATTCTTAGCAGAGATCAGGTTCTGCTGCTCGTTCTGGTAATCCACCTGCGCCCGCAGCACGTCCAGCCTGGGACTCGTTCCCGCGTCGTGCGCGGCAGAGGCCTGATCCAGAGACACCTTCGATGTCGCCAGTTGCGCATTCACGGCGTTAATTCGCGACTCATCCGCGATACACAGGAGGTATGCGTTGCCCACGGTCAGCACCACCAGGTCTCGCGCATCCTCGGCCGTCAGCTTGGCGGAAGCAAAATTATGCTTTGCAGCCAGGTAATTTTCGAGAGCCGTAACGTTGACCAGATTCTGTGTCAGATAGGCGCGGAAGTCCACCACCTGGAACGGTCCAACAATCGGCTTGAGCCCGGGGAACTTCAATCCAAACGCTGCGAGATTGATCTGTTGCAACTGGATCGAGGCGTCGCCCGTGACAGTAGGTAGCAAGGCCTGCAACTGCTGCAACTCCTGGCCTTTCGCCCCCTGCTGCTGGCTCTCCTGCAGCAGAATTCCGAGATTCTGGCGAAGACCCCGCGTAATCGCGTCATCCAACGACAGGTCCATCACACCGCCGGTCGACTTGCCTGTCGCAACCGAGCCCCTGAACGAGTCCTGAGTCGGCGCAGCAAGATTCTGCCCCACTGGCGCCGCAAGCTGCTGCATGGCGCCGCTAACCGCTCCCGCCTCAGCGGGCTTGGTAGCGCCCGTGGCGGAGGACTGCGCTCGCATAGCCGTAGAACCGGCCGTGAGTGCGCCGCAAAGCCCAAGCGTCAGAAGGATGAACCTTGACTGTTGTGCTGTAGTTTCTGAACTCATCGTTTCTATCGTAATTGCATCCCGAGGCTGGCCACTCGCAACTAGTTCATCCGCTATGCTTTGCGAATAGGTGTTGGATGCACGGAGGCTGCCAAAAAGCGCAAAAAATAGCGCGGATGACCGACTCCGCCTGCTCCCGCAAGACCCGCCAGGCGCCTCTCAGAGCGCTCGCCGGATCCGACACCTTCAGCCACTGCTTCTCAAATCACCCGCTGCTCCAAGCAGATACACTGGCCTATGACAATCATCTGCTCCCTTTGAGGTCGTTCTATGTTTCTTGGCATCGACGTCGGCACCGGCGGCACCCGCGCCGTGCTGGTCAACCGCAATGGCCACGTCATCGCATCCTGCTCCAGCGAGCACGCTCCCATTCATTCCGAGCACATCGGTTGGGCCGAACAGGACCCCGCCGACTGGTGGCGAGCCGCCCGCGAGGCAATCCGGGGGGTTCTCAGCCAGGCCAACATCCCACCCAGCCAGATTGAGTCCGTCGGCCTCACCGGGCAGATGCACGGAGCGGTCATGCTCGACGCCAGTGGCGAAGTCCTCCGCCCATCCCTTATCTGGTGCGATCAGCGTACCCAGCCCGAGTGCGACTGGCTAGAAGCGAAGATCGGCCGCGCCCACCTCATTGAGCTCACCTCCAACCCCGCACTGCCCAACTTCACCCTCACAAAGCTACTGTGGGTCCGCACCCATCAACCCGAGCTCTTTGCCTGTATCGCGCACGTCCTCTGTCCCAAGGACTACGTACGTTACAAACTCAGCGGCGAGTTCGCCATCGACATGCAGGAGGCCAGCGGCACGCTGCTGCTCGACGTATCTCACCGGCGATGGTCCACCGAGGTCGCCGAAGCGGCGGGCATCCCGCTCGCCTGGCTGCCGCGCCTGTTTGAGGGACCGGAGATCTGTGCCCGAATCAGCGACGCCGGATCCACCGCCACCGGACTCGCCGTTGGCACGCCGATCGCCGCTGGCGCTGGTGACCAAGGGGCGGGAGCCGTCGGGATGGGCATCGTCAGTTCCGGCTCTGTCTCCGCCACTATCGGCACCAGCGGTGTCGTCTTCGCTTCCACAGACAAGCCCGCGCTCGATCCTCAGGGTCGCCTCCACACTTTCTGTCACGCCGCTCCGGGCCTCTGGCACGTCATGGGAGTCACCAACGGAGCTGGCCTGTCTCTGCGCTGGTTCCGAGACACCTTCGCCGCGGGTATGGATTACGACGCCCTCGTCAGTGAAGCCTCCGCAATTCCCGCCGGGAGCGACGGCCTGCTCTGGGCGCCTTACCTGTTCGGCGAGCGCACACCGCACCT
>Ga0105238_10006896_pt1 | contig 11342 bp, 7 predicted proteins | sample KBSC34metaG_FD_81526 | JGI IMG/M metagenome (GOLD analysis project Ga0105238, IMG submission 81526) | Corn rhizosphere microbial communities from Kellogg Biological Station, Michigan, USA - KBS C3-4 metaG | ecosystem: Host-associated > Plants > Roots > Rhizosphere > Soil | place: Michigan, USA...
ATCCGTAATAAAAGAAGCGGCGGCCGGTCGTCTGCAGGTCGCGCCAGTATTGTCGCTCGAGGTCGATGTCGGGGCAGGGCGCCCGGCACGCCACGCACGTCGATTGCTCCTTGCCCTGGGCGTCGACCCGCCGGCACGACGACTGCGTCAGCGTGGTGCCCCCGCCCGCGGCCGGGGCCACGTGGGCCTTGGATTCGAACAGGCCGCGTGGCTCGGTGTAGAACTTCTGAACCGGTGAGATGGGGCAGATGTACTGGCACCAGGTCTTGCCGCCGAACAGATATCCAACAGTCATCGCCGCCACGATCACGCTGGAGAAGAAGATGGCCAGCGACAGCCGGTCGGAGTTGATGAACAGCAGTCGGAGCGACAGGCCGACCCACAGCAGGCCGAACTGCACGAACCAGAAGTACTTCGCCAGAAAGCCGGTCGCATTGACGAGCCGGACCCGCTTCTCGGTCTTGCCAGTGCGCGGATCGGTCACCGTCTCGCGTCGCTGAATGCCGAGCAGCCTTGGGATCTGCATCAGCGCCGACAGCGGGCAGAGGCGGCGCCACGCCTCGTGTCCGAAGATCATGAGGAACAGCGGGACGAGCGGCAGGATCATCGTCCAGAAGGCGCGCGCGCCGATGGAGTAGGGGCGTTGGATGAGGCAACGGCCTTGGATGCGGGCGCAGCGGGGGTCGCAGATCCCCTCGTCGTAGGGGCTCCAATCGACTTGCCCGGCGTCGTTGGCAGTCGGGCAGCGATAGCGATCGCCGGCCGCTGCCGCGGACGCGGCGCGGTTGATCCGGAATGGGCTCAGCGCCGCCTCCGGATTGGTCAGTCTGGCCGACAGCGGATCGAAGATCAGGGACGCGATGATGAGCAGCCAGCCGGCGACGAGGCTCCAGCGTACGACCCGGATGATTCGCTCCGACAGCCGGCCAAACATGCGCTGCTACCTCTTCGTCGCCAGGTTGCGGGTCTTCAGGCTTCGCTCAGGCTCTCAGGCCTCTAGGACCACTCGATCGACCGGTTCGGCCGTGCAGGCCAGGATGTAGCCCGCCGACCGGTCCCCGGGATCCAGCCCGTCCTCGCACGACATCTTGACGCTCCCGGAGATCTTCCGCGTCTTGCACGTTCCGCAGACGCCGGAGCGGCAGGCGCTCGGCAGGGACAATCCGAGCGCCTCGGCGGCCTCGAGGATGGTCTCTCCGGCGCAGGCTCGCGCCTCTCGACCGGACGTGTTGAAGACCACCGCCGTCGCGGCCCCCACGCCGGCGGCGGGCGCTCCGGCTGCGTTGGCCGGGGATGGCATGGCCATGGTGCCGGCCGGATCGCTGATCAGGGTCAGCCGCGGTCGAGGCAGGATTCCGAGGAGCTGGGAAGAACGCCGGGGACGTTCGGCCGGCGGCGGGGAAGCGACGGCCGCCCGAGCCAGTCCCGGGGCGACCGAATCCCCCGATGCCGCGAGCGAAGGGCGCTCGGCCGAGGCCGTGGCCCCGTCGGTCGCAGCGGGAGCGGGCGCCGTGCTGGCCGCGGGCGCCGTGCTGGCCGCGGGCGCCCGGGGCCCCCCAAAGCTCTCGGCGTGGAAATTCCCCATCGGAAAGTCGGTCGCCGCCAGCGCCTGGCGGACGGTCTCCATGAACGGCGTGGGACCGCACAGGTACACCGATCGTTGCCGAAAGTCGGGGACGGCGTCCTCGATCAACGCCGTCGATATTCGCCCGCGAAAGCCGCGCCAATCAGGGGGCGCTTTGGTCAAAGTAAATACCGTTCTGAAGTGCGTGCTGCGGGCGGCAATGAAGGCCAGCTCATCCTTGAAGATCAAATCACTTTCATTGCGGGCGCTGTAAAGAAAGACCACATCGCGTGGATCGGCGTTGTCGTGCATGAAGCGAGACATCGACATGACCGGCGTGATGCCGCTGCCTCCCGAAATGAAGAGCAGCTTCTCCGCCTTCGGTCCAATCTCGCAGCTGAACTTGCCGGCGGGAGGCCCCACCGTCACCTCGTCGCCCACGCGCAGGTGATCGTGCAGCCAGTTCGAAACCCGACCACCCGGCACGCGCTTCACGGTGATCTCGAGCAATCCAGGGCGCGAGGGGGAGGAGGCGATGGTGTACGAGCGCTTCAGGACCTCGCCGCTCGCCTCGACCTCGATCGTCATGAACTGACCGGGCAGATACTCGAACGGGCCGGGAGCGAGCGGAGCGAAGCGGAACGTGCGCACGTCGGCCGTTTCGTCCGTCACCTGCACGCAACGCACCCGCCGGCGAGCTCGGGCAGCCGGCACCAGGGTTCGCGAGCTGGGAAGTCCCGAGGCGGCCGGCATCCCGATTCCCATTCCGCCCGTCGCTGTCGTCCCCGTCCTCGGGCTTTCCTCGGGCGTCGCCAGCACGGCGTTGGCGAGCGCCGAGAAGACCAGCAGCGCCTCTCGCCGTTCGCGCCGGAGGCTGCCCGGACCGAGGAGCCCGCCCGACGCGCGGGCCGTCGCCTCCGCCAGCCGTTGCAGGTCCGTACGCGTCGCGGTCACCTCGGCGTTCGGTAACAGCTCGCGGAGCGAGCGAAGCCCGGCGTGGAGCTGCTCCAGGTCCCGCTTGGAGCGGGAAAGGGACTCTACTGTCCAGACCGACGAGTAGCGCTCGTGCGTCCGGTGGAGGTTCTCGCGAGCCCACCGGCTCTGGCACCAGCTCCCGTTGTCGAGCATCCGCAGGAACACCTGGATGTCCCGTGGACCGATCGAGGTCGCCGGCGCAGTGACCCAGAGGAACAGGTGGAAGGGAAGTCCCTCCACTTGCTCGTTCGCGGCCACTGCACCCACGCTCATCGTTTGCTCCGGTTTCTCGCGCCGTCAGTCTTTCACTTCCCGATCATCGAATCAATGCTCGCCGACACAGGATGACGGATTTCAACGCGTGCCGCCCGCCGTTCTTCCTTGCCCTTCGTGGCTTTCGCGGCTTTCGCATTTCTTTGAAGCGGCGCCTGGACGGCGGTCGCGGCCGACCGATCTGACTATCCTCTGACTTGACATATGACTACGGTCGACCGCTGACGGGAGATCGCCCTCTCTCCGTCGGGAGATCGGGGTCGGAAGGCCGGATCTCGCCACCTGTTGGTCAAGCGGTCTTGGTAACAATTGCGTCTTGAGTCGGTTTCGACCACATTGCGGGTCTGCGTCGGCTCCGTTAAGAACGGCACCAGTACGCGATTTTGCAAGGTCAAACGAGGACGTCGCGACCCGAGGTCGGGCCGCCAATGAAGGAAAAGAGAAGCGCAAAAAACGCGAGACACGGCCAAAAGTGCGGGAACCGCGGACCTCGTCGCGATTTCGTGTGCGCGGAATCTCAGACGGCTTGATCACAGAGGGCGAGTTGTCGCAAAATCGGGGCCTGGCCTACGTCCGTCACCGCTGAACCCCGTGCACCCCCTTCCTTCCGACGAATCTCCGATGACGGCCGCGCCTGGTCGGCCGTGCGCCGCGGCGGGGTCGGCGGCCCGGTCCGGGCTCGTGGCCACGGCCCGCGTTCCCGCCCTCACCGTCCTCGCCTTGGTCTCCCTCGCTGGTTGCGGCTCCAAGGCGGACGAGATCTTCTGTGACGACGGGACCTGCGACTTCTCGCGAGAGGAGTGGAGTCGGATTCAGTCCTTGTCGCCGATTCCGGCGGTCCGCGCCGACGTCTCGAATCGTTTTCGGGGAATCCCCGAGGCCGAAGCGCTGGGCAGGGCCTTCTTCGTCGATGCTCGATTCTCCGGGCCGGCGACGCAGGTGGACGCTCTCGGCCGATTTTCAGTGCAGGCGCGAGCGCCGCTCGGGCAATCGACCGGCGTGCGGTGCCTCACCTGTCATGACCTGACCCGCGGCGGTGCCGACACGACCTCGGCTCCGAACACCGTCTCCGAAGGGGCGGGCTGGACCGACGTCAACGCGCCCGCCATCGTGGGCAGCGCCTTCAATCATCTTTGGTTCCTGAACGGCCGAGCCGATTCGTCCTGGGCTCTGGCCGTCGCCGTGGCGGAGAGCGGGACCACCATGAACGGCAACCGGTTGAAGACCGCGTGGACCATCGCCGACCAGTATCGAAGCGAGTACGACGCCGTCTTCGCCCCGGCCGGCCATGCCCTTCCGCTCGCTGGGACCAGCGCGGCGGTCAGCGCTTTGCTCGACCCGGCCACCGGACGATGCGCGGTGACCAACGGCGTTTGCCCGGCGGGGTGCCGGTCCGTCACCTCCTCCTGTGGAATGGCGGTGTGTCTGCCGCGCTTCCCGGTGCAAGGCAAGCCAGGAGCCATGCCGGGGTGCCAGGCGGCGTGCGGCGCCGGCGAGCCCTTCGACGACGCGTTCGATTGCATGGCACCGGAGGATCAGACGGCGGTGACGCGCGTGCTCGTGAACTGGGCCAAGGCGCTCGACGCTTACCAGGCGACCCTCGTGCCGGGCCCGGCGCCGTTCGATCGTTTCGTGGCCGAGGGACCGAAGTCGGACGCCGTCTCGGCCTCGGCCAAGCGAGGCGCCCGCCTGTTCGTGGGCAAGGGGACGTGCATGGATTGCCACGACGGGCCCTTGCTCACCGATGGCTACTTCCACAACATCGGTGTGCCGCAATCGGGGCCCTTCGTGCCCACGCCGGCCGAGTGCCCGGCCGGCAGCGGCGCGTGTGACTGCGTGAACGGCGTCAAGTGCCTCCCGTGGGGGGCCTGGGACGGCCTTGGTCGGTTGAACGCCGCCGGGAACAAGTTCCGCCGCGATTCGGAATGGAGCGATGGTGCCGACGACGACGACGAGACCCGCCTCGAGCTGAAGGCTCTCGAGCGCACCGACGCCCTCAAGGGAGCTTGGCGGACCCCCAGCCTCCGCAACGTAGCCTTGACGTCGCCCTACATGCACGACGGGCTCTATGCGACCCTGCCCCAGGTCGTGCAGCATTACGACGAGGCCACCACCCTGGGGGCGGTCGGGATCCCGGCCGTCGAGCTGAAGCCTCTGAGGCTGACCCCAGAGGAGAAGGCCGATCTGGTCGCGTTCCTCGAGTCGCTGACGGAGATGGGCGCCCCGCCCCCCAGCGCCCTCACGGCGCCGTCGGGAGCGGTGCGCTAGTGCGGCCGGTCGCGCGCGCCGGTGCGCTGGCGTGTTTCTTGGTCTCGGCCTGGGTCCCCGGCGCGGCGACCGCGGCGAACCCGACGCCGGCGCAGGAGGCCGCCCCGCGGCTCCCCGAGCGGGCGGATCCCTCCGCCGTCGACGACGGCGCGACCGAGGACGAGGACGAGGACGCGAGCCTCGGCGAGATCGAACCGGCGCCGAGCGTCGTCGATCTGGCTGATCGAATGGCCGATCTCGAGCGCCGGCTGGCCGACAGCGAAGCGGCCGCCGTCCAGAGGCGCCCCCTCGTCACGGTGAGCGGGTACATCGACGGAGGATTCTTCGTCACCCAGGGCAACGGCAACGGCGTGGTCCAGGATCTGGGCCCCGCCGAGGACCGCCGCTTTCCGCAGTACGCGGGGAAGTACGCGTGGGTGTTCCTCGGCGATCTCCTGTCGACGGCGGTCAACTCACGGGGAGAGCCGGCCGACCTGGGCAATCTCCCCGGAGTCAACCGCCACGACACCATCCGTTCCGGCGGCACGCCCAGCTTCATCGTCAACGAGGTGAACCTGACCACCCAGGCACCGGTCGGATCGCAGGCGCTGGCCACCGCCAGCATCAATTACCTGCCGCGCTCGGGCACCGAGTTCTCGCTGGGCGACACCTTCGACGTCGACATCGCCCAGCTCGAGTGGATGCCGTCGGTGTCTCGACGCTGGTCGGTGTTCGTCGGGAAGATGGACTCGGTGCTGGGCATCGAGTATCGCGAGCGCAAGGCGCGCGATCGGTTTGGCATCACGCCGTCGCTGACCGCGCGCTACACGGTCGGCAATCCCATCGGCCTCAAGGTCCGCGGCAAGCTCGGTCAGGACGACTGGCTCGTCGTCGCGCTGGCGCTGACCAACGGCTCGATGACGACCGAGACCTTCCACTTCTACGACGAGGTCGACAGCAACGCGGGGAAGACAGCGAGCGGACGCCTCGCCGTGCGCGCCCCCAGCGGGTTGATCGAGATCGGGGTCTCCGGCTCGTACGGCCCCCAGGACCATGCCCGCGACAGCCGTGGCGCCATGTGGTTCGCCGGGGCGGATCTGCAGGTCCACCACCTCGGCTTCGATCTGAAAGGTCAGTACCTCCTCGGGCGCGCGCCGGGCGAGGAACCGAACGGCGTCTACAGCCCCGACCACCGGCCTTACGGCCTGCGCCTCAACGCCGCTGCCTACCTGGAGGCGAACCTGATGATCCTGCCCTACCTCGGGCTGCTGGGACGCGGCGAGCTGCGCGACGCGCTCGTCTGGTTGGGCAACCCCAGCTCGTTGGGGGGCGCCGACCGCCTCTATGTCACGAAGGTCTGGCGAGCGACGGCGGGGCTGCGCATCGTGCCATCCGAGCACATGGCCCTCAAAGCCGAATATCTGCGCAACGGCGAATATGGCGGGTTGCCGAATATCCGAAATGACGTGTTTGTTTCATCGCTGGTATTGTCTTACTGAAAGGATTGGGCGAAAAGGTATGGGTATGAGGGTCTCTCTGCCACCCACGATCATTGCCCTGGTGGGGGTCGTCAGCTTGTCTGGAGAGGTCACGGCGGCGCCGCGCTCGGCGCCCGCCGCGCGCGCCGGTACGGCGCCTGACCTCGCTCGACTGGAAGCCGAGATCAAAGATCAGCGCGATCTGTTGATCCAGTCGATGCAGATCGAGCAGCAGCACTACGATCTCTTGCTGCGCCTGATTCAGAGCCTGAACCAGGGCAACGTGGCGTCGGTCGCGGCGCCCTCCGCGGCGGGCAGCGCGCCGGCCCGGGCGGGGGCGGCGGACGCGCCGTCTGCCGATCCCAACGGCGCGCGCGCGTTGTTGATCCCGTCAATGGGCGCGGCCGCCGCGCCGATGCCGGACCCTCCGCCGCGAAAGGCTCCCGATCGGACCGGCTCCGTGAGCGGCAAGGTCAGCGTCTCGTCGGGGAAGCTCGACGATGTTTATGTCTACGTCCAGAATGTCCACGGCCCTGCGACCCGCAGCCGCACGCTGGAGATCGCTCAGCGGGACAAGCAGTTCGTGCCGTCGGTCGCGGTCGTCCAGCGGGGGACGCGCGTGACGTTCCCCAACTTCGACGCCATTTATCACAACGTGTTTTCGTCGGGACCGCCGCACGCTTTCGATCTGGGGAGCTACCGGGCGGGCGACACCCCACGAGCCGTCGAGATGTCGACGCCGGGCGTGGTCGAGCTCTATTGCAACATGCACGCAAAGATGCACGCGAGCGTCCTGGTGGTCCCCAACGCCCTATGGACGCGCGTGTCCAGCGACGGGTCGTTCCAGATCAACAACGTGCCCATCGGCGTGCGCAAGGTGGTGGCCTGGAGCCCGCGGTCGCGCGCCGTCGAGCAGACGGTCGATCTCGGCCCGAGCGGCGCTTCGGTCAACATCCAGCTCAACGTGGATGGCGGCGACCGGCCGCACAATAACAAGTACGGGATGCCGTACGGCTCGTACAACAAAGAATGAAGTGAAGTGACACCATGGCAAATCGTTGGCACATTGCTGCCGTCGTCGTGACGGGCTGCGCGGTCGGGGCGGCGGGGCTGGCGATCGGTGTGCTGGGGGTGGATCGCCACGCCTCCGACAACGAGATGGGTCTACCGGCCGGGGGAGAGGCGGCCCGGGTGACGACGGCGGTCGTGGGGCGCGCCGAGCAGGCCATCACGGCCGAGGTGGTGGCGGCCGCCGCCGTTCCTCAGCTGCGCGCCGCCCTTCACAACCGAGTCGACGCGGCCACCCTCGAGGATCTGTTCGCCAGCGAGGATTGGTGGATCCCCTATCGCGACGTCTCGGTGGCGATCGTGAGCCGGACCGGCACGCAGGTTTCGCGTCCCGCCCGGCAGATCATGCCCGACACCGAGATCGCGGCCCAGGCGCGCGCGAACGGCGCGACGGCGGCCTTGAAGGTCTCGGCGGGGGTGGCCAAGCTGGTGGGGGCCGCGCCGATCGCCGAGGCGGCCGGAGGGCCCGTCCTGACTTTCGCGAAGCCGATCGACTCGCCCCTCGTGACCGAGTGGGCGCGGGCGGCGGGAGTGCCGCTGGCGATCTCCGACGGCCAGCGAATCATCGCCGCCAGCGATCCGGCGCTCGGGCAGCTTCCGCTGGCCGGGCACGAGCGAGACACGGCGTTGCCGGCGGACGGGCGGTTCGTGGCGGCTCCGAACGCCATCGGAGGTGACCTGTGGTTGTGGGTCGCGCGGGCGCGGACCTCGGCCGTGGCGGCGCCGAAGCCGTGGATGTGGGCGCTGGTCGGGCTCGCTCTGGTGGTGGCGGTCGTCCTCGCGCTCATCGGCGGGCGCAGCTCGTCGGCAGCGGTGCCGATGTCGACGATGTCGACGGCATCGGCGCCGGCGCTCATGCGAGCCGGGAGCGCCGGACACGAGGTGCCGATCGGAGCGGTGCCCGGCGTTCGCCGGGAGGTCCCGATGCTGATCGGGGAGCGCTCGAGCACGGCCGAGCTGGGTGGAGGCGGCGTGGGTGGGGGGCACCTGGGGCACGGCGTGCTGCCGACCAAGCTCGGGGATCACGCGGCCGTCCTCACGACGACGACCACCACCGCCCCGGGGACTGATCCGGGGAGCGCGTTCGGTCCTGGCGGAGGCCTCCGCCGGTTTGGCCAATACGAGCTGATCGAGCGCATCGACGAAGGGGGCATGTCCGACATCTTCACCGCCACCATGCGGGGCGCGAAGGGGTTCGAGCGCGTGCTGGTGATCAAGCGCTTGAAGCTCGAGCTCTCGACCAACCGCGCCGCCGTCGAGCAATTCATCGACGAGGCGCGGCTCGGCTCGCAGCTGGTTCACCCGAACATCGCGCAGGTCTACGACTTCGGCGAGCTGGCCGACGGCTACTTCATGGCCCTCGAATACGTGCCCGGGCGGAACGTGAACCAGCTGGTCGAGCGGCACGTCGAGCGGCTGGGCCGCGGGCTCGACCTGCCGACGGTGTTCTACCTGGCGCACGACCTGTTGCAGGCGCTCTCCTACGCGCACGGACGGCGGGCCTCGAACGGCGAGCCCCTCGGCGTGGTCCACCGCGACGTCTCGCCCTCGAACGTCATGATCAGCACGCGCGGCGACGTGAAGCTGCTGGACTTCGGCATCGTCAAGTCGCAGCAGCGCATCTCGCACTCCGATCTGTCGAACATCAAGGGCAACCCTGCCTTCATGTCGCCGGAGCACGCGCGGGGCCTGCCGGTGGACGCGCGGTCCGATCTGTTCTCGGTCGGGCTCGTCATGTACTACGCGCTCACCGGGCAGATGTTGTACCGGGTCGGCACCGCCGGCGAGACGTTGTTCCAGGCGGCGACCGGACCGACTCGCGAGCACCTGGATTCGATCTTGACGCTGCCGCCGCCCGCCGCCCGCATCATCGCGCGAGCGCTGGCGGTCGAGCCGAGCGAGCGTTTCCGCAGCGCCGAGGAGTTCGCGGCCGTCGTGGCGCCGGAGGTCCGCCAGGGCGCCTGCGCCCACATGGGCAGCGTCCTCCAGTCACTGTTCGGCTACGAGTTTCAGATGCAAGGCGCCACCAGCTCCGATCTGAGCGCGCCGGTTCGCCCGCGCGCGATCTGATCGCCAGAGCCTCATGGCGGTTCGATTGAACGAGCCCGAGGCTGTCGGGCTCAGCCTGCGCCAGGGGTTCGTCGGTGAGCTGAGGCGCCTGGCGCGCTTGGTGACGAGCGCGGCCGGGAGGTCGGCGGCGCGGCGTGACGAGACTGTTCACGAGGTTCGCAAGAGCTTGAAGCGGCTGCGCGCCCTGCTGCGCCTGCTGAGGCACGCCTTGGGGCCTGCCGAGTATCGGCGTGAGAACCTGGCCTTGCGGGATACGGCGCGGCCGCTCGCCGAGGTGCGCGACGCAAAGGTCTTCGTCGGGACGATCCAGGCCCTGGCGCGCCGGCGCTCGTCGAGGGGCACGGCGGCGCGCCAGCTCGCGCCCGTGGTGGAGCGGCTGGCCGCCCACCATCGAGCCCTCGCCGAGCGCGTGCTCGGGACGGACCGCGGCCTGGAGGCGGCCGCGGCCGTGCTCGCTGCGGTGGGCGCGCGCGCCGAGCGCTGGACCTTGCCGGAGGATCAGGGGTGGAAGCTGCTGAAGCCTGGGTTCGAGCGCACCTACCGGCGCGGCCAGCGGGCCTGGCGGCACGCCCGACGAGAAGGCACCAGCGAGGCGCTTCACGAGTGGCGCAAGGAGGTGAAGTACCTTCTTTATCAGCTTCAAGTCATCGAGCTGGCGTGGGGCGCCGCCGAGCGAATGCTGGCCAGACGCCTGGATCGATTGGCGGACCTCCTCGGAGAGGATCACGATTTGGCGGTGGTGGGCACGATGGTGGACGATCCCGTGGTGGACCGCCTGATCGATCGCCGCCGGACCGTGCTGCAGCGCCAGGCTTTCACGGCCGGCGGGCTCGTTTTCCAGACCCCCGCCGCAACACGGTTGCGGTCGCTGGAAAATGCCTGGGAACGTTGGCCACGCTGATCCGGGCGGGGACCGGCGTCGTGTGACAGATGCCACTGTGTCAGTGCGAGAATGCCGCACAGGGTAGCTTCGTCATCTCTCCCGGCCTGTGCGATTGATCGTCCTTGGGGGGCCCTCGTTCCCTCATACTGAAGCTCCATTCCTGTGGCGCGCGTCGCGCGCCGGCCCTCACGCCTGTCAGGCGTAGAATAGGACAGCTTGATGAGTCGCTCGGCGCGGAGTCCGGTTCCGTTGGTGTTCGCGTTGGTTGTGATGGGTGGCGCTGCTGGCGGATCGTCGCTCGCGGGCTGTTCCGCCGATCGGGCGGAGCCGACCCGCGGGCGCTCGGTGGCGGCCCAGCCCTCGGTGTTGGATTCGGCCTCGGTCGGTGTCGCGGCGGCCGGTCCGGGCGGGGCGAGCACCGACGATCGACCCTTGGTTCAGGTCATGGCCGACGGCTCTCTCGAGCTGCGGCCGCGCATCACGGATGTCTCGATGCTGGAGCGGCAGCCCGACGGCTCCTATCGCCGCCGGTGCGGCAGGCCGAGCGCCGAGACGCGCGCAATGATGGAGCAGGCAAGGCGGGCGCGCCGGGGGAGCGAGTGATGCCGCCGTGGTTTCTGAGCGCAGGTGCGAGGACGAGCGCGGTGGTGGCTGCGGCCGTGGCGCTCGCATCGGTGGCGCCGGCCGGCGTGGCACAGGCGGCGACGGTGACCATCAACAACCTCGACGAGGACGGGCAGGGCTTCAACGACACCACGCCAGCCAGCCCGGTGGGCGGCAATGA
>Ga0105238_10006900_pt1 | contig 11340 bp, 12 predicted proteins | sample KBSC34metaG_FD_81526 | JGI IMG/M metagenome (GOLD analysis project Ga0105238, IMG submission 81526) | Corn rhizosphere microbial communities from Kellogg Biological Station, Michigan, USA - KBS C3-4 metaG | ecosystem: Host-associated > Plants > Roots > Rhizosphere > Soil | place: Michigan, USA...
ACTCGAGCACGTAGGTGTTCGCGCTCTCCATCGCCTGCCCCACTTCCGGGTAGTACGGCACGCCCTGGTCGCGGAGCATCTTGAAGAGCGAGTCGGTCGCGCTGATGCGGATGCGGCGGATGTAGTACGGAGAGTGGCGCGGGTGCATTCCGGAAGCCACGCCCATGGTCTGGCTCGTCGTGCCCGACGGCTTCACGCAGGTGATGGCGGTCGACATATTGATGCCGAAGCGCTTCGCGTACTTCTTATTGGTCGCGATGGTCTCTTCGCGCATCGCCTCGAGCGTGCCTGCGTCGCGGACCTGCTTAGAGTCCCACTGGCCGGTGATGGAGACGCCGAGGAGGCGTTCCTGCTCGCAGTTCTCCTTCCACTCCTTCGAGAGGTACGGGAGCTTCACGAGGGTCGACTGGTAGGTGCCGAGCAAGGTGGCGAGACGCGCTTTGCGCACGAGCGATTCCTTGGTGTCGGTTGAGCGCGCGATGACTTCGGTCAGGTTACAGAACTGCTTCGACTTGAGGATGATCTCGCCGCACGGGTTGGTGCCCGCAGGGCCGACCACGCGGCCGTTCTTCACGTACTCCGACTCTTCCCAGAACTTCACGCGGCGCGCCGGGAGCTGCTTCATGAGTCCGCCGCGGTTGAAGATGCCGCGTTCGCCCGTGCGACTCTTCATGAGTGCGACCCACTCGTCCATGAACTCCTCGTTACCCGGCTTGTCCATGTAGACAGCGGAGTTGTTCGCGATAGAGCGGTGAGGATCGGTCATCCAGAACTGGCCCTTCTTCGCGTCGCGGACTTCGGTGTCGTCGAGGTCGGAGAGCGAGATCATCGCGGAACGGCGGACGCCGCCGGCGACCACGCACTCGCCGATCTTGCAGATGATGTCGTGCGCGTCGATGTTGCGCAGGCGTCGTCCCTGGCGTGCCATGATGCGCTCGCGTGCGAACGCGAGCAGCGAGCGCAGCGGCTCAGGGCCTGATGCCTTTCCGCCCATGGTCTTGAGGCGCGCGCCTGCCGGGCGGATCTGCGAGAAGTCGAACTCGACGTCCTTGCCGTCGTACCAGGTGCGCAGTCCGAGAGTGAGCGCGTCGCACCAGCCTTCCTTGCTGTCGCCCACCGTGATGGTGCGAAGCTTCTCGCCGGTCTGATACTTGATCTGCGGGAGCGCCTGGATGTTCTGACTCTCGACCGAGTATCCTGCGCCCGTGCCGCACATAGAGATGTACATTATCTCTGCGACGTCCTCGATCTTCGATGGCGCGATGTAGGAGCAGTTGTACGCCGCGACGTTGCTCGTGCGCGCAGCATCACCCGCGAACTGCATGAGGCGCATCGACGGCACGACCTCCTGCTTCAGGATAGCCATGCGGACTTCTGCGTATTCTTTCTCGGTAAGCTTATCGCCGAGATTCTCTTTCATGAAATTGATATAGCGGTCCACGGTCTCGATCCAGGTCTCGCGGCGACCCTCTTCCGCGATCCATTTGGAATACGAGCGGAGGTACACGAATTCGCCGAGCTGGTTATCCTTGAAGTACTTCGCGCTCTCTTCGGAAAGCTTGCGTACGTGTTCAGGGACTTCTATCGCTTCGCTTCGCATCTGTGCGCGCTTGTCGCGGTAGAGGATGTACGACTTCGCCGCTGAGGTGTAGTCGTTCAACATGAGGTGCTTCTCAACCGAATCCTGGATGCCTTCCACGGTCGGGAGGAAATTCTTGTACTTCTTCGCGAAGCGCGCGAGTTCGCCTGCCACCTGATGCGCCACGAGGATCGCGTCTTCTTGGCTTCCTTCGCCTCCTGCCACCATCGCCTTCTGAATAGCGCTCACGATCTTCTCGAACGAGAACGAAGTGATACGTCCATCGCGCTTCTCGAGCTGCGGGATGATCTCGCGATAACGCTTCGTCTCCTTGGATTCTTCAACAACGAGCACGGCTGCGACAGCCGGAACGGCGGTCTTCTTGGTGGCTTTGGTGGCGGCTTTTGGCATATCAGGTACAGGTTACTAATAGGCGTCGAAAGTGGACGTGAAGTCTATTTTATCTCTCATAAAACCCCCTGTCATGTGGACAGTGGATTCGAGACTGTTTCTTCAATTCGTAAAGGGAATTGAAAGTTCTGTGCCCACTTCCCAGCCCTGTCTTTGAGACTCACCCGCGCGTGTCTCTAAGACATATCGGACAGGCTGCGGCGGGTAAAAGACGTTTGGATAGGTGCTCGTCGCAATAGCGGAATCGATCTTCAAAATAGTGCCTGTGTCCGAGAGCCAGACCATATCGATAGGCACCAGCATATCCTTCATCCAGAATCCGTACATGTCATCATGAGGGAATATGAACAACATCCCATACTTTTCAGGGATATCAGCTCGGCCGCCGAGCCCAAGCTGCTGCGCAGCGCTATCGGTCACTATTTCGTAGGTGAATCCGCTCACTTCCACCGTGCTCGTGGATGTCTTAGACGGCATTTGTGCGGCAGGAGCCGGATGTCCTATTACGTAGGCTATAAGACACAGCGCGGCGAGGAGTATAGCGAGTCCGGTGAGCAGGTATTTGGACTTCATACGCCGCGAGCGTTGATGAGATACCGCGCGATCAGGTCGACCTCGATATTGACCTCGCTCCCCCTTTTAAGGGTTCCAAGATTGGTGTGGGTGAGGGTGTGCGGGATGAGCGCGACAGTTACATTCCTACCCTTCCTGCGGGCCACGGTAAGAGAGACGCCGTTAATCGCGAAAGACCCGTGCTCTGCCACGAACTTCACCAGGTTTTGCGGGAGTAGAACCGTGAGAAGATACACGCCGCCCTTTTGCTCTACGCCCGCTACTTGCGCGCGCGCATCCACATGCCCCTGGAGGAGGTGGCCATCTATGAACGTCTTCAGGGTGAGCGAGCGTTCCAGATTGCGGACCGTACCCTTCTTGAAATCGCCCGCCGTGGTTTTCTTGAGGGTCTCAGGAATGTACTGCACGCTGAAAGAGCGAGCGTCTTTGTGCACGACCGTAGAGCAGATGCCGTCGACAGCGATGGATTCCCCGAGCGAGAGCTTCCAGGCTTTGGGCTTTGCCATAGTCACCCTATAGAGACCCTTCTCCTCTTTTGCCCCTTTCACAGGTGCCGTCGCGGTGATGATGCCAGTAAACATGCTATTTCTTGAATGATTCTCGTATAAATCCTACGTCTGAAGCGATGGCAGCCATAAGCGCGAGCTCGTCCGGGAACTCCTCCGAATCGCGGACCTTGTCCCGGAGCGTCACCACGATCTCCTTCCCATAGATATCGCCGACCCAGTCTATAAGGTGTGCCTCAAGCACGCTGCGCGAGGGATCTGCGTATACGGCAGCGGGGAACTCTTCTCCGTCTATGCGTACGATTGCGGCATAGATGCCGGATACAGAAGAGTCCGTAAGCGGTATATTCGCCGTCGGGAATCCTATCGTGCGCCCGTATCCCTTTCCTACACCGACCGTGCCGCGAAATTCCATTCGTCTACGATAGCACTACACGCGGTGCTACACTAAATATGCATGAATATCCCCGTGCTCGATCCCCAAGGCCCCGTCGCGCTTCTCGAGCTGCATGTGATGATCATCACGGTCGTGCTCTGCGCCATCGTCGTCGTCCCGGTGTTCTTCTTGCTGTTCTACTTCGCGTGGCGATACCGCGCAGGGAGTCCACGCGCGTCCGCGCTCCACCTGCCCGATTGGGACCACGATAACCTTGCGGCGGAATTTTCCTGGTGGCTTGTGCCGACCATCATAATAGTAGTGCTCGCCATCATAGCGTGGCAGAGCACCCATGCGCTCGATCCCTATAAGCCGCTTGCCGCAGATGTGCCGCCCATGGAGATAGACGTAGTGGCACTCGACTGGAAGTGGCTCTTCATCTACCCGGCGCAGGGCATCGCGAGCATAAACAAGGTGGAGTTCCCGGCCGGTACCCCGGTCCACTTCTACCTCACGGCAGACGCACCCATGAATTCGTTCTGGATCCCCGCGCTCGCCGGGCAGATCATGGTCATGCCGGGGATGACGACGCAGCTTAATGTGATGGCTGATCACCCCGGCACCTATGCCGGCATGTCGGCAAATATCAGTGGCGAAGGGTTCTCGGGGATGAGCTTTACTGCGGACTCCGTGTCGGAGGATGACTTCGACGCATGGGTGAGCTCTACCAAGGCAGGCGCGAATCCACTCGACCAGAACTCGTATGCTGCGCTTGCGGCACCGAGCTCGTACCTGCCTGTCGCGTATTATGGAACGGTCGAGCAGAGTCTCTTCGATTCCATACTTATGAAATACATGTCGGCATCTTCTTCTATGGAGGGCATGGACATGGGTATGCACATGCCATGACGCTCTCACACTTTATATTCGGCAATCTCTCATTCGCGGCTCTTCCGGAGAACGCTATCGCGTGGGGCGGCGCGCTCGTCGTCGTGGGTGGAGTGCTTGTCGTACTCGCGCTCATCACCTTCTTCAATGCATGGGGCTGGATCTGGCGCGACTGGCTCACCAGCCTCGATCCGAAGCGCATCGGCATCATGTACATCCTCGTCTCCGTAGTGATGTTCGTCCGCGGGCTCTTCGATGTCGGGCTCATGCGCGTGCAGCAAGCGACATCCGTGGGCGACGCACATGGCATCCTCACCGCGACCCACTTCCAGGAGATATTCTCGGCGCACGGCTCTATCATGATCTTCTTCGTGGCGATGGGGTTCATGTTTGGGATCGTGAACCTCGTACTCCCGCTCCAGATAGGTGCGCGCGATGTCGCATTCCCTTTCCTCAATTCCGCGAGCTTCTGGCTCTTCTCGGCCGGTGCGGCGCTCATCAACCTCTCACTCATCGTGGGTGACTTCTCGACCGCGGGCTGGCTTTCCTATCCGCCCTTGTCGGAACTCGCGTACAGCCCGACTTCGGGAGTCGACTACTGGATATGGAGCCTGCAGATAGCCGGCATCGGAAGCCTCCTCTCCGGCGTCAATTTCCTCGCGACCATCGTGAAGATGCGTGCCCGCGGCATGTCGTACATGAAGATGCCGATGTTCGCATGGACGGTGTTCGGTGCGATGGTGCTCGTGGTGTTCGCCTTCCCCGTGCTCACAGTGACTTTGGCGCTGCTGTCACTCGACCGCACGCTCGGGATGCACTTTTTCACCGCAGCGGGCGGCGGCAACATGATGATGTACGTGAACCTCATCTGGGCGTGGGGACACCCGGAGGTGTACATACTTATCCTGCCCGCGTTCGGCATCTTCTCTGAAGTCGTGGCGACCTTCTCCGGGAAGAAGCTCGCGGGGTACGTCTCCATGGTCTACGCGATATGGGCCATCGTGTTCCTCTCCTGGCTCGTGTGGCTGCATCACTTCTTCACTATGGGCGCGGGGGCGGATGTGAATGCGTTCTTCGGCATCATGACGGCGGTCATCGCCATACCGACCGGCGTGAAGATCTTCAACTGGCTCTTCACCATGTACCGCGGCCGCATCCGCTTCACGAGTCCGATGCTCTGGTTCATGGGGTTTGTCGTGCTGTTCACGCTCGGCGGCGTCGCGGGCGTCGTGCTCTCGGAGCCGGTCGCCGACTACCAGCTGCATAACAGCTTGTTCCTGGTCGCCCACTTCCACACCATGATCGTGTCGGGCGTGCTCTTCGGCTACTTCGCCGGGATCACGTATTGGTTCCCCAAGGTCACCGGATTCCATCTCGACGAGCGCTGGGGCATACGCGCATTCTGGCTGTGGCTCGTGGGATTCATCCTCGCGTTCGGCCCGCTCTACATACTCGGATTCATGGGAGCGACGCGCAGGCTCGACCACTACGATCCTTCGCTCGGATGGCAGTGGCTCTTCATCGTCGCCGCGGTCGGCGCATTCCTCATCATGCTCGGCTTCCTCTCCCAGATCATCCAGCTCGTCGTGAGTATCCGCGACCGCAAGTTGAACCCGGACACGACGGGCGATCCGTGGTACGGCCGCACGCTCGAGTGGTCGATGCGCTCGCCTGCGCCCGAGTACAACTTCGCCGTACTTCCGGAGGTCACCGAGCGCGATGAGTTCTGGGAGATGAAGAAGGCGGCTCTTCCGCGCACCGCGCCCGCATATGAAGACATCGAGGTACCACGCAATTCTGGCGCCGGCATTCTCATCGGCGCGTTCGCCACCGTGATCGGCTTCGGCATCATCTGGCACATCTGGTGGCTCCTGGTCGTCGGGCTTGTCGGGGTCGCAGCGTGCATCATCATGCGCACATTCGATGAAGACACTGAGCGCGTCATTCCGGCCGCCGAAGTCGCACGCATCGAGAATATGAAAACCATATGACGTATAAACCAGAGGAACTCGCGGCAGACAGCAAGAGCGTATTCGGGTTCTTCACCTATCTCATGACGGACCTGGTGCTGTTCGCGGCGCTCTTTGCGACCTATGCAGTCCTCCACTCGGGCGTGTTTGGCGGCCCCGAGAGCGAGCAGATATTCAATGCGCCGTTCGCACTCCTCGAGACGGTCATCCTGCTCGCGTCGAGCTTCTCCTGCGGTATGTCGCTCCTCGCTGCCAGGCGCGGGAGTTCTCGCGGCGTTCTCACGTCGCTCGCGCTCACCTTCATACTCGGCGGCACGTTCGTCGTGCTCGAGCTCTCGGAGTTCGCGCGTCTCGCAGCAAATGGCGCTGGTCCCGGCGTGAGCGCATTCCTTTCTTCCTATTTCACGCTGGTCGGCACGCACGGTCTCCACGTCGCGATCGGTCTCGTGTGGATGGCGGCGCTCTGCGTCTCTATATATGCGCGCGGGCTCACCCGCGGTAACATGCGCAAACTCGCGCTCCTTTCCCTATTCTGGCACTTCCTCGATATCATCTGGATATTCATCTTCACTATCGTGTACCTCGCCGGCATCATTCTATGAATACTTTTCCGAATCCTACTCCGACTAACGACTACTTCGCAGACATCGGCTTCTGGCTGAAGGGTACTGGCGTGCACCACTATGTGATCGGACTCATCCTCGCGCTCGTGCTCACGATCATCCCCTTTGCACTACTTGAGATCCACCTCACGTCAAAGCACGAGACATTTACGCACCCGTTCCTCATGTTGGTGGCAGTCGTGTGTGCGCTCCTGCAGTTCCTGGTGCAGGTCGCGTTCTTCCTCCACCTCGTGGGCCGCGGCGCACCAAGGGAGCGACTCGCGATATTTAGCGGCGCGTGCCTCGTAGTGGCGATACTCGTCGGCGGGTCGCTCTGGATCATGACCGACCTCTCCGCGCGCATGACCGCGCCACCGAGCGATTCGCAGATGGAGTTCTACATGCAGGACCAGGGTGGATTCTAGGCATGAAGCGCCTTATCGAGTACTACCACCTCGCAAAGCCCGGCATCATATACGGGAATGTGCTCACCACGCTCGCGGCGTTTCTCTTTGCGTCGAAGTTCCAGCTCACATGGCCGCTCTTCCCCGCGACACTTTTCGGCATCGCGTTCGTCATCGGCTCGGCGTGTGTGTTCAATAATTACCTCGACCGCGATATCGACCGGCTAATGGCGCGGACAAAAGATCGCGCGCTCGTCGCAGGCAGGATCAGCGTCGCGAGCGCTCTCACGTACGGCACCGTACTCGGGGTACTCGGATTCGCGCTCCTTTATTTCTATGTAAATGCGATTACCGCCGCAGTAGCGCTCTTCGGCTGGATCACGTATGTGGTCGTGTACGGCTGGGCCAAGCGCCGCGGGACGTGGGGCACGCTCGTGGGCAGCATCCCGGGCGCGGTACCCATCGTGGTGGGCTACACCGCGGTCGTCGGCCACTTCGATACTGCGGCAGCGATACTCTTTCTCGTCCTCGCGTCCTGGCAGATGCCGCACTTCTACGCCATCGCGATGTACCGCGCAGACGACTACGCTGCGGCGAATATTCCCGTGCTCCCAGCGAAGAAGGGTGCGCGCGTAGCCAAGATTCACATCGTGGCGTACCAGGTGCTGTTCCTCATCATTGCCCCGCTCCTCACCGTGTACGGCTACGCGGGGCGCATATACGGTGGCGCAGTCATCGTAATCGGCCTCTACTGGCTCACCGCGGGCGTGCGCGGATTCAGCGCAAGCGACACGCCGAAGTGGGCGCGCAAGGTGTTCCTTTCTTCGCTCATCACGCTTCTGGCATTCTGCGCTGTGCTGTCCGTAGCAGCGCTCATTCCCTAGTTAGTCTGCTACAATTCTCTAACGTATGGCAGAAGAAAAGCATGTGATTGAATTAGACGACGCGGTCGAGCGCGAGGGGCTCGAGCACCTCACCCGCATCGAGGCTGACCTCGAAGAAATTAAGCGCCGCACCCCGAGCCCGCGGCACGCGCTCGTAAACGGGCTCTTCCAGGGCGCAGGCGCGCTCGTGGGCGGCGTCATTGCCATCGTCATCCTCGGCTGGGCGCTCTCGCTCTTCGGCCTCATCCCCGGCCTCGGCAATATCGCCAAAGCGCTCCAAGACGCCTCCTCCCACTTCAATCCGCGCTAGAAATCATCTTCGAAATACAGTTCACGAGTTCGACGTCGATTGATATACTGTAGGAGTATTCGTATGTCTTTCAGTACGTCATTCAAATCTATTTCCGTCTGGGCCGTGCTAGCTTCGCAAATTGCGACGCTCGTATTGTTGACAAACGTGTCATTAGAAGGAAAAATGCGGTGTAACCGCATTTTTCCTTCTAATGACTGACCAGCCGCTCCAAGCGGCCTTTTTTATTTTGGCGGAGGCGGGGAGATTCGAACTCCCGAGGCGGTTTCCCACCTGCCGCCTTTCCAAGGCGGTGCACTAGACCACTATGCGACGCCTCCAGTGTCTTGCCTTTATAACAGAAAACTACGATTTTTGCCCGATGAGCGCGGCGATGCGGTCCTTGATGGGCGGGTGCGTGGAGAACATGCGGTCGATCCAGTCGGCCGGCTTCGCGCCAAACGGGTCGCCGATAAACAGGTGCGCGGTAGCATGCGACGCACTGCGCATGGGCGCCGCGTAGCCGCCGATCTTCTGGAGCGCTGACGCGAGGCCGTCCGGATAGCGAGTGAGGAGCGCTCCGGAGGCGTCTGCCAGGTATTCACGCCGGCGGCTGATAGCGAGCTCGATGAGCGTCGCCGCGAGCGGCGCAAGGAGAATGCCCACGACCGCGAGCACCATGAGTATCGCGTTCCCTCCCCCGCGATCATCGCGCCTGCCGCCGCCCCAGAACGACATACGCAGGAATATGTCGGCGACGATGGCCACGAACCCGGCGAGCACCACTGCGGTGGTCATGAGCAATATGTCGCGGTTGCGTACATGCGAGAGCTCGTGCGCGACCACGCCCTCGAGTTCTACGCGGCTCATCATAGAGAGGAGTCCCGTGGTCGCGCACACCACCGCGTGCTTCTCATCGCGCCCGGTCGAGAATGCGTTGGGCGCCGGGTCCTGGATCACGTATAGCTTCGGCATCGGCATGCCGGCGGTGATGACCAGGTTCTCGGTCACGGTATAGAAATCGAAGAACTCCTCGCGCGTCGCCGGGCGCGCGTTCGTCATGGACAAGACCTGCTTATCGGAATTCCAGTACGCCCATATGTTCATGAGGATGGCGAAGATGATGGCGACGTAGAGGATCACGGACGAGTCGAAGTACCACGCGGCGCCGTACCCGACCGCGATTACGAACACCAGGAACCCGATCATCATGACCCAGGTGCGACGCACGTTGCTCGCGCGTTCTTGGTAGAGGGACGGAGTCATAGGGGGCTTATGATAGCAAATTAGCGTGTGTCGGGAGCATTAAGACGCGGCTGGTGTGCGGGCGTGTACGTCTTCGGGAACAGCAGCGTAGAAAGTTCCGTGTGTTCGATGCCCTTGTAGCTTCTGAGCTGGCTTATCGCGCGCGAGTCGAATCCTGTGGAAGAAGAGTCGCGCTCGAACTTGATGGCGCGCGTACTCTGGCGTACTAGGAGGAAACCGATGACGAGCGTGAGCACGATGACGCCTGCGGCGAGCGCGCCCGTGGGCGTCTCGATGAACGGGACCAGGAACGCAGGGTCGAATACCGACCAGTCGATTTCGGGCATGCTGAAACTGATGGCGGAGAAATCAAACTGCATACTCCCCCAGCATACCGCGCTCCGCGCGGGATTAGAACTGGACTTTTACCGGCTCTGCCTCGGCTGGCGTCGAGAGCTCGAAAAGCGTCATCGGCTCGAAGTGGAACATGCCGGCGATGACATTCCCTGGGAACGACTGGAGTGCCGTGTTGAGGTCGCGCACCGTGCCGTTGTAGAAGCGGCGGGACGCCTGGATCTTGTCTTCCGTGTCGCCGAGCTGCTGCTGGAGTTCGAGGAAGTTCTGATTCGCTTTGAGGTCCGGGTACGCCTCCGCGACCGCAAAGAGCGACTTGAGCGTGCTCGAGAGCTGGTTCTCCGCAGCTACATGTTCCGCAGGGCCGGTCGAAGCCATCGCCGCCGTGCGAGCTGCCGTGACGTTCTCAAAGAGCGACTTCTCGTGGGTCGCATAACCCTTCACGGTCTCGACGAGGTTCGGGATGAGGTCGTAGCGCCGCTTCTCCTGCACGCTGATGTCGGAGAGCGCTTCCTTCGCGCGCTGCGTGCGCGTCACGAATCCGTTGTACGAAGCGATGAGCCACAACACGAGGAGCACGACGACTGCGATAACGATGTATAGGATGGTCATATGCGCAAAGTATATACCGAGGGGGTCTTGACGCAAGTGCCGTTAATAGGCCTTTTCCATTCTGGCACCGGTGCTATCGTATGCGTATGAAAACCACTCTCGCGCTCCTCGCCGCGCTCATCGCATTCGCCGCCCCAGCGTTCGCGCAGGAACAGGTCCAAGCGTTCGAGCACATTGCGTCCTTCCACAGCGACATCACGGTCCATGAAGACCGCACGGTTTCTGTCACGGAGACGATCGTCGCGTACGCGAACGATGAGAGCATCGTGCACGGCATCTACCGCGACTTCCCCACTACCTATAAGGATGCCTACGGCAATACGTACCGTGTCGGGTTCACGCTCACTGGCGTGCTCATGAACGGTAGCGCCGAGCCGTACCACACGGCGCAGTTTTCAAACGGCATCCGCATCTACATCGGAAATCCCGACATCGAACTCGCGCCCGGTTTCTATACGTACGAGATACGCTACACCGCGACCCGCGAGCTCGGCTTCTTTCCTGACCACGACAGCCTCTTCTGGAACGCCACCGGCAATGGCTGGGCATTCCCCATCGACGCTGCATCGGCGACGGTGCACCTCCCGACATCAATTCCGCTCGATGCGGTCACCACGACCGCGTACACCGGCGCATCAGGTTCGATG
>Ga0105238_10006901_pt1 | contig 11340 bp, 10 predicted proteins | sample KBSC34metaG_FD_81526 | JGI IMG/M metagenome (GOLD analysis project Ga0105238, IMG submission 81526) | Corn rhizosphere microbial communities from Kellogg Biological Station, Michigan, USA - KBS C3-4 metaG | ecosystem: Host-associated > Plants > Roots > Rhizosphere > Soil | place: Michigan, USA...
CACTTTGGTACGGACGAGCTTCAACCCTGCATCGCCGAGCTTTCGTTCGAGGCCGAGATTGGACATCACGGTGGCAATCACCGCGTCCCCCTTGAGATCCCCGCGCCCGTGGAGCCCGAGTGCGATGAGCGCCATCAGCTGGTCGCCATCGACCAGCTGCCCCTTATCATCCGACACGATCAGGCGATCAGCATCACCGTCGAGCGCCAGTCCGATATGCGCCCCGCTGGCGACAACGGTCTCCTGCATCAGCTCGGGGTGGGTCGAGCCGCACTTGTCGTTGATGTTGAGGCCGTCGGGCTTCACGCCGAGCGGGATAACCTCCGCGCCAAGCTCCCACAGCGCATCTGGCGCGACATGGTAAGCGGCGCCGTTCGAGCAATCGACCACCACTTTCAGCCCGTCTAGGCGAAGATGCTCGGGAAATGTGTCCTTGGCGAACTGGACGTAGCGCCCGCGTGCATCGTCGATCCGCCGCGCCCTCCCGATCAGCTCCGATTTGGCGAGTTTCGGCCCCGCCTCCAGCCTCTTCTCGATCGCCTGTTCATCTGCATCGCTGAGCTTGTAGCCGTCGGGCCCGAACAGCTTGATTCCATTGTCCGCGAACGGATTGTGCGACGCCGAGATCATCACGCCGAGGTCCGCCCGCATCGACCGCGTCAACATCGCCACCGCAGGCGTCGGCATCGGTCCGAGCAATACCACGTCCATTCCGACGCTGGTGAAGCCCGCGACCATCGCCGATTCCATCATGTAGCCGGAAAGGCGCGTGTCCTTGCCGATGACGACGCGGTGGCGATGGTCGCCGCGAAGGAAATGCGCGCCGGCCGCCATTCCGACGGCAAGCGCGGTCTGGGCCGTCATCGGCTCGGCGTTGGTGGTCCCGCGAATCCCGTCGGTGCCGAAGAATTTCCGTGTCATCGCCGCCGCTTTAGTCGCTGCGGGCGCGCCACGCGAGTGTCAGTGGCGATACGCCGTCGGCAAGTCCGTCCGCGGCAAGTAGCGATAACGCTGGAGCAACCGCGTCTGGTGTGTCTCCAGCGGCTGCTCGACCCCATCGATATAGACCTGGTCGGCGGCGCTGGATCCTTCGAGCGGATCGCCCGACCAGATGACGAGGTCCGCGCGCCGGCCCGGCTCGAGGCTCCCGATCTCTCCGCCCATGCCAATCGCCTCGGCCGGGCGCGACGTAATCATCGCCAGCGCTTCGCCCCAGCTGACGCCAGTTGCCCCAGGAATGCGCTGAAGCCCGACCAGGTTGCCCGCATACTGGCGCTCCATGAACAGGTTGCGGGTGTCGTTGTCGTCGATCATCCCGATCGAGACGTTGACCCCGGCCGCGCGCATGCGACCGACATTCGACTGAGTCGCGGCGATCTGCTCGAACGCGGCGGGAAGGTCGTTCACCGCCGATGCGATCACCGGGATTCCCGCCTCGGCGATCCTGTTCGCGACGAGCCATCCCTCGCTCGCGCCCACCAGGACGATCTTCAGCGACGGGAATTCGCGCTTGAGATCGATGACCTGAAGGATGTCGCTCGCCCGCTCGGCGTGAACCAGAAGATACTGCCGCCCCTGAAGCACCGGCACAAGCGCCGCCGCGTCGAAGCGGGTGAGGAGTATGTCTTCGCTGCGCCGCGCATCGGGGCCATAAACGCGCGATTCATTCGGATTGCGCACGATGGGACGCCGGGTCCCAGTTGAAGCGTGAGTAGCTTCGATCGGGCCTTCGAACCGCCGAAGCTCAGAGGCTTCGCGCAGCGCATTGCGGAAGAACACCTGCGCCGAGCCGCGCGAACCGCCCGCTTTCGCCGCGCCCTTCTCGCCAAGTTCGACGAACTGGAATTTCCGCGCGGCCGTGATCGGCTCCATGTCCGCGCCGGTATCGATCACCGCGCCCTGGCCGCCGAAGATGCTTTTCCCAGCCTGCGGCACGACCAGCGCGCGCGTGACTCCATCCGCGCGGTTCACGGCAATCGTCGTGTCGAGCGGGTTGATCGAGGTCGAGGCGTCGATCGAGGCGCTGAACGGCCCGTTCGCCGTCGTGTCGTCGGCGCCCTCCGCCGACAAATCGACGTCCGCTAGCCCGAGCCGCGAGAATCCGGCGACGATTCCCGGCGTGACCCATTTGCCCGTCGCGTCGATGACCTGCGTGCCTGCCGGCAACTTCATCCGCACATCGCCGGCGGCGACGATTCGCCCGTCGCGAACAATCACCATGCCGTTCGGGATCGGCTCCGAGCCGTTGCCGAGTGCGACGGTCCCTCCAACGATGGCGAAGGTCTGCGCACCGGCAGGGGCGGCAGCGGCGAGCAGCAGGGCGGCAATGCGGCCGATCATTTCACATCTCCCTCGCCCGGCTGGCCGAGCTCGAAGTCACTCACCGGCCGCTTCTTGGGATTGTTCGCGTCGTACATTTCGGCACCGTCGATCCACACGCGCTCGGGCCGCGAATAATCGCTGAACGGATCGCCGTTCCACATCACGACGTCCGCTCCCTTGCCGGCCGTCAGCGTCCCGGTCTTGTCCAGGATTCCGAGAGCCTTCGCCGGGTTGCGGCTGAGCCATTCCCACGCGACCGCCTCTGACAGGTTGGGAATGCCCGCGCGGATGCCGTCGCCGAGCGCCTTCGCCGCTTCCTGGTTCAGCCGCTGGATGTAATTGGGGTCGTCCGAGTGGACGATCGCGCAGGCGCCCGCATTGTGGACCAGCGGGATATTCTCCTTGATCGCGTCATAGGCTTCCATCTTGAAGCCGTACCAGTCGGCCCACATCACCGCGCAAATGTCATTGTCGCGCAGCAGATCGGCGATTTTGTAAGCCTCGACCGCGTGATGAAACGCGGTGATGTGATAGCCGAACTCCTTCGACATATCGATCATGTTGGCCATTTCGTCGGCGCGATAACAGTGGTTCTGGATGAGGATCTTGCCTTCCAGAACGCCCTTCAGCGTGTCCATCGCCAGGTCGCGCTCGGGCATGTCGCCGCCCTTCGCGTAATATTTGTCCCACTTGTTCTTGTAGGCGACGGCCTTGATCCAGGTCTGCCGGGCGAGCGCGATATTGCCCATGCGCGTTTGCGGCATCTGGTTGTTGCTGCCGTAGACGCGCTTGGGATTTTCGCCGCAGGCCATCTTGAGGCCATAGGGCGCGCCCGGAAACTTCATCTCCTGGACCGTCCGCCCCGGCACGTTCTTCAGGACGACCGAGCGTCCGCCGAACAGGTTGGCCGAACCGGGAAGGATCTGCAGCGTCGTGATTCCGCCATTGACGAGCGCCCGACTGAAGCCCGGGTCTTGCGGCCAGACGCTATGCTCGGCCCAAACTTCTGGCCGCACCGGCGAAGTCGCCTCGTTGCCGTCGGAGTTCGCGCTGACTCCCGGAGACGGATAGTCACCGAGATGGCTGTGGACGTCGATGATCCCCGGCGTGACGAACTTGCCGGCGCCGTTGATCTCCAGCGCTCCGGCGGGAGAAGCCAACTCCGGCCCGCCGACTGCCTTGATTACCCCGTCGCCAAAAACGACGGTGCCGTCGTTGATCTGCTGTCCGTCGCCGGTGAACACCGTCGCGTGTCGGATGACCGTCAGAGCGCCCGGATAGCGGACGTAGGTCGAGGGATAGGGGTCCTCGTTGATGTGGACGGCAGGCGCCTCGGGCGGCTTCGTCGTTGCGCATCCAGCAATGAAAAAAGCAGCCGCGGTCGCGGCGAAAATCCCCCTATTTGACACCGTGCATCCACTTCTGAAGCGGCCAGGAGAGCAGGAACAGAACCACGCCCGCCCCGATCGCAACCCACGCAATGGTCGTGAAGGTGTGCGTATAGGTCTCGAGGCTGACCTTGAGGTTGGTCACCTGCCCGCCCACCGTTTCGACGCTCGCGAACTGCGCGACGACGCCCGCAAAATACTGCGCGACCGAAATCGACAGGAACCAGACCCCCATCATCAGGCCGACGATCCTGGCGATCGAAAGCTTGGTGATCATGCTGAGGCCGACCGGCGAGATGGCGAGCTCGGCGATCGAGTGGATCACATAAAGCCCCGCGAGCCACCACAGGCCGACCTTGAAATCAGGACCCGCGAAAGTGGTGCCCCACACGAGGAAGAGAAAACCGGCGCCGACACCGATCAACGCCATCGAGAACTTGAGCGGGATTGACGGCTCCTGGTTGCGCTTGGCGAGTGCTCCCCAGAGAATGCTCATCAGCGGCGCGAGGATGACGATCGCAATCGGGTTGAAATTCTGGGTCTGCGGGGCGGACAGGGTGAACAGCCCGAACACATCGCGGTCGGTGTTGCGGTCAGCGAACAGCGTCAGCGACGAGCCCGCCTGCTCGAACAGGGTCCAGAAGAAGACGTTGAAGACGATGAGGACCATCGCCGCGCACATCATCTGGAACTCCCTCCGGTCGCCGTTCGACCATGACCAGACGAGGATCGCAGGCACGCCGATGAGGAACGAGCCGAACAGCAGTTTGCCCATCAGCGAGAGCGAAAGGATGTACCCGATGAACCCGGATCCCGGGGGCGGTTCGGGGGTGTTCATGAGATTCACGAACAGGAAGTAAAAGACCGGCACCGCGACGAGTGCGCCGATATAGACCCACAACGACCGGTCCTTCTCCCTTTGCGGAGCTTCGCCGTAACCCGCGAGCCGCCCTCCATCGAAGGTCATGAGCAAGTACGAAATGCTCATCCCGACGCCCGCCAAGGCGAAGCCCGCCCACCAGCCGAGCCAGTCGGCGAGGATCGGGCAGAAGAGCTGCCCGAGGATCGAGCCCATGTTGATGCCCATGTAGAAGATCGTGAATCCGGCATCGCGGCGGCGATCGCCATCGTCGTAGAGCGTGCCGACGATCGTCGAAATGTTCGGCTTGAAGAAGCCGTTTCCGACCGAGATCAGCGACAAAGCGAGAAGCAGGATCGCGACCGTCAGCGGCTGCCGCTCGCCGTGCGATTCAAATGCCCCCTTGGGTACGGTGCGCGCAACGCTCTGGTCGGGATTGAGCAGCGACACGCTGCCGTCATCATTGCCCTTGATCTGAAGCTTCTGATTGCCGGCGACCAGGTAGCGAACCTCGTTGCTCGTCGTCGGCCGGTCCTGGAAATTGTCGATCTGGACCTCGTAGCGCTGGCCGTCGACCAGCGCGTAGGGCTTCGCCGGCTGACCCCCGAAGGCGAGCGTGAAATAGCCGATCGCCATGACGATCGCCCCGAACTTTACCGACCGCTTCGAGCCGAGGACCTGGTCGGCGATGAGGCCGCCGACGAGCGGCGTCAGATAAACCAGCGCGGTGTAGCCGCCGTAGAGGCCCGTCGCCTGCTGGTCGCTGAAGATGAAATGCTTGGTCAGGTAGAGCGTCAGCAGCGCCCGCATTCCGTAATAGCCGAACCGCTCCCACATCTCGGTGGTAAACAGCCTCGCGAGCTGCCGCGGGTGGCCGAACCATGTCCCCTTGTCCGCCGGATTGGATTTGCCCGAAGCAGGCGAAAACGGTTCTTCGACCGCAGGCGTGTCGACCATAACTAAACTCTCCCCAGAGTGGCCCGCGACCCTAACGGCCAAAATCCGGTTGTGAAGCCGATTGTTGGTGAGTGCCGCGCCCTCTATCTCCGGTTCTGATGCTCAACGACCGTTCTTCCGCGCTATCGCTCCTCGAGACTCGCCGCTCTGCCAAGCCGCGCGAGCTTGTCGGCCCCGGTCCGAGCGCCGAGGAACTCGAGCGCATCCTGACGATCGCGGCGCGGATTCCCGACCACGGACAGCTTCACCCGTGGCGTTTCGTCACGGTGGCGGAGGGTCATCGCGACGCGTTCGCCGAGCTCCTGCAGCAGGCGCTCCGCGAGGAAAATCCCGAGGCGACCGACGTTCGCCGGCAGAAGGAAGAGAATTTCGCGCATTATGCCGGCCAACTGGTCGTGTTGGTTTCGGCGCCGGTCGAGAATCACAAGATCCCGGTGTGGGAGCAGCAACTGTCGGCGGGAGCCGCGGGAATGAACTTGCTGAGCGCCGCCCACGCGCTCGGCTATGTCGCCGGCTGGGTAACCGGTTGGCGTGCATATTCGGAACGCGTCCGTGCCGCCTTTTGCGGTCCAGGTGAGCGCATCGCCGGCTTCATCTTTATCGGCCAACCGGCCCGGGACCTGGAAGAACGACAGCGCCCGTCACTGTCGGAAGTCTGCAGACCCTGGCAGCCGCCAAGCGCCTGACTTTAGGGTTGAACTTCCCGCGCGGCGGTGTATTATGACAGCATGACGCTTCGCACCCAGCCCGAGAAGCCCGTTTACGTACGGCTTCGCGAGATCATCGCCGACGCAATCCTTGCAGGCAAATATGCCGACGGCGATTCCCTCCCATCGGTTCGGGCGCTCGCCGCCGAGGAGCAGGCCAATCCGCTGACCGTCGCCAAGGCCTACCAGGGATTCCAGGATGAGGGCCTGATCGTCGTGAAGCGCGGAGTTGGTATGTTCGTCGCTCCGGGCGCGCGTGCGCGCCTCAGCGACAGCGAGCGCAACCGCTTCCTCAAGGAGGAATGGCCACAGATCCGCGCGCGCATGAAGCGCCTCGACATCGACGCGTCCGAGCTGCTGGAGCGCGAGCGCGCCTAGTATTCCTGCCAGGGCAGTAATCCGGTAGCGACGCCGCGTGGAAACGCGCGTTCTCCCATTTACCGAAGACACGATTGTCCAGACGGTGCAGCTGATCCTGGCCGGCGAGCCGGTCGCCGTCCCGACCGAGACAGTCTACGGACTGGCCGCCGACGCGACTAACGCCGCCGCGGTGGCGCGAATTTACGAAGCGAAAGGCCGCCCGAGCTTCAATCCGCTCATCGTCCACGTTCCTGACCTCGCTGCCGCTCAGGCGATCGGCGATTTCAACGAGGATGCGTTGGCGCTCGCGAATGAGCATTGGCCGGGGCCCCTCACGCTCGTCGTAGCCCTGCGAGCGGGCGCGGGCATTGCTTCACTGGTGACGGCGGGCCTAACCACCGTGGGATTGCGTGTCCCGGCCCATCCTGCAATGCAGGCGCTTCTTCGAGCTGCCGGCCGCCCGCTCGCCGCCCCATCCGCGAACGCGAGCGGGTCGATCAGCCCGACCCGGGCGCACCATGTGCTCAAGAGCCTCGGCGGCCGCGTTCCGCTGATCATCGACGGCGGGGCGACGGAACGCGGGATCGAATCGACGATTGTTGCGGCAACCGGCGGACCGCTCAGGCTGCTGAGGCCCGGCCCCATAGAAATTGACGCTGAGCAGGACGCGGGAGCGACCATCGAAGCGCCAGGCCAGCTTCCAAGCCATTACGCGCCATCAAAGCCGTTGCGCCTCGATGCGCGGCAAGCTGGTGGCGATGAATTTCTGATCGGCTTCGGCAAGATTGACGGTAACGCGAACCTGAGCGTTCGAAGCGATCTCGTAGAAGCCGCCGCCCGCCTCTTCGATCTGCTTCATCAGGCCGACGCTTCGGCGAAACCCCGCATCGCCATTGCGCCAGTCCCCCAGGATGGTCTGGGCAAAGCGATCAACGATCGACTTCGGCGCGCAGCGGCCGGCTCACAATAAAAAAGGGGCAGCCGAAGCTGCCCCTTCCCCCTGTTCTTCATCCCGCATTGCACGCAGGTCTGAAGCATCCAAGGGAAATCTCTGATATTCGTGGTGATTATGCTTGTGCTGTTGCCGATTTGACACGAGCCTGGAAGCTCTTGCGGAGCTTCTGCAGTTTCGGCGGGATGTGCGCGATGCAATATGGGTTGCTCTGCCCATCGCCCGCCCAATAGTCCTGATGGTAGTCTTCCGCCGGCCACCATTCGCCGTTCGGCTCGATGGTCGTCACGACGCTTTCGTGATGGGTCACGTTGGCGCGCTGGATCGCTTCGCGCGCCTTGCGCTCTTGAGCCTCATTCTGTGGGAAGATCGCGGAGCGATATTGAGTCCCGATATCGTTCCCCTGGCGATTGAGCTGCGTCGGGTCGTGGATCGCGAAGAAGATGTCGAGTAGCTCGTCGTAGCTGATCTCGTCGGGAACGAAGGTGATCCGGATCGCCTCGGCGTGACCGGTGTCGCCGCCGCACACCTGCTTGTACGTGGGATTGGCCGCGTGCCCGCCCGTATAGCCGCTCTCGATCGATTTCACGCCGACCACGTCGAGGAACACCGCCTCGGTGCACCAGAAACATCCACCCGCGAGGACTGCGATTTCTTCGGCCATCTTACCGCTCCTTCCACTTGGAACGGAGATAGGCGCGCCTAGTTGCCTTTGTAAGACGCCTTGAGGCTGGCGAGCTCGAGACGCTTGCCGACCCATTCTGAAAGCTCGTCGAAATCGAGCGGCTTCTCGAACACGATTCCGGCCTTGCGCTCGGAGTACCAGCGGACCTCGCCCTTGATGGGACGAAGGCTCTCGACGACCACGACGACGCTCTTGCCGACGCAATATTCCTCTATCGGCTCGACCTTCATTCCGCCCATCGAGATGTCGTGAACGTCGACCGTGTAATAGATTTTGCCCACCTTGACCGATGCTTTGCACGCAATCTCGAGCCGAGGCGGCCGGGCCCGGAAGCCGAGGCGCGGCTTGCGGCCGGCGAGCAGCTCGCCAAGGTCGACGTCCCCGTTGAACTTGAAGCCGATCAAATCCTCGCGCGTCCAAACGACGGTCGAAGGGATTTTCTGCGACGACAGCTCGATCTGCACCTGCTCGCCGATGACCGGCGGGCGACTGACGATGGCCATGATCCCGCCGGCGGACATGTTCTTCAGCCGGATGAGCTGCTGGGCGCCCGAAGCATCGATCATCTTGCCGACGCGAAGCATGGCGGAAATGCGCTCGTCCTCGCGCCGTTCGACCGGCCTCGGAACGCCCGTCGACAGCGAGACCGACGTCGATTCGAACGCGGCCTCGACCTCGGACTGGGTGGATCCTGCCGACTTCCTGCGGATCAGCGATGCGAACATGCTTGCCAGAGCGCCTCTTGAAGCGCGTAAATCGCGCCAAAATGGGACTTTATGGACAGTGTAGTTAAAAGAGCGTTTCTTCGCCTTGAATTGTAAGGTTGATGCTGCCTAGGCCCGCGTCGGGGAGAATGCCTGAATGACGCAGCCGCGATTGCTGCTGATCGACGACGAGCCGACGCTTGCGGAATTCCTCGCGAGCGCCGCGACCGAAAGCGGTTTTGAGCCGGTTGTCACCGAGCAGGACGAGCAGTTTCGGCAGGCGTTCCTGGCGGACCGCCCCGACATGGTCGCGCTCGATCTCGGAATGCCCGGAATGGATGGAGTCGAGCTGATCCGGTTTCTTGCCGACCAGAATTACGACGCGCCGGTGCTCATCGTCAGCGGTTTCGACCGGCGAGTCCTTGAATCCGCGATCCGTCTTGGCGAGGCGCTCGGGCTGAAGATGGTAGGACCTATTGAAAAGCCGGTACGCTTTGAGGTCCTCGAGGACACACTGAACCGGCTGAAGGCGACGCTCTAGCCGTGGCGAAGAATGCCGACGAGCGGCTGCTCCGCGCCCTCTCACGAGCGCTGGAAGAACAGCAGCTTCGCATGGTCTACCAGCCGAACGTCCGGCTGCGCGACGGCAAACTGGTGCGGGTCGAGGCGCTGGTGCGCTGGGAAGATCCGGAGTTCGGGCCGGTCGAACCCTCGCGCTTCATTCCACTCGCCGAAGAGCACGGATTGATTGACGACCTCACGCAATGGGGCCTCACCACGATCCTCAGGCAATGGCTCGACTGGTTCGAGGAAGGCATCGACACCTCGATCGCCTTCAACATTTCCGCGCTGAGCCTCCAGCACCTCGACTTTCCCGATTTCGTCGAGCGCATGTGCACCGCGCTCGAGGTGCCGACCGACCGCCTGGTGCTCGAGTTGACCGAGGGCGCGACCCAGCCGCTGGTCAAGCTGATGGACACGCTGACCCGGTTCCGGATCAAGGGAATCGGCCTCGCCATCGACGATTTCGGGACCGGCTATTCCTCGATGATGCAGCTTCGCCAGCTGCCCTTCACCGAAGTGAAGATCGACCAGGCGTTCGTCGCCGACGTCACCCAGTCGCGCGACTGCCGACTGATCGTGCAGACGATCGCCGAGCTGGCCCACGGGCTCGGGCTCAGCGCGACCGCGGAGGGGATCGAGACGGTCGAGCAACTCCAGGCGGTGCGCGAGCTCGGCTGCGATATCGCCCAGGGCTATCTCATCTCGCAGCCCATGGGGCCGCAGGCGCTCGCTGCGTGGAAGAACACCTTTCGGAAGGAATGGCCGAAGCTGATGGCCGCCGAACCTTTGACCCTATGGAGCGACGTCGAACCTGACGCCCTGGGCCAGCGGTAGCTCGCTGCCGTAATTGATCGTGTTGGTCTGGCGCCGCATGTAGGCGCGCCAAGCGTCGGACCCGCTCTCGCGCCCTCCGCCCGTTTCCTTCTCACCCCCGAACGCCCCGCCAATTTCGGCGCCCGATGGCCCAATGTTCACGTTGGCGATCCCGCAGTCGGAGCCCGCGGCTGACAGGAACCGCTCCGCCTCCCTCAGGTCGTTGGTGAAAATCGACGAAGATAGTCCCTGCGGCACCGAATTCTGAAGCGCGATCGCCTCCTCGAATTCGCGGTACCGCAAGACGTAAAGGATGGGCGCGAAGGTCTCCTTGAGAACATTCCCCTCCTGCGCTTCCGATTCGACGACTGCCGGCCGAACGTAAAACCCGCCCGGAACCGCTTCGACTTGCTCGACGTCGCCAAGGACCTGTTTCATCCCATCGAATGCGGCTTGATCAATCAGGGGTCCGACCAGCGTATCCGGGTCGCGGGGATCGCCCACCTTCACGCTTGCGAAAAGCTTCCTCACCCGCCGCACAAGCTCATCCGCGATGCTTTCATGAACGATCAACCGCCTGAGCGTGGTGCACCGCTGGCCGGCCGTTCCGGCCGCCGAAAAGAGGATTGCCCGCGTCGCAAGCTCCAGGTCTCCCGAGGGCGCGACGATGGTGGCGTTATTGCCGCCAAGCTCGAGCAACACCCTTCCGAACCTTTGAGCGACGCGAGGACCCACTACGCGACCCATCGCGGTCGATCCTGTTGCCGAGACCAGCGCAACGCGCGGATCGTCGACCAAAATTTCACCGACGTCGCGCTCGCCCTGAACCAGCTGGACGAGGCCGTCCGGCGCATCGCCGAATCTCTCGAGCGCTCGCTTCACCAGCACCATCACCGCCTCGGCACAGAGGGGGGTCTTCTCGCTTGGCTTCCAAATCACCGGATCACCGCAGACCAGTGCCAGCGAAGCATTCCATGCCCAGACGGCTACCGGGAAATTGAAGGCGCTGATCACGAGGACTGGCCCGAG
>Ga0105238_10006903_pt1 | contig 11339 bp, 8 predicted proteins | sample KBSC34metaG_FD_81526 | JGI IMG/M metagenome (GOLD analysis project Ga0105238, IMG submission 81526) | Corn rhizosphere microbial communities from Kellogg Biological Station, Michigan, USA - KBS C3-4 metaG | ecosystem: Host-associated > Plants > Roots > Rhizosphere > Soil | place: Michigan, USA...
CGTTCGACACAACTGCTACTGTGTCACAAGAAATCGGGCGGCCGCGAGACCCGTCCCCAGCAGTTCGATATCATAGAGTTTCACCCATGAAACTGAACAGCTATACCATCACCCAGGGACACGACCGCGCGCCCGCCCGCGCCATGCTGAAGGCCATCGGCTTCACCGATGAGGATCTCAAGAAACCCATCATTGGCGTCGCTAATACGTGGATCGAGACCATGCCGTGCAACTACAACCTGCGCGAATTGGCCGAGCACGTCAAGGCCGGCATTCGCGCGGCCGGCGGCACGCCGATGGAATACAACACGATCGCCATCAGCGACGGCATCACCATGGGCACCGAGGGCATGAAGGCGTCGCTGGTCAGCCGCGATCTGATCGCCGATTCCATCGAGTTGGTGGCCCGTGGCCACATGTTCGACGGCGTGGTGGCTTTGGTGGCTTGCGACAAGACCATCCCGGGAGCGGCGATGGCACTGCTGCGCCTCAATATTCCTGGCGTCATCATGTACGGCGGCACCATCATGCCGGGCCACTACAAGGGGCGCGATCTGACGATTCTCGATGTGTTCGAGGCGGTGGGCGCGAACGCGGCAGGTAAGATGTCGAACGAGGATTTCCTGGCCATCGAGAACCTGGCGTGTCCTGGAGCCGGCGCCTGCGGCGGCCAATTCACGGCCAACACCATGGCCACCGTGATGGAGATGATCGGGCTGTCGCCGATGAACACCGCGTCGGTGCCGCAGGTCGACCCGCGCAAGCATCAAGTCGCGTTCCGCTGCGGAGAAGTGGTGATGGACGCGGTGCGGGCGGGGCGAAAAGCTCGCGACATCGCTACGCGACAGGCTTTCGAAAACGCCATTGCATCGGTGGCCGCGACCGGCGGATCCACCAATGCAGTGCTGCACCTGCTCGCTATGGCGCGCGAGGCCGAAGTGGATTTGAAAATTGATGATTTCCAAACCATCAGCCACCGCACGCCGTTATTCGTAGATCTAAAGCCGGGCGGCAAATATGTGGCTTCCGATGTCGACAACGCGGGGGGGTGGCCGGTAGTGGCTAAGCGCATGGTGGACGGCGGTTACGCCCACAAGGACGCCATGACCGTAACCGGCCGCACGTTCGGCGCGGAAGCCGCGGACGCCAAGGAAACCCCCGGGCAGGAAGTGATCCGCGCGTTGGATAACCCGATCAAAAAAACTGGTGGCCTGGTGATTCTGAAGGGTAACCTGGCTCCCGAAGGCTGCGTGATCAAGGTAGCCGGGACCAACAAGAAAGAGCATCGCGGTCCGGCTCGCGTCTTCAATCGCGAAGAGGACGCCATGGCGGCGGTCACCGGGGGTAAGATCAAGGCCGGCGACGTGCTGGTGATCCGTTATGAAGGTCCGCGTGGCGGGCCAGGTATGCGCGAGATGTTGGGAGTGACGGGAGCAATCGTTGGCGCGGGACTCGGAGAAGAGGTCGCGCTAATGACGGATGGGCGCTTCAGCGGAGCTACCCGCGGGTTCATGGTGGGTCACGTTGCCCCTGAAGCGGCTGTCGGTGGACCGATCGCTGCGGTGAACGAGGGCGACATCATCACCATCAACGTCGAGGCCAGTTTGATTGAAGTTGCGCTCAGCCCGGAGCAGATCGCCGAAAGGATGAAATCCTGGAAAACCCCGCCGGTTAAATATGCCACCGGAGTATTCCAGAAATACGTGAAACTAGTGGGCTCCGCCGCGCAGGGGGCGGTGACGGGTTAGACCGGCTCGCCGACGTGCGCGTCGACCATCTTCTTCAGGTCGGGTTTGCCCATTGCGCCTACGCGCTGATCCACTACCTTGCCGCCCTTGAACAGCAGCAGCGTGGGAATCCCGCGGATCTGATAGCGTGAGGCAGTCCCCGGATTGTCGTCGGTATTGAGCTTGCCGACCTTCACTTTGCCGAGATACTCATCGGCAACGGCATCCAGAGTCGGGGCCATCGCACGGCATGGCCCGCACCAAGGGGCCCAGAAGTCCACCAATACCGGGACCTCCGAATTCAGCACGTCCTGGTCAAAAGCGTTATCGGTGAAGTTAAGGGTGTTGTCGCCAGCCATAATAATTTAGGTTCTCTCTCTGCCGCTTCTTATGATGCCGGAAGGGGCCTACGGGATGCAAGTTATCTGCCTCGTGCCGCCTAGGCTAAGATGGACTTTCCAGGCTATTTTATGAGCGAAGTCTTCATTTGCGACGCGATTCGCACGCCCTTTGGACGTTACGGGGGCACTCTGGCGACTATTCGTACCGATGACCTGGCGGCCCTTCCCCTGAAAGCCTTGATGGAGCGTAACCCCACTGTCGATTGGGGTTCTGTCGATGACGTGATCTTCGGCTGCGCGAACCAGGCCGGGGAGGACAACCGCAATGTCGCGCGCATGGCTTTGCTGCTCGCAGGGATGCCGGAGGAAGTCCCCGGCTCCACTGTAAACCGCCTGTGCGGCTCCAGCCTGGAAGCGCTGAGTGTGGCATTGCGTGCCATCAAGTCGGGAGAGGCGGAACTGATGGTCGTGGGCGGTGTCGAAAGCATGTCCCGCGCGCCATTCGTCGTAGGCAAGGCGGACGCCGCGTTTAGCCGTGGCGCGGAGATGTTCGACACCACTCTGGGTTGGCGCTTCATCAACCCTCTAATGAAGGACCGCTACGGCGTCGATTCCATGCCCGAGACCGCCGAGAACGTCGCCGATGAGTTCGACGTGAATCGCGCCGATCAGGACGCCTTCGCGTATCGCAGCCAGAAGCGCTGGGCAATGGCGAACGAATCCGGTTTTTTCGCCAGCGAAATTGTGCCGGTCATGATTCCGCAGAAGAAGGGTTTGGCTAAAGAGTTTGCCACCGACGAACATCCCCGTCCCGACACCAGCCTGGATATTCTGGCAAAGCTTAAGCCGGTGGTGGCGCCCGGCGGCACCGTGACGGCAGGTAACGCGTCGGGTATCAACGACGGTTCCGTTGCCTTGATCCTCGCTAGTGAAGCTGCCGCGAAGAAACATGGCCTGAGCCCCAAGGCTCGCGTGATCGCCACGGCCACGGCCGGTATCGCGCCGCGCATCATGGGCATGGGACCCGCACCCGCCACGCGAAAGGTTTTGGCGAAGGCCGATCTTGAGCTTTCGCAAATGGACGTCATCGAATTGAACGAAGCCTTCGCCGCGCAGGCCTTGGCCGTGATGCGTGAACTTGGTCTTCCCGACGATGCCTCTCACGTCAATCCCAACGGTGGAGCGATCGCCATCGGGCATCCGCTCGGCGCCAGCGGCGCGCGTTTGGCCACCACGGCGCTTTATCAGCTCCATCAATCTGGAGGCCGCTACGCGCTGTGTACGATGTGCATCGGCGTCGGCCAAGGCATAGCCGCCGTTATTGAACGCGTTTGACCTTCGCTTTACTTTTGCGAGAACAGCCCGGGAAGAAAACATTAAACTTCAAATTTTGCGCTTTACGCACACGAGCCGGGGTGTATACTCGCCGTGTAGCCGGGACACCTACTGAACCGCCACGATGCTGTCTGCGCGGCAGGAGTTGTTCGAAAGCGGCCGGGCGTTGTCCCTCCGCGCTATCGTTAATTCCTTTCACAAGCAGAGGCTCTAAGTGTGTCTGCAAACATTCCCGGCAACTCGAAAGAAAGGACACTGTCATGAATGAAAACATTCTCGAACAGAACAAAGAAATAGCACGCCGCTTCTTCGACGAGTGCTGGAATCAGGGCAAGGTGGAACGTCTGGATCAGTATATCGCCAAGGACTGCCGTTATCACGATCCGGCGTTTCCTTCGCTTAAATCCGGCATCAACGATCTGGAGAGCCACATCGCTATGTGCCGGAAAGCATTTCCGGATCTCCGTTTCAGCATGGACGATATGATCGCCGAACGCGACGAAGTGGTCGTGCATTGGACGGCAAATGGTACCCACCAGGGCCAGTTCCTCGGGGTTCCGGCGACCCGTAGGATTGCCTCGGTTAGCGGCACCTCCATTTACCGCATTAAGAATCAGAAGATAGCGGAACAGTTTGCGGATTGGAACCTGCTAACGCTACTCGAACAACTGGGCGCCGCCACGGTTCCCAGGATGCAAGCAACAGCCCGCTAGGCAGTTCGATTTCCGCCCGGGGCGCGATCTGCGGTGACGCATTTCGTGCCCCCTTTTCCTCGTGTTCTCATCCCCATTGGCAATCGGCCCCATAAAGACAATCTATGGGTCTAAGTATTGCCCCAATCGATAGTTTTCGTTGACAATGAAGGCTCAGTCGGCAGACCACAATTCCAATACAGAGCGCCCGAGGAGCAATCATGACAACCAAATACAAACTCGAATACATCTGGCTTGACGGTAAATCACCGATCCCTGAATTGCGAGGCAAGACGCTGCTCAAGGAATTTGAGAAGCCGCCTACTCTTGCCGACCTGCCCAATTGGGGCTTTGACGGCAGTTCGACCATGCAGGCCGAGGGTAAGAGTTCCGACTGCATCCTGAAACCGGTGGCCCTATATCCCGATATCAGCCGCAGTAATGCCTATGTCGTTCTGAACGAAGTGATGCACCCGGATGGGACGCCGCATTCCACCAACATGCGTGCGACCATCGAGAACGATCCTGACTTATGGATTGGATTCGAGCAAGAATATTTCCTATACCAGGGCGGACGCCCTTTGGGTTTCCCGGAAAACGGCCACCCCACGACTCCGCAAGGCCCGTACTACTGCGGTGTGGGCTATAAATACATGGGCAGCCTGGCCCGTAAGATCGTTGAAGAACACCTGGAAGCCTGTCTCGCGGCCGGCATCAATCACGAAGGGATCAACGCAGAAGTCGCGAAAGGCCAGTGGGAGTTCCAGATTTTTGCCAAGGGCTCCGCGAAGGCTGCTGATGACCTGTGGACTGCGCGCTATTTGATGATGCGCCTCTGCGAGAAATATGAAGTGGACGTGCAGTTGCATTGTAAGCCGATCAAGGGCGATTGGAACGGATCCGGCATGCACACCAACTTCTCGACGAAATACATCCGTGAGGTAGGTGGCAAGGAATACTTTGAATCGCTCATGGGAGCCTTCTCCAAAAACGTATCCTCGCACATCGCCGTGTATGGGCCGGATAACCATCTGCGTTTGACCGGTCTGCACGAAACGCAGGCCATAGACAAATTCAGTTACGGTCTGTCAGACCGCGGCGCTTCGATCCGGATGCCCGTGAACTTCATCAAGAACGGTTACAAGGGTTATCTGGAAGATCGCCGGCCGAACTCGGAGGCCGATCCCTATCAGATCGTTTCGCAGATTTTGAAGACGATCAATAGCGTATCTAAGCCGGCTATGGCGGCTGCCTCTTAGTCTTAAACCGAAGCGTAAACCAAAAAGCCCGCAGTGCTTTACGCGGGCTTTTTGACTTTTGAATGCGGGCGTCCCGGCGCCTGCGGATTAGGTCTGAGGAAGTATATAATGAGCGATGACGAAATCAGCGATTCGTCTCAATCCATCCTAAAATTAAGGACCCTGCGGTAGACCGTTCGAGGAGAATCATGAGCAACGACCTGCGTAATTTTCTGCAACTCTCTTATGATGAATTAGAAGAACTGAACCTGAAGGCCAAGGAACAGCGGCTCAGCCGGGTTCCAATGGACACCATCCGCGAAGAGCGGCTCAAATACCTCGGCGACGAGAAGCGGATCAAGGCTGTCACGGTGATGTTCAGCGACCTCGAAGGCCGCTTGCACATGCTGGATTACGACAAGAAGTTCCTGCTGAAGAGCTGGGACAACTTGACGTTCGACGGTTCCTCCATTCGCGGCTTCACGGCGCAGAAAGAAAGCGATCTACGCCTGGGCATCGATTGGTCGGCGTTCTATTGGGGTCCCGCCGACGTTTTCGGAGAGGGCAAGGTCATGGTGTTCGGCGAGGTCCTGGAGAAGGACGGCAGCGCATACATTGGCGACATGCGCGGCGTGCTGAAAACCTATGCCGATGCGCAGCACAAAAAGAACGGTTACACGCTGAATGCCGCTAATGAAATCGAAGGCTTTATTTTCGAAGGGCTCGACGCCGAGCGGCGCTATCACGAAACCAATAAGTTCGAATATGTAAACACTGGCGGCTACTATCACTCGCTCCCGGGCGATCCGCTGCGCGTGTTTATCGACAAGAGCGCCGAAGTGCAGCGGGCTATGGGATTCCAGAACGAAAAGGATCACCCGGAGGTCGCGCCCTCACAGTTTGAAATTAATTACAGCTACGCCGAGGTAGTGGCGGCAGCCGATCACATTCAGCTCTATAAATTCATTTGCCGTCAGGTAGCCAAGAACATGGGGATGTCCGCCAGCTTCCTGCCCAAACCCGTTGTCGGGGTTAACGGCAGCGGCATGCACACCAATGTTTCGGTGAGCAAGGGCAAGACCAACTTGTTCTGGGACGCTAAGGGCGAAGAAAAACTCAGCAAGTTCGGCTGGGAGTTCACCGACCGCATTCTCACCGCCGGCAACGACATCTGCCTGGTTCTGAACCCCAGTGTCAATGCCTACCGGCGTCTGGATCCGCACTTTGAAGCGCCCAACCAGATCATCGCCTCGGCTGTCGATCGCGGCTCGATGGTGCGCATTCCGCTTGGCAATGAGCGCAGTATTCGCGTGGAAGTTCGCGCCGTCGCGCCCGATGCGAATCCATACATGGTGTTGTATTCGATCTTCCGGACGGGCATCGATGGCAGCATCTCGAAGATGAAAGACTTGCGCTCGGCGAAGCGCTTCCTGCCGGACAACATCTACGACGCGATGACCGACTTCAGCAAAGCAGAATGGACCACCAAACTGTTCGGAGCTGACGTGAAGGATCGCTACGTGGAATTAAAGAAAGGTTCGGCGGACCGCTGCCCGCGCCTGCTGGGAACCGTTGTGAAAGCCCCGGAGATCCAGTTCCACCACGAGGTTTACAACCAGTACTTGTGGAATCAGTTCTAGAAACTGATTTCCATTTCGAGAGAGTCGCAGCGCCCCGGGCTTACGTCCGGGGCGTTTTGCTATGCTAACAAACCGCCAGTAGGCGTTCTTTCAGGATGGCCTGAGTTTCCGGCAAAAGTTTACTCCCCTGGTGCGCGACATAGAACACATCGATGGCGCGATTGCCCTTGGTGTCGATCAATACCACATCGATGTTGCAAGCCGCGGAAGAGAACGCTGTCGCCAGGTTGTAGAGCAGGCCGGGCCGATCTTGCGCGTTGATCTCCACTAACGTCGCGGTAGCGCATGCCTCCGAATCGAATTCGACACTCGCCGGTTCGGCCGCCCTCTTCGATTCCGGGTTCGGCCGGTTCTTGAGGAGGTTCCTCACATCGGTCTTGCCGGTGGCAACATGACGCAGTAAATCGAGCAAGCGGTCAGTCTCGGAAGGATTCAGTTCCAGCGTGCGGCGCGGGTCCGCGAAAACGAAAGTGTCGAGAATCAGGCCGCGGGCATTTGAGAAAGCTTCCGCCTTTAGAATATCCAGACCGAAGCTGGAGAAGGCGCCGGCCAGTGACGCGAACAAAAACGGCATGTCGCGAGCCACCACTGTCGCGCGCCACGCACCGCCGGTATGCTCAAGCTTAGCGGCGACGCCAGTGGGCCGGCTCAGCTCATACAACTTCACATGGCCTTCGATATCTGCCGGCGTATGGGTGCGCAAATAGCGCACCGGAAAACCCTGCAGGAACGCGCCACGTGCCGCGAGATTCTCGGGGACTTCCTGAATGCGATCGGTTTCCAGTTCTCGCGTCAGCTCATGCTGCGTCACGCGGTACACGCGCCAAAGCTGTTCCAGGCGCCACGGCGTCATGGCGCCGGGGTTCACGCCGGAAATATCGGCATACGTGAGAATCGTCAGCGCTTTCAGGCGCTCAATGGTGCCCACGCGGTCGGCAACAGCACGAGCGGTGGCAGGATCGCTTAAATCGCGGCCGGACATCGCTTCAGATAGCGCCAGATGGTGCAGCACTAGGAACGCTACCGTGTCCTGCTCTTCTTGCGGAACCTGCAAGCGCTGCATGGCGGCGAGCGCATACTCGTGCGAGACGTCCGAATGGTGGCCTGTGAACGCCCCCTTGCCCACGTCGTGATAGATCAACGCAAACAGCAGCACCGCAGGATTATCGATCTCGGTCAAGACTCCGCTGAATCGCCGCGTGGCTGAATCCTGTGCCTTGCGAAGTTCACTCAGCTGTTCAATACATACCAGCGTGTGCTCGTCCACCGTATAGCGATGGTAGAAATCCCGCACCACCAGGCTCGCCACACCCTCCCATTCAGGAAACAGGACCTGCATTAAGCCGGTGTTTTGCAGAACACGCAGTGCCATCGACGCGTGCGGCAGCGCCAAAATAACCTTGAGCTTGGTCCACAGTGGACGCGGGACCTTGCACCATTCCGCGAAAGCACCACGCGCCCCTTCCAGGCGCCGTTCCGTTTCGGCCGCGAGAACAACGCCGTGACGCGCGACAAACTCCAACAGGCGCAAAATGGTTTCCGGATCGCTCTGCAACCGCGCGGGATTGCGCAACAAGACGCGGTCATTGGACACCGTGAATTCGGAATTCGATAATCGCGAACGTATATTACGTAGGTTGCTAAATAAAGAAGTTTCGGATTTCTCGGCGGCGTCCAGCGTACGCTGGGTTTCACGAAACACCGTGGCGGCGTAATTGAAATACTCGCGCATCCACAGCGTCGGCGTTTTTGCAGTGGAAAACGGCTGTTTCACCACCGATTCCTGGGCTTCGAAATTCAGCACATTGCGGTCGCCCGACGCCTGGAAATGCAGGAAACACCGCAACGACGAAACAAACGCCGTAGGCTCCAGGAGCGGCGCCTCCGGGCGCAATTCCGGACGCAACAGCGAAATCCAGTGAAGAAAATGCAGGTCTCGCAATCCCCCGGGAGTCTCCTTTATATCCGGCTCCAGATGGTAGAGCGTGTCCTGATGCTTGCCGTGGCGTGCGCGCGTTAGCTGACAGAGATGCTTGGTTAAGCGGTGGCTCTGCTTGGTTAAGAACAGCGGCATGCGCGCTTCCAGTTTGGCGTGCACTTGCGCGTCGCCTGCCAATAAGCGACGGTCGAGCAGGCTGATATTCAATTCCGGATTGTTGTCGTGAACTTCCGCGCAGTCGTTTACGGTGCGAACCGAGTGGCTCAGCCGCAATCCCGCGTCCCACAGCTGCCGCATGAAATCGGAAAGGGGTTCCTTGATGGTGGCCGTCAAGGACTCATTCTCCAGCAGGATCATGATGTCGATATCGGAATAGGGAAACAGCTCGCGGCGCCCATATCCTCCCACCGCGAGCATCGCGATGCCCTTGGGGAAAGCGCTGCGCAGGGTCCCATCGAAGGCTTCGATCGAAAGCGTATCGATGACGCCGGTTAATTGATTTTGGACGGCGGCGGCATCCCCGGTTGCGTAAAATTCCTCGCGAATCCGGTTCCAAACCGGGCTACTTTGTAGTTTCTCCATGCTGATTCCTGCGCTGGCCGCCATCTCTTATCCTATCCAATCAGTATCCCCCGACACTTACCGGCGAGAACCAAAAACTCTGTATGAGGTCAATCGAAATTATCTATAGCCATCCCATTGATCCCTAGGGATTTAGGGCGTATCGGGTCCATCCAAATTATCTATTAGCCAAGCTCGAAAGTGCCCATTACAATCGGGTTATTCGCACTTCAGTAGGAAGCAAGCCGCGCCGCTTGTAGCCTTGGTTCCACTCAGTTTCAGCTTAAATTTTTGGGAGGTTTCACCTTGAAGAATACAAGACTATTCGTGGGCGGCTGTCTCATGGCTCTCGCTTCCATGGCATACGCACAGGATCAACCAGCACCCGCGCCGGCTGCTGCACCCGCGCCGCCGCCGCCAACCTGGTCGGTTGGGCCCATCGACTTCAGCGGTTTGATTGACGGCTACTACACGTCGAATTTCAACCATCCGGTGCAGGCCAGCGGAGCGCCGGGTTTTAACGCCCTCTATAATTTCAATACTCAAGCGAATCAATTTAGTTTGGCCATGGCGAAACTGTCGATGTCCCACGATGCCGACCCGATCGGCTTCCGCATCGACCTCGGCTTCGGCCGCGCCTTTGACATCATTCACGGTAGCGAGCCATCGGGCGCCAGCTTCCTGCGCAACATCGAACAGGCCTATGTGAGCTTTAAGAACAAGAAGGGCATCGAACTCGACGCCGGGCAGTTCGTCACCAGTGCCGGCGCGGAAGTCATCGAAGCCAAGGACGATTGGAACTATTCACGCTCGCTTCTATTCGCGTGGGCGATTCCTTACTACCACTTCGGCCTTCGCGCCGTGCTTCCGGTCGGCAGCCACTTCACCGGTGGCGTTCAGGTGGTAAACGGTTGGAATAACGTTGAGGACAATAACACCGGGAAGACAATGGGTTTCGTGGGGAACTTCACGAGCTCGAAAATCAGCTGGTTGAACGACTACTACACGGGTCCGGAAAACTTCGGCACCAATAAAGGCTGGCGGAATCTTTATGACACCACGGTGATGCTCACGCCCAGCGGAAAGGTCAACGCCTACGTCAACTTCGATTACGCCAAGCAAAAGAATGCGGACGGAAGCGCGGCGATCTGGACGGGAATCGCCGGCGCCGCCAAATTCCAGCTCAACGACAAGTTTGCGATCACGCCCCGTTTGGAATGGTTTAACGATCACAATGGTGGTTCCACGCGAACCGCTCAAAGCTTGAAAGAGTTCACCATCACCGCGGAAGCAAAAGCGGCGCAAGGCGTGCTTGCCCGCCTGGAATACCGCTACGACTGGTCCAGTGCATCCTACTTCCCCACTGGCTTTGATGGCTCGGCGGATCACCAGAGCACCATCTCTCTGGGTCTGATCGCTTACTTCGGACCTAAGCACTAGAGTCAAAAACGAGTTCGTCGGAGGAGACGCCCCCTGGGTCGCAACCGCGGCCTTGGGGGTTTTTATTTGCGACTACGCGCTCCGCGATACCATGAATTCTATGCAATTAGGAATGATCGGCCTCGGCCGTATGGGTGCCAACATGGTCCGCCGCCTCAGCAAAGGCGGCCAATCGTGTGTCGTATTTGATTTGAACGCGGCTAACGTAAAACAGCTTGCCGACGAGGGAGCCACCGGATCTTCGTCGCTGGCAGACTTCGTTGCGAAGCTCGAAACACCGCGCGCCATCTGGATGATGGTGCCGGCGGCTGCGGTCGACAGCATGATCGCGCAACTAGTTCCGCATCTCGCGGTCGGCGATATCCTGATCGACGGCGGCAATTCTTATTACATCGATGACATCCGCCGCGGCCAGGAGCTTGCCGC
>Ga0105238_10006904_pt1 | contig 11338 bp, 7 predicted proteins | sample KBSC34metaG_FD_81526 | JGI IMG/M metagenome (GOLD analysis project Ga0105238, IMG submission 81526) | Corn rhizosphere microbial communities from Kellogg Biological Station, Michigan, USA - KBS C3-4 metaG | ecosystem: Host-associated > Plants > Roots > Rhizosphere > Soil | place: Michigan, USA...
CGTTCCGGGCGGCAATCCATTCCCCGGATGCGGCGGCAATCCTTGCGGGAAGGACGCCGCTTTCGTACCCGGTGCGTTGTACCTTGGTCTGCAACCGGACATGAAAAGCACCGATGTGAATCGCTGGACTCTGGCCATTCAGCGCCAAGTTGGCGATAGCTGGATCTTCTCGGGTACGTACATCGGCAGTCAAACCGCGCATCTCTATTTGACCCACCAGCTCAACCCCGGGGTATTTCTGGGATTGGGTTCCTGCACCCTTCCGCTCAGCGGCTCGAAAGTCTGGACTCCGTGTTCGCAGACCGCGAACTTGCAACAGCGGCGCTTGTTTAGTCAACTGTCGCCGGACAACGGCAAATTAATTTCTTTTATGGATTATTTCGATGCCGGCGGCACGTCCAGCTACAACGGCTTATTGCTTACGGCGCAAAAGCGGTTTAGCCATGATTTCGCTGTGACGGCCAATTATACTTGGTCGCACTGCATTGGCAATCTTACGCAGGCTTCTGGCGTCACAGCCGGCGGTACTGGCTATCACAATCTCACCGATCGCGCCTTCGACCGCGGCAACTGCGCTTCCCAGGAAATTGCCGGGACCTTCGGCGCCGACCGCCGCCAGTTGTTCAACATGACACTTATCGCGGAGACCCCACGCTTTACAAACCATGTGTTGCGGACCGTAGCTTCCGGGTGGAGAGTCGCACCTATTTTCCGCGCGTTCAGCGGCGGCTTCGTTACCCTCACGACCGGTACAGATCGTGCCCTTGACGGCAGCAGCAGCGCCGCCGGCAGCGGCCAGCGGCCCAACCAGATCAATGGCAACCCGTATTGTGCCGTCATTACTCCGCAATGCTACTTGAACCCGAACGCTTTCTCTTTGCCGGCGCTAGGCACGCTGGGAAATATGCGCCCGAATAACGTGCTGACTCCCGGGCAATGGACTCTCGACGTGACTCTTCTCAGAGACTTCAAGCTTCGAGAATCCATGAGCCTACAGGTTCGCGCGGAATCTTTCAACATCACCAATACATACCATCCCGGCCAGCCGTCGGGAGTCGGTACCGGAATGTCGGGCATTTCGACGGCAATCAACGCCAGCAACTTTGGCCAGATCACCTCGGCGCTGGACCCGAGAATTATGCAGTTGGCAATGAAGTTCGTATTCTGAAGCGCTAGAGGCTAATCGCATCTTGCTGGAGCCAAAATCGGTCTCATGATTGATCATCCGCGTGCTCAAATTCTTTAAACGTCGCGAATTCCTTGGACGTCTGCTGGCGGGTACCGCTGGTCTCACGCTATGCCGCAGTGTGTTCGGGCAGCGGCCTCCCTCGGCGATTACCGCAACCAAACTGGCCGAAAACCTCACGATGATCACGGGCGCCGGTGCCAACGTTATGGTGATCACCGCCACTGACGGGCTCATGATGGTCGACGGCGGCCTTCCGGAGCGGTCAACGGAGCTATTGAAGACCATAGCCGATCAATTCGATCGGCGCCCGGTCAAAGCATTATTCAATACCCACTGGCACCTGGATCACACCGGTTCAAACGAGGTTCTGGGGAAGCTAGGCGCGAAGATCATCTCACATCGGAATACCAAGCGATGGCTAAGTTCGACAGTGTTCGTCGAAGCGCAGAACCGCACGTACCCTCCGCGCCCGGCCGATGCTATCCCAACAGAGGTGTTCGACACCTCTGGAAAAATGACTTTCGGAGCCGAAATGCTATCGTACGGCCACTTGCCTCCGGCCCATACCGATGGTGATGCCTACGTCTTCTTTCCCGGTTCGAATGTCCTAATGGTGAGTGATGTGTTGTCGGTAGGGCGCTATCCGGTAATGGATTATTCTACGGGCGGATGGATCGGCGGCATGATCGACGCCACTGCCGCGCTGCTCAAAATCGCTGATGCGAAAACTCGGATCATCCCCGGCGCTGGCCCGTTGCAAACCCGCGACGACTTGCAAGCCGAACACGACATGCTCGCCACCGTCAAGGATCGGGTGCAAACGATGTTACGCCAAGGCAAGGGTCTATCCGACGTAATTCCGGAAGCACCGACCAAGGAATTCGATACCAAGTGGGGCAAACCCGATCTGTTTTTGTCGATGACCTATGCGGGCCTACTGCGCCACACGCACGAAATCGGGGGCATCCTGTAAGTTAGCTGACTTCAAAGCTTTCGCAGACCAAAAATTATCGTGGCGCAGTCGGAACGTACTCATCACAGGCACCTAGCCACCCGGCGGCACTAAGCTCACTGGCAAACGGGCACAATGGTGAGGACCCTATCTATTTTGGAGCACATGCGGTCCGACCACCGGTGGATTAAGGTGTCGTGTGAGACCAAATGCGGTGTTCACTAAGCCAACGTGAGAGAAGGCTTGCGGAAAGTTCCCAAGAAGACGTTTGCCGATGGGATCGTACTCCTCTGCCAGAAGCCCAACGTCATTGCGAATGGCCAGGAGCTGCTTGAAGATTCGTACGGCGTCTTCGCGCCGGCCTTGTAAAACATAGTTGTCCGCCAACCAAAAAGTGCACGCTAGAAAAGTCGCTTCTCCGTGAGGCAACCCATCGACAGCGGGGTCTGTCGTATAACGGGACACAAAGCCATCTTCAGACATCAGGCTCTTTTCGATCGCTACGACAGTTCCCAGTATCCTGGGGTCATCGGCCGGAAGAAATCCGACTAATGCCATCATGAGCAGGCTCGAATCCAGATGCTTCGATCCGTAGAACTGGACAAAGGAGTTGAGTTCAGAGTCGAAACCTTTCTCGCAAACCTGCCGGTGGATTCGATCCCGCAAGACTTCCCATTTGGGGTCGAAGGGTAACCAACCCTCGCGCATCGATTTCACTGCGCGATCCATCGCTACCCATGCCATCATCTTCGAATGAGTAAAGTGCCGGCGAGGGCCACGCACCTCCCAGATACCCTCATCGGGCCTTTCCCAAGCACTCTCCAGGAATTCGAGGAGTGCTTGGGCCACACCCTCACGGCCGTTTTCCAGGGGGACGATCCCTGCCCGAAGGCACTGGAAAAGGGTATCTTCGACCTCTCCGAAAATGTCGAGTTGAAACTGGCTATAAGCTGCATTTCCGGTGCGAACCGGGGCTGAATCTTCGTAACCCGCCAGCCACGGCAGCTCCATCTCGGTAAGGCGCCGCTCGCCTCTCACGCCATAGGCAATGTTGAGTTCAGAGGGATGCCCCGCCACCGAGCGCAGGAGCCACTCACGCCAACTCTTGGCCTCCGCCACGTAACCGGCATTCAAGAGCGCACCGAGCGTTAACGTAGAATCCCGGACCCAGCAGTACCGATAGTCCCAATTTCTGACGCCGCCGATCTGTTCTGGGAGCGACGTCGTAGGCGCAGCTACGATGCCCCCTGTAGGTAAGAAAGTGAGCGCCTTCAGTGTGATCAAGGAGCGGACGACCGCCTCGCGCCATTCGCCTTGATAAGAACAACGGTCAGACCACTCTCGCCACCAGGTCTCAGTTCCTTGAACCGCTTCCGCAATATTCAGGGTCTCTGGCTCATAGCGATTCGAAGGATACCAGGTGAGGTTGAACGGAATTTCTTCTCCGGCGTTCACTTGGAACTCAGCAAACGTCCGAAAGTCTTCATTCTGGAGGGGTACCTCGGTGCGCAAGCTGACCATGTCAGGTCCCGCGATGGCGGAAATGCCCCAGCCTGTGTGCTTCACCCAGGGCACGATCGACCCGTAGTCGAAGCGAATTACAAATTCCATCTTCATCTGGACCTGCCCGCTTTTGCCAATCAGCAGCCGCACAAGATCGGGCGTGGCATTCCGCGGTGTCATGAAATCCACCAGTACGATCGATCCATCGTCAGTGTCGAACTCAGTTTCAAGAATGAGCGTCCCCTCGCGGTAACGCCGTCGGATGCCGCGTATGGGTGCGGTAGGCGAGATTGTCCAGTGACCGTTCTCAGGCATTCCGACCAAGGCAGCAAAACACGCCCCGGAATCGAAGTTAGGTAAACACAGCCAGTCGATCGCTCCATGCCTTGATACTAAGGCCGCAGTATGACAGTCTCCGATCAAAGCATAGTCTTCAATGGGTAGTGACAAAGAAACCTTCTCCCTGATTGTCTCGATATCCGAGATATGCGGTCAATTTTGGACCGTCCCACTATGACTGATGTGTACGCTACGTACTCCGGGACGAGCCGCAGAACGTAAGATAAGCGAACGCCATGCCCACTCGTGCGTCTCGAGGCCTAGGAATTGCGGGTGCGCCAACGCGCGATTGACGATCAGTTACTGCAGCCGGTTCCAGCGTTTTCAAGGGAAGTCAGAGTGAGCAAGTTACGATTCCCCTGGCGGTATAAAAGACCGCGCGCCTCGACCCTCTGGCCGATGTGAGATTCCGGTTTGAAAGCCGCGACGCTTAGCAACTCGAAAGTTTGCGTGCCCAGTGAGCTTTCCGCCGCAGTCTTCAGGGCCGCCGGCGTGGCCGTCTCGTCTTTGCTGACCAAGGGCTCGCTCGCTCTATTTAGAGTCCACGCCTTACCTGGACCCTGCGTCAGACATCCAACCATTCGAACCACCGCGAAATTCGCGGCGGAAACGTTGCCTTTCTGGACAATCTGGATATTCGCCAGTTCAGTCTCATCCAGTTTGAGTTCCGTCGAGCCAGCGGGGAACGCATTTTGCTGGAGCAGGTATGCCAGGATGTCGATCTTGGTTTCTTCTGGAACGGTTTCCGGATAGTTTGCGGGCATCGAATCGCGTATTTTTGAAAAAAGGACAGCGACGCTGCCGTTCTGCCAGTTCTGCATAAAGCGGTCGCCCCGCAGCGCGGGCGCCCTGACGCTGCCACTCAAATCTGAGACGTGGCAGTTGCTACAGCTCTTCTCGAAATCGGCTTTGCCCCGCTGGGCCTGCGCCGCGGTAAACACGCCGTTCCAGATTTTAATGTCGTCCTGAGCGGTCTCGGCAGACAAAACTAGAGACGCCACGGCCGCCGATAAGAGCGCCATTCGCGAAAGTGATCCGCAACGAGACATCATCTATCTGGCCGCAGTCTCGGAGTTCATCAACTGACGAAGCAGCGCCGCGGTGCTAGGGTGCCCTGCGCCAGGGCTACGGCCGGGAACTATGGCAGACTCAAGCGCCATGTCCACGGGCATTAGGCCTTGCTTGTTCTTAATATCGAGGATCGCACCACGCTCAGCAAGATACCTCACCACTTTGTCCGCGCCTCGCGCTGCGGCGCGATGCAGGGCGGTGAACCCGCTACTGTTAAATGCGTTTATATCCACGCCGCGGTCGAGGCAGAGTTGAATCGCTGCAATCGCGCCCTCCTCGCTCACTGCCAGCGCCGTACTGTACGCCCCGGCGGCCGCGCCTCCTCCTGCCGCGATCATGACTACGGTGGTGTGGTCTTTTTGGGTGATAAACGGACTGGCACCAGCATCGAGCAACATCTTCATGACGGGAAGGTCGTTGGCTTTGGCAGCGCGCATCAGAGCGGTGGTACCCTCGCTCAACGAGGCGTCGCCGCCGTTGTGGTGGCGTCCGATCAGCGGCTTCTTTAGGCGAAGGTTGGGATCCGCCCCGTGGACAAGCAGAGCTTTGACTAGATCGGCCGAAGTGAGATTATCTATTAGTTTGGGCGCGGGGCGGCTCAACATGGCGCCGAGTGTGTGCATATCGACTGCGGCATACAATGCCGTCATGCCGGTCTCGTCGGCGAGGTTTACGTCGGCCCCTTTATCCACCAGCATGTTCGCCAGGTCGAAGTGAGCATTGATAATGGCGATCATCAAGGGGGTGGATCCGTCTGGATCGGTCTGGTTAAGATCGGCATGCCCGTCAACTAGCGCCCGCGCTGCCTCAAAGGAGTTTTGTCGGGCCGCATACATCAGGGGCGTCCATCCGCCCCGCGGCAGGGTGGTCGACACCATGCCACTGGTCACCCATTTGAAAGGAGTCAACCCCAACACTGTGGAACGGGCGTTGATATTGGCATCAGCCGAGATCAGCGCCGAAACCGCTGCGGCATGGTTTTCAGCCGCTGCCCACATCAGAGCCGTTTCACCGAGGGTCTTCTCCTTCGCATTAACATCGGCGTGATGAGCCAACAGAACTTTGACGGCTTCGACATTGCCGGTGTGAGCGGCGGTCATCAATACAGTTTCTCCTTGGGGTAACGCGGCATTGGCATCGGCTCCCGCTGCCAGAAGCATTTCCAGCATGCGGGCACTTCCGTTGGTCGCCGCCAGTGTCAGAGGAGTAATTCCGTAGCGATCGGCGGCGCTCGCGTTGGCATGGGCTCCAATCAGCAACTGGGCAAGCGCGAGATCGTCATTGCGCGCGGCCCAGTGCAGTGCTGTCATCCCATCACTCTGAGCGGCGTTCACATCCGCATGCTGCCCCAGCAATGCTTGTACCTGGGCACGGTTGCCCTCTTTCGCGGCATCCGCAATAGCAGCGGACGCTGCGATAGACGCAGGCCACGCCGTCGCCACGGCCAGGCACAACATCAACGCGCACTGTTTCAGCATGTCTTCCTCTCAAGCCCGCTACAGTTCGAGTCTGCCGGTGCTGATTCCGAACTTATCCATCTCAACGCCAAAGCGCTGCCCGATTTCAACCATTAAATTAGCCAGCGGTGTTTCCGTGGGAGCTTTGACGTGGCGATTGCCCTTGATCTGCCCCGCGGCGCCGCCCGCTACCAGGGTAGGAACATCCAGCCGTGAATGAACATTGCTTTCGCTCATGCCGCTGCCATAGAGAATCATCGAATGATCGAGCAGCGAGCCATCGCCATCCGGGGTACTCGAGAGTTTCGCCAGGAACTTGCCGAACAGCTCTACGTGAAATGTGTTCAATTTGACCAGGCCCGCAATCTTCAGCGGATCGTTTCCGTGATGGGACATGGAGTGATGCGGTTCCGTGAGCCCAAGATTTGGGTAGACGCGTTGGCTGGCGTCCCGGCTCAACATGAAGGTAAACACGCGGCTGATGTCGGCTTCATAAGCGAGAGCGAGCAGATCGAACTGCAGGGCCACGTGCTCTTCAAATGAATCCGGAATTCCGATAGGCGCGTCCGGCACCTTCACGTCACTGACGGCCTGCTTCTCGGCCCGTTGGATGCGCTTTTCGATCTCGCGGACATTTTCAAGATAAGCATCGAGCCGGTTGCGATCGCGATTTCCCAGATTCGCTTGCAGGTCGGCCACGTCCTCCTTGACGGAATCGAGAATGCTGCGGTCCATTCGCATTTGTGCCTGGCGCTGCGCGGCCGTACCGGAGCGCCCAAACATCCGCTCGAACGTGACGCGCGGATCGATCTCCATCGGGAGCGGTTCGGTCGGAGTCCGCCACGACAACGTATTCATGTAGGCACAGGCATACTGCGGGTCGCAGCCTCCTATGTAACCGGTGAAGTCTTCGGTCGCCAGTTCGAGCGAAGGGAAGACTGTATCCTGGCCGATCTTCCTCGCGACGACCTGGTCGATTGTGACGCCTGCGTGAACGTCTTCCGCGATGGTCCGTTTGGGTATGGAGCCGCTCAGCCATGCGGCCACCGTAACGGCGTGCCCGTCGAGCGGGTCGCAGAGTTCAGACACCACGGTCAAAGACTTGCGGTAGGGTTCAAGCGGCTTGAGGATCGGCGAAAATTCGAAGTTCTCTCCCACCTGCTTGGGGGTCCAGTAACCGGGCCGCTCTCCCAAGGGAACAAAAATCGCTCCGAAGCGGCGCAGAGGTTTGGCAGGCGTTTTCGCGAGAGCCGTGAACGACGGCACCATCGACTCCAGCAAAGGCAATGCAAGCAAGGTGCCGGCTCCGCGTAGCATCGTTCGGCGAGAGAGCGATTTCTTTGTGACAAACATAGAATAGGCTCCTTAAACCTCGGACGTCAACGAACACCTCCGACCGTCCGGAGGGGTTGATCCACGGGCTCGTCCGCGAGTTTGATCCGCATTTGGAATGGCGTACTGAGGATAATTCCTTTTATATATGAGGTAAAGCGGTGGTTATTGCGGCCGGCATCGCGCAGAATCCCACGGATCACCGGCATATCCGGGGCGGCGAGACCCCGGCCGAGCGCATAGGTCATCAATTTCTCCGTGAAGGTTCCCAGGAAAATATCCGGGTTCCGTAGCAAGGCCTGGCGCAGTTCCACCGGCCCGTTTATTTTCGTACCATCCATCAGTTGGCCAGAGGCATCAATGGGGGTTCCGCCGGTGCCGCCTTCCTTGGTGCGCCAAGCACCGGTCGCATCGAAATTCTCCAATGAGAATCCAATGGGATCCATCATCTTGTGGCAACTGGCACAGTAAGGATTAGCGCGATGGGCTTCCATACGTTCGCGCATGGTCAGTACACGGCCGGCCTGCTGGTTGCTTTCATCGAGCGGCGGAACATTCGCCGGCGGAGGAGGCGGAGGCGAACCCAGCAGATTATCCATCACCCACTTGCCACGCACTACCGGAGAAGTCCGGTCGGTATGGGAAGACACCATAAGGATGCTTCCCTGCCCCAGCAACCCCTTACGCGCTTCATCGGTAACGGTAACGCGGCGGAAGTTGCTGCCATAGATATTCGGAATCCCGTAGTGTTTCGCAAGGCGCTCATTGATGAAGGTATAGTTCGCCGTCATCAGGTCGAGGACGTTGCGGTCTTCGCGCATGATGCTGCCAAAAAACAACTCGGTCTCGCGCTGAAATGACTGCCGCAGATTATCGTCGAAATCCGGGAATTCGAGAGAGTTGGGAATCATCGTCCGCAAGTTGCGCAGATAGAGCCATTGGCCGGCGAAGTTCTCGATGAGGGCGGCCGATTTTGGGTCTATCAGCATGCGGCGCATTTGTTGCTCGAGTACCGCCGGGGTATGCAGCTTCCCTTGAATCGCGACACGCAAAAGTTCCTCGTCTGGGATACTACTCCAGAGGAAAAAAGACATCCGCGACGCCAGTTCGAGATCGCTGACGCGATAGACGGTGCCGGGTGCGACGTTTGCCGGATCACGTTCGGTCCGAAAGACGAATTTCGGGCTCGCCAGCATCCGTTCGAGGGCCACCTCAATTCCTGTTTCAAAAGTTCCACTGCCGCGTCCGCTTGCATAAAACGTCAGCAGGCGCTGCAGGTCTTTGTCAGTGCCTTCTCCGCGATAGGCGCGGCGCATCAAGGATGTCAGAATGGTGCGGGCGCAGGGTTCCTCTTGCGCCGGGGCCGTGGGATGGCAACTGAAGATCTGACGCCGGCTCGGCGTGTCGCCCGAACCGGTGGGATTAAACGGACCGGTAATTGTAAAGCTATCGAGGTGGGGATGCCCACTGGGATCGAGAGTGTCGTTCGAACTGCGGATAAAGGGCTGGAGCCGCAGCGTGTTTTCGGTGGCGCTGCCGCGCAGGAACGCGGCCGTGATCAGGCGTGGGCCGGCTTTGATCTTGATGCGCGCCGAGCAGCGCGCTGCGACCGCATCCGCGGCGGTGGTCATATTCGCGAGCGAGGCTTTGAAGTCGGCGTCTCCGCCGAAAGTAGCGAGATGTACACGCTCGCCATCGACGGTGATTTCACACTGATTGGGATACTCGAGGCCGCGCAGCACACCGAGGTTGGTGCGAAAGAATTTAGGCTGCAGCAGGTATTCACCGTCCAGGGCCAGCGTGGTTTTGACCAACAGGCCGCCCACGGTTCCCAGCGGTAGGCCTTCGATATGAACATCCTGCGAGGCATCCTGGCGAACCCGAAAATTTTCGCCGGTAGGTCCCGTGTTAGGGTCTCCCACCGCAAGCGCGCTGAGTCTGCCCGCCGCGCTCACATAAGCTTCTAGCAACACCGGCGAAACACCCAGCACGTCCGCGATATTGTCGAAGCCGTAACCGGAATCGTCGGGCGGAAGCAAGGTGGTGGTATCCACGTCCAGCGAAAGCAGGTCTCGAATCGCATTAGCGTATTCAGTGCGATTGAGACGATGTACCAGCGGACGACCCGGATTCGGTTTCGCAGCCGCGGCGCGATCAAGCGATGTTTCCAGCCACGTCACCAGCGCCGTGCGAGCCGCGGATTCTGGCTGCGGCAGCCCTTGGGGAGGCATCATACCGACCCGCGCCTTGCGAATTACTTTTTCCCAGACGTCAGCTGCGCTCGCTACCTGCGTCAGGTCCATACTCTCCAACGACAGGCCCCCGGTTTTCAACTTGTCGTTGTGACAGGTAAAACAGTACTGTTTCACCGTCGCGCGGGGATCGCTGGCGCTTGGGGAAGTCTGTCCTGCGGCTAATGTGCCTAGCGCGAATGCTGCTAAGCAGGCCATTCTCATTCGTGCGGGGAGTTGCTGCTTCATCTTTCTCTCTTTGACGCAGAGGTCTGCTTACTGCTTAAACTTTTGTAAGCTGCTTCGACGAACATATCTGTGGTCCACGGGCCCGTCATTGCTCCGTAGAGCGGATCATAATCGAGGGTCGGGCGAGCGGCTTTTACTTGCGCCAGGGTCATATTCTTATTCAGCAAGGCTTCGATGCGGTCCTTGATGATCTGGATCATGTCGCGGTATTCGACCAGATCAGCCTCATCGCACAGGCGCCCACGCCCGGGAATGATCATGGTTCCGCCCTCTTGTTCGTGTTCCGGGACGGCAAGGTCCAACATACTATTTAGACCGTCGATCACGCCCTGGAAACTTCCCCCTTTCTCGATGTCGATAACCGGGTAGCTCACTGTCGAGAATAAATTGCCGGCGCTGATTACATCCGAACGCCGAAAGTAGACCAGACTGTCACCGTCGCTGGAGGCGGCCGGTTGGTGGAGCACCTTGAGCGACTCGCCATTGAAAAACAGCTCCTTGATATTGCCTGCAAAGGTATCCGTGGGCCAGTTGCCGGTGGAAGTAGGCGACTGGCTACCGGTGGGCGCGCTCATTCTGTTGAGTACGTTTTCATGCGCGATGATGGCCGCGCCGTCGGCTGCGTCGCTGAGGGCTCTCGCGCCGGGACCCGCGAATACCTGTACGCCCGCTCGCCGAAGAGCGTCATTGCCACCGGTGTGCGCCGGATCAGCGCTGGTATTAATCAGATAACGAATCGGTTTCGCCGATAGTTTTGCCAAGGCTGCAAGCACCTGGGTTGACAACGACGCGGGCTGAGAATCCACCAGCAGGATGCCTTGGCTGCCGATCTGCACCGTGGTGTTTCCACTCGCGCTGGCGAGCATATATATGTTGCCTTGCACTCGGAGCATGTGAACGCCGCCGTCGTCGGGGAGACCGTGAGTGCTGGGATTTGCAGGAATTGGGCTGTTCATTGAGACCGGCTTCGCGACCATAGCAGCGGCATCCTTCATCTTTACCCGGTATTCGGGAA
>Ga0105238_10006906_pt1 | contig 11336 bp, 7 predicted proteins | sample KBSC34metaG_FD_81526 | JGI IMG/M metagenome (GOLD analysis project Ga0105238, IMG submission 81526) | Corn rhizosphere microbial communities from Kellogg Biological Station, Michigan, USA - KBS C3-4 metaG | ecosystem: Host-associated > Plants > Roots > Rhizosphere > Soil | place: Michigan, USA...
CAACCCGATGGGCGCCAAGCTGAAGGCGATGATCGGCTCCGACATCTCCCACTGGGACGTCGTCGACATGACCGAGCCGGTCGAGGAAGCCTATGAGATGGTCGAGCACGGCCGCATCACCGAGGACAATTTCCGCGACTTCACCTTCGTGAACCCGGTCGAGCTGCACGCCGGCATGAACCCGAAATTCTTCGAAGGCACGGTGGTGGAGAAACAGGCCGCGGCGCTGCTGGGGAAGTAATTCTTATTTCCCTCGCCCGCAAAGCGGGAGAGGGCGGGGCCCGCCGCGTAGCGGTGGGAGGGTGAGGGGGCTTTGGCGTTTAGCGGGTAAATACCCCTCACCCTCCCAGCCTTCGGCTGGGCCCCTCCCTCTCCCGTTGCACGGGCGAGGGGTTTTAAAAACAGGGAGGAATTCATGGCCAGACACGACGCCAAGCCGATCCGCACACTGCTGTTCTGCGCCGGCTCGGAAGAGAAGGATATCCGCGAGGGCTTCGCCTCCGGCGCGGATGCGATCGTCATCGATCTGGAGGAGCCGCGCACGCCGTTCTCCGAGCCGCAGCGCGAGGATGCCCGCAAGCTGGTCAGCAGCTTCATCGCCTCGCTGCCGCCGACCGGGCCGACCGTGTTCGTCCGGGTGCAGAACCCGCATACCGGTCAGACCCTGAAGGACCTGCGCGCCGCCATGCATCCGCGGCTGGACGGCATCCTGATCCCCAAGATCGACAACCCGGCCGACGTCCATATGGTCGAGGGGCTGCTGAACTGCATGGAGGCCGAGTTCGGCCTGCCCATCGGCAAGACCATGATCTATCCGATCCTTGAGACCGCCCAGGCGCTGCGCCTCGCCTATGAGATCGGCGTGTCGTCGCCGCGCATCTGCTATATGGGCGGTGCCATCTCCCGCTTCGGCGACATCCACCAGGCGGTCGGCTTCCGCGTCACGCCGGATGCGCGCGAGACGCTGTTCCTGCGCTCCAAAGTGCTGATCGACGCCAAGGCCGCCGGTATCCGTTACCCGATCTCGGGCATGTGGACCGGGCGGCTGGACGACGAGCAGGGCTTGCGCCACTGGGCGACGGAACTCCGCAACATCGGCTATTTCGGCATGATGATCGGCAATCCCTCGCTGATCCCGGTGGTGCATGAGGTCTTCTCCCCCACCAAGGAGGAGCTGGCCTATTGGCAGCGCCTCGACCGGCTGCAGACCGAGGCGGAGAAGACCGGCGCCGACCGCATCATCGACGGCGACGCCAACCAGGGCGAGGCGCATATCGTCCACGGCGCGCATGTCGAGTCTGCCCGCAAGAACCTGCGCTGGGCGCGGGAACTCGGCGTCATCTAGACAGAAGGGCTTGCACGCGCTGTATTGAAGCCAAGGCAGCCTGGAAACGGATGCCGATTCAACACGATGGAACCAACCGCGTGCAGCCCCCTCAGCCGTCGCCCTGGATCGGTTTTGACGGACGCAGCCTGATCCTGGATGAGGGGACCGGTGTGCATGTCTATGGTCACGGCCTTGCCGAGGCGGTCCGCAGGCTGGGCTACCGGCGGGAGGTCCTGCTCGACCGTCCGCTCGCGCCGGACGGCAGCCTTCCGCTCTACGGCACGCCGCCGCGCGGCCTGGGGCGGATGCTGCGCTGGTCACGGGCGCTGTCGCCGTTCGGCCGTCCCGCCGGCATCGCGGTGGGGCCGGTCGGGCGCACCGGCTTCGAGCGCATCCGGCGCGCGACCGACATCTTCCGCGTGTCGCAGGTTCATTTCGATATCTATCGCCGCCCGCTGGGCCTGTTCGACCGGACGCCGCCGGCGGTGATGCACTGGAGCTCGCCCGTGCCGATCGTGCTCAAGGGCGCGCTCAACGTCTACACGATCCACGACCTGATTCCACAGACCGCGCCGGAGCTTGCATCCGGCGCCCAGTCGCGCCACCGCGCCATCATCAAGGCGGTGCTGGCGGTCGCCGACCATGTGATCACGGTGTCGGAAACCTCCCGGCGGGCCGTCATCGAAGAGTTCGGCTTTCCGGCGGACCGGATCACCAATACCTACCAGCCGGGACGGCTGGACGTCTCGGACCTGGCGACGCTGGACCGGGCGGGCTTGCCCGACTTGAAGCGCCGTGGATTCTTCCTCTCGATCGGCACGATCGAGAGGCGCAAGAATATCGGCCGGCTGATCGAGGCCTATCTGGCGAGCGGGACGCCCGCGCCGCTGGTGCTGGCCGGGGCGGAGGGTTTCGGCGCCGAGGCCGAGCTCAAGCCTGCCCGGGGTTACCGCATCGGCATCGACAAGGCGGCGGGGGAGGGGCCCGGTGTCCTGCTGCTGGGCTATGCGCCGGCGCTCAAGATCCAGGCGCTGCTGCAGAACGCACGCGCGCTGCTGTTCCCGTCGCTGGCCGAGGGGTTCGGCCTGCCGATCGTCGAGGCTATGGCGGCTGGCACGCCGGTAATGACCAGCCGCGGCGGCGCGACCGGGGAGGTGGCCGGCGACGCCGCGCTGCTGGTCGATCCGTGCAACGTCACCGAGATGGCGGCCGCCATCGCATCGCTCGAGAAGGACTATCCGTTGTGGCTGTCGCTGGCCGATCGCGGCATGCGCCGGGCACGCGATTTTTCGGTCGAGCGCTATACCGAGCGCCTGGCCGCGCTCTATGGCCGCCTGGCACTGCCGCCGCCCGGCTGATCGTGCTAATCGTGACCCAAGGCGGCCCAGAAGGCCGCGCGTAACGAAAGGGAATGTCACCATGCAGCACCGCGATCTCTACCCCGCTCTCGTCACCGTCCTCGCCCTGCTGGTGTATGTCTGGAATTTCATGGGCGCCGGCCAGGCGCGCGGCAAGCACGACATCAAGGCCCCGGCCACCACCGGCCATCCCGAGTTCGAGCGCAAGCTGCGGATCCAGCAGAACATGCTTGAGCAGCTGATCGTCTTCCTGCCGTCGCTGTGGATCTTCTGCCTGACGGTGCAGCCGCTGATCGGCGCGATACTGGGCCTGATTTTCGTGATCGGCCGCATCCTCTATTCCGCCGCCTACGCCGCCGACCCGGCCAAGCGCAGCCTCGGCTTCGGCCTCGGCGCACTGCCGACGGTCATCTTGCTGCTTGGGGCGTTGGCCGGCGTGATCCGCGATTTCCTGATCGATGCCTGAGCGGCTTCAAGGAAAATCCCGTATCGTCGGGCGGAGTCTGTAAGATGACGGGGGCGAATTGAACTAAAACCCCGCTGGGAGGACCGCATGCCGCTTTCGATCACTGAGAAACTCCTGTGCGCCGCGCGGCTTGCCTATACGATTATCGGTACGGGCCCGGTGGCCGACAATGCCGACGCCCAATCCGTGGGCTTCGCCGCACCTGCGGCGGGCTTTGCCGGCGGGGACCAGCTCGTCAATGCCGGGCTGGTGGGGGAGAGCGATGACGGGATCGTCGTCGCCTTCCGCGGCACCCTGCCGCCCAGCAGCCCCAACAAGGGCCAGATGATCCTGGACTGGCTGGACGACATGAATGCGGGGCTGGTTCCCGACACGTCCGGGCTCGATATCAACGTTCACCAGGGCTTCCGCGATGCGCTCGACTCGCTCTGGCAGGGCGTGACCGACGCGCTCAAGGCAAAGCCGCCGACGAAGCCGATCTATGTGACCGGGCACAGCAAGGGCGGCGCAATGGCCTATCTCGCGGCCTACCGGCTGAAGAAGGCGCTTCTGCCCGACGCGTCGATCCATGTCGCGACCTTCGCCGCCGCGCGGGTCGGCGACCAGGGTTTCGCGGACGCGTTCGACGCCACGCTGCCGCACACGGCGCGCTATGAATATGCCGACGACATCGTCCCGCACGTGCCGCCGTCCGACTTCTTCCGGACGATGTTCCAGACGCTGCCGTTCCTGAAAGACAAGCTCGCGGAGCTGCCGGCCGGCTATGCCTCGGCGGGTGAGCTCCATTTCATCGACTGGTCGGGCAGCCTGGTCGCCGACTCTCCGGTCCTCAGGTTCGAGCGCTTCACGCATCTCGCCCATCTGATGGAGGGTTTCGACTTCGGGACCATCGCCGGGGACCACAGCATCGCCCCCGGCTCGGGCTATGCCAATGGCATCGCCGCGCTGCCGCCCGATCTCGCCATCGCCTAGAGGAATGCCCCGCCCGAAACCTCGATCCGCTGGGCGTTGACCCAGCGGCTGTCGTCCGACAGCAGGGCGGCGATCATCGGGCCGATATCGTCCGGCACGCCGCCGCGGCCCAGCGCGGTGACCGAGGCCATGAATTTCTCGGCCTCCGGGTTGTTCGCCCCGCCGCCGCCGAATTCGGTGGCGATCGAGCCCGGCGCCACCGTGTTGACCGCGATACCGCGCGGCCCCAGCTCTTTCGCCAGATAGCGGGTCAGCACCTCCACCGCGCCCTTGATCGAGGCGTACGCCGACAGGCCGGGGATGATGAACCGGGTGAGGCCGGTCGAGATATTCACGATCCGGCCGCCGTCGGCGATCATCGGCAGCAGCGTCTGGGTCAGGAAGAACACGCCCTTCAGGTGGATGTTCACCAGCGCGTCGAAATCCGCCTCGGTCACCTCGGCGAATGGCGCCATGCTGCCGATGCCGGCATTGTTGACCAGGAAATCGAACCGGTCGCGGCGCCAGTTCTCGAACAGCGCGTTGCTGAGCGCGCCGGCGAAATCGCCGAACGAGGCGACCGCGCCGGTATCGAGCTGCAGCGCCGCCACCTTTCGCCCCAGCCCGGCGATCTCCTCCATCGTAGAGAGCGCGGCGGCGCGGTCGGCGCGATAGGTCAGCACGATATCGACCCCGCGCCGCGCCAGATTGATCGCGGTATTGCGGCCCAGCCCCCGGCTGCCGCCGGTGATGAGCGCGATTTTCGGCTGATTGGACACGGGTGAAGCTCCGGTGGCGATTGCCGCCGCAATCTAGCGATTAGTCTTTCGCGCCAAAACGGTATTTCAGCGAAAATCCGAACATGCGCGGCGGGTTGTAGCTGCCGGAGGTGATGCCCAGCACGGTGTAGATCGGCGTGACGCCGCTGAGGTGGATATTGTCCGTCGCGTTCGTCATGAAGAACGCGCTGTCGACCGGCTGGCCGAACATATCCGTCCAGTCGGCGCGGATATCGAAATTCTCGTAATGGGGAATGCCGGCGATCGGCTCGCCTGCCAGCGGGCTGACCGATTGATGCCCGGTCCAGGACCAGGCCAGGGCCAGCGCGATCTGGCCCCAGGATTCATCGATCGGCAGGTGATAGATCGCCGATGCGTTGAAGGCGAAGCGCGGGACGAACTGGAATTCGGGATTCCCGCCGCCGAACTGCGGCGGATAATCGGTATAGTGGCCGTTGAAATAGGAACCCGCCGCGGACAGGTCGATCCCGTGCGCGAGGTTCAGCGTCTGCTCGATCTCCACGCCCTCCAGGTCCGCGCTGGCGGCGTTGAAATCGACGGCCTGGGTCGTCGGCGCCCTACCTGGATAGAGGCTCGGCACGATCACCGGCTGAAGCACCTGGATCGAACGATAGCTGGCATAGAAGACATCGGCGTTGGTGCGGGCGCTGACATCGCCCAGCGACCAGTCGGTCTTGAAGCCAAGCTCCGCGTCGGTGACGTGTTCCGAGCCGAAACGGTCGAGCGGCGGCTCCAGCTGCGGGTTCACGCCGCCCGGGTGATAGGTGTTGCCGGTCCGCAGATAGACCAGTGTCCGCGGCGTCGCCTGATAGTCGAGGCCCAGATTCCAGCTCGGCGAATTGAAATAGGAATTCAGCGACCGCACGCAGTTGCTGTCCGACCGGACCAGGAAGCAGTCCGTCGGCGATCCGGCGGGGTCGCGCGTGACCGTGCCCACGGGTCGGGTCGAGGCTTCGCTCAGCGACGAGAAATCCCAGCTGTAGCGATAGCCGGCGGTGAGCCGCAGATGGTCGACATAGTCCGACAGGTCGTAGATGCCGTGCACGAAGACCGCCTGGCTGCGGTCTGACTGGTGGAAATGGTTATAGGCCGGGAATCCCAGGACATTATAGACCTGGGTCGTATAGCCCAGCGGATGATCGAACAGCAGGAACCCGCCGATCAGCCAGTCCAGCCTGCCGCCGAGCGACTTGCCCTCAAGGTGCAGCTCCTCGCTGTACTGGACCGAATTGTCGTTCCACCCGGTATTGTTGCCGGGGAAGCCATAGGACAGGATGCTGAGCCCGTTATTGGTGAAATCGAACGAGCTGAGCTGCTTGGTGATCCGGGCGGCTGCGATGTTCTTGACCAGCAGCGTGTCCGACATGTCCCAGCGGGCTACGTCTGTGAAGCCGTAGAAATAATCCTTGCCGATGCCGCTGGTGATACGGCCTGAAACGGTGCGCGGGCCCAGCGCATTCTGTTGCGCCAGGGCGTCGGCGATCCCCGGCACCAGCCCGACGCGGTACTTGCCGCAGCCGCCCGGCAGGTTGCCGATCGGCGCCGTCGCCGGGCCGCCCAGCGTCAGAACGAAATAGCAGCCCGCGGTGCTTCCCGGCGGCAGCGACTGGGACTTGTCGTCGAAACGCCCAAGGATATTGTCCGGGTTGGCGGCCAGCAGCATCTCGGACGAGCCGTTCGAATCCTGCCAATAGCCGTCATAGAGGAGGTAATTCTCGAAATCGTCCGACGGCTTCAGCGTCACGCCGACCCGCCAGGCATAATAGTTCTGGTTGTCGAGATACTGGTCGTCCTGAAGGTTGTGCGTATAGCCGTCGCGCTGCTGCATCAGGCCCGAGACGCGCACCAGAAGTTTGTCGGAAACGACGGGTACGTTCAGCGCAAACTCGTCTTTCTTCTCGCCATAGTTGCCGAACTCGGTTTTGACATAGCCTTCGAAGCGATCGGTCGGGTGTTTCGGCGTGATCGCGATAAGCCCGCCGACCGATGGCCGGCCGAACAATGTGCCCTGCGCGCCCTTGTCGACCTCCAGCGATTCGAGATCGAAGTAATAGCCGGGCGTCAGGCTGTGATTGAGCCCGGTCAGCAGCGTATTGTCGGTGCTGCCCAGCGGTACGTCGGCGAAATAAATCTCAGTCCCCGGCAGGCCGCGAAGCCGGACCTGGCCCGAATGGATCGAGTTGGGGTCCGACCCGTTCATCACCACCGATAGTGACGGCACCACTTTGGACAGATCGCCCAGCTGCTCGATATGGCGCCGGTCGATATCGGACTGGCTGAAGGCGGTGATCGCGATGGGGATGGTCTGCACGCGCTCGTCGCGGCGGCGGGCGGTGACCGTGATCTCTTCGAATACCGGCGGCGCGGCGGAGGCCGGGTCGTCGGCGGGCTGGGCGCGGGCAGGATACGCGGGCGCAAGGGCTGCCAGGCCGAGGACGGCCGAAAAGACCCGGACGAATCTCCATCCCGTATGACGCTGACAGCGAATCAAGATCCCTCGCGCCCCTTGGCAGGCTTACGAGTCCGATAACATAGCTTTCGGGAACGAAAAACCGGCAAACACCCCCAGAGGGGGTGATTGGGCGGCAATCGGCTAGAAATGATAGGAAGCGGTAACGCCGGTGGTGCGCGGGCGGAACGTCTCGGCGGTAAAGAGCCGGGTGAACGAGTCCTGATGCTGCAGCATCAGCTGCGGGTGGGCATCGAAGACATTGTCCATGAACAGGTTGAAGTCCCACTTGTCCAGCGTGATGCCGGTGCGCAGCGATACGAAGCTGGTCGCCGGGTCGGCGTGCAGGCCCGGATCGTAATACTCGGTCTGGGGATCCTCGTTGATGGTCGGCGTGTGCCGATGGCTGGTGAATTCGTAATCGGCGCGAACGAAGGCCTGATCCTCGCCGACCAGGAAATTATACTGCACGCCGATCGTCGCGGTCCAGGGAACGACGTCCAGCGAATCCCCGGCGCGGGCAAGCAGGGCGCCCTTGTAGGTGGGCGTCACCGTCGAGGGATCGATGGCGCTCTTCGTGTATTTCGCCTCTGTATAGCCGACGGCGAAATTCAGCTGCAGATTGTCGTCGACCTGATATTGGCCTTCGAGGTCGAAGCCTTCGCTGACGGCTTCGCCGACATTCGCCGTATACTGGATGCCGCACGAATTGACGTAGATCGCCTGCTGGATATTGCTCCATTCCACGTAATAGGCGCTGGCCGAAATCTGCAGCCGCCGGTCGAAGAAGCGGTCCTTGGTGCCGATCTCATAGCTCCAGGTCGTGTCGGACTCGTACTGGTTGGGGAAGGGGCCGCCGCAGGCCGCCAGCGGCAAGGGCGGCGAGGCGCCGCCGATGCGATAGCCCTCCGCGATCGTCCCATAGATCATGTCGTCCGGCGTCGCCTGATAGGACAGGCTGACCTTCGGCGTGACCGGCTCTTCGTCCTCCTTGCCCCGCGGGGTCGCCGGCTTGCCGCCGTTGTCGAGCAGGTCCTGGGGGCCGGTATTGAGGTTGCGGAAATCGAAATGCGTCCAGGCGTAGCGCAGGCCCGCGGTGAATTTCCATTGGTCGGTGATATTGACCGTGACGTCGCCGAACAGTGCCACCTGCCTGTCGTTGCCGTGCGTGTCGTTGTCGTAATCGTCGCCGCCCGGCAGCAGGTTCATGCCCCAGGCCTTGATCATGCCTTCGCCCCACAGATAGCGGGTCAGCGCCGGCAGCTGCGGGTCGTTGATCTCCTCGTTGCTCCGCTGCGTGTTTCCGGCATAGAAGACGCCCGCCACCCATTGCACGGTGGCGTCCTTATCGGTCGACTGGACGCGGAATTCCTCCGTCACGTTGCTTTGCGTGTTGGTGATGAAGTTCTGCGACACATAGGGGCCGAAGCCTGGCAGGTTGATGCCGGCGCGGTTCAGCAGCACGGAATGGGCGGTGCAGTTGTTGATGCAGGGATCGCCCTGCGGGTCGGTGCCGCCGCTGGTGATCTGCTGGAAATAGGACAGGTTGTACAACGTGCCGCTATAGCCCTGCAGCCGCTCGGACCGCGAGAAATAAGACGTGTTGGAGATGAGCTGGATATCGTCCAGGTCGTACTGGATCTTCACGCTGGCCAGGTCGAACCGGTCGTCGTCGCGCATGTTTTCCGGCGTGCCGTCGATGAAGAAGCCGTTGTTGCGGTTCGACAGGCCCACCCAGTACTGGTTGTAGTTGTTCTGGGCGCGCTGCTGGAAATTATAGGCCGGGGTGATGGTCAGATTGTCGATCGGCGCAAAGGTGACAGCGGCGCGCACCACATAGGTATTGGTGCGGTTGGCGTCCGGTTCCGTCACCTGACCGTTATAGGGATCGATCTTGTCGATATAGCCGCCGTCGCGCCGGGCCCAGCCGGAGATGCGGAAGCCGACCTTGTCCTCGACGATCGGGCCGCCGAAGGCAAGGCCGCCTTCGAAGTTCATGCCGCCGCCGCCGGTGCCGGAAAGCTCGGTATGAACCTGCCCACTATAGTCGGTCAGGCTGGGCTGGATGGTGATGAAACGGACGGTGCCGCCTTCCGATCCGGCGCCGAACAGCGTGCCTTGCGGCCCGCGCAGCACCTCCACGCGATCGAGGTCGAAGACATAGGGCAGGGCGTTGTTGGCGTTGAGACCGAGGGCGCGCAGCTGGACCGGCGTATCGTCGATATAGATGCCGGTGGTGGCCGATCCGGCGTCCGACTTGATGCCGCGGATCGAGATCTGATTCGCGTCGCGGTCGAAATCGACCCCGGGCGTGAATTTCGCCATGTCGGCGAACGACTTGATGTTCAGCACCTCCATCTTCGCCGCCGTGAAGGCGCTGACGCTTTCGGTGACCTTGCTGAGCGATTCGGAGCGCCGGGTCGCCGTGACCGTGATCTCCTCCAGCTGCGGTCCGACCGGCGCCGCGGCCGGCGGCGCATCGGCGTTTTGCGCCGCGGCGGGAAAAGCGAGAAGAAGAGGGACGAGCGCCACGGAGGCGAGGAGCGGCTTACGGCAATCTGACATATGGCTCATTGACGGGCCCCGCTGGTTTTGCAGGACGGTTTCACCTCGTCTGTGATCTGTCAAGCTGCTGCGGCCGCGGAACGTTTGCACTGCACTAATTTTTCCGGGCGACTGTGGTGAAAACGCCACGAAGGGAGAAAAACCGAAGATTTAATGCGATCGGCACAAAGCCGGACCGCTCTGAAAGGGGTTGACCAAATGCAATCTGTGATCACACTTGTGGGATCATGACTGAATTGACCCTGGAACATTGGCGGCGGCGTGCGCGCGAGGCGCGGCGCGACTGGCCTGCCTTCATCGACGGCCGCGCGGTGCCGGCCGTCTCGGCCAAGCAATTCCCGATGGTCGACCCGGCGACCGGGCAGGAATGGGCGCGGGTCGCCTGCTGCGACGCCGCCGACATCGACCTGGCGGTCAAATCCGGCCGCGCCGCCTTCGAGGACCGGCGCTGGGCGGGCCTGAAGCCGCGCGAACGCAAGGCCGTCCTGCTGCGCCTGGCCGGGCTGATGCGGGACCATCGCGAAGAGCTGGCGCTGCTCGAGACCCTGTCGGTCGGCAAGCCGATTTCCCAGGCGCTGTCTATCGACCTGCGGGCCGCGCCCGACGCCATCGCCTATTACGCGGAGGCCTGCGACAAGGTCTATGACCAGATCGCCCCCACCGGCGACAACGACGTGGCGATGATCGTCAAGGAGCCGATGGGCGTCGTCGGGCTGGTGGTTCCGTGGAATTTCCCGCTGATGATGGCCTGCTGGAAGCTGGGCCCCGCATTGGCCGCCGGCAATTCGGTGGTGCTGAAGCCGGCCGAGCAGTCGCCGCTCTCGGCGCTGCGCCTGGGCGAGCTGGCGATCGAGGCCGGGCTGCCGGTCGGTGTGCTCAACGTCGTGCCGGGCTTCGGCGAGACCGCCGGCAAGGCGCTGGGCCTGCATCCCGATGTCGACTGTATCGCCTTCACCGGCTCGACCGAGGTGGGCAAGCTGTTCCTGACCTATTCCGGCCAGTCCAACATGAAGAAGGTCTGGCTGGAATGCGGCGGCAAGACCCCGAACATCGTCATGGCCGACTGCCCGGACATCGACGCCGCCATTGCCGCCGCCGTGGAGGGCGTATTCTTCAACCAGGGTGAGATGTGCACCTCGGCTTCCCGCCTGTTGGTCGACCGCAGGATCAAGGACCGGTTCCTGGAGGGGCTCAAGAAGCATACCGGCGGCTGGGCGCCGGGCGATCCGCTCGATCCCAAGACGGTCAACGGCTCGTTGGTCAGCGCCGGCCATATGAAGACGGTGCTGGGCTATATCCAGTCGGCCCGCGACGAGGGCGCCCATGTCGCCGCCGGTGGCGGGCAGGTGCTGAAGGAAACCGGCGGCGCCTTCGTCGCGCCGACTCTGCTCGACAAGGTGACGCCGGACATGAAGGTGGC
>Ga0105238_10006914_pt1 | contig 11334 bp, 14 predicted proteins | sample KBSC34metaG_FD_81526 | JGI IMG/M metagenome (GOLD analysis project Ga0105238, IMG submission 81526) | Corn rhizosphere microbial communities from Kellogg Biological Station, Michigan, USA - KBS C3-4 metaG | ecosystem: Host-associated > Plants > Roots > Rhizosphere > Soil | place: Michigan, USA...
CCGTGACACGCGTCACGGCGCCGTCACGAACCGGTGGCGGGGGCGGGAGCGGTGTTTGACTCCAATCTGGGCGCCGGCGGCGGTGCGGCCCGTGACCGTCCCGTGACGGAGGCGTCAGGGTCTCGGCGAGGTGTCGCCGGTGTCAGGCGCGGTTGATCATTGCGGCCGTGCCTGCGGGTAGCGCGGCACGCCGTCGTCGGGGATCGGCTCCCAGGGCGCGGCGTAGTCCACGTACTGCCGCCACTCCATCTGCAGCCCGGGATCCTCGTCCAGCGCGCCCAGACGTACGCTCATCAGCTCGTGCTGCTGCGGGTGCCGGCTGAACAGGGCCGACCCGCAGCCGGAACAGAACAGCTTCTCGAAGCCGCCGTCGCCGGGCGCGTAGGCCTTCACCAGCTCCTGCCCGGACGTCACCCGCAGCGCGCCGGGCGGGATCCGCGCCTGTGGCGACGCGGCCGTGCCGGTGCGCCGCTGGCAGCGCGTGCAGTGGCAGTAGCCGGCGTCGAACAGCGGCTCGGTGATCTCGAACCGCACCGACCCGCACAGACAACCACCCGTGGTCGCGTCTGGCATCGCCGCATCCTAGCTGCGACGCCGATCACGGTACCGGAACGCCGATCCGGGGTACCCATACGGAGACATGCACAAGCGCATCCGCATGATCGCGCTGATCCTGGCCTGCACCGGCGCAGCCGCATGCGGCGGCGGCAGTGCCGGCTCCGCATCCCAGCCCGCCCGTGGGCCGGCGATCCCTCGAGCGATCGCGACCGATCTCGCGGCCCGTGCCGACAGCGTCGCCGTCAGCCTCGATGCACAACGCGGCTGCGCCGCGCTCGATCAGGCCAGGAAGCTGAGCACGGCCGTCGACGCGGCGATCGCCGCCGGCCGGGTGCCGGCCGCGCTGCAACCCCAGCTGCAGGCGACGGCCTCGCGGCTGGTCGCCGGCATCCGCTGCACCCCGCCGGCACCACCGTCCAACCCGAAGCCGCCGAAGCACGAGGGCCATCATCACGGCAAACACCATGGCCCCGGGCAGAACGACCAAGGAGGCGGGGATTGAGCACCGTTGACACCGACCTGGGCCGCTACCAGCTCGGCCGCGCGCTGGGAAGCGGGGGCATGGCGATCGTCTACCTGGCCCACGACCGTGAGCTTGACCGGGTTGTTGCCGTCAAGCGGCTTGCCGACAACCTGGCCCACGATCGCTCGTTCCGGGACCGCTTCCTGCGCGAGGCGCAGCTGGCGGCGCCGCTCAGCCACCCCAACGTGGTACGGGTCTACGACTTCGGCCACGATCCCGACGGCCGGCCGTTCATCGTGATGGAGTACGTGGAGGGCGGGTCGCTGGCCGAGGCGCTTGCCCGCGATGGCGCGCTCAGTCCGGCCCGGGTGCTCGCCGTCGCCCGCGACTGCTGCGCCGGCCTGGCCTACGCGCACGCGGCCGGGCTCGTGCACCGCGATCTGAAGCCGCAGAACCTGCTGCTCGACCCCGACTGCCGCGTCAAGATCGCCGACTTCGGCATCGCCCGCACGCTCGATGACGGCACGTCGCTCACCCTCACCGGCCGCGTGCTCGGCACGGCCGGCTACCTGGCGCCCGAGCAGGCCGGCGGCGAGCAGGTGACGGCGGCTGCCGACATCTACGGCCTCGGCGTCACCCTGCACCAGCTGGCGACCGGCACCATGCCGGGGCCGGACGCATCCCAGCCGCTGCCCGACCCGCTGCGCGGCGTTGTCGCGCGCTGTCTCGACCCCGACCCCGCCAGACGCCCCTCCGCCGAGGCGCTGGCCGCGATGCTGGACGAGCCCGCCACCCTCGTCGCGCCCCAGGCTGAGGCAGCCGCGGCCGCGACCCTGGTCGCGTCGCCACGCGTTCCTCTGCGCCACGTCACGCCCGTTCGCGGCATGCGTAACGGACCGCTTGCCGCCGCCCTGCTGGCGGTGCTGATCGTCGCCGTGATCGTGATCCTGGCCGCCACCAGCGGCGGGTCGGGGTCACCGACCCCCGCCGCACACCACCACCACCGTCAGCGTGCCGGGGCCGCGATCCCGCAGGGCGCCACGCCCGCCGCCCAGGCTCGGTTGCTGGCGCGCTGGCTGCGCCAGCACGCCGGCTGAGCCGGGCAACGAGCCCCGTCTATCATCCGGGCGGATGACGCGGAACGACCGCCCCCAGCCGCCCGAGTCGCAGCCCGACCCGGATCAGCGCCCGGAGAAGGGCGAGGACGAGCTCGACCAAGCCCTCGAGGAGACCTTCCCGGCCTCCGACCCCGTCTCCGCCGAGGTGCCCGGCCGGTAGGCGGCCACACCGACCGCGCCCAGCAGCCGAGCGCGCCTGGCCCGTGCCGCAGGCAGCGGCCGCGGCGCGACCCTGTCGCGCCCGATCGTGCCGGCGGCGTGCGCGCAGCCCATCAGCGCCCATGCCGCCCCGCTGACGGAGCTCTGGGTCATCAGGTTCGAGTCGCCGCTGGCCAGGATGTAGGCGACCGCGGCCGCGAACCCGGCCACCGCCGCCGCCCGCAGCGGCACCGATCCGCTGCGTCGCGCCCAGCGCATCGCGAACGCGCATCCCACCGCCGCCGAGAGCAGCAGCCACACGAATGCCAGGAAGCCGAACACGCCGGTCTCCACCAGCGCCCGCACGTAGTCGGAGTGGACGTGCGCCGCCGTGTCCGTCTCCTGCACGATCGAGCCCAGCCCCAGCCCTGTCAGCGGCTTCTGCTCGGCCTTCGGCAGGTTCTGACGCCACAGTTCGACGCGCGTGTGGAACGAGTCACCGGTGCCGTATTGCACCTCCTGCTGCTGGTTCACCGACTGCACCCGCGACTGCACCCCGGGCAGCGCCACGAACGCGATCACGATCGCCACCGGCACCAGCACCAGCAGCACCCGGTAGCGGGCGATCCCCAACACCAGCGCGCCCAGCACCACCATCACCCAGCCGGTGCGCGTGTACGACAGCACCAGTGCCATCCCGGTCATCGCCCCCACAGCCAGCGCCAGCCACCGCCACGGGCCGCGGGCAGCGAACACCAGCGCCAGCGCCGCCACCGTCACTACCGCCAGGTAGATGCCGTAGGGATCGGGCTGCAGGAACGTGCCGGTGGCGCGGTTGAGGTCGCCGATCGCCTGGGTCGAGTTGGTCGCCCACTGCCCGATGCCGACCGCCGCGGGCACCACCGCCGAGGCCACGATCGCCCCCAGCAGCCGCGCCACCGCCGCCGGGCTGTTGACCGCCAGGTAGGCCAGCGCGTAGGTGACCAGCACCGCGCACAGGCGCATCCACTCGGTCACGGCCGGGCCGGTCGCGGCCGCCACCGATACCCCGATCATCGCGATCCCGGCGAACAGCAGGTAGGGGTAGATCGACGGCGCCCGCCGCAGCAGCCGCCAGCGCTCGATCATGTACGGCGCGCCCACCGCGATCACGAGCACGGCGAACACGGAGGCCGGGTTCAGGGCGACCCCGTGGTAGGAGGCAAGCGTGCGATCGGCGAACAGGTCGAGGCTGGGCCGCACCAACACCAGCAGTAGCACGCCCGCCTCCAGTCGCCACGCAAACACCAGCGGCACCGCCACCACCAGCCCCGCCGCGAGCAGCAGCTCGGAGCGGCCGCTGGCAAGCCCGATCCCGTAGCCGGCGATCGCCACCGCCAGCACGGTCGCCCATACCAGCGGGCCGCCGCGAAGCGGTCGCTGCACGATCGGCTGCGGCTGTGCGACTCCGAGCATGGATCAGGTCGTGGGCTGCTCGACCGGCCGAGCGGCTGCGGTGGCGCGGCTCAGCAGCGACGGTCCCGCCGCCTTGCGGCCGCGGTCAAGGCACACCCGCACGCGACCGCTGACGACCGCGTCTTCGAGCAGCTCCAGCATCGACTCGAGGTCGCTCCAGGTGCTGCGGCTGCGGCGCAACGAGAGCACCGTCACGGTCGCCACCGCCGTTGACACCAGCCCCGAGGGGTGCTCGAGCAGCGCCGGCGCATCGACCACCACGACCTCGCCCTCGCGCGAGCCCGCCAGCGCGTCGCGCAGCCGCGGCAGCGACGACAGCACCGCGGTGCCCGCGTCGACCTGCGTCCAGCCGGAGTCGCCGGAGCGCGCGATGCCGCTCTCCGACAGCCAAGTGGTCGGCCGTCCCGACCGGGCGAACGAGTCGGCCAGCGTGCGTGACAGCCCGCCGCCGTGGTCGCCCCTGGGGGTGACCACCGCGATCACTCCGCCCTTGGAGTCGACGCCGCCCACCTCGGCCAGCGCGCGCAGCGCCTCCACCGAGTCGGACTTGGAGGGGTCGACCGCGAGCGCGCGAACGCCGGCGGCGCGCAGGTCGCCGGTGCTGCGGATGCGCGGGTCGGCCTGGCCGATGCCGAGCGCGATCGCGATGCCGAGGATGAGCCCGGCCAGGATCCCGCCGGCCAGGAGCGCCGCTCCCGGCAACGTCTTTGCAGCGGAGGTGGTCGTGGCGCCGTCGGCGTGGATGCCCTGGGGGAGGTTGTTCGCGGCCGTCTGCAGCTGCGCCACCGCGGTCGCGTCGCCGCCGTGTGACTGCAGCGTGTTCGCGGCCTGCAACAGCTGCTTCTTCTCGCTGTTGATGCGCTGGTGGACGAGTGCCTTCACATACGCGTTGAGGCGGGCGGCGACGATCGCCTCGGACGAGCTGTCCGAGTAGCTGAGCTGGATGTCGGCGCCGTCCAGCGCCGCGAAGCCGAGGTTGTCGAGGTACTGGCGGGCGGTCGTGCCGTCCTTCAGCGCGGCCGCCGCGGCGGCTGCCGCCTGCGGATCGACGAACTCGTTCTTGGTCAGATCCTGCGCCGCGTGCACGGTCGTGAACGGCTGCGGCTGGCCCTGGAACTGGTAGGACACGGTCGTGTCCTGAACGTGGACGCGGGCGGTCGCCTTCGCGTCTGAGATATGGCGGCCAGACAGCGTCGTCGCCGCGATCGCCACCAGTACCGCGCACAGCGGCAACAGCCACCAGCGGCGCACGACATGCGCAGTTGCCCTGCCCAGGGTCAATTCCGGTCTCACCTGACTCCTCCCAACGTTGTGCCCGCTCCATGGTACCGGCGATAATCGCCCGCGTACATTGAGCCCGCGTGAAGGGGTAGGCTGGTGCCATGGCTGGGTTGATGGAGCGGCTGTCGCGGGGCGTGGTACTGGGCGCCGAGGGGTATCTGTTCGAGCTGGAGCGACGTGGCTACCTGAAGAGCGGTCCCTATGTGCCCGAGGTGGTGCTGGATCGGCCGGAGGCGGTGGCGGAGCTGCATCGCGAGTTCCTGGATGCGGGAGCCGAGGTGATGGTCGCGTTCACCTACTACGGCCACGAGGAGAAGCTGCGCATGATCGGCCGTGAGGGCGACCTCGAGGCACTCAACCGCCAGGCCGTGCGGCTTGCCGTCGAAGCCGCCCGCGGCGGCGACGCGCTGGTGGCCGGAAACATCTGCAACACCTGGGCGTATGACCCGGCCGCGCCGGAGGCATCCGGTGAGCGGGTGCGGCGCATGTACCACGACCAGGTGGCCTGGGCGTTGGAGGAGGGCGGCGACTTCATCATCGCCGAGACGAACGACTACCTGGGTGAGGCGCTGATCGCGGTCGAGGTGATCAAGTCGTTTGACGTGGCGGCGGTGGTGACGTTCGCCTCCTCCGAGCAGACCACGATCGACGGCGCCTCCTTCGAGGACGCCTGCGCGCGGGTGGAACAGGCCGGCGCGGACGTGGTCGGCCTGAACTGCTCGACCGGTCCCCGCACGATGCTGCCGCTCCTGGAGCGCGTCAGGGACGCCGTCTCCTGCCCGGTGGCGGGCCAGCCGGTGCCGTACCACACCACCCCCGAGCAGCCCACCTTCCAGTCGCTCCGCGACGCCGATGGTCGCCGCGTGTTTCCGCTGGCGCTTGATCCCTTCGTCTGCACGCGTTTTGAGATGGCGGAGTTCGCCACCGCCGCCCGCGACCTGGGCGTCGGCTACATCGGCATCTGCTGTGGCGGTGCCCCCCACCATGTGCGGGCCATGGCCGAGGCGCTGGGCCGCACCGTGCCCGCCAGCCGGTACTCGCCCGACCTGTCGCTTCACCCGATCCTGGGCGACGGCGCCGCCGAGGTGGCCGAGCGCTACGACAACTGGCGCGACACGGATCGATAACCGGGGGTCGAGCCTCAGGGCGCCAGCTGGCGCAGCGTCCAGCCGTCGCCGTTGCGGCGGAACTGACGGCGCCGGTGCAAGCGGTGCTCGCCGTGCTCCCAGAACTCGATCGCGTGGGGCACCAGCAGATAGCCGCCCCAGTGCGGTGGCCGTTCCACCGCGCGCTCGCCCCAGCGCCGCTGCTCGAGGGCATAGGCGTCGAGCAGCGCCTCGCGCGACTCCAGCTCCCGGCTCTGCTGGCTGGCCCACGCACCCAGCTGGCTCTCGCGCGGCCGCGATGCGAAGTACGCGTCGCTGGCCTCGTCGTCGAGCGGCCGCACCGGGCCCTCGGCCCGCAACTGCAGCCCCGGCGGCTCCCAGTAAAACGCGATCGCAGCCCACGGGTTCGCGGCCAGCTCGTCGCCCTTGCGGCTCTCGCGGTTCGTGTAGAAGCGGAAACCCTCCTGGTCGAGCCCGCGCATCAGCACCATCCGCACCGAGGGGTGGCCCTGCTCGTTGGCCGTCGCGAGCGCCATCGCCTCGGGCATCGGGGCGCCGGCGCGGGCGGCCGCGTCGAGCCAACTCTGTGCCAGCGCGATCGGATCGGGGACGGTCACGCCGGGATTGTCCCTCAGGTCACGGTCAGCTTGGCGTTCATACCCAGCGCGCGGTGCCCGGGGATGCCGCAGAACACCCAGTAGACGCCCGGCCTCAGGTGGACCGTGATGGTGGCCGTGCCGCCGCTGCGGATGCGACCACTGGAGCCGTACTGCGTTCCGTGCTTGCGGATCCTGATGTTGTGGTCGTCCTGCCCGAAGTTGTGGATCGAGAACGTGATCGTGCCGTGCTGCACCTTCAGCCGGCTCAGCGTCACGCTCCACTCGCGCTCGGACACGCCCACGGCGCCGCCGCTCGCGGCACCGCTCCAGGCGGGCGAGACGAGCACGAACAGGCACAGCGCAGCGGCCAGTGTCACGAGACCCCTCATCGCCCCTCGTATCGACGCGGGCGCCGGCGGCCACCATCCCCCGATCGGCCGATTCACCCGTATGCTCCCCCGGTGTCGGGAAGAACCGGTCCATGACCCTGCTCCTGCGTGTCATCCTGGTGGTCGTCCTCTCGGCGATCGTGCTTGCGATCGCCTACGTGGTCGTCACCGACCCGGGATCCGGAACCGACGTCACCGCCCGCGGGCACCGCTCACCGGTGCAGGCCCACGTCGGCCCCGCTGTGAGGCTGGGCCACGGGCGCGCCGTGATGGCGTCGGGGCCGGCCGGCCTGTGGGTGGCGCGGCAACCCCGAACCGGCTCCCCGGGCGAGGTGGAGCGAATTGACACCGCCACCGGCAAACCGGAGCACGCCTATCAGATCAACATCCTGCCGGAGGGGATCGCCGTCGGACACGGCGTGATCTGGGTGCTCGGCATCAAGCCGAACGACGACCTGGCCACGTTGCTTCGGATCGATCCGGCCAGCGGCCGCGTCCAGCACCGGCTGCAGCTGGCCAAGCAGCCCTCGTGCGCCACCGAGAAGTTCGCAAGCTGCTACCCGGTCGCGACCAACGACGGCGTCTGGGTGCCGCTGCTCGACGAAATCGCGCACGTGAACCGATCGGGCACCATGGCCGACCGGACGGCGCCGGTGGACGGCCACGTCTGGGATCTGACCGGCAACCTCGGCCAGCTGTGGGCGCTGGCAGAGACGGCGATCTACCGGATCACCGAGCGAACGGGCGACAGCCTTCGGATCGGCCTCAAGAAGCATGTGGGCGTGGGCGTGCAGTCGAACCACGTCACCACCGACGGCCACTCGGTGTGGGTCTCGAGCTACCCCCGCGACACCACCACCAACCCCGGCCGCCTGACCCGAATCAGCCCGGCCCGGACACCGCAAGTGACGGTATCGCGGATCTACCCGGGCGCGGGCGCGCTGGCGCTGGTGGACGGCGGCCTGTGGGTGGCCCGGTTCGACGGCCAGGGCGAGCTCGACCGGCTGAACGCGGCCACCGGGGCACTCACCGGGCCGTTCAAGGTGATGCCGGACAACCCGATCGTGCTGGTCCAGCGGGGCGACGACCTGTGGGTGCTCAGCTACCGATCCACCGGCAACGTGCGCACGGTCACCAAGGTGACGCTGACGCCCGCAGCGAAGTAGATTCCAAGCGTGCGCATCGCCATCATCGCCCCAGCCTGGTTTGCGGTGCCGCCCACCCGGTATGGCGGCATCGAGTGGGTGGTGTCGATCCTGGCCGACGGGCTGGTCGACCACGGGCACGAGGTGACGCTGTTCGCGGCCGGCGACTCGCAGACCAAGGCGCGGCTGGTGACCAGCTACGACGATCCCCCCAGCATGCGCATCGGCCTATCGATGCCCGACCTGCACCACGCGCTCACCTGCTTCGCCAGCGCCGACCAGTTCGACCTGATCAACGACCACTCCGGCCCGCTGGCGGGCGCGCTCGGCGGCGCCTGCGCGATGCCGGTCTGTCACACGGTGCACGGGCCGCTATCCGGCGAGCCGGGCGACGTCTACTCGCTGATCGACCGGGTCAGCCCGTCGGTGGGACTGATCTCGGTCTCCGACCACCAGCGCACGCCGCTGCCCGACATCAACTGGCTGGCCACCTGCCACAACGCGATCGCGATTGACGCCTACCCGTTCCACGAGGCGAACGACGGCTACCTGCTGTTCCTGGGCCGGATGTCGCCCGACAAGGGGGCGCACAACGCCGTGCGGGTGGCGGCCGAGATGGGGCTGCCGATGATCCTGGCCGGAAAGATGCACGACGTGGCCGAGCGGGAGCACTTCAAGGCCAACGTGGAGCCGTTCTTGTCGGACGACATCCGCTACGTGGGCGAGGTCAGCCACGACGAGAAGGTGCGGCTGCTGCAGCGGGCGCGGGCGACGGTGTTCCCGATCCAATGGCCGGAACCGTTCGGCCTGGTGATGGTGGAGTCGATGGCCTGTGGCACGCCGGTGGTGGCGACGCGATTCGGGGCCGTGCCGGAGGTGATCGAGCAGGGGCGCAGCGGCGTGATCGTGGACGAGTTCGAGGGCCTGGCGGCCGGGGTGGAGCAGGCGCTGTCGCTGGATCCGGCCGAATGCCGGGCAAGCGCGGTGGAGCGGTTCTCGCCGCGGCGGATGATCGAGGACTATGAGGCGGCGTATCTCCAACTTGTGGCCGGTTAGATGTAGAGTTGAGGGTGACCGTGCGCCGGCTCCTGATCATTTCTCTGTTTCTCTTCGGTGTCGGCGTGCTGCTGCTCCTGTTGCTGCGCTCGCCGCGCGGTCTGGCGCCGGACATGGAAGAGCTGGAGCGGGAGCCGTATTGGGAGCCTGAGCCGGTCGTCGAGGCGGAGCCCGAGCCGGAATCGGAGCCCGAGCCGGAATCGGAGCCCGAGCCGGAATCGGAGCCCGAGCCGGAATCGGAGCCCGAGCCGGTCGCTGAGGCGGAGCCGGTCGTCGCGGCGGAGCCCGAGCCTGAGCCGGCCGCTGAGGCGGGCCAGGAGACGGAGGAGATACCGGTCGTCGCGCTTCCGGACGAGGACGTGGTCGCGCCGTGGGCGAAGCGCGACGACGGCAAGGGCCGGATGGCCGAGGCGGCAGCGCTGCGGGCCGAGATCGTGGAGCGCGTCGAGCGGCGGCCGCTGTTCGTGATGGCGGAGGAGCGAAACGTGCCCTACTTCCGGCTGTTCTTCATGACCAAGCCGGAGCTGCTGGAGGCGATCCTAGAGGTCGAGCACGTGCCTCCGGACGACGTGATGCCCTCGCAGGAGGCGCTCGAGCGGGTGCGGGAGATCGCGGCCGAGGCGTACCGCAGGCACGAGGAGATCGCGGCAGAGGAAGCCGAGCTCAGGGGCCAGGCCTCAGCCTGAACCTGCACGAGCGGGCGCTGAGCGCCGGGCCGTCAACTCCTCGATGCCCGATGCCGCGATCGGCTCCCATACACACTCGCTCGCGTCGACCTCGAACAGCACCCCCGATTCCCGGCACCGTTGTGAGGTCGTGTGCAGACAGCACAGACCCGCCTCGTCGATCGTGACCAGGTCGGCAAAGTCCAGCCTGAGCCGTGGCACGCAGTCATCCAGCGCCCTCTGGATGATCGCCTGCAGCTCTCCACACGTTTCGTGGTCGAGCTCACCCCGGCAGACGATGACCTCCGAGTTGTCTGAGCGGCTGTGGAGTACGTCGAATCTGGATGGTTCCACCGCGCCAGCCTCCTTAGGAGTTCGCGCCCCTCCCTTTACTGATACCCACCGCGTGGGGATTTCATGCTCAGCGAACGGCTGTCCGGCCGTGGCCGGCGTAGCGGGCGTAGACCCAGACCAGCAGCACGGCGATGATCACGGCGGTGATGAACCCACCGCCAAAGCCCAGCAACGGCCGAACGAGCAGTCCCGCCGCCAGCATCGCGACCACGCCCAGACCAATCGTCATCGGGACGCTCATCGGATCCTTCCCGGGGTGAAGCAGACGACCGAGCGCGCCCACGACCAAGCCACCGACGATCAGTGCAATGATGAACCACAGCATGGAGTTCCTCCAAGGACGGTGGCGAAATCTCGCCACAGAAGTTACGACACCAGGATGGATTCCCTGAAACGCTCTCGAGATCACCTGGGCGTCTGAACGTGTTAGGGTCGGGCGTCCGCAACGGGAGGAGGATGGAATGCATGCAGTTGTCGTGCGCGTCAGCATTGGTGATCCCGAGAACGCGCAGGAGGAACTACGGACGCGGGTCGTCCCCGGCGTGTCCCAGGCACCTGGGTTCGTCGCTGGATACTGGACGCGCAAGGACAACGAGGGGTTGTCGATGACCGTGTGGGAGTCTGAGGATGCCGCGCGGGATGCGGCGGAGCGGATAACCCGGAATATGCCCCAAACCGTGGAACTGCAGGACTACGAGATACGCGAGGTTGTCGCGAACGCCTGACGGTTGGTGGGTCGCCTTGCCACGCAACAGGGCGACCTGCCTCGCGCTCTGTGTACCCCAAGATTCGCCGCCGGCGGTCGGCCCGATCAGCCCTCCCGGGCGGCACGGCGCTACGACGCCCACTGGTGCGCGCTGCCCTCGTGCACCGCCGAGTACACCCGGTCTCGCAGCCGGTTTGCCTGCGCGGCCGTGAGCGTTCGCGTCGGGTGCCGAAGCACCAGCCGCACCAGCACGTTCTTCTGCCCCGGTAGCAGACCGATCCGGTCGATCGCCTGCCGCGGC